>JABAHQ010001788.1_pt6 | contig 16964 bp, 14 predicted proteins | sample 7062091 | NCBI WGS metagenome assembly JABAHQ01 (sample SAMN14534359, study PRJNA622989) | marine sediment metagenome | biome: marine biome [ENVO:00000428]; feature: marine pelagic biome [ENVO:01000023]; material: deep marine sediment [ENVO:00002113] | place: India: Gulf of Kutch | collected...
ATAACGGTGGCTCGGAATCCCGGCGAAGCATCACCCACCTCACGGAGCGTCGACCTTCGTCTCACGCGCGGGCGGACGCATTGCCGCCAAAGCCGCGAGCGGGTGGCGCAGAGCCGATCCCACGACCCGACTGCACAGCATGTTGCATGACGCTCGCTCGGAGCAGCGTGCGATGGCACCCCCGTCCATACGTGCGAGGATGGTTTCCAACGGGTCGTTGAGCAGGTTGCCCGCGTGCGCCAGGGCAAGGCAGGGCGCCACGTTGCCCGATGCATCGATCGCGATGCTATAGCGCCCGGCATCACAGGGAGGGAGTCCGTCGCCGCGCAGCCAACGGATGTTGTCGCGCACGTAATTTCGGAAGTAACCGGCGGGAACGAGCCGCGAGCGGAGCACGTCTTCGAATACACTGGCGCCCGCATCTCGATCGTACTGAAGCTCGGGCGCGTTTTTCCGTAACGCTCGACGCCCCAATGGTAAGCGCCTACGACGGGGACGAAGCCGCGGCTGCGCGCAAAGTGCAGCACGTCGGTGACGTCGTGACGGTTCATTTCGCTCACGATGCGTGTCATCTCGTAGCGGCCGAGGTTCAGGGGCAGATCGCAGTAGCCGCAGGCGGAGTTGCACCGCAGGCAGAGCTCGAACACTGCCAGCACCGGCCGGCCGCGTGCCAGATTGAACAGAGGCTTGCTCACGGCGTCTCCCGGGCGGTGCCGTCCACCCGGCTCGGCTGAACTTCGGCGCGAAGCCATCCCGGGAAGGTCGTGACCATCTCGGAGCGGTAAGCCAGAGGATCCTCCGCGAAGAACGCGAATAGCTCGGCGAGCGTACCCAGTATCTCGTCGATCAACGCCAGGTAAGGTGCGGCGCGTTGCGCGAGCGCGCGGCGCCGTGCGTGATCGTCGTCGATCATCCGCTCCAGAGCCCGGACCCCGAACGCGTGATGAACGCGCTCCTGATGTGCGACCAGCGCCCCGATTCGGGTGAAGCCGAGTCGGCGCCATGCGATGCCGGCGTGGATTCGCTCGCAAACGACATGGCCGAGCCCCTCGAGAATGACTTGTTGGCCGACCAGGGATTCGGCGAGATCACCGCGCTGGAGGGCACGCTCGATCAGTGCCCGGTAACGGACCATTGTCGCGTCTCCTGGCAGCGAACGGGTGGAGCGGGGATGCACCCAGTCGCGGGCCGACGCCATCAGCTTGGCGTGGAAGGCCTCCTGGCGTGCTTGTGTGATCAGAAACCTCCGTGCCGCCCGATCCGCGGCGATGCCGCTCTGCGCCAGGGCGCAGTCGCGGGCCATGCGCTCCGCTGGCAGTAGCACACCCAGCAGTTGCGCGATGCGCGCCCTCTCCCTGGCGATCACCATGGCTAGCTCTCGGGCGGCATTCCGTTGAGGGACCAATCGTAGCGCAGGTGCCGGATCTCGAGGCGGCCCTCTCTCAGCGCCTGGGCCACCTTCTCATTCTCGACGTATCGGGCCACGTAGGCGGCGACCGAGCCGGCGGCACCGGCGAAATCCTCCTCGAACCAGTCGAATATCTTCGAGAGGTGGGCAACCCCCGCTTCGGTGTCGAAGCGGTTGCGGCTCGGATCGTTGATGAAATGCCGCGCGCTGCGCTCGAGCTGCTGCTCGAGGCGCTCTGGTACATAAGCTTCGGAGGGCAGTCGTGGACAGGAGGACGACGCGCACACGATGGCAAAATGAATGCGTGGCTCTCCCATGGGGATGAGCACCTTGCGCTCGAGATCGTAGAGGTCAATCTCTCTGCCCCCGGCGCGATACTCCGTCAGCTTGAAGTAGCCGATGCGACCGAAGAAAGTGCCGGGCGAGTGCCCGTCGAGGATGCCTTTGATGGCGAAAGCGTTGTACGCGTTGATCCAGTAGGCGAGGCGGGCTTCTCGCGAGGGGAGGTCCTCCGGGCGAACGCGGGCGAGCTGCCCGAGGTAGCGTTCGAACCTCGGATCGGCGGCGATGCCGGGGTAGTCCACCCGCCCATCCTGCGCGTGATCAGCCAGCACGGCATCGAACGTCCGGTGGATACCGTGCGCGCTCGGCGCCTCGGGCGAGGCCGCGGCGCCCGTGACGCGCGGCGCGGAGGGGGTCGACTCTGCGCTCGAGCCAGCAGCAGCGCTCATCGTGCCGAACATCAGCACGAGACCCCAGGCGAGGAAGCGGTGCGACCGGCGTCTGCGGATCTCTGGGGTATCGATGGGCATCCGGTGTCTCCTGGCGCCATGGGGCACGGCGTCAAAGGTGCCACGATCTGTAACTGAGACCGGCAAACATCCCGGGAGGTTTCAATCGGGCGGCAAAAACGGATTCTACGGCCCCGGTCAGGGCACGGTGCGGAAACGGGCCGAGAGCGCGGCCAGATCGACCTTCCCGACGCGCAGCTCGATCTCCGCATTGAGCGCCACCTCCCCCGTGGCGTGCACGTCGGCCTCGAGGCCGAGGTCGGGGAGCAGAAGCGTCGCGCGCGGGCCGCGGCGTTCCACGACGATGCCCCGACCCGTCCAATCGGGGTTGCGCTTCAGGTAGGCCAGCGTCCAGTGCCGGTTGGAGAGGCGCTCGGCGCGGCGCACCGCGCCGGTCACCGCCTGTGCAGCGCCGATGCGGGTGAGCACGTCCGGACCCGGCAGCGCCGCGCCGCCGCACAGCTTCGCCCGCAGCTGCTGATGGGTGATGAGATCGAGGTAGCGGCGCAGCGGACTGGTGACCTGGGCGTAGAGCTCGAGCCCGAGCCCGGCATGCGGCTCGGGCGCGCTCTTTATCTCGCTCGCACGCAGGCCCTTGCGGTGGGCGAACATGGCGGCCGGGTCGCGCGGCTGCGCGCGCACCTGCGGCGGGGGCTGCGTGCTGAAGGGGAAAGCAATCTCGTTCTCGATGGCGAAGCGTGCCGCCGCCTCACCCGCCATCAGCATGCACTCGGTGACCAGGGTGCGGCTCTCGAGCCGCGGCAGGGGGCGGATGAGGATCTCGCCCGCCTCCTGCACGCGGAGCTTCACCTCGGGCAGCTCGATGAACGCCGCGCCTCGCGCACGGCGTCGCTCCCGGAACTCGTGGGCCAGGGGGCGCAGGTTCGCGAGCGGCCGCTCCGAGAGCATCGATTGCGCGCGCTCATAGCTGAGGCGCGTCACGTGCACCCAGCTCCCCAAGACGCCGATATCGCAGATCACGCCGTCCTTCAGCGTGAAGGCGAAGGAGAGGGCGGGCGAGCGTTCGGTCAACCCCAGGCCGAGACGTTCCACCGCCGCAGGCGGAAGCATGGGTACCGTTCGCTCCGGCAAATAGAGCGTGGCGCCCCGCCCGCGGGCCTCGAGGTCCGCGGGGCTGTCCGGCTGCACCAGCGCGGCGACGTCCGCCACGTGCACCCAAACCCGATCTCCGTCCGCGCTGACGGCATCGTCCGGATCGGTATTATCCTCGTCGTCGATGGCCAACGCCGCGAGATGCGTGAGATCAACGCGCCGCTCCTCGGGTAACGGCGGCAGGTCGAGGGTGGGTGCGCGCGTCGCCACGCCCACACGAGCCGGATGCGGGTTCACGCTCTCGTCCCAGTGCCCGACTCTCAGCAGCAGGGCGTGCGCCTTCTCGGGCGTCTCACGCTGGCCGAGCGCCCGCAGCACGCGGCTGGCGGTCGTCTGAGCGCGGGCCAGCGCCTCCACCTCGCCGAGGCGCCCGGCGTCCTCGGGTGCGAGCTCGCCGTGCTGCAACCTCTTCACAAAGGCGGCCCAGGCTTCGGCCTCCGCAGCCCGTGCATCGCGCGCGGCGCGCTCCGCGGCGATCTCTGCGGCCGAGCAGGCGGTGATCCGCTCGGGCGTGCCGCTGAAGTACAGCCCATCCGCCACGAGCTGCCAGGCCGACCACGCGCTCTCGGGCGTATACTCGCCGTACATCAGCTCGGCCAGCTCACCGAGCGTGGTGGTGGAGCCTGCGAGCAGCTCCCACGCCGATTCCACCTCGGTCTCGCCCGCCGCGAGCCCGCGGGGATTCCCGACCGGCCCCGGATGCAGGAGCGCCACATCCTTGGGCCGCACGCGCCGGGTGCTGCCGTCCTCGAGCTCGATCTCGAGCTTGTCGCTGGTCTTCAGCACGCGCGCGGGGCGCGACCTGTAGAGCACCAAGCTGTCATCGCTGAACACGGTTGTGCGCGCCGGCTCCGATGGCAGGGAGTTTGTCGAGTGATGGCCCTGGGATTATACCGACGTGCCTATGCGTTGCGATGAACGATAGCGCACCCGATACCGACAGGAAGGGCGCCGACCGCCGCCAAGGCGTCTCCGAATCCCGCGGGGTAGGCCAAGGAAGATCAAGGCGAGCTTGAACGGAGGGATTGCTCAGCGGCGGCTGGTTGCTAGATCTCTTGATAGTCGCCGTGGCGACCCTTGCCGCTCACGAAACGGCCCGCGCCCGCGACGCCCTCGCGCGCGAGACACTCCTGGCCGTTCCACCACTCGCGGCGCATGGCCTCGCGCACGGGAAGCCCGTGCTGGAGGTATACCGAGCGGCGATCCGCGCGCACGCACTCCTGGGGGAAGCGCGCGATCTCGCGGGCGAGGGCCTGCGCCGCCTCACGCGCGTGCCCCGTGGGGACGATTTTCTCGCAGGCGCCGATGCGCAGGCACTCCTCGGCGGGCACCTTGCGTCCGGTGAGAATGATCTCCAGGGCGCGGCCCTGGCCGACCAGTCGGGGCAGGCGCACGGTGCCTCCGTCGATGAGCGGGATCCCCCAGCGCCGGCAGTACACGCCGATATAGGCGTCCTCCTCCATCACGCGCAGATCGCACCACAGCGCGAGCTCCATGCCGCCGGCGACGGCCGGCCCCGCCACCGCCGCGATGGTGGGTTTGGACAGCACCAGACGGGTGGGTCCCAGCGGTCCGCGCGGGAGGCCGCGGTTGCCGTCCGCCCCCTCCTCGGGGAAGTCGAGATGCGCGAGCGGGTGCTCTTGCTCCAGACTGGACACGTACTTCAGGTCCCAGCCCGCGCAGAAGGCGCCGCCCGCACCCCATAGCACCGCCACGCTGGCGTCGGGATCCTCGTCGAATGCCAGAAACGCCTCCACCACTGCGTCGGCGCTATCGGGGTCCATCGCGTTGCGCGCTTCGGGCCGGTCGTGAATCACCGTCCACACCGCGCCGTCCTTCTCGATGCGTACGCTCATGGATGTCTCCTGTGGTTTCGGGTGAGACCCGGCAATGTGCGTTCAGGATTCAGCGTAAGCGCACGAACAGCCCCGATCGCACTTTGGGATCGAACCACGTCGACTTCGGCGGCATGGTCTGGTGCGTGTCCGCGACCTCCATCAGCTCGCGGATGGAGGTCGGATAGACCGCGAAGGCCAGGTCCCAGCCGTCGCGGCAGCGGCCCTCGAGCCCGTCAAGGCCGAAGGGGCCGGGCACGTAGTCGATGCGCGTATCGGATCGCGGGTCGACGATGCCGAGCGTGGGCTCGAGCACGTGCTCCTGGAGGAGCATGAGATCCAGCGAATGCACCGGGTCGTAGCGCGGAAGGATCTCCGGGCGTGCCGTGAGCCGGTACCAGCACCCGTCGAGATGCATCGCCATCTCGTGGCGCCGCCGGGGCCGCGCCTGCTCGGGGGCCGCGACGTCCAGGGCCTCCACCACGAACGGTCGCTCCAGCGCAGCCAGCAGGTCGCGCGCGCTGTGACCGTTCAGACCTCTCACGCAGCGGTTGTAATCCAGGATCCGCAGCTGATTGTCGGGAAAGAGCGCCGCCAGGAGGTAGTTGTACGCCTCGTGCCCCGTATGCTGCGGATTCCCGGCGCGCCGCCGTGCCGCGTAGCGCGAGGCTGCGGCCGCGCGGTGGTGGCCGTCGGTCAGATAGAACGCGGGCACGGCCGACAAACGTTCGGTCAGCTCGCGCACCATCCGATCGTCGTCCACGAACCACACGGTCTGCGCGAGTCCGTCGTCGGCGACGAAATCGATGAGGGGCTTCGCGCGCATCGCCTGGGAGACGAGGGCGTCGATGTCGGGCTGATGCGGGTATGCCAGGCATACCGGGCTCGAGCCCGCGCGCACCGCCTTGAGGTAGCGCGCGAGCTGTTCCTCCTTCTCCGTCTGCGTGTTCTCGTGGCGCTTGACCAGCCCCTGCTCGTAGCTCTGCACGGGCACCTCGGCCACCACCCCGACCTGCACGTGGGCGTCGATGGCGAGCCGGTAGACGTAGTACCCCGGCTGCGGGTTGTACAGCAGAAGGCCGGTTTCGAGCATCTCGTGCAGGCGCTGCACGTTGGCGCGCAGAAGCTCTTCGAACGCCGGCCGCTCTTCCGGAGGGAACTCCTCCACCGAGCGGATGACGTTCAGGTAGTTGGTCGGGTGTGCCTCGGCGAAACGATGGCGCTCGCGCGGCGTCAAGGCGTCGTACGCCGGCGCCGCGATTTCGCTCGCGCGCTCGGGATTTGCAATGTAGGCGTCGAACGCTTTGACCGTCGGCATGACGTGGGGGCTCCGGCTCGTGATGACGGGCGGTGGTCGACGACGGGGGTCAACCGTTGCCGCGGCGAAACTCGTGCATGAACTCGGCGAGCGCCGCTGCCCCCTCGTAGGGCATGGCGTTGTAGAGGCTCGCACGGCAGCCACCGACACTGCGGTGCCCCTTGAGACTGACCAGCCCCCGAGCCTTGCTCTGCGCCACAAACCTCGACTCCAGCGCCTCGCTGGGCAAGCGGAACACGACGTTCATGAGCGAACGGTCCTCGGCTGCCACGGGGCTGCGGTAGTAGCCGTCACTCTCGTCGATGGCCTGATAGATGAGCCCCGCCCTGGCCTCGGCCTCGCGCTCGACGGCGCGCAGCCCGCCCTTGCGCTGCATCCATTTGAGCACCTTCCCGATGACGTAGATGACGAACACGGGCGGGGTGTTGTGCAGCGACTGTTTCTCGTGATGCACGTCATAGCGCAGGTAGGAGGCGAGGGCGCGGTTGGTGCCCCCGAGGATGGATTCGCGCACGAACACGACGGCCGCGCCCGCCGGACCCAGGTTCTTCTGAACGCCGCCGTAGACGAGGTCGAAGCGCTCCCAGGGGATGGGGCGCGACATGAGCTCCGAGGACATGTCGGCGACGAGGGGCACGTCGAGCGCCGGCCAGCGCGTCATGCGAATGCCGCCGATGGTTTCATTGGAGGTCACGTGCAGGAAGCGCGTGTTCTCCTCGAGCGCGATCTCCTCCGGCGCGGGCATGCGGGTGTAGTGGTGCCCCTCGCCGTCCCAGGCGGTGTACACGTCGCCGTGGGGTTTCGCGTCGCGCAGCGCCGCGCCGGCCCAGTGTCCCGAGTGGACGTACGCGCCCCTGCGCCCTTCGTGCAGGAGGTTCATGGGGAGCATTGCGAACTGAAGATGCGCGCCGCCCTGCAGGAACAGCACGCTGAACTCCTCCGGGACCTCGAACACCTCCAGCGCGAGACTCATGGCTTCCTTGTGCACGGCGTCGTACTCCGGCGCGCGGTGACTCATCTCGATCAACGACATGCCCGTGCCCTGGTAGTCGACGAGCTCGCGCTGGACCTCCTCGAGCACCTCGAGAGGCAGGGTGCAGGGGCCGGCGCAGAAGTTGTAGACGCGATTGCTCATCTTCCCTCTCTCCTCCCCGTCAGTTTTTCCTGCGTTCCTTGACCGACAGGCTGATCACGTCCGCGATGGCTTCGAGCCGGAACACGACCTCCGGCGTGACGTCGCCGCTCACCTGCATGGTCGCGCATGCGGCGTGGCCGCCGGCGAAGATCTGGTTCTGCATCTGCTCCACGTTGATGTGCGCGTTGCGCAGCACGTCGAATACCTGGGCCAGCACGCCCACGCGGTCGTAGTGCCGCACCGAGAGCGTGACGGTGCCGAGCGCCTGCGTCTCCATGTTCACGCAGTGGAGCACCGTGCCCGCGTCGAAGGCCTCGAGAATGCGCACGACCCGTGCGGCGATGGCGTTTTGCGCCTGCTCGGTGGAGGCGCCGATGTGATGCGTGCCGTACACGTTCGGGTGCTGCGCGAGCGCGCCGTGGAACTCGGCCTCTCCCGCCGAGGGCTCCTCGTTGTAGACGTCGAGACCCGCACGGATGCCCTTCTCGTCCATGGCCTCGATCAGTGCGTCGTCATCCACGATCTCGCCGCGGGCGGTGTTGATGATGAAGGCGCCCGGCTTGACGTGGGCGAGGAGCTCGCGCCCGATGAGCCCGCGCGTGTCGGCGCCGGCCGGCACATGAAAGGTGAGGATGTCGCACGTCTCGGCGAGCTCCTCCAGGCTCTCGAGCCGGGTGGCGTCGATGGCCGCGAGCCGTGCTTCGGCGTCCGGGCGGCGTCCGCGCTTGCGCAGCACGTGCACCTCGAGCCCGAAGGCGTGGGCGCGTTCGGCCACCGCGAGCCCGATCTCGCCGATGCCCACCACGCCGATGCGACGCCCGTAGAGCCCCCGGGCTTCGGCGTAGCGTTTCTTGTTCCACTGCCCCTCGCGCAGGTCGATGACGTTGTCCGGGATGCGGCGATCGACGGCGAGGACCAACCCGAGCGCGAGCTCGGCCACGGCGATGGCGTTCTTGCCGGGGACGTTGCAGACACAGATGCCGCGGTCGGCTGCCGCCTGTTTGTCGATGGTGTTGGTGCCCGCGCCCGCCCGGATGATCAGAGCCAACCGGTCCGAGGCCTCGATGGTCTCGCTCGTCACCAACGTGCTGCGTACAATCAGCGCGTCGTAGCCTGCAATCTCCGCCGGGAGATCGCCCTCCTTGAGTTCGGGCCTCAGCACGCACTCGTGGCCGAGACCCTCGATCTTCTCGAGGTACTGCTCCTGGAATTTGTCGGCAAAGAGGATTTTCATCGGGTCCCGGCTCCTCGCGCGGTCGCGCGCGCTAAGGCGTGCTAGCGTCGCATCTGCGCGAACGATGCTGCCTTCCACAATGCGCCACGGTCGAGCGCCCTTGCGACATCACCCCGGCGGGCGGAGGTGGGGGTGGGTGCGTAGTTGTACCACGCGGGGCGGGGTGCGGCCACCCGGCCTGCGGGCGGACGACCGGGCCCTGGGGGTGCGCCGCCGCCCGCGCGGACCCTGCATATCGTAGCGCGAGGGCGACGCCGTGTCCGAGCCCGAACGCTATGCTCTACTCGCCGATCTCGTGGTGGTGGCCCACGCCGGGTTCGTGCTCTTCGTGATCGGGGGGCAGGTCGCGATCGTGGCGGGGTGGGCGCGGGGCTGGCAGTGGACGCGAAACCCGGTGTTCCGCACCGCACACCTGGCCGCCATCGCCTTCGTGGTGCTCGAGGCCTGGTTCGGGGTCGTGTGCCCGTTGACGGCCGTGGAGAAACACCTGCGCACCCTGGCCGGGATGGCGGTCTACGAGAGCAGCTTCATCGGGTACTGGACCCACCGCCTCCTGTTCTACGACGCGCCGGCGTGGGTGTTCGCCGTGGTGCACTCGCTCTTCGGGGTGCTGGTCGCGGCGAGCTTCGTGCTCTACCCGCCGCGCTGGCGACGCGGGCGATGATCGTGGGAGACGGAGGCGCGTTTCTCTTGGCGGCGGATTCTCGTGGGAGCGGACTCCTGTCCGCGGCCGCTCGCGCGTGCAAGGCGCTCGCACCGCGGCCGCGTCACGCCGCGTTGCGGGGTCACTCCACCGACTGGGGCGTCTGGATGATCGAGCCCTGGGCGAAGTCGACGCCGATCTGCTTGAGCAGACCCAGCGTGCGTTCGTCCCGCACGTACTCGGCGATGGTGCGCATGCCGAGCACGTGGCCGATCTGATTGATCGATTCCACCATGGCCCGATCCGTGGGGTCGTCGGCCATGCCGCGCACGAAGCTGCCGTCGATCTTCAGATAATCGACGGGCAGGTCCCGCAGGTAACCGAACGAGCTCAGGCCGCTGCCGAAGTCATCGAGCGAGAATTGGCACCCCATGCCCTTCAACACCGAGATGAAGTGGCGGGCGCTGCCCAGATCCGCGATGACCGCCGTCTCGGTGATCTCGAAACAGACGCGCCCGGGGTCGACGCGCGACTGCTTGAGGTGCTCCACGACGTAGTCGAGGAATTCCGGATCGGAGAGCGACTGCCCGGAGAGATTCACGGCGCAGGTGGCGAGGTCGGCCACCGCCGGGATGCTGCGCTCGAGGGACTCGAAGGCCTTGCGCACCACCCAGCGGTCCACCGAAGGCATCAGGGTATAGGTCTCGGCCGCCGCGAGGAAGGCGTGGGGCTCCACGATCTCGCCGCGGTCGTCGAGCATGCGCACCAGCAGCTCCGCGTGACGCTCTGCCGCATAGCGGGGGTTGATGGGGCGAATCTCGTGGGCCAGAAGCTGGAAGCGGCCGAGCTCGATGGCCTGCTGCACCTGGCGCATCCAGCGCACGAGGTTGCGCTGGCGCTCGATGGCCGTGTCGTCGACGCGATACACCTGAACCCGATTGCCGCCGCGCCCCTTGGCCGCCTGGCACGCCGATGCCGCCGCGCTCATCACGTCCGCCGTATTGCCGCTGTCGGGCGTGATGGGAATCACGCCGATGCTCACGCTGACCTCGAACAGACGTTCGTCCCAGGGAAAGCCGATCTCGCGAAACGCCTCGCGCAGCCCTTCCGCGATGCCGCGTGCGGTCTCCAGGTCGCAGTTCTCGAGCAGCACCGCGAAGCGATCGCTCTCGATGCGTGCGAGGCTGTCGATCTTGCGCAGCCGCGGGGCCACCTGCTCGGCCACCTGGCGCAGCAGCTGGTCGCCCGCCGGGGGCCCGCCCACGTTGTTGATGACGTTGAACTGATCGATGTCCAGATAGCACAGGGCGTGGGATTGGCCGGTGCTGCGCGCCGAATCCAGGCGGGCGCGCACGCGCGCCTCGAACTCCCGGCGGTTGAGCAGCCCGGTGAGCGGGTCGTGCGTGGCCTGGAACATCATCAACCGGCTCAACCCGCGCAGCTCGGTCACGTCGCGCACCGTCGCCGCCAACCCCGTGACGTGGGTCCCGTTCGTGCGCACCGGCGAGACGGTGACCTCCACCGAGAACTCCTTCTGGCTCTGGTGGTGCAGGAGCAGCGTGTGCGAGGGCATGTCCAGCGCCTCGCCGCGGCGCAGACAGCGGTGCACGGGATCGGCGATGCGCTCTCGGGAGCTCTCGTCGATGAGCACCAGGACTTCATCCAGATGGAGGCTACGCGCCTCGTCTGCCGGCCACCCGGTCAACTGCTCCGCCGCGGGGTTCATGTAGGTGACGCCGCCCTCGGGGTCGGTGATGATCACGCCGTCGCGGACGACGTTCAGAGCCAGCAGACTGGAGGCCGGATCGACCGGTGGGGTGGCCTCACCCGACACAGGTGCGCTGCGTGCCGAGTCGCGCCGGGTCGAGCGTTTGGTCATCGGGATCCTTGTTCTGGGGCAGGGGATGTCACGGCGCGGTCGTAGCCTATTACCGATCCAGTAGAATTTTAGTCGTTGAATTCGCCCCGCGCTAAGCTGAATGTGCCAACTTGACCCGGATTCACGCAGCGCGAACGGGGGTGCGCGGCCGCTCACGGTGGCTCTCGTCGCCGACACGCACGGCTATCTCGACGTGCGCGTCGCGGCCGGGGTTCGCGGCTGCGATCTCGCCGTGCATGCGGGGGACGTCGGTGGCGTCGCGGTGCTCGACGCATTACGCCCGCGCGGGCCGGTGCACGCCGTCAAGGGGAACAACGATACTCGCGCCAAGTGGCCGCGCGCCGAGCAACCCCTGCTCGCGACGCTCCCCGCGGAGGTGACCCTGCCGCTGCCGGGTGGGGTTCTGGTGGTGGTGCACGGCGATCGGGCGCTGCCGGCACGGCGCCGCCACGCGCGGTTGCGGGCGGCCTATCCCGACGCGCGGGCCATCGTCTACGGGCATTCGCACCGGCTATGCTGCGACCAGGAGAAGATCCCCTGGGTGGTGAACCCCGGCGCCGCCGGGCGTTCGCGTACCTACGGCGGGCCGTCGTTCGTCGTCCTGCGCATCGAGCGCGAGGAGTGGTCGCTCGAGACGCGGCGCTTCGAGCCGCTGTCCCCGGTGCGTGAGCGCGCCACGCGCACCGCCGGCTCCTGATGGCATCCTCCGCCCCCGCTGTCGCGGCTGAATTTGGGAATCAAGTTCGGCTATGCTGCAGCCGACTACAATTGAAAATCTCCGGCCGAATGCCGGGACCGTAGCACGTACCCGGGGCCCACCGCACACGCGCGAGTCCGAGCGGCGGCGTCACGACCGCGCAGACGGATGACCGCAGGGCCACACGCCGCGGTGGGCGGGCCTCGAGGTAGGCGCGGACCTTTCCAGGAGCGGATGACCCTTTGCTCGAGCCGATTCAAATGACCAACGAGATGGGGTTGGTCATCGCAATCCTGCTTTTTCTCATTTACCTGCTCCTGTTCAACGTCGTACGCGTGGACGTGGCCGCCATCATCGTCATGGTCCTCCTCGGTCTGGGCGGGCTGGTGCCGCCCGAGCATCTCTTCGACGGGTTCTCGAGCAACGCGGTCATCGCCATCATCGCCGTCATGATCATCGGCGCCGGGCTGGACCGCACCGGGATCATGGAGCAGGTGGCGGGCGGCATCCTGCGCGTCAGCGGCAGCACGGAGAGCCGGGTCACGCCGGTCATCGCGGCCGCCGTGGGCCTGGTCTCGAGCTTCGTGCAGAACGTCGGTGCGGCGGCGCTGTTTCTGCCCGTCGCGAGCCGTATCTCCACGCGCACCGGTATCCCGCTCTCGCGCCTGCTCATGCCGGTCGCCTTCTGCGCCATCCTGGGCGGGACCGTGACCATGGTGGGCTCGAGCCCCCTCATCCTGTTGAACGATCTCATCCGTCACGCCAACACCACCCTGCCCGTGGGCATGGCGCCCATGGAGAGCTTCCGCCTCTTCGACGTGGCGCCGGTGGGCATCGCGCTCGTGGCGGCGGGCATCGGCTACTTCGCCCTCGCCGGGCGCTACGTGCTGCCGACGGCGAAAGGCACGACGCCCGACCCCGGTGGCACCGCGCGGCACTTCCGCACCGTGTACGGTATTCAGGGCGATATCTTCGAGGCCATCGTGACGCTACAGAGCCCGCTTGCGGGTAAGACCGTCGGACAGGTGGAGGCGCAGGGCGGGGTGCCCTTCATTCTGGGGATTCGCAACGGGGATCGCGTACGCATCGCGCCGCCGCGCGACGAGCAGATCTTCGTGGGCACCGTGTTCGCCCTCATGGGCGAGCAGGAGGAGATCCGCAACTTCACCCGGCGCAACAAGCTGGTTTTCCGCAAGGACATGGAGGCCTTCGTCGACGTGCTGAATCCCTCGCGCGCGGGTATCTCCGCCGTGGTCATCCCCCCCGACGCGAACGTCGTGGGCAAGACCGTCGGCGAGCTGCAGCTGCGCAGGCGCTGGGGCGTGAGCGTGCTGGCGGTGCAGCGCGGCGAGGAGACCCAGCAGGACGAGCTGCGCTCGGTGACGCTCAAGCCGGGCGACACGTTGGTGCTCCACAGCCGCTGGGACGATCTGCACCAGCTCGCCGGCAACCGCAACTTCGTGGTCGTGACCGACTACCCCCGCGCGCTCATTCGCCCCCACAAGGTGTGGCACGCGCTGGCGTTCTTTTTGCTCTCGCTCGGGCTCGTGCTCTTCGCCGACGTGCGTCTGTCCTTCGCCCTCATGGTGGGGGCGGTGGGCATGATCGCCAGCGGCGTGCTGACCATGGACGAGGCGTACCGCTCGGTGAGCTGGCCGACCGTGTTCCTGCTCGCGAGCCTCATACCGCTCGGCCTCGCCATGGAGACCACCGGCACCGCGGCCTGGCTCGCCCAGGAGACGCTGAACCACGTGAGCGGGCTGCCCGCGTGGGGGGTGCAGGCGACGATCGCGGTGCTCGCCACCTTCTTCACGCTGGTGATATCGAACGTGGGGGCGACGGTGCTGCTCGTGCCCCTGGCGGTGAAGATCGCCATCGGCATCGGCGCCAATCCGGCGCTCTTCGCCCTCACCGTCGCCCTCGGCACGTGCAACGCCTTCCTCATCCCCACGAACCAGGTCAACGCGCTGGTCATGGGGCCGGCGGGCTACCGGGTCGCCGACTTCATGCGCGCAGGCAGCGTGATGACGCTGCTGTTCCTCGCGGTCATGCTCCTCATGCTGAACCTCGTGTTCTGAGCCGCCTCCGCCAAAAGGGGACGGATCTATTTTTCACTGAGGCTTGTCGGAATGTGCCGCGTCGCCGGCGAAAAAATGGCTGTCCCGTTTTGTGTAGCCGCGTCGCTCCCACCCGACGCCGCTCCACCCGGGCGGGTTAACATGGGGTCTCGAGCCCGGGGGAGAGGAGGCCAGACATGCTCGGCGCCATCGCCGGCGACATCGTCGGTTCCGTCTACGAAGGGCGGCCGATCAAGCAAAAGGGGTTCCCGCTCTTCGGCCGCGGCGCGACGTTTACCGACGACAGCGTGCTCACCGTGGCCACCGCGGACGTGCTCCTCTACGACGGCGACTACCGCGAGGCGTACAAGGGTTACTTTCGGCGCCACCCGCACCGCGGGTTCGGCGGCAACTTCGCGCTGTGGGCGGCGTCCGACGATCCCGAGCCCTACGGCAGCTTCGGCAACGGCTCCGCGATGCGCGTGGGCCCCGTGGGCTGGGCGCGGACCACCCTGGACGAGGTGCTCGTCGAGGCTCAGCGCAGCGCGCAAGTCACGCACAATCATCCCGAGGGCATCAAGGGCGCGCAGGCCACCGCGGCGGCCGTCTTCCTCGCGCGGGCGCGCCAGAGCAAGGCGGACATCCGTGCCTTCATCGAGGAGCGCTTCGAGTACGATCTCGATCGCTGGCTCGACGACATTCGCCCCGGGTATACCTTCGACGTGAGCTGCCAGGGCTCCGTCCCCGAAGCCATCATCGCCTTCCTGGAGGCGGAGGATTTCGAGGACGCGATACGTAACGCCGTCTCCCTCGGCGGCGACAGCGACACGCAAGCGTGCATCGCGGGCGCCATCGCCGAGGCCTGCTACGGGCTGCCGGCACCCATCGAGCGCGAGGTCATGGCGCACCTCGACGCGGATCTCACCGAGGTCACTCGCGCCTTCCGCACCGCCTACGTCGCCTAGAACGAAGGATGAGGGCCTTGGGAGCGAGGTCCAACGCGCGACAATCGCGCTCGCAGGATCGGCCGTTGGCCGCGAACCACCGTCCTTCGTAGGAGCGGCCGTTGGCCGCGAACCACCGTCCTTCGTAGGAGCGGCCGTTGGCCGCGAACTTGCGGGGAAGGGACTGGGACTCCACTCGGGGAGAGCCGCCCTTACGAGACCATCACCCCTGCGCCTCGGCGTCTTTTTCGAGCGCACGCAGCGTGGGTACCGCCAGCCCCGCCGCACCGGCGTGGTGCAGGGCACGGGCGAGTCGCCCGGGCGCGGAGCGGCCGGTGCACTTGTGCTCGGGATCGGCGCGGAAGGCCTCGACCATCGCCTCCACCAGCCGCTCGCGCGGGAGGCGCTTAGCGGTGAGCCACTCCTGGATATCCAGTACCTCTCCGGCCACCTGTTGGGCCAGGTCGCGGTGCCGTGCCCAGAGCTCGCTCACGGTGCCCCCGACCCGCAGCCCCGCGATGTTGCTGGTCAGGATGTAGACGTTCTTGCGCACCAGCTCGAAGAGCAGCTCGCCCTCGTCCCGCAGGGTGCGCGCGGGGATCGCGACGGCCTTCAGCGCCTCGGCCACCGCCTCGGCCGCAGGGCCGAACACCGGTGTCGGGATGATGACCTTCACGTCCTGCCCGGGCTTCTTCTCGAACCATACCACCGCCACCGTGGGGTCCAGCCCGAAGGGCTCCCACTGGCGGGGCAGGAGCTCGTTCTGGAGCAGTCCCACGCGATCGCGCCAGGGCTCGGGGAGCGCCTCGAGCGCCGCCGGGAGATCGTTCTCGGCCACCGCCACCAGCGCCACGGCCGGCTCGGGCATGGCGGCGGCCACCGCCTCGGGTGCCGTCTCGCGCGTGACCGGATACACCGGATGCCCCGCGCGCAGGAACCCCCGGGCGAACACGCCGCCCATCTCACCCAGCCCGATGACGACCACGGGTGCTTGCAGATTCACGGGCCTCTCTCCTCCGGGTTCTGTGAGAGCAGGCGCGCTCAGCCGCCCTCTTCGACCGCCGCGCGCTCGATGATCACGGGGGTTTGCGGCACGTCCTTCGGAAACGGTCCGCCGCGTGCGGTGGGCACCTGGCGGATGCGGTCCACCACTTCCATCCCCTCGACCACCCGCCCGAAGACCGCGTAGCCCCAGCTCCCCGGGCCCTGGGCGCCGTAATCCAGGAAATCGTTGTGCGCGACGTTGATGAAGAACTGCGAGGTGGCCGAATGCGGGTCCTGGGTGCGCGCCATGGCGATGGTGCCACGGGCGTTCTCCAGGCCGTTGTCCGACTCGTTGGGGACGGGGGCGTGGGTCTCCTTCTTTCGATAGTCCTCGGTGAAGCCGCCGCCCTGGATCATGAAGCCGTCGATGACCCGGTGGAAGATGGTGCCGTCGTAGAACCCCTCGCGCACGTAGCGCAGGAAGTTCTCGACGGTCTCGGGGGCGCGGTCGGGCTCGAGCGCGAGCACGATGGTGCCCATATTGGTCTCTAGACGCACTTGGGGTGGCTCCTTGGACTGTGCCGATACCGTGAGCGTGGCGACGCCCGACAGGATGACGAGGGCAAGAACGCGGATCATGGCGAACGGCTCGTGGCTCCCGAATGAGCGGCGCTCATGATAAAGGCTCCGTCGCAATCGGGGAAAGCGCTGGCCACGTCCTTTCTGCCGGGCGCCGGCTTCCGCTATGATGCCGGCCTTTCGCGCAGACCGCCCGCTCGAGCGTGACGACGGTCACGGCGCCCTGGCCGCGGGCCCTTTAACCACGCGCCGACACGCTAAAATCAGGGTCTTGCGAGCCGACACGCAAGGACATGCTGAAGGTCTACAACAGCCTCACCCGGACCAAGGAGCCCTTCGAGCCCCTC
>JABAHQ010011456.1_pt1 | contig 16956 bp, 14 predicted proteins | sample 7062091 | NCBI WGS metagenome assembly JABAHQ01 (sample SAMN14534359, study PRJNA622989) | marine sediment metagenome | biome: marine biome [ENVO:00000428]; feature: marine pelagic biome [ENVO:01000023]; material: deep marine sediment [ENVO:00002113] | place: India: Gulf of Kutch | collected...
GGTCATTTTCGGTCGCAAGCCGATCAGTGGCTCCTGTGGCGGTGTCGGCAATCAGCTGGGTGGCGGTAGTGGCTGCTCGGTCTGCGGCCGGGAATCCGGAAGCTGTGAGGATGACGAGCAGGCACCCGACACGGGTGACGCGGCCAGACTCACCTACAGTGCAGACCATGACCGGAGTGCGTGACCGCACCGGCTTACAGACGTAATTGAGGCAGAGGAGTGATTGAGCGGATGTCGGATCAACATTTTGATGTTGTAGTGATTGGTGCGGGCCCCGCCGGTGAAGGGGCTGCCATGAATGCAGCAAAGCATGGCCGTCGGGTTGCCATCGTGGATGACAAACAGACGGTTGGCGGTAACTGCACCCACTGGGCGACCATCCCGTCCAAGGCGCTGCGTTATTCGGTCAAGCAGATCATCAACTTCAACACCAATCCGATGTTCCGTGATATCGGGGAGCCCCGCTGGTTCTCATTTCCCCGGGTTCTGCAGAATGCCGAGCGGGTCCGTAACAAGCAGGTCAAGTTGCGGACGGCATTCTACGCACGTAACCGGGTTCAGCGTTTCCATGGCAAGGCCCGTTTTGTGGACCAGAACCAGCTGGAGCTCCAGGACGAGGAAACGGGCGGGCAGCGCATCACCGCGGACAGTTTCGTGATCGCGACGGGGTCATCCCCGTATCTGCCGCCGGATGTGGATTTTTCCCATGACCGCATCTACAACAGTGATTCCATACTGACCCTTTCACATACACCGCGGACCCTGACAATCTACGGTGCCGGCGTCATTGGCTGTGAATACGCCTCGATTTTCTGCGGTCTGGGGGTCAAGGTGGACCTGATTAACCCAGGCAGCCGCCTTCTGTCCTTCCTGGACGACGAGATCTCTGACGCCCTCAGTTACCACCTTCGCAATAACGGGGTGCTGGTTCGTCACAACGAGAAGTTTGAGTCCGTGGAAGGCGATGATCACGGTGTGGTCCTGAACCTTGAGTCCGGGAAGAAAGTCCGGTCCGATGCCTTCCTCTGGTGTAATGGCCGCAGTGGTAATACCGGTTCCCTGGCCCTGGAAAACATCGGTCTGGAAACCAATTATCGGGGTCAGCTCGCAGTCGATGAACATTACCGGACCCAGGTTCCGAATATCTACGCCGTCGGCGACGTGATTGGCTGGCCCGGTCTGGCCAGCGCGGCCTATGACCAGGGCCGGTCCGCCTCGTCGGACATCATGGCGGATAAGTATTTCCGATATGTGGATGATGTGCCGACAGGGATCTATACCATTCCCGAGATCAGTTCGGTTGGCAAGACAGAGCGTGAGCTGACCGAAGCCAAGGTTCCCTATGAAGTAGGGCAGGCGTTTTTCAAGGATCTGGCACGGGCGCAGATTTCCGGTGACCCGGTAGGGATGCTGAAGATCCTGTTCCATCGTGAAACCAAGGAGCTTCTGGGCATCCATTGCTTCGGGGACCAGGCTGCGGAGATCGTTCACATCGGCCAGGCGATCATGAACCAGCCCGGTGATGCGAACACGCTCGATTACTTCATCAATACCACCTTCAACTACCCCACCATGGCGGAAGCCTACCGGGTGGCGGCGCTTAACGGCCTCAACCGGATCTTTTGAACCCGGTTAGGCGTCAACCGGTCGTGGAGGACGTCTCCCCGGCCGGTGATCCCGGGGTGCCTGTAGCCTCGGGCCCTCTCAGGCTGTCCACATGGCGCCCCAGGCGACGGCGATTCTCGAAATAGATCAGGGCGCTGGTTGGATAATCCGTGATAATCGATTCCACGCCCATCTTTTCCAGTTCCAGCATGTCGTGGATACGATTCACGGTCCATGTGGAGACCGCGATGTTCTTTTCGCGGGCGCTCATGACCAGCGACGGCTGACAGATCCGATAATTGCAACACAGGTACTGGCAATCCAGCCGTTTGGCCTGGCGGACCGGCGACGGGTAACGGCGCTCCGCCACGTAGCCCAGGCTCACATGCCGGTCCAGCCGTCGGGCTGATTTGAGGAAACCGATATTGCTCGAGGTCAGCGTGATACGTTCATAGAGGCTGTCACGCTGAATCCATTCCACAAGGCGGTTACACAGCCGGTTGAGACGGCTGCGGTGATCCGATTTCACTTCCAGCTGCAGGTGCTCGTAATCGGGACATTCCCGGACCACCTGCTCAAGGCTCGGCACACCGGTTTCATGATGCCAGCTTGCGGTATTGCGGCGGGCATCCATGGTGCTCATTTCCGCTGCCGACACCCTGCCCACGTTGCGTTCATTACCGGTTGTGCGCTGAAGGGACAGGTCGTGGATGACGACCGGGATGCCGTCCAGCGAGAGGATGATGTCCATTTCAAAGCGCCGGATACCATGGCGATAGGCGTGCCTGAAGCCCGCCAGGGTGTTTTCCGGGGCTTCTCCTTTTGCACCGCGGTGGCCGTAGATCAGCATTGAGTCGGATGCCTCCTCATCCGTGGTCGTTGTAGATGGCGCGGCGTTTCCGGTAGGTCTCGTGGCACAGCTGAACATCCTCCAGGAATCGGGGCAACTCAGTGGGAAGAAGGGCCTGGGGCCCGTCGACCAGGGCTTTTTCCGGGTTCGGGTGGAAATCCGCCAGGATCATGTTCGCGCCGGCGATGACACCCTGGGCCGCGGCATGGACGATATCCGAAATACCATCGGGGGCGCGGTCACGGGTGCCCACCGAATGCGAGGGATCGATACAGACCGGCATCCGGGTCAGCCGCTTGACGACGGGGATGTGTGCGAAATCCACGAGGTTGCGGTGGGGATTGCCGGCCTCGGTCTTCATGCCGCGCAGGCAGAAGACGACATTGGTGTTGCCTTCGGTCGCCAGGTACTCAGCCGCGTTGAGGGACTCGTTCAGCGTGATGCCAAAGCCCCGTTTCAGCAGGATCGGGTAGGTGCTCTGCCGGCCCAGCGCCTTGAGCAGCTCAAAGTTCTGGGTGTTACGGGTACCCACCTGAAGCATGACACCGGTTGGGTGGCCGGTCTGTTCCAGCGCCTGCTCGATTTCGTGGACGTGATTCTCGTGGGTTACCTCCATGGCAATGACCCGGATGTCGTACTTGCCCGCCAACTCAAACACCCAGGGCAGGCAGCTCGCCCCGTGCCCCTGGAACGAGTAGGGGTTGGTGCGCGGCTTGTAGGCGCCCATACGGGTGCATTGCTGGCCATTGTCCTTCAGCGCGCGGAGGGTTTCCTCAACATGGGTTGGGTTGTCTACGGCGCATAGCCCGGCGAAGACGTTGAGGTTGTCCTGGTCAAAGTGGATGCCGTTGTAGTCGAAACCGGTCTGGCGCTCGGCATCCCGATGACGCCCCAGAATCCGGAAATCATCCGAGATCCGGATAACGCGTTCCACCGCCGGAAGCGCTTCAATATCTTCGGCGTCCAGGGCCTTGGTGTCCCCGATGAGGTAGATCTCGGTCAGGGTCTGCTGATTGCCGAGGACATCGTGGACGCGTACCTCGACGTTGCTGAGTTGGTCGAGGAAGTTCATGGTTTCGCGGTAGGCATCGCCTTCGCGATCCGTATCCGGGTGGAGTATCAGAAGCATGGGCCCTCCGTGTCTTTCTGTGGCGTTCAGGCGGCCTTGATCCAGTCTCCCAGATTCCGTTCAAGCTGACGTTGGTCGGCGGCGAAACGTCGGATGCCGTCGGCCAGCTTGTCCGTCGCCATGGCGTCCTCGTTGAGATGCCAGCGGAACCCGTTTTCATCCAGTGACGGATGGGATTCCGGGGTGCTGTTGCCCTCGGGGTCAAGCTGGCGCTCAAGGGCACCCGTGTCATGCGACAGGGACTCCAGCAGCTGAGGGCTGATCGTCAGCCGGTCACAGCCGGCAAGGTGTTCAATTTCACCCTGGTTACGGAAACTGGCGCCCATGACGATGGTCCGGTAACCGTGGCCCTTGTAGTACTCATAGATCCGGCGCACGGATTGAACGCCCGGATCGGACGCCGGATCAATGGCGGACTGACCACTCTGGGCGAGGTGCCAGTCAAGGATCCGGCCAACGAACGGCGAGATCAGTGTAACCCCGGCATCCGCGCAGGCCATAGCCTGGGTGAAGGAGAACAGCAGCGTCAGGTTGCAGGCAATGCCTTCGCGCTCGAGCGCCCGCGCCGCCTGGATCCCTTCCCAGGTGGCGGCAATCTTGATCATGACGCGGTCTGTGTCCACGCCCCGTTCACGGTAGAGATCGACCAGATCCCGGGCGCGGGCCATGGTGGCGTCCCGGTCGAACGACAGTCGGGCATCCACTTCCGTGGATACCATGCCCGGCACACTGCCAAGGATCTGCTCCCCGGCGAGAACCGCCAGGCAGTCCCCCGCAATGACAGGATCCGGCGAGGCGGAGCCGGCCCGCTGCTGCGCCCAGGACAGCGCCTGTTCCACCAGATGCCGATAGGCCTCCGAGGAGACCGCCTTGAGCAGCAGTGAGGGATTGGTGGTGGCGTCCCTGGGTTGCCACTGTCGGATGGCGTCGAGATCACCGGTATCGGCGACCACGGTGGTCATGCGTCGGAGCTGATCGAGTTTGGAAGTCATTGGCTGGTGGCGTCCATTGTGCATCCGGGTATCGGGGAACTGTCAGGATAACCCGGATCACGATAGCGCGCTGTCGCCGGTGTCACAAGCGGGAAATCGCCGGCTCAGGCGGCGCTGGCCTTCTGCTGGACGAGCGCTAGGGCATCCCGGACCACGCTGACGTCGGCGCCGGCCCGATGGGCGTTCTCGCTGAGGTGACGGCGGAACTGGCGCCCACCCGCACAGCCGTGGAAAAGGTTCATGATATGGCGTGTCATGGCCTGCAGGGGCACCCCCTCGGCGAGGCGGCGTTCCAGATAGGGCATGAGTCGCTCGATGACTTCGGTCCGTGTGGCACAGGGCGCCTCAACACCATGGATCACGGGATCCACCCGGCTCAGGAGCCAGGGTTGCTGGTAGGCAGCGCGCCCAACCATGACGCCATCAACATGCTGGAGCTGTTCCTGAATGGAACCCATGTCCCAGAAGCCGCCATTGATGATGATCTCAAGCTCCGGGAAACGTACCCGGAGGGCATGGATCCAGTCGTACTTGAGCGGTGGCACGTCGCGGTTTTCCTTGGGGCTGAGCCCCTGGAGGATGGCAATGCGAGCGTGGACAATGAAGGTGCGGCAGCCGGCCCCGGCGACGCGCTCAACAAAGTGGACCAGGTCTTCCCACTGCTCGTGGCCGTCAATACCGATGCGATGCTTGACGGTGACCGGGAGCCGGGTGCGGGCTCGCATTGCGGCGACGGCCTGGGCCACGGTGTCCGGTTCGGCCATCAGGCAGGCGCCGAAGCGGTCGTTCTGCACCCGGTCACTGGGGCAGCCGACGTTCAGGTTAACCTCGTCATAGCCCCAGGCTTCGGCCATTGCCGCGCATTCCGCAAGTTCCGCCGGATCCGCGCCGCCGAGCTGAAGGGCGATCGGATGTTCCTCGGCGTCATAGTCGAGAAAACGGGCGCGGTCACCGTGGATCAGGGCACCCGTGGTGACCATTTCAGTGTAGAGCAGGGCGTGACGGGTCAGACCCCGGACGAACCAGCGATAGTCCCGGGTGGTGTGGTCCATCATGGGGGCGACGCTGAAACGGCGATCCGGTTCCGGGCGTTGCATCCTGATCTTACTCCTGCTTGGCGCGTTCGGTGCGACAGCGGGCCACGGCGTCCGCGAGGGCATCCAGAAAAGCCGTATAACCGCCAACCTCGATACGGATGGAAGCACCCAGCGGATCCCAGCGGCTGACCGGCAGCGGTCGCGGCAGGTCGAGGCCGCGCCACCAGTCGCCTCCGGCCTGGGTCTCCGTCATGATACAGGGCCGATCAGCGGCTTCAAGAGCCCTCTGGAGACTCGCAATATGCCGGGCACTGGGGCTCTGTTCCGGATTATTGGTCAGCGTGCCGGCAATGGTCAGCCCAAAATGGTCGGCGAAATAGTGGAACGCGTCGTGGTAGGTGAACAGGGTGGTGCCGGAGAACGGCTCAAGGCGCTCCCGGATACGTGCCTCGGTATCCGCGAGCCGTTGCACGAACCCTTCGTGATTGCGGGCGACGACCCGCTCATCCACCCCTTCAAGACGTGCCAGCGTGTCACGTACCCGTTTTGCCATGGCCCGGGCACGGTCCGGTGCCAGCCAGACGTGGGGGTCCTCGCCCCCCGGGTGGTGGCCGTGCCCGTCGTCAACATCGGCTCCTTCCGTGGCTGGATCGGCCAGGATCCGGGCTTTCCGGGACAGTCCACTGTCGCTCATGGTGCCCCGCAGGAAGGGCTCCAGGCGCGGTCCAAGCCAGTAGATCCGGTCCGCCTCCGCCAGGCGGCGGCGCTCAGAAGGGCGCATGCTGTAATGGTGGGGGCTGATGTCTGCGGGGATGAGTGCCCGGACATCCGCCTGATCGCCCGCGATTTCTTTCACGATCAGCGCCAGAGGGTGGATGCTGGTGGCAACCATCGGGCGTTCCGCGGTGGCGGGCGTGGCCGCGAGGCACAGGAGAAGGGCAAAAAGAAGGAACAGGCCGCGTTTCGTCATAAGTCGTTATAACATAACATTCGAGGATGCAGTGCATTCTAGCCAATCTGCGCGACGACGACCATAGGGGCGATTACGGAAGGACGACCCATACCGGCGGAGACGTTATAATGCGCGCCTCACCCAGCAGACCCGACTCACTCGAGGAGCCAGTAAGCCGACATGACTGTCAGAACCCGCATCGCCCCGTCCCCCACCGGTGACCCCCATGTAGGTACAGCCTACGTTGCGCTGTTCAACCAGTGTTTTGCCCGCCAGCACGGCGGCCAATTCATCCTGCGCATCGAGGACACCGACCAGGCACGCAGTACTGTGGAGTCCGAACAGGCGATCCTGGACGCCCTGAGCTGGCTGGGACTGACCTGGGATGAGGGCCCCGACGTGGGTGGCGATTACGGCCCCTATCGCCAGTCCGAGCGGCGTGACGAGTATCGGGCCTACGCGGAACAGCTGGTCGACTCCGGGCATGCGTTCTACTGTTTCCGGACGCCGGAAGAACTGGACGCGATCCGTGACGAACGCCGGGCGCAGGGCCTGAATCCGGGCATCAAGGGCGATCTGGAACTGCCGGCGGAAGAGGTCAGCCGTCGGATGGAAGCCGGTGAGCCCTACGTCATCCGCATGAAAGTGCCGGAAGAGGGCGTTTGCGAGGTGGACGACATGCTCCGGGGTACCGTGACCATTGACTGGTCCCAGATCGACTGCCAGATCCTGCTCAAGTCCGACGGGATGCCGACCTATCATCTTGCCAACGTAGTGGATGACCATCGCATGGGCATCACCCACGTGATCCGGGGCGAGGAATGGATCAACTCCGCGCCCAAGCACAAGCTGCTGTACCAGTACTTTGGCTGGACGATGCCCACGCTGTGTCACATGCCGCTGCTGCGCAACGAGGATGGCACCAAGCTCAGCAAGCGCAAGAACCCGACCAGCATCAGCCTCTACGAGCGGCTCGGTTTCATGCCCGAGGCGGTGTTGAACTACCTCGGTCGCATGGGCTGGTCCATGCCGGACGAACGGGAACGGTTCACGCTTGAGGAGATGCAGGCGGCTTTCGATATCCATCGGGTGTCGCTGGGCGGGCCGGTGTTTGACCAGGCCAAGCTGCGCTGGTTGAACGGGCTCTGGATCCGCGAGACGCTCAGCGATGAGGCCTTCATGGACCGGGTTGGTGACTGGTGGTTCAGTCGCGACCAGCTGGCGCCCCTTGTGCCGCACCTGAAGAGCCGTGTGGAGACCTTTTCGGACATTGCTCCCATGGCGTCCTTCATGTTCTCCGGCATGCTGGATGTGCGCCCCGGGGACTTCGAGCATCGCAAGCTGGAAGAGGAGACGGTGCGCAGAATCCTGCAGTTCGCTCTCTGGCGTCTCGAGGCGGAGCGCCACTGGAGCCGGGACACGGTTTTTGCCGATCTCAAAGCGCTGGCAGGTGCCATGGATCTGAAGATGGGCGAGTTCATGTTCCCGATTTTCGTGGCCGTGGCGGGCACGCCCAATTCCTGGTCCGTGGTGGATTCCATGGGGCTTCTGGGGCCGGATGTCAGCCGCGCGCGCCTTCGCCATGCGCTCAATGTACTGGGCGGTTTCTCGAAGAAACAGATGAAGAAAGTCGAGAAGGAATACGCGGCACTGGAAACGGGCGAGTAAAGGCGGCAATCAGGGGTTGACGCGCCCCTGGGCCGCCACTAATATACGCACCCGTTGGACGCAGTGGGGCCATAGCTCAGCTGGGAGAGCGCGGCGCTGGCAGCGCCGAGGTCGGGAGTTCGAGCCTCCCTGGCTCCACCACTTTTTCAGTCCCGTTCGTCTAGAGGCCTAGGACACCGCCCTTTCACGGCGGTAACAGGGGTTCGAGTCCCCTACGGGACGCCAGATCCATGAAAAGCCGGTCACAGACCGGCTTTTTTTATGCTCAGCCTTCCGCAATGGCGCCCTTGTTGACGCCTTCAAAGGCGTGCACCTCAATTCGGCTTTCCGGTTCCAGCCGCCGTGTTTCATCACGCAGGTAACAGGCAATCCATTCCACGGTGGTATCCGGCCCCATGATCTCGGTGCGGGCCGCGGGAAGGGCGATTTCGAAACGACCCTGGTCAGCGTCATAGCGGAATCGGTGGTAGGTAACGTTGCCGTCTTCAAACGTTTCCACGCGGTCCTCGTCAGTGGCCAGGTAGATATCGCGCCAACGGTCCGCCCAGTAGTGTTCGAGATCCGGCGCCTGTTGGTCGTTGCGGAGGATCCGGATGCGGGACCGGTGCCCGTGGGCGATGCGCTGACAGTTGCCGTCATGCTTCTTGAGGCCGTGCGCATAGTGGTAGTAGGCGCCGTCCATGGCTTCGAGGCGCAGGTTGATGTGAACGTCGTGGACGTTGTCCGGCAGGATCCGCTTCAGGCTGTCCGACAGCTGATCGGCAATGATCTGGCGCTCAAGAGCCTCGCCGGGGACGGGCGTGACCGCCTGCGCCGGTGCCCGGTGCTCGATCCAGGTGCTGTCCTCAAGCTGCCACCGGATGTGGCCGGGTTGTTGTGGATCAAGCCAGTGTAAACCGGAATAGGCCGTCGGAATCAGCAGGCGGTGATCCACCTGGTCGTCGATATGGGCCTTGATGATGCTTTTGACGTGGCCGAAGTCAAAGACCATGCCGGCCTCATTCAATTCTCCCGCCAACTCGATGTCGACGATCCAGCTCTCGCCGACCAGGCCTCGGTAGGCATCCAGGTAGGCGAAATCGATGACGGTCAGGTTATCAACAAAAAGGCGATTCATGATGCGGTGGCAGCCTGCAGAGTAAAACCCCGCCATGGTAGCAGATCCGCCGCATCACGCGGGTAGGAGATCAGCCGACGAGGCCACCGAGCCAGGCGATCCCGAGGCTGAAGATCCCGAGGCTGACGGCCAGGGCTACCGTATAGAGCTTGGCGGACGCGGTTTTCTGCTCCTTGCGGTACAGGTCGATGGTGCGCTGGGCAACTTCCTCGGAGGTATCCCTGGCAATGTCATGAGCCTGCTGGACGGCTTCCGATTGCAACGACTGCCAGAACTCGGTATCGACCGTCTGCGCGGCGGTCATGTGGTCCTTGAGTGTCTTGAGGTCGTTCTCAGTGAAGCCGCTGCTGGTCTGTTCCCGGATTTCACGGCGCAGCTCACTCAGTTCATTGCCCAGATTGAGCGTAACCTCGGCCGCGACTTCGCTCTTGAGCGACTCCAGCCGGCTTTCCACCAGTTCCCGGAAATCAGAGGTCTGCTTCTCAATGGCCTGCTCCCGGCGGCGCTCGCTGTCCTCAATAAGCCGGCGGATATGGTCGTGCTGTTCGTCGAACAGGCTGGACAGCAATTCATGCAGCCGGTTGTGGATGTGGGTTTTGACCGCCGAGCGGGCGATCTGTTCGATCAGCTCGGAGGTCAGGGGAACGGTATCACCCTCGTTGTCGCGCGCCTGTGGGCCCTCGGCCATGCGGACGCTGGCCTCGGTGGCCAGGGGTTCGGGGCCATCCTCTGAGTCAGCCACATCCTCCGGTGCCGGCGGTTCGGGGAGGGTGCCCCGGTCCANNCTGCGGGCCCTGGGTCATGCGGACGCTGGCCTCGGCGGCCAGGGGTTCGGGGTCATCCTCCGAGTCGGCCACATCCTCCGGTGCCGGCGGTTCGGGAAGGGTACCCCGGTCCAGATCCTCACTCAGCGCGCTCAGGAGGCTGTCGAGCCCGTCTCCCTGGGGTGGTTTGGTCAGGATGTTGTAGACCCCATAGCCCTGGGCCTCTCGAATGAAGTCATCTGACTTGCGGGAGGTGCACATGATGATGGGAATGGCCGCGGTCGCCGGGTTGCGTTTGATGGCCTTGGTTGCTTCAACCCCGTTCATGCCCGGCATGAGGTGGTCCATGAAGATAACGTCCGGCTGCTGTTCCCCGTTCAGGAAATCCAGGGCTTCTTCGGCCGAGCCGGCCATGCTGACCTCCATGTTGCGGCCTTCGAGAAGTTTGCTCAGCGCAAATCGGGCGACCTTGGAATCGTCCACGAGTAACGCGGTGTTGATGGCCATCTGACTACCTCTTGCAGACTGCGTTGTTACCGGGTTGGCGGACATCGGTCACCACGCCTCCATGGATGGACACTGGGTTGCCCGGTAGCTGTCTCCACGATAGCACACGCCCGGCTCACTGGTGCGGGCTGTGAAAACTTCGCCTTCCGGGGTGGTCATGCGCACCTCGCCATAGGGTTCCCCCTTGCGGAAGGTGCTCTCGATCCGGGCGCCGCTGGGATGGCGGATTTCACCCTGTCCATGGAAGCGGCCATTCACGAATTCGCCCTGGTATTGCCGGCCGCTGGCGAAAGTGCGCGTGCCCTCCCCGTGAAAACGGTTATTGGCGAAGTCACCCCGGTAGTAACTGCCGTCGGGATAGGTCAGGCGCCCCTCGCCATGGAGTTCACCATCGCGGAAGTCCCCGACATACATCAGGCCATCCGCGGTGGTGAGAGTGCCATGGCCGTTGAGTTCGCCGTCCTCCCAGTTGCCGGTGAAGGTATCCCCGTTGCTGGCCGTGAGTGTGCCGCGCCCATGGGACTCGCCGTTGCGGAACTCGCCCTCGTAGACATCGCCGTTGGGACGCTGAAGGTTCCCTTCGCCATGCATGGAACCCTGTTTCCATTCCCCATCGTAGATGCGGCCGTCCGGGAAATGGGCGGTCCCTTCGCCATGGAATTCACCGTTCCGGAACTCGCCTTCGTAGGTGAGGCCGTCGCTATCATGGTAGGTGCCTTCGCCGGTTTTGATGCCGTGCTTCCAGGTTCCGTTGCGGTAACGGACCGTGGTGTAGCGTTCAAGGCGTGCCATGAGGGTCGGGGAGTCCCCGGCCTCAAGATGGATCTGTTCCCGCCAGGTGCTGTGTTTGGGCTTGGTGATTTCAACGGTATAGGTGCCTGGTTCCAGCTTCAGGTCCAGGGCTGTGGAACCCTTCTCCTCACCGTTGATGCGCACCCGATCGTCGTAGACGTTGGAGCGCAGGGTCAGGCTTGCATGCGTGGGTTTGTCCGGCTGTTCTGTGTTGGTGGGCACCGGTTCCGGTTCCCGGGTGCTCTGCCGGCCGGAATCCGGGGGCGTCACGGTCCGGACCACGCGCGGGATGGGCTCGGGGACCGCCTTCGGGTCACTGGGGGGCGTGGAGGTCGTCGATCCTGGTCTGTCGCTTTCAGTCGCGGCATCGGGTGCGGCTGTTCCATCCCCTTCGGGAACTGTGACGGCGGGGATGCGGGAGCCCACGAGTTCCGGTGAGCGCTGGATGGTGGCGAAACCGGCCGTCACCAGCAGCATGATCGCGAGAAAGTTCGCAAACAGCAGTGGTTTGTAGTCGATCATCGTGTGCCACTCCGGGTTCATTCCGACAGGCCGGGTCCGGGAGGACCCTTGCAACTGATCTTATGTTATCGGAGAACGCCGTGTGGCTGCGTGAAGTGACGCACTTTTCAGGTGTTTTCCGGGGCATCCCGCTGCCTGAGCTCTTCCCAGGCTCGCATGTGAACATCCGCCTCGTATTCATAGGGCGACTTGAACGGCGTCAGGACCAGGTCAAAGACCGCGAATAGAAGACCGATGGAGAGCCAGGACAGGATCAGCGTATCCATGGTGGTGGCCTGCACCTGGGCGGTGGCTTCCACGAACCGTTCCAGGTGGGGCAGGGCGCTGTCCACCATGGCCACCGGATTGAAGCGGGCGAACACCAGCGGAATCCAGAAGCCGATGAACACGGGAAAGAACCCGAAGGACCAGAGAATGCGGCGTATCAGGTACACGGCAAGGGCATTGATGTAGCGCCGACGCAGCTCCGGGATGCCACGGATGTCCTCAAGGTAGCGCTTGCGTTCGACCCAGTAGGCCTCAAGCCGCGGGCGGGAGCGTTGCGTGCCTGTCTGCTCGGAGGTGTCGGTCACTGCCTGTCCATCTGTCGGAAAATGTCCCCTTCACTATAAACAAGATGCGGGCGGTTGCCAGAACGCAACAGGCTGCGGTGCTGTGAACAGCGGGGTGCAACCGCTAGAATGGCGTCACATTCATTGAACAGGACGAGGGCATGCTGGATCAGGCGGAACCGCAGGTTCACCCGGCTTTCGAGTGGGTACGCAATCACCGGATTGAGACACTTCATCTGGAGGTCGAGGAGTACCGGCACCGCGCCACGGGGGCACGCCACCTGCATCTGGCGACTGACAATGACGAGAACGTGTTCCTCGTCGGGTTCCGCACCTTCCCGATGGATTCCACCGGGGTCGCCCACATTCTGGAGCACACCGCGCTGTGCGGCAGTGAGAACTACCCGACCCGGGATCCGTTCTTCATGATGATCCAGCGCTCGCTCAATACGTTCATGAACGCGCTGACCAGCAGCGACTGGACCGCTTACCCCTTCGCCAGCCGCAACCGGAAGGATTTTGACAACCTGCTTTCGGTCTACCTGGACTCGGTGTTCTTTTCCAACCTGGATCCGCTGGATTTCGCCCAGGAGGGCCATCGGCTGGAGTTCGAGACACCGGACGACCCGAGCACCCCGCTCGTACACCGGGGTGTTGTCTACAATGAGATGAAGGGGGCCATGAGCTCGCCCGTGTCCCAGCTGTGGCAGACGCTGTCCAAGCACCTGTTCCCGACGACCACCTATCATTACAACAGCGGCGGCGATCCGGACCATATTGTGGACCTGACCTACGATCAGCTGGTGGCGTTCTATCGGTGCCATTACCATCCCAGTAACGCGATCTTCGCGACCTTTGGCGACATACCCGCGCATGAACACCACGAGCGGTTTGAATCCCTGGCCCTGCACCGTTTTTCGGCCGCGGACATCGACCTGCCGGTCCGCAACGAGAAGCGCTATTACGCCCCGATCCGGGTGCAGGAACACTACGGGGTGGACCCGGATGAGGAGACCGAGAACCGGACCCATGTGGTGATGGGCTGGCTGCTCGGGGAGAGTTTTGATCTGGAGAAGAACCTTGAGGCGGAACTTCTGACGGCGGTGCTCCTGGAGAACAGCGCCTCGCCGCTGATGCAGGCGCTGGAAACGACCGAGCTGGGTCAGGCCCCGTCGCCGCTGTGCGGTTTCGAGGACTCCAACCGGGAGATGACGTTCGTTTGCGGGGTTGAGGGTGTTGAGCCTGAGCAGGCGGACGCGGTTGAGCGCCTGATTCTGGACACGCTGGAACGGGTTGCCACCGAGGGTGTTGCCCATGAAAAGCTGGAGGCCATCGTGCATCAGCTGGAGCTGCAGCAGCGCGAGATCTCCGGTGATGGCGCCCCCTACGGGCTGCAGCTGATCATGCAGGCGCTGTCGCCGATGGTGCACGGGGGCGACCCGGTGGAGCTGCTGGATCTGGAGCCGGTCCTGGAACGGTTGCGTGAGCGGATCCGGGATCCGCACTACGTCCCCGGTCTGATCCGACGCCTGCTGCTCGACAACCCGCATCGGGTGCGGCTGTCACTGGCGCCGGACACCGGCTTGAATGAACGCCGTGAACAGGCGGTCAGGGAGGCCCTGGACCGCCACAGGGCGTCCCTGACCGAGGCTGAACGGCGAGCGATCGTTGACCAGGCCCGGGCCCTGCAGGAGCGTCAGAACCAGGAGGCGGACGACAGCATGCTGCCGCGCGTTGGTATCGAAGACGTACCGGCGTCGCTCAGGATGCCGGAGGGCGATGAGGATGCCAGTGGACACCTTACCCGCTACCGCATGGGGACCAACGGCCTGGTCTACCAGCAGCTGGTCATGCCGCTCCCGGCGCTTGAGCCGGACCAGCTCCAGCTCCTGCCAATCTATTCGAGCATGCTCAGCGAAGTCGGTGCCGGATCGGATGATTACCTGCGGATGCAGGAGCGGATTTCCGCTGGCAGTGGCGGCATCAGCGGCGGGGCCACGATCAAGGGCAACGTGGATGACGTCCAGTCGGTCCGTGGCTACTTCACGCTGGGTGGCAAGGCGCTGACCCCGAACAGCGGGGATCTGGCCGGCCTGCTCCACGATGTGGCGACAGCGGCGCGGTTCGACGAAAAGGAGCGGGTTCGCGAGCTCGTGGCCCAGATGCGTGCGCGTCGTGAGCATGCCATAACGGGGAGTGGCCACGTGCTGGCCATGGGCGCGGCGTCGCACGGCGCGAGCCCCGGGGCCCGGCTGACCTACGAACTGGGCGGCCTGGAAGGGATCCGGCAACTGGTGGCGCTGGACGACAGGCTGGATGACACCGCCGAACTGGATCGCCTCTGCCAGACCCTTACAGGGCTTCATGAACGGATTCATGCCGGGGAACCGGATTTTCTCCTGATCGGCGAGGAGGCGGGCCTGAGCCGTTCCGAGACAGCGGTGCGGGAGCGTTGGGCCCTTAAGGGCGACAGAGCCCGTGGAGGCTTCCGACTGGACCCGGTTCAGGAGCAGGTCAATGAGGCCTGGCTGACGGCGACGCAGGTGAACTTCTGTGCCCGGGCCTATCCGACGGTACCGGTGGATCACCCGGATGCCGCGCCCCTGAGTGTCCTCGGGGTTCTGCTGCGCAATGAGAACCTGCATCGCAGTATTCGCGAGCAGGGCGGCGCCTACGGCAGTGGCGCGGGCCAGGACAGTTCCAACGGCGTTTTCCGGTTCTTTTCCTACCGGGATCCTCGAATGGAGGACACCCTGGCGGATTTTGACCGGTCGCTCCAATGGCTGCAGGAGGGTGGGCAGACGCCCGGGACCGTTGAGGAGGCCATTCTCGGGGTCATCTCACAACTGGACCGTCCGCGCTCGCCGGCCGGTGAGGCACGGTTCGCCTATCAGAGCCGGCTTTTCGGGCGTACCGCCGACCAGCAGCAGCGTTTCCGGGAGCAGGTACTGGCGGTCGACCTTGCGGCCATGCAGCGCGCCGCGGCGCGCTGGCTTACGCCGGATCGTGCCAGTACGGCGGTCGTGACCGGCCATGGCAATCGCCAGCGGGTGACGGATATGGGTATGAAGGTACTCGAGATCTGATCACCGGGCACGGCGCTCGATGCCGGTCTGGACCAGGATGCGGGTCGAGATCTCCTCCACCGAGTAGTCGGTGGTGTTGAGGCTCGGAATCCGCTCCCGCCGGTACATGCTTTCCGCTTCGTTGACCTCCATCATGCACTGGCGCAGGGCCGAGTAGCCGGAGTTGGGGCGGCGCTCATTGCGAATGGCCGCCAGTCGATTGGGGTCAATGGTCAGCCCGAAGAGTTTCTGGCGGTGCGGCTGGAGCGCCCCGGGGATCCGCTGGTCTTCCATATCCTCCTCCGTGAGCGGGTAGTTGGCGGCCTTGATGCCGTATTGCAGGGCAAGATACAGGCAGGTTGGGGTCTTGCCGCTGCGCGAAGGGCCGATCAGGATCACGTCCGCGTCATCGTAATAGCGGGTCCGGGCCCCATCGTCATTCTCCAGCGCGTAATTCACCGCCTTGATCCGTTCCTCGTAGCCGCCATCCCGCGTGATCGAGTGGGATTTGCCCACGGTGTAGGAGGAACTGGCGTGCAGCTCGTTCTCCAGCGGCGACAGGAAGGTCCCGAAAATGTCCACCATGAAGGCTTCCGCGCGGGAGAGCTCGCCCCGGATCTCGCTGTCCACGATGGTGTCGAAGGTCAGGGGGCGCGTCCCATCCAGCTCGCCCGCCTTGTTGATCTGCTGCACCGCGCCCCGGGCTTTTTCAACGGAGTCGATGTAGGGCAGCGTGATTTTCTCGAACTGAATGTTGTCGAACTGGGCAAGCAGGCTGTTGCCCAGGGCTTCGGCGGTGATGCCGGTACCGTCGGAAATGAAGAAGGCGGTTCGTTTCATGGGGCGGAATGCTCCCGTTGCGGGCTTTCCGGTATCCTAGGCTCATGCCCCCCGCTTGTGAACCCGGCGGTGGAATGGTGGAGATGACCCCATCGCTTACAGTATGATACGCGGGCTCTGGCGAGCGCGCGGCGCTCCGGGTGACAGGCAATAATGAGGGAGATGGGCTTTTGGACGACTTCATCATCGGTTTCGAGAAGCTCGGCATGAACGACGTCGAGCGTGTGGGCGGCAAGAACGCCTCCCTGGGGGAGATGATCTCCAACCTGAAGGAGCGCGGCATCCGGGTGCCCGACGGCTTCGCCATCACCTCGGAGGCCTACTGGCGCTTCCTCGAGGCCAACGACCTCCGGGAGCCCCTCGTCGACCACCTCCACGACCTGCGCGACGGCGCGGAGCCGCTGGAGACCGTGGGCCGGGCCATACGGAAGGCCATCCGTCGGGCGTGGATCCCGGAGGAGATCGCCCGGGAGATCCGGTCGGCGTACGCGCAGCTCAGCCGACGCTACGAGATGGAGGAGGCGGACGTCGCCGTGCGCAGCAGCGCCACCGCCGAGGACCTGCC
>JABAHQ010004799.1_pt1 | contig 16951 bp, 13 predicted proteins | sample 7062091 | NCBI WGS metagenome assembly JABAHQ01 (sample SAMN14534359, study PRJNA622989) | marine sediment metagenome | biome: marine biome [ENVO:00000428]; feature: marine pelagic biome [ENVO:01000023]; material: deep marine sediment [ENVO:00002113] | place: India: Gulf of Kutch | collected...
GCTCGACCGGGTCCGCTACGAGGCAGTGGCTAAGTCGATCGTTTTCTTGCCGATGGCGATCTCCTTCGTCGGTGCTTCCCTGATCTGGAAGTTTGTCTATGCCTACCGACCGATAGGAACCGCTCAGATCGGTTTCCTCAACGCCATCGTGGCTGCCCTGGGATTCCAACCCCTCGGTTGGCTGATCGAGCGACCGTGGATCAACAATATCGCGCTTGTGGNNTGGGTCTGGACCGGCTTTTGCATGGTGATCTTCTCCGCAGCTTATAAGGGCATTCCCAAGGAGATGCTCGAAGCCGCGCGAATCGATGGAGCGAATGAATGGAAAGTCTTCACCCGGGTGACTATCCCGTTCATGAAGTCGACCATTGCCGTAGTCACCACCACTATGATCGTCTTTGTGCTCAAGGTTTTCGATATTGTTTATGTGATGACCAACGGCTCCTTCGATACCGATATCGTCGCTAACCGAATGTACAAGGAGATGTTCCTTTTCCGCAATTTCGGGCTAGCCAGCGCGATCGCGGTCATCCTCTTCTTGGCCATCGTGCCCGCCGTCATTGTGAATATACGCCGGTTTCGGGCTCAAGAGGAGGTACGGTGATGGAGCGGTTGACGCGGGCCTTTGGTAGGGCACCCCTGCATTTGGTGATCATTGGCATTGCCTTGGTCTGGATCTCTCCCTCGCTGGGGATGCTGATCAGCTCCTTGCGTCCCCAGGCGGATATCATCAACTCCGGGTGGTGGACGGTATTTCAGCATCCGTTCGATTTCACCCAGTTCACCTTGAACAACTACATCCGGGTGGTAACCCAAGAGGGCATGGGACGGGCATTCTTGAATAGCCTGTTTATCTCCATTCCCGCTACCTTAATCCCCATTGCCATCGCCTCCTTTGCCGCCTACGCCTTCGCCTGGATGAAGTTCCGCGGCCGCCACGCTCTATTCATGCTGGTAATCGGCCTAATCGTGATTCCACTCCAGATGACCTTCATCCCCGTGCTGCGCATGTTCTTCCACCTCGGATTGTCCGGAACCTTCCTTGCCGTATGGCTGGCCCACACCGGCTACGGCCTCCCCCTGCAGGTCTATCTGCTTAGGAACTTCTTCGGGGCACTGCCCTCAGAGCTGTTCGAGTCCGCCTACTTGGATGGCGCCTCGCGATGGTCTNNGTGTTGGCCTCGGTGGCCATCTTCCAATTTCTCTGGGTCTGGAATGATCTCCTGGTCGCGTTGGTCTATCTGGGAGGCTTCGAGCGGGTAGCTCCGGTGACCTTGAAGCTGAGCCTGCTGGTCGGCTCGCGGGGCCAGGATTGGCACTTGCTCACCGCCGCCGCGTTTGTCTCCATGATCTTGCCCCTGGTCGTCTTCTTCTCCCTGCAGCGGTATTTCGTGCGCGGGATCTTGGCCGGAGCACTGAAAGGGTAGTATTTCAAGGGTGGATCTGACAGGGGAGAGGCTCGAGAGGCTGCAGGCCAGGGCTGATCAGGAAATACCCAGGTTGCGAACGACCATCACCCTAAATGATACCCAGCTTGAGCTGCACAACGCCGGAATGATGGGGGGAAAGTTCAGGTTCGGCCTCTTTGCCCGCGATCTCTTCACTGCCGCGCTCATGCTCGGAGATGGGGACTTCCTAAGGGAGGCCGTTCAATTCGGGCTGCTCACCTTGGGACGAAGATGCGACTCGCAAAGTGGTGAGCAGCCCGGCCGGGCGATCCACGAGTTTGACGAGGTGGAGCAAAGGGGCCGTAAGACCCGCTATAACGCCGCGGAGACGAGCCAGCTTCTGCTAATTGCCTCGGCCGATTATCTTCGTATCACCGGGGATAGGCGCTTAATCGAGGACGGGGAGGAGGGACTTAAGGCGGCAGCCCGCTATGTGCTCTCCCACATCCACGGCGGCCTCTTCTGGGAGGATCCGGCCGACTGCGGGGCCTCTCGCTATGCCCTCCGGGCCACCTATTGGAAGGATTCCGGTCTGCCGGGCTGGGTCGACCCCAACTACCCGGTGGTCTATACCTTGGTTCAAGCACAGACGGTTGCCGCTTTGCGGGCTGCTGGCGAGCTGGCCGCGGTGAGCGATCTCGGCTGCGCTCCGGCCAGGTTTGAGGAAGAGGCCGGAAAATCCGCCCAATGCCTGGTTGAGGAGCTGTGGGACGGTGACCGCCGGTTTCCGTTGATTGCCAGGGACGGGAGCGGGGATATCGGGGGCATCTCTTCCGATGGCCTCCATATGCTGGGTTACTTGAGGAAGGAGGATCTGCCGCCGGGCAGGTTGGAGGAGCTAATCGTTGGGGCAAAATTGCTGGAGACGCCTTACGGATATCGCAGTTATGCTCCTGGGCAGCCCGATTACTCCGAGACGGCATACCACCTGGGGGCCATCTGGCCCTTCGAACAGTTCTTCATCGCTAAAGGAGCCATCATCCACGGGCAAGAGAAGCTCCTCAAGGTGGCGCTCAAGATCGCCACTGCCCTAGAGAAGCTCGGCTTTCCCGAGCTCTTTTACTGGGACGAACAATCCGGGCTGCTGGGCCCCGGGGTGGTCCCCGGCGAGGGCTGCGATCTGCAGCTTTGGACAGCCGCTTGTCCCCAGGGGATGCATCGCTTGTTGAAAATCACGAGGAAAGAGATAGGATGATTGGTACATGGAGGCAATGAATTGACGGTAAGGAACGCCCCTTTTTAAAGGCAGCAAATCTTTCGGAACGTCGGATAGCTTAAATGTACGGAGTAATCATGAATGCAAGGGAAAGATTGATAACCGCCCTTACCGGAGGGTGTCCCGATAAGGTCCCGAGTTGGGAACTTATCATTGATCAGCCCGTAGTGGAGGAATTGCTCAAAGAGGAAGCAATTGGCTTGGATGAATTAAGCGCCTATATACTCTTAACAGAAAAGCTTGATCTCGAGGGGGTAACGGCCTTTGAAGTGATGAGGTACAAGGAGTTAAATTCGAAGACCGTTCAGGATGAGTGGGGTATCACCTATCGGCTCGGGGGAAACGGCGAAAAATTCCCCATCGATGGGCCGATAAAGACAAAACAGGATCTAAAAAATTATTCCCCTCCAGATCCGCATGCCGACTATCGTTGGGACAGCTTAAAAAGGATGGTAGACGGATTCAAGGACAGGAGAGCAATTGCAGTCTGTGTTCACGATGCCTTTGAATATCCTTGGTTCTTACGGGGAGGGATGGACAAGTATTTGCAGGATTATTATAGAAATCCTGGCTTTATCAAAGCTTTAAGCGAGATAGTCGTCGATTACAATGTTGAGTTAGTAAAAGATGCAGTGAAACTTGGAGCGGATTTCGTCGTCTCCGGCGATGATTACGCTTTCAAAAAAGGTCCGATAATGTCCCCAGGACACTTTGAAGAATTTATTCTCCCCGGGCTGGCCAAAATTGTAGAGGCGACGCACGGAGGAGGGGCCTTGTTCTTAAAGCATACTGATGGTCAAGTCTGGCCGCTATTGGATATGATTGTCGATACTGGAATAGATGGCCTTTGCCCGATTGAACCAGCAGCCGGCATGGACATAGGAGAGGTAAAGGGGAAATATGGCGGCCGGATTGCGGTGGTGGGCAATATCGACTGTGCTCGTCTGCTCAGCCAGGGGACAAAGGAAGAAGTGAGAGAAGCGGTCAGGGAATGCCTCAACAAGGCTTCCCCTGGCGGCGGGCATATTCTCTCCTCGTCAAACTCCATCCACCGGGGAGTGAAGCCAGAGAACTACATTACCATGATCCAAGCTCTGAGGGAATTTGGAGAATATCCAATCTCCTTATGAATTGAACTGAAAAATTCTCAAGAAACATAATGAAGCCAAGAGAAAGAGTACTGCGCGTGCTAGGCCATCGGGAAACCGATATCGTTCCATACAATATCCCGATCTCAAAAGAGGCGCGCAGAAAATTGATTTCCCACTGCGGGAGAGGCCTCCTGGAGAACATCGAAGATCATTTTGCCAAGACCGCCCCCGCCATCTATCCCTACTACGATGAAGATTTAGAGGATGAGTATTGGCGGGACGAATTCGGATGCCTATGGCGGAGAGGGAATATTTTTCATCTGGAGAAGCCACCGCTGGAGGAGCCTTCCCTTAGGGGCTACGCCTTCCCCGATGTCGCCCAAGCTCGTCTCTACGAGCATTGCGATGGATTTTGGCTGGAAACTCAAGATAAATTCAGGATCTTTGAGCTGGGACTGCTCTTCTTTGAAAGGTCCTGGGCCTTGAGGGGCTTTGACAAGATCTTAATGGATATGGTCCGGAACTCTGAATTCTGTGACGCGCTGTATGATTCCTTGATGGAGCTGCACCTGAAGGCAATCGATAAGGCCGCCGAATTTCCCTTCGACGCGATCCTTTTCAGCGACGATTTTGGCCAGCAAAAAGGCTTGATCATGGGACCGCCCTATTGGAGAAGGTACCTGAAACCACGACTCAAAGTCATGTACGAACATGCCCATCGGAAGGGCTTCTTGGTGGCAATCCACTCCTGTGGGGATAATTCCCCGATCATGGAGGACCTGATAGAGATGGGGGTCGATATCTTTCACCCTTTCCAGCCGGAGGCGATGAATATATTTGAATTGAAGCAGGAGTACGGTCGCAGGATCACATTCAACGGTGGCATCAGTTCGCAAAAGGCTTTGCCCCATGGGAAGCCGAGGGAGGTGGAAGAGGAGGTAAAAAGATGCCTCCGCCATCTGGGGGAGGGTGGTGGTTATGTCGCGGAACCGGCCAAGCCGATCTTGGGCGATGTGCCTGCCGAGAATGCGGCGATCCTTATAAAGCTGTTGACTGATCAAGCCGTTTGGCAGTCATAGGGTACGTTCGGTTAACCTTCGGGCAGCGGCTCTTCCGGTCTCTCGTCAAACCCTATGGCCTTCCTGGGAGAACCTCGCCGGCTTGCTTGTTCCACTGTTCGAAAGCATGGTAGAGATTACACGACCTGGCTTGGCGGAGGCGAACGAAGCCTTGAAGAGACTGGCANNAGGTGAACAAAGCCTTGAAGAGACTGGCAATGAGGGTCGCTGGAAGGGGAAGGGAACAGTGATGAGACAAGCGACTTTCGACCAAGGGCGGTAAGGCGAGTTCAACCAAAGAGGGCGAAGATGCATCGTTTCCCAGGTGAATTCTTCGCTCGCGATACGCTGGTCGTTGCTCGCGAGCTGCTGGGCGCCCGGCTGGTGCGTCGATGGAAAGATCGCCGTTTGAGGGGCATTATCGTCGAATGTGAGGCATACATAGGCTGGGACGACAGCGCCTGCCACGCCAGCCGCGGGCGCACCCCGCGCAATGGGGTCATGTTTGGACCGCCCGGTCACGCCTACGTTTACTTTACCTATGGCATCCACTGGATGTTGAACGTGGTCACCGAAGAGGAGGGTTTTCCGGCGGCGGTGTTGATCCGCGCCCTGCAGCCCATCCAGGGTATGGAGGTCATGCGGATGCTCCGAGGGGCCAAAGGAAGGCACCTTAAAGATCGGAAGTTGACCAGTGGACCGGCGAAGTTGACCAAGGCAATGGCGATCGATGGGGCCTTTAACAGGACAGACCTGATCGCGGGGGACACGTTATGGCTGGAGAAGGGGAACCCGGTCAGCGAAGATGCCGTGCGATGCGGCCCGCGAATCGGGATCTCGTTCGCCGAAGAGAAGGACCGCCAAGCTCCGTGGCGGTTTTGGATTCGAGACAATCCTCATGTTTCCCGCTAGTTCGCCCGCCTGCCCTTATCCAATCCGGTTGGCCCTGAGATAATGCTCACCGTGGCATATTGGGTGTAATTTAGTTAAGCTCGTAGAGTATATCGAATTATAACCTTGAGCATTCTACAGCTTCGGGCGGGAGGCTGGCCATGGTTGGTCGCTATCCAGCTTTGGGCTAAACTTGAGCTAAGCGCGCTGGTGACAGTGCAGATCCCTTCAGGAGGCGAAGAGTGAAGACAACACGCGCCAGAAGTTTGAGAACTATCGTAGTCCTGTTTCTGCTGACCTTGCTTGTGGCAGGGTGCGGCCGGGTAGAGGTGCCTGGGGAATGGTCGAAGCTGGAGGAGGTGGCCAGAGGCCAAGGCTTCATAACCCTTTACGTCTTCAAATATCCGGACTACTTCCGTGCTGTCGCTGAGAGCTTTGAGGAAGAGACCGGCATCCAGGTCACGGTGATAAGCGGCTCGGCGGAGGGGACCTACCAGAAGATGGTGGCGGAGAAGGAGGGCCGGGGGACGGTGGACCTCTGGCTGTTGAGTGCCCCTCAAGTTCAGCCTGCTGTGGAAGGCGACCTTCTCTACGGCCCGATCATAGAGCGGCTGCCAAATGAAGCTAATATACATCCCTTCGACGCGCAATACGCTGAGGGCTTCGAGCACAGGGGCTTTGTAGTGCCTGCCTGGCGCAATCAGGCCGTCTTCGCCTATGACAGCCAGCTTGTGGCCGAGCCACCAGCGAGCCTGGCTGACCTGGAGCGGTGGGTCAAATCACACCCCAAGCGCTTCAGCTACTGCGACCCGGCCCGCGGAGGATCCGGTCAGGCCTTCGTCAACTCCGCCCTGTATTGGCTGACAGGTAAGCCTGAGAGATACTTTGGCCATTTCGACCAAGCCATAGTCGATGAGGAATGGCCCAGGCTGTGGGCCTGGCTGCGGGACATAGGGCCGTATGTGGTCTACGCCGCCGGCAACGACGACGGGCTGGAGAAGCTGGCCCGAGGTGAGGTCTGGATCGCCGCCACCTGGGAGGAGATGCTCCTTCAGTGGCGCGCCGAGGGGCGTCTCCCCGATTCGGTCAGGGCCTACCTGCCTGCCCCGGGGCTTCCCGGGGGTGCCGACTTCCTGGGGGTGCCTGCCAACTCCGCTAAAAAAGCGGCAGCCCTCCTCTTCGTGAATTACCTGCTCTCTGAAGAGTCGCAGAATACCCTCACAAGCATGTTGGGGATGCGGCCGGTGAGGACCGACATCCCCATCCCTGAAGGCCTCGCTCAGGCCATGCTTCCCAGGGAGGAGTTCGAGCGCTACAGGCTGCCCTGGCCGTATCCCGGCTACAAGAGGGAGTACAAAGCCCGATGGGCCGAGGAGGTGGCCTTCAGGTGAAGAAGGTGGTCTCAGCGTTTTCCGTCAAGAGCCTCAGGGCAAAGACGGTCCTTTGGGCTCTGTTGCCCACTACCCTTGTGCTGGTGGTCGTGACGATCATCGCCCTCTATGCATATGAGCAGGTGGCCCGTGAGGTTATCCAGGAGCGGGACGCGGAACTGGCCAGGATATCAGCCGCTCGGCTCTCCGAGAGACTGGGCCAGTATAGCGGCATCCTTCAAAGCGTTGCCGCCGAGGACGACCTTCAATCGATGGAACCGGCCCGCCTGCGCTCGGCGCTGGATGGAGCTCAGAATCAGCTCTACGTTTTTGATGCTGGTGTCGTGGTCTACGACAGCGAAGGTGTCGCCCTTTGGTCGCACCCCTTCGCCCCCGAGCGGCGGGGGACGGATTTTCCTGTTACACCGGAATTTGACAAGGTGCGGCAGACTCTACGGCCGGCCTTCTCGGACGTTTTCAAGGACGCAATTTCGGGGGAAGACGTGATCTTGGTTGGGGTGCCTATCGTGGGCAGCGCTGGAGGGTTTAGGGGCCTGCTGGCCGGGATGTTCAAGATGAAATATCCCTTGCTCGGGGCGATCTATGCCGAGGTGCTCGAGCTCAAAGTGGGCCGCAGGGGCTACGCCTATCTGGTGGACGGTAACGGACGGGTCATCTACCATCCCGATGGCTCTCAGGTGGGCAGGAACTTGGCAACCACCGTGCCGGTCGTGCGAGCAACAAGGGGGGAGACTGGTGCCGTCCTCACCGGGGACCCGGCAACAGGGGAGAGGGTCATCTCCGGCTTCACTCGGGTGCCGGGCACGGGCTGGGGGCTCATCACCCAGGAGAGATGGGCGGAGGTTGCTGGACCTATTCGAGGCTACAACAAGCTGCTTCTCGGCCTGTTAGTGGTGGGAGGCGTCCTCTCCAGCACGCTGATATTCTTCTCCATCGGCCGCTGTCTGAGACCGATCAAAGATCTCACTCGCGGGGCAGAGCGCCTCGCCGGGGGCGATTTTGAATATACAATCGCCGCCGGGCCTGGCGACGAAATAGGGGCTTTAGCCCAGCAGTTCAACACTATGGCCAGCGCTCTGAAGGAGTCCTATAGGCACCTGGAGCGGAGAGTGGCCGAGCGCACCAAAGAGCTGGCGACCCTCAACGCTGTTGCTCAGACGGTGAGTCGATCCCTGGAACTGGACGCCTTGCTATGCGCTACACTGGACAAGGTGCTAGAGGTATTGGAGTTCGAGTCGGGGGCGATCTATCTGAAGAACCCCAAAACGGGTGAACTTCAGATGGCTTGTCATCAGGGGCTCTCCGAGGAGTTTCGGGCAGTGGTGGCCAAAGGCATCATCTCCGCCAGAGCCGCGGAGACGGGCGATCCAATCGTTATCGACGACCTCTCTCAGGAACCTGATGCGCCCAAAGCGATTGTTGACGAGGGATATCGCTCCGTGGCAAGCATCCCCCTCCTCTCCAAGGGGCAGGTAGAGGGCGTGCTGACCACCGCCAACCGCCAGTTGCGTCGTTTCCGCCGGGAGGATGTTGACTTGCTGCTTTCAATCGGCCACCAGATCGGGGTAGCCATTGAGAATGCGCGCCTCTTCGAAGCCGAGCAGCGGAGAGCAGAGCAGTTCAAGGTGATCAGCGAGGTGAGTCGTCAGATAACCTCCATACTGCCCGTTGACGAGTTGCTGGATCAGATAGCTAGGTTGATCCAGGAGGTTTTCAACTACTATCTGGTCGAAATCGGCCTGATTGAAGGGGATGAGCTGGTCTTCAAAGCCAGGGCGGGGCGAGGTTGGGATTCCCAGGTCGAGAGCTTTCGCCTCAAAGTGAGCCAGGAGGGCATCACAGGCTGGGTGGCTGCCACAGGCGAGCCGCTCCTGATCCCCGACGTGAGCCAGGAGCCGCGCTACGTGCGAGTAACAGATACAGAAACCCGCTCCGAGCTCGCTGTACCTATCCAGGCCAAAGATAGGGTCATAGGCGTGCTCAACGTCGAGAGCGATCGTGGCAACGCCTTCGATGAGTCCGACCTTGCTGTCCTTCAGTCGCTGGCCCAACAGGCCGGTTTGGCCATCGAAAAGGCTCGATTGCTTGCGGCCGAGCGGCAGCGTGCCGACGAGCTAGATGCCCTATACACAACCTTGACGGATATCGCAGCCGAACTCGAGCTGCCCTCCCTCCTAGAGGCCATCGTCAAACGCGCGGCAGGGCTGATGAACGCCACGGGCGGAGAACTGGGACTCTATGATGAGGCCAGTCAGGAGGTCCGCATTGTGGTGAGCCACAACCTGGGCGGGAACTATGCCAGCACGATTCACAAGCTGGGTGAGGGTGCAATGGGCACGGTAGCCGAGACCCGCCAGCCGCTGGTCATCGAGGATTACCAACAGTGGGAAGGAGGCTTGTCCCAATATCCGGACATCCACGCCACTTTGGCCACCCCATTGGAAGTCGGTGGCCGATTGGTGGGAGTGTTCACCACGGTAACGACTGACCCGGATCGGAAATTCGATTCTTCCGACCTGCATTTGCTCAGCATATTTGCTCGGCAAGCCGCCATAGCCATTGAAAACGCGCGGCTCTTCAAGGCTGAGCAACGGCGGGCGGAGCAATTTCATGTCATTGGCAAGGTCGGGCAGCGCATCACTTCTATATTAGCGGTAGACGAGTTGCTGGATCAGATAGCTAGGTTAATCCAGGAGGCCTTCAATTATTACCACGTTGGCATCGGGCTGATCGAAGGAGATGAAGTGGTCTACACTGCCGGGGCCGGTGTCCTGTGGGATGACCCCCGCTTTCAAGTCGAGCCTGCACGCTTCAAAATCGGACGGACGGGCGTCACAGGCTGGGTGGCCCAGAGCGGCGAGCCGCTGCTGGTGCCCGACGTGAGCCAGGAGCGGCGCTATATCTGGATGCGCGGTAGCAGGACTCGCTCAGAGCTTGCGATGCCCATCAAGGCTAAAGGAGAAGTTATCGGTGTGATGGATGTCCAGAGCGACTACCTGAATGCCTTCGACGAGAGTGACTTGGCTGTGCTGCAGTCCCTAGCTGATCAGGCAGGGATCGCTATCGAGAATGCACTCCTCTACGAGCAGGCTCAGCAGGTGGCCATCTTGGAGGAGCGACGGCGGCTGGCGCGGGACCTCCACGACTCGGTGACCCAGTCCCTGTATAGCGTGACGCTCTTCGCCGAGGCGGCGCGACGATTGGCTGGGAACGGAGATCTGGAACGCACGGAGAGTTACCTGGGGAAGTTGGGCGAGACGGCCCAGCAGGCGCTGAAGGAGATGCGCCTCTTGGTCTACGAGTTGCGGCCGTCGAGGCTGGAACAGGAGGGCCTGATAAGCGCCTTGGACCAACGGTTGAGCACCGTCGAAAGGCGAGCCGGCGTCGAGACCACCCTTTTGGTGGAAGGGAATGTTGACTTGCCCAAGTCCGTTGAAGAGGGAGTCTACGGTATCGCTCTGGAAGCGCTGAACAACGCCCTGAAACATGCTGCGGCCAGCGAGGTGACGGTGCAGATTCGTTCCGACGACGCCGGCGTTGTAGAGTTAGAGGTAGCAGATAATGGAAGGGGATTTAATCCTGACGCTGTGGGCAGCACAGGTGGCATGGGGCTGATCAGCATGCGAGAGCGGACCGAACGGCTCGGCGGGGAATTCCAGATAGTTTCGGCGCCGGGGGAGGGGACGAAGGTGCAGGTCAAAGTGGGGTTGAAGAACGTCAATGGCTAAACGGATTCCTGGCATCACCCTTGTGACCGAGCCGCCGTCTCCAGCCTGGAGGAAAGGATCAACCCATGAGAGCTGAAGGGCGGAGGCTCGCCGCGATCATGTTCACGGACATGGTGAGCTATACCTATTTGGTCCACCAGAACGAGGCCCTGGCACTTGAGCTACTGGAAGAGAAGCGAGAATTGCTACGCCCTCTTTTCTCCCGCCATGGTGGCCAAGAGGTCAAGGTTACCGGCGACGGATTTCTGGTGGAGTTTTCCAGCGTCCTCCAGGCTGTGCGATGCGCCATCGACATACAGCTAGTTCTCGCAGAACATAATGCCGCTGTGCCTGAAGAAAGGCGTATCCATATTCGTATTGGGGTTCACCTGGGAGATGTAGAGCATNNTTACCATCAAGTTCGCAACAAGATCGAGGAGTCGATCATCGGGCTCGGCATGCACGAGCTGAAGGAAATCCAAGAGCCAATGGAACTCTACAAGATCGTGGTCTCTACACCCGCCACAGAATCCACCCCTGCCCTTGAAGAGGTCAAGTCCATTCATGTCCTTATCGCTGATGATCACAGCGTCGTGCGGGAAGGGCTCAAGGCGCTGATCGACACCGAGCCGGGGCTGGAGGTGGTTGGAGAGGCGGTCGATGGGGAGGAGGCAGCGTTCAAGGCCCGGGTCCTAAAGCCCGATGTCATCCTGATGGACCTGGTCATGCCCCGCAAGGATGGCATTCAGGCGATCAGCGAGATCAAGCAGGAGGATCCCGAGGCTCGCATCCTGGTCCTCACCAGTTTTGCCGAAGACAAGAGGATCCTGTCGGCGATCAAGGCCGGGGCGCTGGGGTATCTCTTGAAGGACGCCTCGCCGCAGGAACTGCTGCGAGCCATCCGCGACGTGTACCACGGTGAGTCCTCGCTAGACCCCTCCGTTGCCCACAAGCTGATCGACAAGATTCGGGACCCGACTGAGACGCCCAAAGTAGAGTCTTTGACGGAACGGGAGGTTGAGATACTCCGCTTGATCGCACAAGGGTTGTCCAATCAAGGGATCGGCAAGAAACTGTTTATCAGCGAGCGGACGGTCCGCACCCACGTCAGCAACATCCTGCGCAAGCTCCATCTGCCGAATCGCACCCAGGCTGCGCTGTTCGCCCTCCGCGAGGGGCTAGCCTCAACAGAAAACATAGAAGAGTAACCCTCGATCTCTTCCTGTTTCTAAGGAGTTCATCCAGCCAAAGCGTGTCCCCCTGCCACGCTGATCTACGACATCTGTCGTAGGCCTCCCGGCATTTGTCATAGAAAAACCGCCCCGAGAACGGTCCTTTTGTCTGAGTTAAATTCGATCATTGCTCCGATGTCAGCGGGCCTCATCGCTGTTATGGTGGCGTTGCGGCAATGGAAAGCGCAAATAACCTGAGGCGAGAACGAAGCGAGGGGGAAGGGATGGAGCAGGCCCTGAAAGGGTTGATCGTCGCCAAGCCGGGGCGAGTCTGTGACGGTCTACAAGCTCTGCTCACAGCGATCCCTGAGATTGGTTGTGTGGAACAGATGGATGAGGCCAGCTCGGTGCCAAGACTAATCACGGAGCGGCGACCGGACCTGGTCCTGCTGGAGTTCAGCCTAACTGCCGAAGAGCTTTCTACCATCTTGAAGCGGATCAAGGCCGAGTCGCCGCAAACCCGGTGTCTCGTCCTGGCTGACGATGCCCAAGAGAAAAGGGTAGCCGAAGCCTCTGGCGCCGATGAAATACTGATCAAAGGGTTCTCGGCGCAGAGGCTTATCGAAACTGTCAGAAGGCTCTGCGGGGGACAGGGGCCACTGTGTTGCTAAGGCGTGGAAAGGAGATGAAGATGTTGACCAATGATTATCTTGCAGAGCGGTTGGCTGGAGAACATCACGATGAGCTTCTCCGCCAGGCGGAGGAGGAGCGAAACGGGCGGATGGCAAGGGCCAATGGCAGAGGCCGAGGAAGATCTGGAAGAGAACTTATAGCTTTCTTGAAGAGAGCGCAAAGGGCCGTGAGACGGCCAGGCAGCCCGGCCAGCCGCGTAGGTCGAACTGGCCTGCGCAACTTTAGATAGGGCTGCAACAGGAGGTTTCCCATGACTAAGTTGTTCGAATGGATTGTCGATCACCCCTATCTCTCGATCGGCATCGTGCTGCTGGTGACCGCTGGATTTGGCTTGTTCATCCCCAAACTCCAGTCCGAGACCGATTTCCGGGAATTCATCAGCAAGGACGATCCGGTGGTCAAGACGTGGGATCGAGCGGAGGAGCGTTACGGAAGGCAGTTTGGCATCACGATCATGGTCATCAATGAGGAGGGGATTTTCAACCCCGAGACCCTGACCAAGATCAAGCGGATGGAGGAGGAGATCGAGCGGGTCCGCGGGGTGAAGGAGGTCACCAGCCCCTTAAGCGCTCAGGTGATCACCGGAACGGAGCAGGCCCTCAATGTGGGATCGGCCGCGCCTGATGGAGAGGTTCCCAAGACCCCTGAGGAGATGGCCGCCTTTCGCGAGCGGGTCTTGGGAAGCCGGATGCTTCGCGATAACATCGTCTCCTCTGACGCCAAGGCAGGGGCGATCTCGATCGAGCTCAGAGTCGGCGCGGACGAGCCCGAGGTGACCAAAGAAGTGGTGCGGATTGTCGAGATCCATAACTCGCCGCCGGACGAGATCCACATCATCGGTGACGCCTATATCGACATGGTCATAAACGATGGGATGGGAAGGGATTTCGGGATCCTCCTGCCCCTGGCCATCGGGATGATCGTGCTCGTCCTCTTCCTCAGTTTCCGGAACCTGCGCGGGGTGCTGATGCCGCTCTCCGTCGTGCTTCTCTCAGTGTTGATCGCCATGGGGGCGATGTCGCTGCTCGGCTTTCCGATCACGATGGTCTCGTTCATCCTGCCCATCTTGCTGATCGCGATCGGGATCGCCGATGGGATACATGTGATGAACCGCTATCATGAGGAGGCCCCGAAGGGGATCTCCAAGCGCGAGGCGATCCTCAACACCATGGAGGAGATGAAGGGGCCGGTGATCATGACCTCGCTCACCACCGGCGCGGGGTTCTTCTCGCTGATCAGCTCGTTCTTCATTCCCCAGAAGCACTTCGGGATCGCCGCAGCGCTCGGGGTCCTTGTGGCGATGGCCATATCGCTGGTGCTCATCCCAGCAGTCATGGCCATTCTTAAGAAACCGAAGCGGAAGGTCTACGCCAAGGAATCCAGCATTCTCACCAAAGCTTTGCTCGGCTTCCGCTGGTTGATCGTCCGCCATCGCCGTGGTGTCCTGGTCGGCTCAATTGTCCTCCTCGGCGCGATGCTTGCCGGGCTTCCGCTGATCAATCTGGAGACGTCAAACGAGGAGATGCTTGGGAGGGACCACCCGGTGATCCAGATCATTGACCTGATGGACCAACACTTCTCCGGGACGGCCGAGGTAATGGTGGAGATCGATACCGGGACCCGCGACGGGCTGAAGGACCCGGTGCTCCTCTCTAAGATGGTCGAGCTGGAGGGGTTCCTGGAAAGCCGAGGGATTCGCAAGGCCATCTCGCTTGCGGATCTGGTGCGCGAGATGAACCAGAAATTCCACGCGGACGATCCCGCTTACTACGTTGTTCCCGACGATCGGAAGCTGGTCTCTCAGCTCCTGCTCCTGTTCACCTTCCAGGGAGGAAAGCTAGGAAGCATGGCGTTAGGGGATCTCTCCGCGGGCACGGTGGTCGGCTTGTATGAGATGGCCGGGACCGAGGAAATGCGCAAGCTCCGGGATGAAGTGGAGAGGTATCTCAAGACCCATTTTGCCGGGCTGGCGAGCACGGAAATGGTGGGAACGACTGCGATCTACGCCCGCCTGATGACGAGGCTTAGCAACAGCCAGTTGATTAGCCTTGCTACGTCGATGGGGGCGATCGGCCTAATCGTGGCCCTGTTGATGGGCTCCCTAGTCGCCGGGCTGGTCGGCCTCATTCCCCTCGGGGTGACCGTGGCGGTCAACTTCGGGATTATGGCCTATTCCGGAACGCCGCTGGACGTCGCCACGTTGATGGTCTCAGCGATTGCCATCGGAATTGGGGTGGACTACGCCATCCACTTCATCTCCCGGTTCCGGCGCGAATACCGGGCGGATCAGGATGCTGAACGGGCGCTCGAGGCGACTATTCGGACCACCGGGCGGGCGATCACCTACAACGCCCTCACCGTGGCCCTGGGATTCGTCATCCTGGCCGTTGCCTCGTTCAAGGGAGTACGGAGCTTCGGCCTGCTTGTGGCGATGACGATGGTGATAAGCGCCTTGAGCGCGCTTACCGTGATCCCGGCGATCCTGGTGACCTGGAAACCTAAATTCCTGGTGAGGAAGGCCTGGAGCCGAAGGGAGGCGGTCAGCAGGATAAGACAACCCCAACTCGGGGGCGTGCAACTGAACCCAAATCCGAATCCTAGTTCAAAGGAGGTCAAAGATGCGAGGTGTGAAAGTTAGCTTGGTCTTCGGACTGCTGCTCCTCTTAGGAGCGGTAATGGTGACGGTGGTGAGCTACTCTGATGGGGAGCTTACCGGGAACGAGATCCTGGACAGGGTGGAGGAGGAGGGCGACCTGGCTGCGGCGGGCAGCCTCATCACGATCGTTCGCTTCGACAACGCCTACTCCGACGGGACGAGCACCTACAGCCTCTTCGGGGGCCTGGGCAAGGTGGTCGAGGGCGAGCCGGACAGGTCCTTGATTTACTTCGTGGAGCCAGACGATACGGAGGGGACATTGTTCCTCAGCGTCGATCCCGCTGATCCTGAGGAAGATACGCGCCTCTTTCTGTATCTGCCAGCGCTGGGCAGCGTGAAGGAGCTGGTCTCCGAGGAGCAGCGAGGGGCGAGCTTCGCCGGGAGCACCTTCTCCTACGAGGACGTGGGCGGTGCTGGTACAGAAAGGAAATATGAAGCTGAGCTGGTGGGAGAGGATACGCTGACGGCCCGTGAGGTCTCCCGCTCGATCTACCTGCTCTCCCTGACTGCCAAACCCGGCGCCGACGTGGACTACCCCACAGGGAAGATGTGGGTGGATAAAGAGAGTTTCATCGTCCTCAAGAGCGAGTCCTACAACGATTTGGACGATCTCGAGTGGACGATGGAAGTCCTGGCGCTCGGCGAGTTCGAGGGCCGCGTTGTGGCCGATGAGCTGATAGCCAGAGACGTGCTTGAGGGAGACTCGACGAAGATCAGCTTCTTAGGGCGACGGCGGCCGGAGGGTGAGATCCCCGATGAGGTGTTCAATCCGGAGAACTTGTCTGACTTCGATCCGGCAGAGTGGGGGTTTGCGGATTGACGGTGGTCCCTCTTATCGCCCTCTTCACCTACCCCCGGCTGAACACCCCGGCCGGGGGTGGATTCATGGGTAGGAATGGAAGGCCTGAAGGATAGTGTATAGTCAGGTGAGATGATCTCAGGAATTGTCCTGGGGAGTTTGGCCTTACTGTGCGGTCTTGCTTTATGCCAGCGCCTATGGATCAAGGTCGTGTGGGGGCCTGCTCTCCGGTCGATCGAGCTACATTATTTACTGCTGCACCTCCGCACGCCGAGAGAGCGCCGGAAGGCGAAGAAAAAGAAAAAGCGGAAGATGCGGAGGACGGGCACTCTGGGGTGGCTCAAGTTGGCACCGGAGCTGCTCCAGGCGAGCAGCAAGGGGCTGAAGTTCCTCCTTCGCCATAGCGAGCTTCGGCACCTTCGGCTTGAGGGAAGTGTCGGGACAGAGGACGTGGCTCTAACGGGCATCCTCTGGGGGACCATCCGGGCGACTCATGGGGCGTTGGGGCCACGGGGCTCGAAGCTGGAGCTGGCCGTCACACCAGACTTCCCCGAGGGAAAGACGAGCCTGACCCTCGATGCAGAAGGGGCGGTGCGGCTAGGAGCTCTGTTAGCGACAGCAGCGATTATCGTATGGTATCTGCCGAAGCGGAAGATCTGGCGGCTCCTGCGGGAGCAGCGGCGTATAAAGAAGACCTCGTGGCGAGCGGGGCTGATGACAAAGAAGAAGGAGGTAGAAGCAACATGATCGTGCAGGAAGTGCTCAAGCAATTGGCGGAGGACTTGAAGGGGTTCGCCAAGACGGAGACGATCTTCGGCCAGCCGATCGA
>JABAHQ010004713.1_pt2 | contig 16921 bp, 9 predicted proteins | sample 7062091 | NCBI WGS metagenome assembly JABAHQ01 (sample SAMN14534359, study PRJNA622989) | marine sediment metagenome | biome: marine biome [ENVO:00000428]; feature: marine pelagic biome [ENVO:01000023]; material: deep marine sediment [ENVO:00002113] | place: India: Gulf of Kutch | collected...
GGCGATGCGCGCACGCCCATGGCGCAGGCCGGCTGCGAGACGTGCCACGGCCCCAGCAACGCCCACGTGCGCACGCCCAAGAAGAACGAGGCAGACGTGGTGTTCGCCGAAGACGGTCCCACGCCGGTGGAGGCCCGCAATCGCGTGTGCCTGGATTGCCATGAGGGCGGCGCGCAGATGCATTGGAGCGCCAGCGCCCACGAGTTCGCCGGCACGGGCTGCGCGAGCTGCCATACGATCCACGCGCTGGACGATCCGGTGCGAGTCAAGCAGACGCAGCGCGACATATGCTTCGAGTGCCACAAGGTCGTGCGGGCGCAGATGCACAAGCGCTCTCACCATCCGGTGGTGGAAAGCCAGATCGCCTGCTCGGACTGCCATGATCCCCACGGAAGCCTCAGTGAGGCCCAGATGGCACGGGCGACGGTGAACGACACCTGCTACCGTTGCCACGCGGACAAGCGAGGCCCCTTCCTCTGGGAGCACGCGCCCGTGAGAGAGGACTGCACGATCTGCCACCGGCCTCACGGCTCGACGCAGCCCGCCCTCTTGAAGACGCGCGGTCCTTGGCTGTGCCAGGAGTGTCACTCGGCCGAGTTCCACCCCAGCGAGGTCTACGACGGCACCGACGTGCGACCGGGCTCCTTCGACCAGCACACTATCCTGAAGAACTGCCTCAACTGCCATCCGAAGGTGCACGGCTCCAATCATCCAGCGGGCGCGAGGCTGACGCGCTAGTCGGAGCCGCCGCCGGGACGGTCAGCCTCTGGGAGCGGGAGGGCGCCATGGGCGGACGAATAGCGACAGCGACGATGGTGACGGGAGCTTTGCTCTATATGGACGTGGTCGCCGCTCAGGAAGGCGGCTTCGCCCTGGAGCCTGTGGAAGAAGGCGAAAAGGAGGAAAAGGAAGTCGTTCTCAAGAACGCCGTCGAGCTGGGAGCGCTCTATGTCAGCGACGATTCGTTCAAGTTCGGCGAGTATACCGGGCTCGAGGCGGAGGGGCCGTACGCGATCGGCCACATCGACCTCTACGCCCGCGGGGGCGAGGACGTATCGGAGAATAGCTATTTTCGGGTCCGAGGCCGTGACCTCGGGCTCGAGTCCCGGGATCTGGAGCTGGACTACGGGCGGCAGGGAGATTACGACCTCGAGCTCAGATACAACGAGATCCCTCACTTTCGGCTGGACGACGCCCGCACCCCATACAACGGCATAGGGTCGGACAAGTTGACGCTGCCTGCCGGCTGGGGTGCGACCAACGACATTCAGACATTCCCCACCCTGAATTCCGATCTCAAGGACGTGGCGATCGAGCATGAGCGCAACCGGCTCGGGGCGGGGGCGCGGGTGCATTTCGGCGGGCGCTGGTCCTTCGCCGTCCGAGTGGACCACGAGCGGCGCGAAGGGCTCAAGACCACCGCCGGGCTGTTCGGCGTCAACGGCGGCAATCCGGCGGCGATGATTCTGCCCGAGCCCATCGACTACACCACCGACGAGGTGGATCTGTCCTGGACCTACAAGGGGGAGAAGGGTCAAGCCCGCTTCGGTTACCTGGGCTCGTTCTTCCGTAACGATAACGACTCGCTGACCTGGCAGAATGTCTTTTCCGACGAGCCGGCCGGATCGGCGTCCGAGTGGCCGCCGGCCGGGGCCAATCCCTACGCGGGTTTTAACAACTTCGGTTTCGGGCGGATGAGCCTGACTCCGGACAACGAAGCCCACTATCTGCACCTCAATGCCGGATACGACGTCTCGGAGCGAACGCGGCTGAGCGGCCGCGTGCGTTACGGGATCCTCAAGCAGAACCAGGATTTCCTGCCCTACACGATCAACCCGAACCTGTCGGTGCCGACGGCCCTCCCCCGTGCGTCCCTGGACGGCGAGATTCGACAGACGCTGGTCGACCTGGCGCTGACCGCCCGCCCCGCGGAGCGATGGCGGCTCAAGGGCAGCGTCCGCTACGAGGATCGGGACAACCGGACACCACGTGATACCTACCTCATCGTGCACAACGACACGTCGGACCAGGGCACGATCGACAGCGCCGACGCCCGTATCAACCTGCCTTACTCGATCAGCGAGACCGATATCAAGCTAAAGGCCGGTTACCGGCTGAGCGCCGCCACGCGGCTGTCGGCAGGCTACCAGTACGAGCTCAAGGACCGCACCTTCGCCGCCGTGGACGAGACCCGGGAGCAGACGGCGAGCCTGCGGCTGTCGGGCCGGCCGGCGGACGCCCTGCGCGGCTGGGTGGAGGTCGCCGCGGGGACGCGCACGGCCGACGACTATCGCGGCAACGCCGCCTTCCTGGCCAGCCACACCGAGCAGTTCCTGACTGTCTCCGGGCAGACGTTCGAGAACCATCCGGCGCTGCGTAAGTTCTATCTGGCCGAGGTGGATCGCGAGGCGCTCAAGGGGGCATTGAGCTGGGCGACCGGGCCACGCTCGTCGCTGACGCTGCACGCCTCGTACTCACGAGACGACTATGACGCCTCGGAGCTAGGCCTCATGCAGCGCTCCACCGCCCGCGTCTCGGTCGAGCCCAGCGTGCAGATCAGCGAGGCGGTGAGCGGCTACGCCTATTATACCTACGAGCGCCTGAAGAACGACCAGCGGGGACATTCCTTCCGTCCTTTTCCACCGACCTTGGATTCGCTCACCGATCCCGGTCAGCGATGGACGGCGGAGATCACCGACGACGTGAACACGCTCGGGCTCGGGCTCGCCTGGAAAGGGCCTACGCCTAATCTCGATCTGTCGCTCGAGTACACGCTTGCGGACGCCACCACCGAGACGGACATGGAGGCCGGCGCGGAGCTGCAGCCGGTGACGGATCTGCCGGACTTGAACAGCCGCTTAGGGCGCGTGAGCCTGAGGGCGGATTACCGGCAGAAGAAGAATCTGACCTGGCGGGTGCAGTACATCTATGAGACGTTCGAGACCGACGATTTTGCTGTCGACGGAACGGCGCCGGACAGCTTGACCGCGGTGCTGGGTCTCGGGGAATCGAGCCCCGATTATGACGTCAGCGTGGTCGGATTGTCGCTGCGCTACAAGTTCTAAGGGGACCGACGGGACGCGGACCGCCGGACCGTGGCGCCGCATCGAGCGCCGCGGGAGAGGGTGGCGGTCCCTTGCCTCGGCCCCCGCCACCGTCCCGCCACCGCTCCCGAGCCGAGAGCCCGGCGCGCGCGCTATGCCCCCGGCCTGCGGTCGTCTCGAGCCGCCCGTTGTTCTCCCTCCGGCTCTCGAGGCGCAGCTCTGCGGCCGCGCCGAGGCGATCGGGCCCGATGCGGCGCCCCGTGGCACGAGACGGGACGCATCCGCGTAAGATGCTGATCTTTACTGGTGGGCGATGCTGGGATCGAACCAGCGACCTCTGCCGTGTGAAGGCAGCGCTCTCCCGCTGAGCTAATCGCCCGTAACCGGTTGGAACGGCTGATTTTACGGCGAGCCGGCGGGGCGGTCAATTCAGCCGGGGCCGATGCTGGAGCCACCGGCGCCGGTTGCACCTTATATATAAAGAGTGCCCGCCTCAACGCCATGCCGCCGGCGCCGGGAGGGGGCCGCCTGGGGCGACCCGGCCTGATCTGGTAACATGATCCGCTTTTCCGGAATCCGAGCGTCTGGCGAGATATGACCGTCCGCACGCGGTTCGCCCCGAGCCCGACGGGGCTCCTCCACATCGGGGGGGCCCGCACGGCCCTGTTCTCCTGGCTCTACGCGCGCCGTCACGGCGGCCGGTTCGTGCTGCGCATCGAGGATACCGACCGGGAACGATCCACCGAGGCCGCGGTGGACGCCATCCTCGGAGGTCTCGACTGGCTGGGGCTCGACTACGACGAGGGGCCCTATTTCCAGAGCCAGCGCATGGAGCGCTACCGGGAGGTGATCGACCGGCTGCTCGCCGAGGGCCGGGCCTATCGCTGCTATTGCTCCCGCGACCGGCTCGAGCGCCTGCGCGAGGAGCAGCTCGCCCGCAAGGAGAAGCCGCGTTACGACGGGCGCTGCCGTCACCTGGAGGGACCGCCGCCCGGCGGGGTCGAGCCGGTGATCCGCTTCAAGAGCCCCCTCGAGGGGGAAGTGATCGTCGACGACGCGATCCGCGGGCGGGTGACCTTCGCCAACGCGGAGCTCGACGATCTCATCATCGCCCGCGCCGACGGCGGCCCCACATATAATCTATGCGTGGTCGTCGACGACGCCGACATGGAGATCACTCATGTGATCCGCGGCGACGATCATCTCAACAACACGCCCCGGCAGATCAACATCATGCAGGCGCTCGGCGTGCAGCCGCCGCACTATGCCCATGTGCCCATGATCCTCGGGCCCGACGGCAAGCGTCTGTCGAAACGCCACGGCGCCGTGAGCGTGCTGCAGTACCGAGAGGAGGGCTACCTGCCCGAGGCGTTGCTGAACTATCTCGTCCGGCTCGGCTGGTCGCATGGCGACCAGGAGGTCTTCTCCATCGAGGAGATGATCCGCCTGTTCGACATCCGCGAGGTCAATAAGGCCGCCTCGACGTTCAATCCCGACAAGCTGCTGTGGCTGAACCAGCACTACATCAAACACACTGACGCCGCCGAGGTCGCCCATCACTTGGCGCGTCAGCTCACCCGGCTCGGCGTCGACCCGGCCACCGGCCCGGAGCCCGCCGCGCTGGCCGAGGCGCAGAAGGAGCGGTCGAAGACCCTCGAGGAGATGGCGCGCAACAGCCTGTTCTTCTATCAGGACTTCGACGTGTACGAGGAGAAGGCCGCGACCAGGCACCTCGTGCCCGAGGCGCGTGAGCCGCTGGCCCGGATTCGCGAGCGGCTCGCCGAGCTGCCCGATTGGACGGCCGAGGCCATCCACGGCGTGGTGACCGCCGCCGCCGAGGCCGCCGGGCTCAAGCTCGGCAAGGTCGCTCAGCCGCTGCGCGTGGCCGTGGCCGGGCGGGCCGTCTCCCCGCCCATCGACGTGACCCTGGCGCTGCTCGGGCGCGAGCGCACCCTCGCGCGGCTCGATCGAGCGCTGCACCACATCGACACCCGCGTCCTGCCCTAGACGCGCCGTGCGCGTCCTCCGGGTCATGGCGGCCGCGAGCCGCCCAATGACCTATTCGTCATGGGAAGTATTGCAACGTCGGCGTAAGCGATGTGATGTTCCCGTCGATATCGTACACGTCGGCGCTGACCAGCGTGAACTGGGGGTTCGTGCCCACGCTGCCCGGATGGACGATGTAGTACATGAGGTAGCGGCCCGCGATCCCTTGCGGGGCCACCGTGTCGATGAACAGCCGGTCGCCGTCCTGGCGCCAATACACCATGCGCTGCTTGCCGCCGAAGCTGCCTTCGCTCGTCGCGCTCCCCCGCTGAGCCGATTGCGGAACATAGACGTTCAGATCCTCCGGGTCCACCACCGTCTCATCGAAATCCACGACGAAGCTTGCGGCGCCGATGACGTCGGCCGTGGTGCCGAAGGTGAGCTTGGCGTGCGGCGCGGGCTCGAATCGCGTGAAATCGAGACTTCTTGTGCCGATCGGGCCCCTGAACTCAAAGCCGTCGGGTTGGCCCGGTCCGGATATTATCTCCAGAGAGACCTCGAAGGGCTGGCCGATGTTCGAGGCGTCGTCGTCGACGTTGGTGTTGATGGTCAGCGTCGCGTCACCGATCGGCAAACTGTCCGGAAGGTCGGTGACGAGAACGGTTTGGATCGGCTCATGGTTCTCATTCCAGGCCAGCCTCTTCTCGTTGAACGTCGCGTAATGCTTACCCTCGGCCCGGCCCTCGGCGCGCAGATTGAATATCGATCGCACCAGGCCGAGCGATCGCAGATCCCATGTCGTCCCGTTGGCGTCGGTCAAGGTCACGTCGATCGTCTCGGCACGGGCCTTCTCAGATCCGCCGATCATCAGAGTGACGGTGTCGCCCGCGCGGGCCACTTTGGGAAAGGTGTGCACGCTCGCGCAGCCTTGAAGGAGGGCCAGGGCCGCGGCCAGGGCGATAGCGGCGCCACGGGCGGTGCGTCGAGGAGAAAATCGCACGGCTGCCTCCTAATAACCTATCTCGCGGGTATGCATCAGCACGTCACGAATGTCGAGATCGCCGTCGCCGTCCACGTCGGCCAGCCCCCGCTCCGGGCTCGTGGGTGTGGCGTGCCCTTCGACGAGGCGCATCAGGATCTCGAGATCGGCAATATTGATCGTGCCGTCCGGGGCCCCGCGCGGTGCCACGTCGCCGACGAGGTTGGCGCCGGTCGGGTCGGTGTTGAAGGTGAGCACCTCATCGCCGTCCGCGAGCGTATCGTCGTCGGTATCGGTGTCGAGCGGGTCGGTCCCGTAGATGTCGATCTCATCGCCGTCGATGAGGGCGTCGGCGTCGGTGTCGCTATTCGTCGGGTCGGTGCCGTGTTGGTTGACCTCGCTGCCGTCGTCGAGGTCGTCCGAGTCGGTGTCGGCGTCGGCCGGGTCGGTGCCCAGCGACGCCTCATCGTCCTGGTTGAGCCCGTCCTGGTCGGCGTCGAGGCTGAGCCGGCCATACCCCGTGCGGTCGTCGAAGCCGGTGATATGGACGTCGTGGGCGGTCTCCGCCAGACTATGACGGATGCCTCCCGGGCTCAGGGACCCGTCGCGCGAGAGCAGCAACGCGGCGGCCCCGGCGACGTGAGGCGACGACGCCGACGTTCCCGCGAAGGCGCCGAGGCGCGAGGTCGCCACCCGGTCCGGGCCGGCGATCTGCGGCTTCACGCGCCCGTCGACGGTCGGGCCCGCCGAGCTGAATCCTTCGGGGGCGTCGTCGCTCGCGCGGGTGGCCCCTGTCGCGAGCGTGTAGGGGCAATCGGCCGGCTGCGGCAAGCTTCGTTCCCGCACCCGGGCGCTCAGATTGGGTCCGATCGCGAAAAGGGTCAACGATATATCGGCCGTCGATGCGGATTCCTTCTCGGCGACGACGTAGTGCGTCGCGGTCGTTTCCGCCGTGTAGCTCAAGGTCTCGACCGGTCGTGAGAAGGGATTGCCGTTTTGCCTGTCGGTGGACGAGGCCACCGGTGACCCGCCGGCTCCGGGCTTCTCGTCGTACAGAAGCAGATCGTAGTCGATAGTCGTGACGGGGTAGTCGTCCCAGCTCAGGATCAGCGTGATCCTGCGGCCCTCGCTCAGCGGTATGGTGTTATAGTTTTGCCCGCTCGCGAACTCGTGTCGCCGGTCGCCGTCGGCGTCGGTGAAAGGGCCCAGCCAGTGCTTGTTGCGCTCATTGCCCGCCGCATTGACCCATTGGATGCCGTTCGATTCCGCCGAGTCCGTTGTGCTGCAGATCGGCCCGGTGCCGTCGTAATAGGCGGCGCCGAACCACGCCACCGAATGGTTGATGATCTTCACGCCGGCGGCGATCATGTCGTTCGTCGCTTCGTCGAGCTGGACGTCGGTACCCACCTTGGCGAGGAAGAGGCCGGCGCCGGGCGCGATGTCGTGCACGATCTCGGCCACGTTCGTGCCGTGCGAGCTTCCCCCCATCCCGGAACCGGTATAGTCCTTGACGGTCAGCTCCGGGGGCAGATCGCCGGAATCTTGTGATTGCCGGTATCCCGAGAACCCGATGTCGATGACGCCGACCGTCGTCCCGGAGCCGTCGTACCCCGTCGCGTGCATGTCGCCCGCGCCGGTGAGCGAGACTCCGTCGCCGGTGGTGCCGAGCGGCTTGTGTGGATAGGGGAGACGCACGTAGAGCTCGTCGGGCAGGCTCTCGATCAACGCGTCGAGCCCCCGACCGGGGAAGCGAACCTCGTGTCGCCGGTGCACGCTGTAGCGTATCTTGCCGCCGAGGGCGTCGATAATGGCCGCTGCACGGCCGCCGAGTCGGCCCTCGACGATGACGGTCACGGGTTGCTTGCCTCGTTCGGGCGCCTCCCCTAGCCGATCGGCGAGCTGACGCACGCGCGAGCTGGACTCAGCCGCGTCGAGCGCGACGGGTGAGAGGATGAGGAGGGCGGCGAGGAAGATATTGGCATCGCGACGCCGCGCGCTCGGTCTCATGAGAGCGCAGCCCCAGGCCGGTGCGTTTGAAGCCCTCCGGCGAAGGTCAACCAACGCCATATTTGGTCGGTGCCTGATCGGCGTCTACCGTACTCCACCGTTGGAAAGCCCTCATGCATCGTCGAGCAATGTCGGGGAAAAGCAGGCATGCGTGCACGAACCGGGCCGAGTTTGAAACGCCCCGGGAAATCGAAAGTTACGCGTTCCCTGCAAGCTCGACTGTAAAATTAGTCGACAAGGGGGCGTCGTTTGACCGGTATTCGGAGGCGGCTTCGGTGGGAGATGTCAGCATTTTTTACAGGGCTGCGCGGCCGTCCGTCCGCGCCGATTGCAGCGTGCCGTTTCCGCAGTTTAATTTTCTAGCCGGAACGGAGCTTGCCGCCCTACACTAGGTCAGCAGTGTCCGACGGAGACTCTCGGTATCCGATGCCCGCTTGCCGGACCGATAAGGTCCCGCCAACGCCCGTGCGTGACGTGCTCTGGGTGCGGGCGCAACAGGGAAGACGTGAAGAGGCTGCGGCGAGCTACCGACGCGCGTCGGGGCTGAGGCCGGATGACGTGTACGCGCGGTATACGCTCGGGGCGGTGGTTGTAGGCGATGTCACGAGCATGACGCCGCTGTCATATCTCCCCGAGTATCTCGATCGCTCGCGGTGGATTTGAATGGCTATGGCTGTGAAAGGCGGTTTTCTGGCGGAAAAAAAGAAACAGGCGAACGCCTTGCTCCGGGGCGCCCAATACGCGGCGGCCGAGCAGCTTTGTAGGCAGATGCTCCGTGGCGACGGTTCCGACTTTGAGACGTGGCAGATGCTCGGGGCCGCCTTGTGGCAACAGGGCAAGGTTGCAATGGCGGCGGACGCCCTCGCCCGGGCTGCGGACATGAGACCGCGGCATGCGGAGGTGCGATACCAGCTCGGCACCGCTCAGCTCGCGCTACGGCGCGGGCCGGAGGCTATCGAGACCCTTCGTGATGTGGTGCGGCTCAGGGCCGAGCACCTCAACGGGCATCTGATGCTGGGCAAGGCCCTGATCACGGAGAGTCGCTACGAAGAGGCGGCGGAAGCCTTTCAAGCGGCGCTCCGGCGATTTCCGGATCGGGCCCTGCTGCATTCGAATCTGGCGAATGTGCTGGCCGACCAGGGTCGCCTGGACGAGGCTCTCGAGAGCTGGCGCCGGGCGCTGCAGGTCGATCCCGATTACCGAAAGGGCCGCTCGAATTTCCTGCTCGGCCTCAACTACGATCCTCACTGCGATGGCGAAACGCTTTACCGCGAGCACCTGGCGTGGGCCGAACGCCACGAAAGGCCGGACCGGATCGATACCCGTTGCGTCAACGCGCGGGATCGGGGGCGGCGCTTACGTGTCGGCTATGTGAGCCGGGACTTTCGCGACCACGCGGTATCGCATTTTATAGAGCCCGTCGTGCTGGAGCACGGCCGCTCGGGATTCGAGGTCTATGCCTTCTCGGACGTGGTCGCCGCGGATGCGACGACGGCTCGAATCCGGTCCGGTGTCGACGTCTACCGCGAGACGCACAGGCTGACCGACGAGCAGCTCGCCGAGCGGGTCCGCGCCGACGGGATCGACATCCTGGTCGATCTGGCGGGGCACACGGCGGGCAACCGTCTGGCGGCCTTTGCGCTTAGACCGGCGCCCGTGCAGGTCTCGTACCTCGGGTACCCCAATACGACGGGCATGCAGGCGATGGATTATCGGCTAACGGACTCGTGGGCCGATCCGCCGGGCGCGAGCGATCACTTACACACGGAGCGATTGTGGCGGCTGCCGCAGGGCTTTCTCTGCTATCGGCCGCCCCTGGAGGCGCCGGAGGTGGCCGCGTTGCCTGCGGAGACGAATGGAGCGATCACGTTCGGGGCCTTCAACTATGCCGGCAAGACCAACCGCGAGGTGCTGGCGGCATGGGCGCGCATCCTGGATGCGCTGCCGGACGCGCGCCTGCTGTTCAAGAACAAGTCCTTCACGGACGCGTCCACGTGTGAGCGCTATCTGAAGCAGCTGGAGGAGCTGGGCGTCGATCGCTCACGGGTGGAGACGGCGGGCGCGACCTGGGACAAGAGCGAGCACTTGGCGACCTATCACCGGGTCGACGTCGCGCTCGACACCTTTCCGTACAACGGCACGACGACCACCTGCGACAGCCTGTGGATGGGTGCGCCGGTGGTGACGCTGGCGGGCGAGGCGCACCGGGGGCGGGTCGGCACCGGTCTGCTCGCCCGAGTCGGCCTCGATGGGCTGGCGGCGCGCTCGTCCGAGGAGTATGTGGAGATCGCGGTCGCGCTCGCCTCGGACCGACGCCGGCTGGCCGAGCTGCGGCGCGGGCTGAGGGCGAGGATGACCTCGCATCTGTGCGACGCGGAGGCCTTTACCCGGGAGCTGGAGCGGGCGTATCGGGAGATGTGGTCGGAGTGGTGCCGCGACACGGGCTAGCGAAGGTCTGATCCGGCTCTTGCGGTGTCTCGGGATCGATGGTCAGTCGGGCCTCGGCCCGACGGCACGGTTCCGCGTCGCTCGACAGGCCGGCACACGGGCCCGGGCAGCCGTTCGTAGATCCGGACCACGGCTCGGCGAGGCGGCCCCATCGCGGCTTCAGGGCGCATGGGCACATCGTATATGACGGACACGCGGACATGGTTGGAGCGGCTCCGACGCGCCGTCGCGTCGGGCGCGTGGGAGGAGGCCGAGGCGCTGGCTCGACGCTGGTGCGGGGCGCGGCCGCGCACGGCCGAGGCGTGGTGGTGGCGCGGTCGGGTGGCGATGCAGCGCGGTGAGCCGGGGCAGGCCGAGCGCGCCTTGCGTGAGGCGGTGCGTCTGCAGCGGGACCACGCGGGCGCGTGGCACATGCTCGGTGCCGCATACGGGATGATGGACAGGCCGGACGAGGCCGAGCGTTGCTGCCGGCGGGCCGTGGCGTCGGCGCCGCAGCGTCCGGAACCGTACGTCGGACTGGCCAATGCCTTGTGGCAGCAACGGCGGCTCCAGGAGGCGGCGACGCGATACGAGCAGGCGCTCGAGCGCAATCCGGATCTTTCCCCGGCGTGGTCCGGGCTGGCCCGAGCGCAGCTCGACGACGGCCGGGCGGTCGAGGCCGAGGCGAGCGCACGCCGCGCGTTGTCGACGTCGGCGCCTGATCGCGAGGCCTACACGGTGCTCGGCGCCGCCCTGATGGCGCAGGGGCGGTTGTCGGAGGCCCGAAAGAGCTACGAGACGGCGGTCGCGTGGCGCGACGGCGCGGAGGCCCGGATGCGACTGGGCTCGCTGGAGGCGAGCCTGCCGGAGAAGCGTCTCGATCGCGCGGAGCGGCATTATCGACGCGCCCTCGAGCTCGATCCGCAACGCTCGGCGGCTCACGTCCGGCTGGGGTGGCTCTACTTCGCGCAGGGGCGCTACCCGGAGGCCGAGGACGAGCAGCGTGCGGCGCTGGCTATCCACGCCGAGGACGGCGCGGCTCATCACGGCCTCGCGGCGGCCATCATGCAGATGGGGCGCTACGAGGAAGCCGTGGCGTGCTACGCGCGGGCGGGCGACCTGGAGCCCCGCAATACCGCCGCGCGCCTCGGGGTCGCCGAGGCGTTGCTGGCGCTCGATCGTGTCGCCGAGGCGGTCGAGCAGTGCGACCATGCCCTGGCGCGGGACCCCGATGACGCGGACGCCCTGGCGCTGCGGGCGGATCTGGACGAGCGACAGGGGCGCATCGACGAGGCGGCCCGGCGCCTCGCCGGATTGATCGAGCGCGGCACGGATAACGTGAACGTGCTGCTGGTCTATTCGAACCTCGCGCGCGAGACGGGCGACCTCCACGACGCGATCGGGCGCATAAAGGATGTGCTCCAGGACGAGCACATGGAGCCGCATGTGCGGCGCCGGTTGCGCTTTGCGCTGGCGCACCTGCACGACGCAGCGGGGGAGCACGACCAGGCCTTTGCGCATCTGCGCGCCGGCCACGAGATCCGGCGAGTCCCGTTCGACCCGCTCCGGCACGAGCGCATGGTCGATGAGCTGATCCACACCTGGTCCCGCGAGCTCATCGATGCGCTTCCGCTCGCGTCCAACCATGCCGAGCGGCCGTTGTTCATCGTCGGCATGCCGCGGTCCGGCACGACTCTGGTGGAGCAGATCCTGTCGGGTCATCCCCGGGTCGAGGCCGGCGGCGAGCTGCGGGAATGGCCGCACATCGTCGGCGAGCTGAGGGGGCGTGTGGGCGCGGCGCCGGATGCGCCCTGGCCGGAAATCTCAGGGTTGACGCGCGAGTTGGTGGACGAGCTGGCCGGACGCTACCTGGCGCGCCTGGACGCCGTATCGACCACGGCTGCGCGTATCACCGACAAGCGGCCGGCCAATTACATGGACTTGGGCCCGATCCGGCAGTTTTTCCCGGCGGCGCGGGTGGTGCACTGCAAACGGGACCCTCTGGACACGTGCGTGTCGTATTATTTTCAGGACTTTCTGGACGTCCACCCGCACGCCGACGACCTCGGGCACCTCGGGCTCTATTACCGGTGCTACGAACGGGTCATGGCCCACTGGCGGCAGGTGCTCGACCTGCCGATCTTTACGGTCGTCTACGAAGATCTGGTAAATGATCCGGCGCGGGTCGTTGCGGATCTGCTCGAGTTCTGCGGGCTCGAATGGGACGAGCGTTGTCTCGCCTTCAACGAGCAGGAACGGTTCGTCGCCACGGTCAGCTACAGCCAGGTGCGCAGGCCGCTCAGCGCGCGGTCGATCGAGCGGTGGCGGCGGTACGAGGCGCATCTCGGGCCTCTGATCGAGGCCCTCGGGCTGCGCGGAGCGGGAATATCGGATTGAAGCCCCGCCTACGGATCGACCTGCCGGCCGGCGGCCCCGGCCTTGCCGACGGCGTCCTCTAACACGCCCTCCAGCGCGCGCACGCACGAGGCGTCCTCGTAAAGCGGCTCGCGACAGGCGGCGATTCGCTCGCGGATGTGCCGCCTGTAGTCCGGATCGTTCCCCAGCCGCGCAGCGGTCTCCACGTACTGCTCGGGGGTGGCCGCGATCGTCTCGTCCAGGCCGATCCGCTTCAGGACCCCGTAGGCGTGGCGCCCGCGCATATAGGCGGTCGGCAGCGCGACGATCGGCAGGCCGCAGTCCATCGCCGTCATGGCCGTGTTGTTGCCGGACCAGGGCGGGTTGTCCAGGAAGACATCGGCGATTCGATTGAGCTCCACGTAGTCGTCCGGCGTCAGCCGCGGCAGCATGCGACAGTAATCCTGCGCGCGCAGCCCCTCCTGCCGGAAGGCGCGGTCGATCCGCTGCATGAATCGATTGACCACGTAACGGCTGGAGATCGACACGAACACGAATCGGGCCTGCGGGGCGCGGTGGGCGATCGCGGGGAAGAGCCGATCGTATTGCGGCAGATACTTGAAGAGCGACTGCGTGCACAGGAAGAGCACCCGGTCGTCATCGAGCTTGAAGTCGGCGCGCCTCTTGGCCGGCGGCGCGGCGAGCAGCCGGTCGCGCTGCTCCGGGGAGTAGACGTGGGCGAGATGGGGGAGGCGGACGAGCGACTCCGTATAGTGGTCCTGGCCGTCTTCGGGCTCCATCAGGTCGCTGGACAGCCAGTAGTCCATGGTGGGCAGGCCGGAGGTGATGGGGTGGCCCCACCCGACGCACTGAACCGGTGCCAGCCGCAGCCCGGCCAGGGTGAGTGTGCTCCCGTCCATGCCGAGCTCGGGATAGATCAGCGCGTGCAAGCGGTCGGCCGCGATGGCCTGGGCGGCTCGCTCGATTCCGCCGGGGATGTGGCGGAGCACGTGGGCGTGCGCGCGCAAGGCATCCGTCACGCCGTCCGTTGCGGCGCCCGTGTGATAGCAGTGGACGGCAAAGCGGGCGCGATCGATATGGCGCAGCCATCCGAGAAGCCACTGGGCGCCGTTGTGCGCGCGCAGGAAGGCCGATGCGAGCCCGATCCGCAGCCGCCCGTCATCGCCGGTGCCGGGCACGTGCGGGCGCTCCGACCACTGAGGAAAGCCGGCCCGGGCGACGCGCATCACGAGACGGCCGTAGCGGACCTGCAGCGCCTTGTCGTCGCGCCCTTGGTACTGCAGATAGAAGTTGGTCGACGCGGACAGGCCGCGCAGGGCCTGCCGGCGCGACTCCCGGGAATCGAGGCGCAGCTCCTGCTCGAGGGTTTCCAGCCCGTCGGCGAATCGCCGGCGCGCGTCGTCGATCTCGGCCTCGCTATCGTAGACGACCGGGAGCAGGCGGCAACGGTTCCAGCGGGCTTGCGCGCGATCCGGGTCGAGCGCATGGGCGCGGTCGTAATGCCGCGCGGCCTCCTCGGTGCGGCTCTGGATCGCGCACACGTTGGCCAGCCGATAGTGGGCCCGGGCGTGATCGGGGCGCAGGCGCACCGCCTCCTCGTAGTGGCGCCCTGCCGCATCGAACCCGCCGCGCTGCTCGTGCAGCCGGCCCAGGCGGTAGCGGGTCTCGCCCATGTCCGGGCGCAGCTCGAGGGCGGCCTCGTACCAGCCGCGCGCCTCGTCGGGGCGGCCCAGCCCCTCGAGCGCCACCGCCACGTCGTGATGCGCCTCGGCGCGGCGCGGGTCGAGCTCGAGCCCCTTGCGGTACCGGGCCAGCGCCCGTGAAGGATCGCCGCTTCGAGCGTGCAGCCGGCCGCACGCGAGCCACATCTCCGGATCGTCCGAGCCGATCCGGCAGGCCTCCTCGTAGGCGGCCAGGGCCCCGCTCAGGTCATTCTTGGCGAGCAAAGCCTGGGCGCGGCGAACGAGAGCGGTCTTGCGGGCCATGCGAGAGCGCCGTGGCGTTGCCGATGATGTCGAAGCGCCGGGGTCGGGTCCCGGAGATCGAGCTGCTACTATAATCACGCGGCAAACGTCAGGCCAGGATGCGATGACCTGCTACTTCGTCGGCGGCGTGAACCGTTCGGGGACCACGCTGGTGCAAGGCCTGCTCTGCAGCGATCCTACCACCAATCCCCTGATCCACGAGGCCAGCTATCTGCGCAGCGTCGCGGAGGCCTACGCCTTCGGCAAGCAGCAGTTCCACGATCACAACGAGCACTACTTCGACTCGGTCGAGGAGCTCCGTCGTTTCACCGCGGCGTGGGCGGAGGCCTTCGTCGACCGAGTGCGGCAACGTTACCCGGGGACCGAGCACGTGGTCCTCAAGCATCCGCCGCTCACCCCTCGGTTTCCGGATCTCCACGAGCTCCTCGACGACGTGCGGCTCGTGGTGGTGGTCCGCGATCCCCGCGACGTCGCCGCCTCGCTCGTGCGGGTCGGCGAGCGGTTGCGCCGTCAAGGCCGTTCGGAGGGGCGCAGCCTGCCGCGCGACATGGACCGGCTGGCACAGTACTACATGCGCTGCTACCAGCCCGCGCTCGGGCACTCCGACCCGCAGTACCAGCGCCGGCTCACGCTCGTGCGCTACGAGGATCTCGTCGCCGACCCGTCGGCGGCCGTGGCGCGCCTGGGTGAGGCGACCGGGCTGCGGCTCGATGCCTTCGATCCGGAGGCCGCCTGGCCGCGCGACGCGATCGACCACGAAGCGGCCCGCGCCGAGGGCAACGCCTGGAGCTCCGAGCTCTACGGCCGCGGCGTGTCGACCGGCCGCGTGGGCCACTACGTCCACGTGCTGAGCCCGGACGAGATCGCCGCCCTCGAGAGCGCCTGCGCCGGGCCGCTGGCCACTTTCGGCTACGCCGCCGCGAGGCGTTGAGCGCGCGGGGACCGGCCGGCCCGGCCGGTCGCGGTGCAGAGGCCGGGCGCCTTTCGCAGCCCCGGCCGGGCCCCTCGCCTCGGGGGTGTCAAGCTCGGTTTACAGCCCGGGCTCGGGCGTAAGGGCCGGCATTCGCCGGGCCGGCTCCACTTCCGCTCTACCGCCGAAGCGGCGCACCCGGGCAGGGCCTTCCGGCGTTCGCCCGCGCCAACCTCGCGTTAAAGCGTCGGCTGCTGGCCTATAGGCTGCAAACCATTTGGTCTCGAAGCGCAAGAGATCAAGGCCCCCATCGGCCGACGCAGGCGCGGGGCTGTCGGGCGACTTTACAAACGTCCGCGCGGCGACCCGACAAGAATCCGTAACCTCCTGGGATTTCGGAATAAATATTCGTGGCACGGCGCTTGCTTAATCAACGCGTCAGCCCGGGAAGCCACGGGCCGGCGTTCCTTCGAATCGAAGGAGCGTGCGCCCCAGGGGGGAGCGAGGGCTTATGCAAGGCTTGGGTTTCGATCTCAAACAAAGCCACATCACACAAATCCGGAGGAGCTTGGTCATGAAGAAGACGGCAATTGCGAGCGCGGTGGCGCTGGCCCTCGGCGGGGCCAGCTTCGGCGCTCAGGCGGGCGTCAGCCTGGCGTTCGACGCGGGCACGGATACCGACGCCGACGGGTTCGTCGACAGCGGCTCGTGGTTCGCGATGGACACCAACGGTGACCTGTCCTGGGCGCCCAGCGAGCGTACCGGCATCGCGGACTCGGGCAACCATTTCCAGCTCGGCACGTTCCAGACCGCGGCGAACACCAAGCCGCACCCGGAGGTCATCGACAACCAATGGGTTTTCTTTTTCAACACCGGCGTGCACAACACGGTCAGCGGCCGCGGCCCGGCCCCGGACTTCGCCGGCGCCGACGCCAGCGGTGATCTGACCATCAACATGGACGCCTGGGCCGTGGACTGGTCGACCACCTACGACATCGACATGGGCGGCGACGCGGCCAACTTCGGCACGCAGGATCTCGACGGCGACGGCGACGCCGCCGGAGGCGGCGATCTCAACAGCGGTCTCGCCAAGATCGTCTGCAGCAGCGCGGCCTGCGCCGCGGGCGACACTTTCGTCCTGGACTATCACGCCCAGGTGCCGCAGGGCGACGCGTCGGGCTTCGGCGCCGTGCCCTACGAGCTGCAC
>JABAHQ010006515.1_pt3 | contig 16908 bp, 13 predicted proteins | sample 7062091 | NCBI WGS metagenome assembly JABAHQ01 (sample SAMN14534359, study PRJNA622989) | marine sediment metagenome | biome: marine biome [ENVO:00000428]; feature: marine pelagic biome [ENVO:01000023]; material: deep marine sediment [ENVO:00002113] | place: India: Gulf of Kutch | collected...
GTCTGGAACCACACCTTCTTCTGGAACTGCCTGGCGCCGAACGCCGGTGGCCAGCCGACCGGCGCCCTGGCTGACGCCATCAACGCCTCCTTCGGCTCGGTCGACAAGTTCAAGGAAGAGTTCACCACGACGGCCGTCGGCACGTTCGGCTCCGGCTGGGCCTGGCTGGTCAAGAAGTCCGACGGCAGCCTGGGTCTGGCCAGCACCATCGGTGCCGGCAACCCGATGACCGCAGGCGACAAGCCGCTGCTGACCTGCGNNAACGCCCGTCCGAAGTTTGTCGAAGCGTTCTGGAACCTGGTGAACTGGGACTTCGTCGCGAAGAACTTCGCAGGCTAAGCCCAAGCCCCAGCAGTGAATCAAAATGCCCGCGCTCATGCGGGCATTTTCATTTAAGGCTCGGGCACGGCCTGCCGCTATAAAGATGCAGGGCAGGACGCCGTAGCGCTACTGCATGCGCGCCCGTTATGCAATGTTTCCTTCGGATGACGGGCCGCGCTTGCATCACGCAAGGCACTGCCTGCACAGTCGCCGCTGCTGACTTACCGGTGTAAATTGCCTCTTTGACGATTGCAGAATGACTATCAATACTTCCGCAACCGCGCGTCGGCACGGAAAAGGACCTTCATTTGAAGCTGGAAATGCGCAATAGCCTGTCACGGAAGCTCCTGCGTGTAGTCCTGCTATCGGCGCTGGCGGTAGGGCTGGTGCTCAGCTGCGCGCAGATCATCTTCGGCGCCTACAAGACGCGCCAGCTGATCGAGGCCGATGCCCAGCGCATCCTGCGCATGACGCGCGATCCTTCCACCCAGGCCATCTACAGCCTGGATCGGGAAATGGGCGCGCAGGTGATGGAAGGCCTGTTCCAGCACGAATCGATTCGCATGGCCTCGATCGGCCACCCGGACGAAGGCATGCTGGCACTGAAGATCCGCCCGCCCATCAGCCTGCCGACCCGCTGGCTGACCGACCCGATCCTTCACCAGGATCGCCAGTTCTCCATTCCGCTGATCGGCAAGCCGCCCTACAACGAGTATTACGGCGAACTGCGGATCACCCTGGACACGGCCCAGTACGGCCAGGAATTCGTCAACGACTCCATCGTCATCTTCATCGTCGGCATTCTGCGCGCCCTCACCCTGGGGCTGGTGCTCTTCCTGATCTACCAGTGGCTGCTGACCCGCCCGCTGACCAAGCTCATCGAGCACCTGGCACAGATCAATCCGGACCGCCCCGGCGAGCACAAACTGCCGATGATCCGAGGGCATGAGCGCAACGAGCTGGGCCTCTGGGTGGAAACCGCCAACGGCCTGCTGGCCTCCATCGAACACAACATGCACCTGCGCCTGGAAGCCGAGAGCAGCCTGCATCGCATGACCCAGTACGACTCCCTGACCGGCCTGCCCAACCGGCAGCAGCTGCAAAGCCAGCTGGACCATATCCTCGACGAGGCGCGCCGCCTGCAACGACGGGTCGCCGTACTCTGCCTGGGGCTCGACGACTTCAAGGGCATCAACGAGCAGTACAGCTACCAGGCGGGCGACTGCCTGCTCAAGGGGTTGGCGGATCGCCTGCGCGAATCGGCGGGTCGCCTGGGTGCACTGGCGCGGCTGGGCGGTGACCAGTTCGTGCTGGTGCTCAGCGGCATCGAACAACCCTATGAGGCTGCCGAACTGGCCCAGGCCGTGCTCGACGACCTGGATAATCCGATCGACCTGGACGGCCACCCGATTCGTCTGCGCGCCACCATCGGCATCACGCTGTACCCCGAGGATGGCGACAACACCGAGAAGCTGCTGCAAAAGGCCGAGCAGACCATGACGCTGGCCAAGAGCCGCTCACGCAACCGCTATCAGTTCTACGTCGCCAGCATCGACAGCCAGATGCGCGCGCGGCGGGAGCTGGAGAAGGATCTCAGCGAAGCCCTCAAGCGCAACGAGTTCCACTTGGTCTACCAGCCGCAGGTCGACTACCGGCAGAACCGCATCACCGGGGTCGAGGCGCTGATTCGCTGGAAGCATCCGCAGGGCAAGCTGGTACCGCCGGACCTGTTCATACCTCTGGCCGAGCAGAACGGCAGCATCATCGAAATCGGCAAGTGGGTGCTCGACCAGGCCTGCAGCCAGCTGCGCCAATGGCACGCCCAGGGCCATACCGGGCTGCGTGTGGCGGTGAACCTGTCCACCGTGCAGCTGCGTCATCCGCAGCTGCCAGCCATGATCGGCGAGCTGCTGCAGGCCCATCAGTTGCCTGCCGAGACCCTCGAACTGGAGGTCACCGAGACTGGCCTGATGGAAGATATCGACGCGGCGGCGCACAACCTTCACAGCCTGCGACGCTCCGGCGCGCTGATCGCCATCGACGACTTCGGCACCGGCTATTCCTCGCTGAGCTATCTGAAAAGCCTGCCACTGGACAAGATCAAGATCGACAAGAGCTTCGTGCAGGACATCGGCCAGGACGAGGGCGCAACCATCGTCCGGGCGATCATCCAGCTGGGCAAGAGCCTCGGCATGACCGTGATCGCGGAAGGCGTCGAAACTCCTGAGCAGGAAGCCTACCTGATCGCCGAGGGCTGCCAGGAAGGCCAGGGCTACTACTACAGCAAGCCCCTGCCGGCGCGGGATCTCGACCTGCTGCTGCGCCAGTCGGCGCCCTTCGATCGAGCGGGCAATTCCGAGCTGCGCTAGTCGCGCGGCCACTTCGGCATGCTGCGCCCAAGCGCTGGCCAGCGCCAGCGACTTGCGCCACACTCGGCGCCCTTCTGGCCCATCGCGGCCGACGACGAGCCGCCCATGAAACGCTTCGTACTGCTGGATACCGCCGCCATTCCCGCCGGGGGCGCCTTGTGTCTGTTCGAATATGGCGACGATTTCGTCATCAAGATCCAGGGTGGCAACGGCAACCAGCTGATGAACACTCGCACGCACGGCTCGGAAGACGCGCTGGCGGAAATCCCCTGCAAACGGATCGCCAGCCGAGCGCAGGTTCGAGTACTGATCGGCGGGCTGGGGATGGGCTTTACCCTCGCCTCGGCCCTGCGCCAGCTGGGCGCGGACGCCGAGGTACTGGTCGCCGAGCTGGTGCCTGGGGTCATCGAATGGAACCGCGGCGCGCTCGGCGAGAAGTCCGGCCATCCGCTGCGCGATGCCCGCACCCGGGTACTGAACCAGGATGTTGCCGAGCTGCTCCGGGCTCAGCCAGAGGGCTTCGATGCGATCATGCTGGATGTCGACAACGGCCCCGAGGGCCTGACGCAGAAGCGCAACAGCTGGCTCTATTCGCTGGATGGCCTCGATGCCTGCGCCCGCGCCTTGCGACCGGGCGGCGTACTGGCGGTGTGGTCGGCCAGCGCTGACCGGGCCTTTTCCGAGAAGCTCGCCAGAGCCGGCTTCAAGGCCGAGGAGGTGCAGGTGTACGCCCATGGCAACCGCGGCACCCGACACACCATCTGGATTGCCGACAAGCGCAAGCGCTGAGCGGCCTACCAGGCCGTCACCCCCAGCTGCGACGCCAGCCACAGCGCACCTGCCAGACACATCAGCGCGCCGCCCGCCGCCTGCCAGTGGAAGCGTCGCGCCAGCACGTCTTCGCCATGGCTGGACAGCACGAAAGGCAATGCCTCCGCCGGCCGCGTCAGGTGATGCAACGCCGGCGCCGTGCTCTGCTGGCGATGCCGGTCTTCGGCCTCGAGCCGCGCCGCCAGGCGCACCCGGCTCCATTCCTGCTCGTCCAACTGGCCGTCGGCGTTGCTGTCGAAACGCTGCAGCAGACCGGCGAAATCACCCTTCCACTCGCGAATCACCTCGCGCTTGGCGGCGGGCAGATCCAGCCCGTGCCGACCGCCACCACGGGTGCGGAAATCGCCGATGGCGTAAAGCGGCTCGCCTTCGTGCAGCCGCTCTTCGGTATAGCGGTAGCGTTTGCCACTGCTGAACAGGCCCAGCCAGCCGCTCGGCGCAATGCCACGAGGGTGGCGCAGATCGCCGGTCCAGACCCGGCGAAAGGCTGGATGGACGTCCGCGCCGCGCGGATCGATCAGGCATTCGCCGGTGGCGTCGGCCAGACGCAGCCAGGCTTCGCTGGTGCCGCGCTCCACCACGTTCCAGCTGCTGCGCTTGCCATTGGAGCGGTACTCCTCGATACGGTAGCGCCACCACAGACAAGGCTCGCCGGTCAGCGGCGCCACCGGCTGTGGCACCGCCAGCTCGCGCAGCACGCCGACCAGCTCGACATAGCCTTGGGCCGCTGACCGAATGCGCGATGTCGGGGTGTCCAGCAGATGGCGCGCACGCGACCAGCGATCGATGCATATCCATGCGCCGCCGACGCAAAGGGCTGCCGCCAGGACGTAAGTGAACAGCTGACCGGGATCCATCTCAGCCAAACAGCGCCTTGAGGTTCACGTCGGCCTTCTCCGCCTCGCTGAACTGCAGCAGCGCCGCCTCCTTGAACCCGAATGCACGGGCAAGGACGACATCGGGAAATTGCTCGATGCGCACGTTGTTCAGGTTCACGGCCTCGTTGTACAGCTCGCGGCGATCGGCGATGCCGCTCTCCAGGCCGCTGATACGCTGCTGCAGATGCCGAAAGCTGTCGTTGGCCTTGAGCTCGGGATAGTTCTCGGCCAGCGCGAAGAGCCGCCCAAGCCCGGCCCGCAGTCCGGTCTCGGCCTGCCCCAGCGCGCCGACATCGCCCAGCTCGCGCGCACTGGAAACCGCGTTGCGGGCACTGATCACCTGCTCCAGCGTGTTGCGCTCGTGCTGCATGTACTGGCGGCAGGTCTCCACCAGTTTGGGCAGTTCTTCATGGCGCTGGCGCAACAGCACGTCGATGTTCGCCCAGGCCTTGCCGACGCCATGCTTCAGACGCACCAGACCGTTGTAGAGGATCACCCCATAGGCGGCGACGAGAAACAGCACCACCAGCACAACCACCATACTCAAGCTCATCCCTTTCTCCAGGCAGTTCCAGAATGCCAGCATTCTATCGGCAGCTGTGTAACGCGATAGAGAGCCGGCGCACGCATTGGCTTTGCACAAAATGAAAATCTTTCGCATTATTGACCGCTTCCGAGCAGTCCTCGGCTTCGTTCACTCGCACGCAAAGGAACCCGCACATGCTACGCACCTCCATCTGGGCAACCGCCAGCCTTCTCGCCGTGGCCATCTCCCTCGCCGGTTGCGGTGAAGACAAGACGCCCACGAACCAGACCGCGGCCCCGCAGAGCACGACCGAAAGCGTGCCGGCCGAGCAGGCGCAGAAGCCTGACGAGAAGGCCGCCAAGGCTGTGGTCAGCCACTATGCCGATCTGGCGCTGGCCGTGTTCAGCGATGCCCATGCCACCGCAGTGCAGCTCCAGCAGGCCATCGACGCCCTGCTCGCCAACCCCAGCGAAGAAACCCTGCAGGCCGCTCGCCAGGCCTGGCTGGCCGCCCGCGTGCCCTACATGCAGACCGAGGTGTTCCGCTTCGGCAACCCGGTGGTGGACGAGTGGGAGGGCCAGCTCAACGCCTGGCCGCTGGACGAAGGCCTGATCGATTACGTCGAAGGCGACTACCAGCATGCGCTGGGCAACCCGGGCGCCAATGCCAACATCATCGCCAACACCGAGCTGCAGGTCGGCGAAGACAAGATCGACACCAGCGAGATCACTGCGGAGCTGCTGACCAGCCTCAACGAGCTGGCCGGCTCCGAGGCCAACGTTGCCACCGGCTACCACGCCATCGAGTTCCTGCTCTGGGGCCAGGACCTCAACGGCACCGGTCCCGGTGCGGGCGAGCGGCCGTACACCGACTACGTCGAAGGCGAGGGCTGCACCGGCGGCAATTGTGACCGTCGCCGTACCTATCTGAAGGTGGCCACCGACCTGCTGGTCAGCGATCTGCAGGAGATGGTCGAGCAGTGGCAGCCGGGCGCCGAGAACTATCGCGCCAGCCTGGAAGCCGAATCGGCGGAGAACGGCCTGCGCAAGATGCTGTTCGGCATGGGCAGCCTGTCGCTCGGCGAACTGGCCGGCGAGCGCATGAAGGTCGCCCTGGAGGCCAATTCCACCGAAGACGAGCACGACTGCTTCAGCGACAACACCCACAACTCGCACTTCTACAATGCCCGCGGCATCCGCAACGTTTATCTGGGCGAGTACAAGCGCGTCGACGGCAGCACCCTGACCGGTCCGAGCCTGGCCTCGCTGGTCCAGGGCGTGAGCCCGGAGGTGGACAGCACGCTGAAGACCGACCTGGAAAGCACCGAAGCCAAGCTGCAGGTGCTGGTGGAAAGCGCCAACAACGGCGAAGCCTTCGACCAGCTGATCGCCGCCGACAATGCCGAAGGCCAGGAAAAGGTGCGCAACGCGATCGCCGCGCTGGTCAAGCAGACCGCGTCCATCGAACAGGCTGCTGCTGCCCTCGGCATCAGCGACCTCAACCCGGACACCGCCGACCACGAATTCTGATCGGGAGCGGCACGGGCGCCGCGCGCTGGCGCCCGTGTCTCCGTTCGGCGAACAACCGGCGGCGGAGCCTGCAATCCGCCGCATCCTCAAATGCAAATCCCTCTTATTCCATTTCGATTAGGCTGCTAAGATTGCGCGGCTTAATCCAACGCTCCGCAGGTATCCCCGATGCGCCCGTCGTTTCGCCGCTTCTTCCCGCTGCTGGCCGTGTTTCTGGCTGCCTGCGGCAACGACGAAACCCCGCGCTTCGAGCAGGCCGAGCCCGGCGAAGCCCTCTCGGGCGGTAACGCCACGGTGATGAAGTTCGACCAGAACGCGTTCTCCATGCCATCGGCCAACCTGGCACCGATGCGCCGACTCGACTTCAGCGTCGGCAACAGCTTCTTCCGCAATCCCTGGGTCATCGCCCCCGCGTCTACTACCGCACGCGACGGTCTCGGCCCGCTGTTCAACACCAACGCCTGCCAGAACTGTCACATCAAGGACGGGCGCGGGCATCCGCCGGCAGCCGATGCCGCCAGCGCCGTCTCGATGCTGGTACGTCTGTCCATTCCGGCCGGCCCGGAACACGCCGAAGTCGTCCGCGAGCGCGGCATCGCACCGGAGCCGAGCTATGGCGGCCAGCTGCAGGACATGGCGATTCCCGGCGTCGCGCCGGAGGGCAAGGTGCGCCTGCGTTACTCCACCGAGCGCGTGCGTTTCGCCGATGGCAGCGAAGTCGAGCTCCGTAAACCGGAGATCGAACTGAGCGAGCTGGGGTACGGCGACATGCACCCCGACACCCTGATGTCGCCGCGCATCGCACCGCCGATGATCGGCCTCGGGCTGCTGGAAGCCATCCCAGAGGAAGCGCTGCTGGCCAATGCCGACCCCGACGATCGCAATGGCGACGGCATTTCCGGCCGACCCAATCGGGTGTTCGACCAGACCAGCCGGCAGACCGTCATCGGCCGTTTCGGCTGGAAGGCCGGCCAGCCAAGCCTCAACCAGCAGAACGCCGACGCCTTCTTCAACGACATGGGACTGTCCACCAGCCTGTTCAGCGGCAGCAGCTGCACCGAGCGGCAGGTCGAATGCCGGGCGATGCCCGACGGCGGCGAGCCTGAGGTAAGCGACAACATCCTCGCCCAGGTGCTGTTCTACACGCGCAACCTCGGCGTACCGGCACGGCGCAACGTTGGTGATCCGCAGGTACTGGCCGGCAAGACACTGTTTCACCGCGCCGGCTGCCACGGCTGCCACGTACCACAGTTCACCACCGCCGCCGATGCCGCGGAGCCCGAGCTGGCCAATCAGGTGATCCGCCCCTATACCGACCTGCTGCTGCACGACATGGGCGAAGGCCTGGCCGACCACCGCCCCGAGTTCGAGGCCAGCGGCCGCGAGTGGCGCACTCCACCGCTGTGGGGCATCGGCCTGACCAAGACGGTCAGTGGACATACCCAGTTCCTGCATGACGGGCGCGCCCGCAACCTGCTCGAAGCCATTCTCTGGCACGGCGGCGAAGCGGAGCGATCGCGCCAGATCGTGCTGGGCTTCGATCAGGACGAACGCAACGCACTGCTGAGCTTCCTCGAGTCGCTCTGAGTGAACCCATGTATCCATGCTTTCCCGGCGCGAGAGCGCTGCAAACCGGCAATGCCGACGAGGACACCATGATTCGTTCCAACACCCTGCGCATGGCCAGCGGCGGTCTGTTGACAGCCCTGCTGCTGAGCGCCTGCACGCCTGCCGATCCGCAGGCCGAAACCAGCAAGGCGCTGACCGATGGCGTCCTGCTGCCCGCCTACACCCACTGGGCCGAAACCGACCGTCGCCTGGCGGCCAGCGCCATCGCCTACTGCGCCGACAACCAGACCCTCGAAGAGGCGCGCGAAGCCTTCGTCCATGCGCAGACGGCCTGGGCCGGCCTGCAACCCTTGCTGATAGGCCCGATGGGCGAAGGCAACCTGGCCTGGCAGGTGCAGTTCTGGCCGGACAAGAAAAACCTGGTCGCGCGTCAGGTCACGGCCCTGCTCGGGGCCAAGCCCAACCTAACGCAGGCCGATCTGGACGGTGCCAGCGTCGTCGTACAGGGTCTCAGCGCCTACGAGTACGTTCTCTTCGACAAGACGATCGATCTCGGCGACAGCGCAACCAAGGCCCGCTACTGCCCGCTGCTGACATCCATTGGTGAACACCAGCAGCAGCTTGCCGCCGGCGTGCTGCAGCAGTGGGAAGACAAGGACGGCATGGCCGACCAGCTGCGCAGCTTCCCCAACGAGCGCTATGCCGAGCCAAGCGAGGCGATCGCCGAGCTGCTGCGAGTCCAGGTCACCGCCCTCGATGGCCTGAAGAAGAAGCTCGGCGCCCCGCTCGGTCGACAGACCAAGGGCCATCCGCAGCCTTACCAGGCCGAGGGCTGGCGCAGCGACACCACGCTGGCCAGCATCGCCGCAGCGGTCAAGGGTGCCGAAAGCCTCTGGCTAGGCGCCGACAACAACGGCCTGCGTTCGCTACTGCCTGCCGAGCAGGCGGACCTGGCCCAGCGCATCGACGCCGCTTACGCCCAGCTGCTGCAGCACCTGGGCGGGCTGACGCAACCATTCGGCGCGCTGCTGGCAGACGAACAGGGCCGCAGCGAACTGGATGCGCTCTACCAAGGCATCGACCGTCTGCATCGCCTGCACCAGCAGGAGCTGGCCCGCGCCCTCGGCGTGCAGATCGGCTTCAACGCTCACGACGGGGACTGAGATGAAACGTCGAACCCTGCTCGGTCTGGGTGGCGCCGTGCTCGCGGCAAGTGGTATCGCGGGCTGGAGTCTGAGCCGTCATGGCGGGCAGCCGGTGCTGCTCTCCGCACGCAACGATCAGCAGGGACGGCACTATGCCGTCGGCTATCGGCTCGACGGGAGCCAGGTGTTCGCCACCCCGGTCGCCGAGCGCTGCCATGACGTGTATCCGCATCCCTACCTGCCGCTGGCAGTGTTCGTCGGTCGGCGCCCTAGCCGCGAGAGTTACCTGATCGATTCGCGTGACGGACGCCTGCTGCAGGTGCTGGCGTCGCCACCCGACCGGCACTTCTATGGCCACGGCGTGTTCCACCGCGATGGCGAATGGTTCTACACCACCGAGAACGACACCCGCGACGCCGGCCGTGGCGTGCTTGGTGTCTACCGCCTGCAAGGCCGAGAGCTGGTGCGCGTCGGCGAGCACGCGACCCATGGCATCGGCCCCCACCAGCTGCTGTGGATGCCGGATCACGAAACCCTGGTGATCGCCAACGGCGGCATCCGCACCGAGGCCGACAGCCGCGAGATGATGAATCTCGACGCCATGGAGCCGAGCCTGGTGCTGCTGCGTCGCGACGGCAGCCTGGTCAGCAAGGAACAACTGCCGGAGCGCATGAACAGCGTGCGCCACCTCGCCGTCGCCGCCGACGGCACGGTCGTCAGCGGCCAGCAGTACGAAGGCGACCCGATGGACCGCGTGCCGCTGCTGGCGATCAAGCGGCCCGGGCAGCCCTTCCAGCACTTCCCGCTGGGCGAGGCGCAGCGGCAGATCATGAACCAGTACACCGCCAGTCTCGCCATCCACGACGAGCTGCGGCTGCTGGCCGTCACCGCGCCACGCGGCAACAAGGTGTTCATCTGGGACCTGGGCAGTGCCGCGCTGCGCCAGGAGGCTCACCTGCCCGATTGCGCCGGCGTCGCGGCAGTCGCCGAGGGCTTCGTGGTCAGCTCCGGACAGGGCCGCTGCCGCCTGTTCGACTGCCGCGGCGAGCGTTTCACCAGTACGCCGCTGCAGATGCCGGCAGGGCTCTGGGACAACCATCTGCGCATCGTCTAGCTCAAGAAACACGTCACCCGGCCGATGTGCTGGGCAACGGCAGGGATGCTCATTGACGTTTTCTCAAACGACGAGACCTTGCCCATGCTCCAGAAGTCCCTGCGCGCGCAGATCCTCGCGCTGATCGGCGGCAGCCTGCTGCTGACCCTCCTCATCGCCCTCGGCTGCATCCGCATGCTCAGCAGCGATATCGACCAATTCCAGACGCTGCTCGACGGGCCCCTGGCTGAGCTGCAACTGATCGACGAGGCCAACCTCGAGTTCAAGGTGCAGGTGCAGGAATGGAAGAACGTGCTGCTGCGCGGCAAGCAGCTCGAAAATCGCAACCGCTACTGGAGCCAGTTCGAGGCACAGGAAGCCAAGGTGCAGAAGGTTCTTGGCGATCTGCTCGTGCTGAGTGCCGACGAACCGGAGCTGGCCGGACAGATCGAGCGCCTGCGCAACGAGCATCGAACGCTGGGCGGCGCCTACCGCAAGGGCCTGGACGCCTTCATCGCCGCCGGCAGCGACCCCCTTGCCGGTGATGCTGCAGTGGCCGGGATCGACCGAGCCACCAGCGCCCAGCTCAGCGAACTGGTCAAGCAGCTGCATGCGGCCGCCAGGCAGCGTTCGGAGGCGATACAGGCCGATGCCGAAGCCACCGCGCTGCTCGGCCCGGTCATCATGATCCTGGCCGGCGTGGTGGTGGCGCTACTCAGCCTGTGGCTGGTCAATCGACGCATCATCGAGCCGATCCGCACGCTGATCGAGCACATCGCGCGTCTCAGCCAGGGCAAGTTCGCCGAGCGGGTGGACGCCAGCCGCGCCGACGAACTCGGCCGACTCGCGGTTGCCGCCAACGTGCTGCGCGATTTTCTCGCCGATACCTTCACCCGCCTACAGCAGAGCACCTCCAATCTGGACAGCGCCAGCGGCGAACTGAACGCCATCGCCAGGCTGATGGCCGATGGCGCCCGCGAGCAGTTCTCGCGCACCGATCAGGTCGCCACTGCCATGCACGAGATGTCGGCAACTGCCCAGGAAGTCTCGCGCCATGCCGCCGAAGCGGCGCAGGCCGCCGATGCCGCCGATCACGCCGCGCAACAGGGCGAGGCGGTGATGCGCGGCACCATCGCCAGCATCACCGACATGAGCAGCGAAATCGCCAGCACCGCCGAGGTCATTCGCCGGCTAGAGGGCGACAGCGGTCGGATCGGCAAGGTGCTGGAAGTGATCCGCGGCATCGCCGATCAGACCAACCTGCTGGCGCTCAACGCCACGATCGAGGCGGCCCGCGCCGGCNNGCCGACGAGGTGCGCACCCTGGCCCAGCGCACCGCCGAATCCACCGCCGAGATCCACCAGATCATCGATACCGTGCAGACCGGCGCAAGCAATGCGGTGCGTGCCATCGAGAGCGGCCAGGTGCGCAGCGAACAGGGGGTCGGCCAGGTGACCGAGGCCGGACTGATGCTGCAACGCATCACCGAGGCCGTGGAGGCGATCCGCGACATGAACCGGCAGATCGCAACCGCGGCCGAGGAACAGACAGCGGTGGCCGAGGACATCTCGCGCAACCTCACCGAGATCACCTCCATCGCCACCATCAACCAGCAGAACGTCGAACGCACCGAAACCGCCAGTCAAAACCTGCACGGCCTGTCGGCGCAGCTCACCGAGGTCACCCGCCGCCTCGCTGGCTGACGATCAGCGGGGCGGCCCGACAGCCTGTCGCCCGCCCCGCCTTTCGGTGGCCCTGCGCGCCCTCTCCCCCTTTACTTGCTTCCGATTCGGGGCTAAGTTCCTCCCTCCCCGGTCCGGCTGCGCCAGTGCAGCCACCGTCCAAGCGACGCTGACCGGACGTTCGAACGGCTGCCTCGATCACGGCAGTAGACAGCCGGCTCACATCTCCAAGGAAATCGGAAAATGTTGCGCCGCATGCTGTTTATGCTGGGCGCGGTGGTCGTCGTCGTTGCGATCCTTGCCGCACTCAAGTTCAACTCGATCTATCAACAGATTCAGCAGTTCCAGGCACCCAAGCCGGCGATCGATGTCGAGGCGGAAGTTGCCCGGCGCATGGACTGGCAGAGCCGCCTGCCGGCGATCGGCACGCTCAAGGCATCGCAGGGCATCGACCTCAGCGTCGAGATCGCCGGCACCATCACCGACGTGCAGTTCCAGTCCGGCGAGAAGGTCAGCAAGGGCCAGGCCATCGTGCTGCTGGACAGCGAAATGGAGCAGGCCAGCCTGGTCAGCGCCGAGGCGGACCTCAGCCTGGCCCGCCTGGAGTTCCAGCGCGCCCGCAGCCTGCTGGATCGCCAGGCCATCTCCCGCAGCGAATACGACCGTCTCAATGCCCAGTCGCAGAAGGCCGAGGCCAGCGTCGCCCAGCTGCGTGCCAGCCTGGCGAAGAAGCGCATCCTCGCACCCTTCTCCGGCACCATCGGCATCCGCCAGGTGGATGTGGGTGATTACATCGCTGCCGGCACGCCCATCGCCACGCTGCAGGACCTCTCCACGCTCTACGTCGACTTCTTCCTGGCCGAACAGCACGTACCGCTGCTGGCGCTCGGGCAGAAGGTGCAATTGCGCGTGGCGGCCTACCCGGACGAGCGTTTCGAAGGCGTGATCAGCGCGCTGAACCCGAAGGTGGAAACCACAACCCGCAACGTGCAGGTCCGCGCCGAACTGGCCAACCCCGACGGTCGTCTGTTGCCTGGCATGTTCGCCGACCTGCAGGTCCTGTTGCCGACCGAAAACGCGCAGGTGGTTGTGCCGGAAACGGCCATCACCTACACGCTGTACGGCAACTCGGTGCTGCTGGTGACCGAGGGCACGCCTCCTGAAGGGGTCAACCGCGACGAGCCGTACCTGTTGGTCGAGCGCCGCTTCGTCACCACAGGCGAGCGTCGCGACGGCCTGGTGGTGGTCCTCGACGGCCTGGAAGGCGGCGAACAGGTGATCACCGCCGGCCAGCTCAAGCTCGACAGCGGCACCCATGTCGCCATCGCCGAGAACCGCACGCTCAAGCTCGACGGCGCCGAGCCGGCGTCCGAATAAGGGGCCTGCCGCTCCGGCGGCAGCGCCACATCGAACAGTTCCAGGGACTTGCCCATGGCCTTCACCGATCCCTTCATCCGCCGCCCAGTACTGGCGAGCGTCATCAGCCTGCTGATCGTGCTGCTCGGCATCCAGGCCTTCAACAGCCTGACCATCCGCCAGTACCCGCAGATGGAAAGCGCACTGATCACGGTGACCACCGCCTACCCCGGCGCCAACGCCGAAACCATTCAGGGCTATATCACCCAGCCGTTGCAGCAGAGCCTTGCCAGCGCCGAAGGGGTGGACTACATGACCTCGGTCAGCCAGCAGAACGCCTCGGTGATCTCGGTCTACGCGCGCATCGGCGCCGACACCGATCGCCTCTACACCGAGCTGCTCAGCCAGGCCAACTCGGTCAAGAACCAGCTGCCGCAGGACGCCGAGGACCCGGTGCTGAACAAGCAGGCGGCCGATTCCACTGCGCTGATGTACATCAGCTTCTACAGCGACCAGCTGTCCAACCCGCAGATCACCGACTACCTGTCGCGAGTCATCCAGCCCAAGCTGGCGACGCTGCCGGGCATGGCCGAGGCGGAGATCCTTGGCAACCAAGTGTTCGCCATGCGCCTGTGGCTGGACCCGGTGAAGCTGGCAGCCTACGGCGTCTCCGCGGGCGAAGTGAACGAGGCGGTGCGCAAGTACAACTTCCTCTCGGCAGCCGGCGAAGTGAAAGGCCAGTACGTGGTCACCAGCATCAACGCCGACACCGAGCTGAAGACGCCGGAAGCGTTCGCCGCCATCCCGCTCAAGACCCAGGGCGACAGCCGCGTCCTGCTGGGTGACGTGGCACGGGTGGAGATGGGCGCCGAAAGCTACAACTCGATCAGCTCGTTCGACGGTATTCCCTCGGTCTATATCGGTATCAAGGGCACGCCCAGCGCCAACCCGCTGGACGTGATCAAGGAAGTGCGCGCGATCATGCCGCAGATCGAGGCACAACTGCCGCCGGGCCTGAAGGCGACCATCGCCTACGACGCCACCGAATTCATCCAGGCGTCCATCGACGAGGTGGTGAAGACCCTGGCCGAGGCCGCGGTGATCGTCATCGTCGTGGTCTTCCTGTTCCTCGGCTCGCTGCGCACGGTGCTGATTCCGGTGGTGACCATCCCGTTGTCGATGATCGGTGTGCTGTTCTTCATGCAGGCGATGGGCTACTCGATCANNCGCTGATCGGCGCCTTCGCCATCATGTACGGTCTCGGCTTCTCGGTGAACAACCTCACCCTGCTGGCCATGGTGCTGGCGATCGGCCTGGTGGTGGACGATGCCATCGTCGTGGTGGAGAACATCCACCGGCACATCGAGCAGGGAAAATCGCCGTTCCAGGCGGCGCTCGACGGCGCCCGGGAGATCGCCATGCCGGTGGTCTCGATGACCATCACCCTGGCCGCGGTCTATGCTCCCATCGGCTTCCTGCAGGGGCTGACCGGTGCGCTGTTCCAGGAGTTCGCCCTGACCCTGGCCGGCGCCGTGCTGATTTCCGGTGTGGTGGCGCTGACGCTATCGCCGATGATGTGTTCGAAGCTGCTGCGCCACGAAGAGAACCCCAGCGGCTTCGCCCATCGCCTGGATGAGCTGTTCGAACGCCTCAAGCAGCGCTACCAGCGCGCCCTGCACGGCACCCTCAACACCCGCCCGGTGGTCCTGGTGTTCGCCGTGCTGGTGCTGGCACTGATTCCGGTGCTGCTGATGTTCACCGAGAGCGAACTGGCGCCCGAGGAGGACCAGGGTATCGTCTTCATGATGGCCAGCGCACCGAAGACCGCCAACCTGGACTACCTGAACGCCTACACCGACCAGTTCCTGGAGATATTCAAGAGCTTCCCGGAGTACTACTCCTGGTTCCAGATCAACGGCTTCGATGGCGTGCAGAGCGGCATTGGCGGCTTCCTGCTCAAACCCTGGGACGAGCGCGAACGCTCGCAGATGGAAATCCTGCCCGAGGTACAGGCCAAGCTCGATCGCCTGCCCGGCCTGCAGATCTTCGGTTTCAACCTGCCTTCGCTGCCCGGCACCGGCGAAGGCCTGCCGTTCCAGTTCGTGATCAATACCGCCAACGACTACGAAACGCTGCTGCAGGTGACCGAGCGAATCCGCAAGCGCGCCGAGGAGTCCGGCAAGTTCGCCTTCCTCGATGTGGACTTGGCGTTCGACAAGCCGGAGATCGTGGTCGAGATCGACCGCGAGAAGGCCGCGCAGATGGGCGTCTCCATGGAAGACCTCGGCCTGACCCTGAGCACCCTGCTCGGCGAGGGTGAGATCAACCGCTTCACCATCGAGGGCCGCAGCTACAAGGTCATCGCCCAGGTCGAACGCGCCTACCGCGACAACCCCGACTGGCTGAGCAACTACTACGTGCGCAACCAGCAGGGCCAGATGCTGCCGCTCTCGACCTTGATCAAGGTACGCGACCGCGCCCGGCCGACTCAACTCAAGCAGTTCCAGCAGCTCAACGCCGCGATGATCCAGGGCTTTCCCATCGTCAGCATGGGCGAGGCGATCGAAACGCTGCAGACCATTGCCCGCGAGGAAGCGCCGGAGGGCTTCAGCTTCGATTACGCCGGCGCGTCGCGGCAGTACGTGCAGGAAGGCAATGCGCTGTACCTGACCTTCGCCCTGGCACTGGCGGTGATCTTCCTGGTCCTGGCCGCACAGTTCGAGAGCTTCCGCGATCCGCTGGTGATCCTGGTCACCGTACCGTTGTCCGTGTGCGGGGCGCTGGTGCCGCTGTTCCTCGGCCTGTCGAGCATGAACATCTATACCCAGGTGGGCCTGGTCACGCTGATCGGTCTGATCAGCAAGCACGGCATCCTGATCGTCGAGTTCGCCAACCAGCTGCGTCGTGAGCGCGGCCTGAGCCGCCGCGAAGCGGTGGAAGAAGCGGCGGCGATTCGCCTGCGGCCGGTGCTGATGACCACCGCAGCGACAGTGTTCGGCATGGTGCCGCTGATCATCGCCAGTGGGGCCGGCGCCGTCAGCCGGTTCGACATCGGCCTGGTGATCGCCACCGGGATGTCGGTGGGCACGCTGTTCACGCTGTTCGTGCTGCCTGCCGTCTATGAACTGCTGGCCAGACCGGACAAGGCACCGCAGTCGGCCGCCGCGCCCGGCATCGCCTGACGCCGGAGGCGTTAACGCATGCCTTGTGACAGGCCGTAGAGAAGCAGGAGCAGATCCTGATCGGGGCGCGCCGCCTCGAAGCGGGATTTGCTGCCTGGCGGCAACGGGCAATAGCTGCGGCTTTCGCTGCTCTGCACCAGTGTCGCTCCGGGCTCATTCCATGCCGCTACGCAAAGCGTGGTCACTCCGAGCGCGCCGATGAGGAACAATCCTCGAGCGATTTCCAGCTTCATGGCGTAAACCCTTGATTAGGCGGTGGTTAACTGACCGTAGCTCAGCTAGTTAATTCCTGCGTTCTTTTTGACGAACGGTCGAGGATGCACTGAACGGCACGCAAAAAAAACCCCGCACGAGGCGGGGTTCTTTTTATGGAGCCAAGGGGCCGGTCGGCTTACATCATGCCGCCCATGCCACCCATGCCGCCCAT
>JABAHQ010004771.1_pt4 | contig 16895 bp, 23 predicted proteins | sample 7062091 | NCBI WGS metagenome assembly JABAHQ01 (sample SAMN14534359, study PRJNA622989) | marine sediment metagenome | biome: marine biome [ENVO:00000428]; feature: marine pelagic biome [ENVO:01000023]; material: deep marine sediment [ENVO:00002113] | place: India: Gulf of Kutch | collected...
TTGCATTCATATTCCTGTCGGTGTCTTTCACTTCAATCCTACAGCCGGTTCTTCATTTTTAATGAAAATGAAATATTCCTAAACAATAACGTAAATTTTATATTTAAAGGTTTTCATCTCAACTGAATTCAGTTAAATTGAAGTTCATTAAAATTGAAAAATGTGTTTTGTTATTCCATAATTATAGAAGGATTCAAAGCAAAATGGTAGATAAAAAAAAGGTTGAAGAACTCATAGACATCAGTCAAAAAATCGTGAAACAATACTTTAGTGAGAATGTCATTGTTTCAGCCAAGGATCTCAAGCACAGGTTGAGGGATTTCTTGACTAATCCATTCTGGGATGACAAAAGAGTATTTGAAATGAAACGAACGATCATGCAAGAGGACTTTTCTTCGAGGGAGTTAAAAATCCTAATAAACGGAATAGAAGAGAAGATCGATGAGCTTTATTCGAATTTCATCAATAACAAGCCTCATTTACTCCCTAAAAAAATGAAAAAGTATGAGGACGGATTGATCGAATTTTTTAAAAGATTGGGGCGTCTCAAGGGGCAATCAGAAGTTTTTTCCACGATCCTAGGGTACTTGATGATCCATAAGAATTTAACCCAAGAGCAATTAAAAGAGCTCTCCAATTATTCGAGGGGAGCAATATCTACCAATTTGAAGACGCTCGTGGAATCTGGTTTTGTCAAAAAGGAGTTGATCAAGGGGACAAGGAAATATCTCTACTCCGTTGGAAGTAGCTTGGCTGATATAGCGTCTAAGACGAGTATTTTTAAGATAGATCTTAATGAAGAATCTTTTTCATTTACCAACAAGAAAATGGAAGAATTGGAACAATATGAAGGTGAAAAAGGACAAGAGAGGTTGAAAAAACAGCTTTCTGGATTCCTTAGGTATCTGAACTTGCAAAAGAATGCTCTAATGACTATTGTCCAATCAGATTACATAAAACAATTAGGAGAAGAACGATGAAAGAAATTGAGGAATTTGATCCAAACGTGAAGAGAATTGAGGAAGAAGTGGTTCATTTCATCATGGAAAACCTATTCATCGGGCAAAAGGACTCTTCTTCCCTCATTAAATCCTATTTCATCACTCGAAAGTACCTAACCCAAGAACTTTTGGAAGAACTCACCGGATTATCACGGGGAACGATCTCTCAGGAGATAAATCACATGTTAGACATGGGCATAATCAAAAAACATAGCACGTCGAGCACAGGCGAGATCATGTACGTGTTAGATTCCGTGGAATATACGTTTCTACATGCATTTCTCAACTCCATGGAAGAAATTGGGACTATATTTGAGGGAATCACGCGTCTTGAACAAGAAATTGAAGCCGAGAAGGGGGACCTAACGGATCTTAAGGGATTCGATAACATCTATGAATTGATTAAAGCCTTCTCCAAAACGCAACCATTATTGAACCGGCTCTTAAAGGAATTAACTCAAAAAATGAAGCGTTTAAGAGATTGAGGGTACTGTCAACTTAAGCAAGTGCAAAAAGTTTCGAAAATAAAGATCCTCTGTGGACCAGCACACGTCAATCATAACATGAGAAGAGATTTTGAAAGATTCAAAAAGGAAATGGACGAAAAGGGACTTCCCGTAGCGTTACGAGTCCTCACGAACAAATCCCTCTTACAGGAGATCCATGATCGATGGATTCTCTCAGAGACGACCTCTTGGAATGTCCCCCCATTGAATAGTATCTTTCAAAATCAAGCTGCGGAAATACATCGTTCTAAGGGAGCGATCCCGTTTGAAGACTGGTGGAAGCAAGGAAAAGATATACTAGAGGAATGGAACACTATCCAATCCGTCTTATAGAGGCAAGAGGTATTAGTTGATTTCAAACTATCATGTATAGTGATCGTCGCCGATCCTTTGCCTAGGTATCGCAGATCGATCTCTTCTACTGCTTCCATGCACGACCATAGTAGCTCCCTGACGCCCCCTTCATGGATCGAGGTTTACAAAGTATTTCTCGTATTTCGAGGCCCGTCTCTGGGCTAAAAAGCCTGTCTGAATACGCAGGTTGTAGTACCACGGCCGTATCTACACCTTGTTCTGTGCCGCCAAAGGCGATGACTTCTTGATCAACGGGGATGGTTCCCGCATCTGCTGCCATTACTGTTGTAAACACTGACACCTTCACGCCTGGACAGAACAAATAAAGCGCCTCTTTTAGGATTGTTTTCTGCGTACTGACTCCCAAATTTCTCCTCATTGAAGCCTCGACACTCGCACCTACATCTGTCGCCCGTACAATGGGGACACCCCACGCTTTCAATTGGTCCTCGATTGCTTCATCGAACGTCACTTGCTTCATGCCTTCTTCCCACCACCGCTCCCACCGCTCCTTCAACTCAGGGATTTCCTTCCAATGTCGTGCAGGAGGCTCTTTTTTCACAGACCATGCTCCTCTAGCTCGAAAAGTTACACATACAATCTGTGGCTGCTCTTCAGAGGAAAGCTTCTTTACTTTCTTTGCAGCTCGAAGTGTTTCAGATATATTTTTTTTTCAAATATATTTCTCGTGTCCACAGCTTGAATTCAAGACCTGAGTCAGAGTTCAATAACCCAGAAGTACTCTCCCATTACGTTGAGCGTCTTTTCCATCAGTTCCCTAGTGTTATTATTGGCGTAGAGTGGGAGGTCAACTTTTTCTTTCTCACTAACCGATGTAAGAAAATCTAAAGCGTTTTCTGGGTATTTCCCCTTCAATAGAGTTCTTTTGATACCTTCTCTCGATAAAGGAATCCCTTTCGCAATCATTTCAATAATCTTAGGTTTTCGTAGTAGCTCACTCGGCTGAGGAAGGTTATACCGCCACATGTTAATCTCCCCCACCTTCTCACCTCGATGTGTAAGAGAACATCCCTTGAGAGGCAGGGCCGCACCCCCATCAATCTTCATCTTGGGCTTAAAACAGATCACTTTTGGTGCTCCCTCCACCATCGTCCCAATACATGCCACGTTCCACTCTTTTTTTTCTCGCTTGCTCAAGATTCGTGAGACTTGGCTTCGGTGGGCCCGTGGGATGTGTATGAAAATAGCCGACACGCTTCCCCTCTATCCTGTCACACACGTTTGCGGTACGCGATACAGTCATCCAACTCCTCTCAATAAGTGGAAGCGTAATTTCTTCGCCTTTCTGGCAAAGCAGACCGCCCGCCTCGGAGAAAAGGTTTCTCGCCGTGAAGGGATCTATGCGAGAGGCATCACTGGTGTTATCGATGTATTCGAGGAGTTGAGTATGCGTGAGCGTATGTGCTTTGACAGCTTGGATCATCCTCTTCTTGAGGTGGTTCAATTGCTTCTTCATGTCAATAAGAGGTTTTTTCAATTATGACCTCTCTCTTACCAAGCTTCTCTCTCTCAGAAAAGACTTTATAGAGATGGAGTGATAGATTTAGACTTTTACTTTCCATACCCCTCAACTCTCCTGTAGAGAGAGAGGAAATTTAAAAAATTGATCTAATGTGTTATAGTAAAAGTATCATATAACATAACTTACTAATGTGAAATAAAAGGTAGAATTTATGTGAGGATAATATGGGTATTCTTTCTGGAGAGGAAATTAAGAAGGAAATTGAGAGGGGAAATATAGATATAAATCCACTCAAAGATGAACAGATTAAACCCGCTTCCGTGGATCTTACTCTGGGCGGGGAGGTTTTTTTGGCATCAGAGGATAATAAAGCTTACTTGGATAAAGGTGATGTTTTAACGCTTCCAGCTGGTGAAATGGCTCTAGTTCTGACTCGGGAGAGACTAAACTTATCCAAAGAGGTTGTAGGTAGTATAGGATTAAGGTCCTATTTTTCTAGAAAAGGAATAGATCTCTTAGCTGGTCCACAAGTTGACCCTGGATTTAAGGGTCCTTTGCATGTAGTTTTATTAAACTTAAGTCCTTCCCCGCAAATCATTCAGTACGGTGAAGAGTTCCTAACTTTAGAATTTCGCCAATTAGCAGAACCCGTAGAAAAGCCGTATAGAGGTAAATATTACGACTTGGACTCAATTACTTCAGAAGAGATAAGGGATATAAAGAAAGGAAAAGGAATCGCTCTAAGTGAAGCTGTAGAAGCTATGAGAAATATCGCCCGAGATGTTTCCTCTCTTGAGAAAAATGTCAAGCAGTTAACTAAGAAAACAGATTTATGGATAGGAATTTTCGTTAGCAGTTTTGTAGCTTTAGCAATTGCTCTCATTGTTAAACTCGCTATTGGATGAAACTTTATGTTCTTACCTTATAGAACTCATCAAGCGAGAATTCAGAAAAAATGTTTCTAAAGTCATATCCTCATCCCTTGCTTCTTTCCACTCTCCTTCAGTGTGGCCGTCTACTTTCTTAAAGTGCGGAAAAACTAGGCAACAGTAAGAGAGCAAAATCTTTCTCTGGATCGCAAAAAAGACTTCCACTAGGAAAATTGGAGTGAATTGTAATGAGTGAAACAATAATAAGCCTTTGTGGAATAGACTGTTCTTCCTGCCCTCTTCATAGAAAAAATAACTGTTCATGTTACAAGCTGGAAGACTGTAAGATTGCTGACTGTGTAAGAGAAAAAGGAATAGACAATTGTTTTTATTGTGAAGAATTTCCGTGTGAACTTCATAAAAAGGGATTTGACTGGTCAGCTTATCATTTAGAAGGATTCAGACCGTATAGTAACGAATTCTTAAAAATGTTTGAGATTTTTAGGGAGAGGATGAGGAAACGTGAGGAAGAGGCAGGGGGGAGATGAACTTAATCCCATAAGTAATTGCAAAAATGGAAATGGGGGAATTTTTGTTGAAACACTACAAAATCACAAGATCCCTTTGGAACAGGAAGATCTTACCTTTTAATACAAAAACTTTCGCTAATGAAAGAGAATCAAAAAAGCTAACGTTCTTAGAAACAAGAATAGACGAGTAGGAAAATACAATGAAACTCGTGTATACTGACCATGCTGCAGAAAAAATTGTAGAACGAGGAATTTCGAAAAAACGTATTGCAAAAGCGGTAAAAAATCCAGATGCTATTAGAAAGGGAAAATTTGGGAGAAAAATTATCCATAAAGATATAAAAGGCAAACTTCTACGAATAATAGTTTCAAAAGAGAACGATACATATCGCATAATTACTGTCTATTATACCAGTCCAGAGAGGTACGTGACATGAAAATTACGTATGATCCAGAAGCAGATGCAATGAATATCAAGTTTCAGGAGGGGAAGTATACTACGAGTGAAGAAATCGCGGAGGGTATCATCTTTGATTATACGAAAGAAGGGAAACTTCTCTCCATTGAGATCCTCGACGCATCCACGAAAATCCCCCTCGAAAGTATCAAAGATATCACTATCGGCCTCCCTATGAAAGGCAGATGAAGAGGTTCGTCACTTTTTTCTTCTCATTTGTTCGTCTTTCATGTTTGCGGCCCCGTTTGCACAGAAGAATTGTGGAGTGGACAAGAGTAGAGAAAGAAATTAAAAAGGTACGTTCTATCAAATCATTTGGGCACCCTTCCTCCTTTTGCTCAACCAATAACCGCTTTAACACCGCCTTCTGCATTTGCCCCCTATTGTTCAATAGATTGTACAATTTTGGAGACTTGTAAAAAAGGTGCTCGGATGAAGAAGACTATGAAAATGCGGGCAACTCTAGTTTTGACCGTATTATCATGATCGCCACGCTGGCAGAGATACCCCCTGAGGGAAATCCTTAATCGTATGGTCTTACTGAAGACGTGAAGACCTCTTTCATGTGTTAGAAATTCTTGAAGCAGAGTTCTTTCCCTTTGATTTCAGATAGGAAACAGTCGCTACAGTTTGGCAGCTCTTTTTTGCAATACCTTTTTCCAATATACCAGAGACCATTATCTCCTATGAGCGGAACATCGAAATACTCATACCCCCTTTTTTTAATTTCGTCCTCGTCCTCTTTATCCTCAACAAACCCCGTCCTCTTCATGACCTTCTTGACATGTCGCTCGGAAGAGCATGACAGAAGATTTTTGGAGAAAAAGCAAAGAATATGAACGGTGCATTTCTTCATTGGTGGAAGAAGAAGTAGCCACGGAACTTTGAATCCATTACTGCACTAATCGAGGAACTAGAAGGGCAAAACGACGTAGAGGTACTGGAAAAAATGGGCTTTTTTCCTTGTAACCCATATGATGAACTCACTGAGGTCCTGAGAGTAACTTAGAACACTAATAGCAATAGACAGAGACTGATCGATTCACTTTTTCATTTGTTGCCCGTACTTATCAGTTAGGGCAGGTAGCAGGGAGTCCACCATAATTTTTACCAAGTCCTAACATTTCCCACAATGCGTACGGTATTGACATCTATGATTCGGTCTATCTCACCATTGCCATCAGGAATACAAGCATGGTTACCATCACTTGGTCTGGTTCTGCAAACCAGTTTTTTATCAAGAAAAGTGGAATTTTGAAGAACAAAGTGCAATAAACGTTGTAGGGATGGGTTAAAAAGTCGAATAAAAAAATTCAGAGTAAAGATGCAACCTCAGTCAGAAAAGTCAAAAGATAGACATACCGATAGTTTAATTAAGTATGGAAACCAAGATGAAAAACAAGAAAGTTCCTCCTCTACATAAGGAACATCTCGCTCTAAATCGTTTTGGTGTCAACACTATCCTTCGCGAATTTGCTATGTGGACTATTGTGGCGTTACTTTTATTTTTAGTCGGTGGAGATGTTACTTGGCTAAACACGTGGATTTTTCTTGGTTGGAAGTTGTGCTTTTCTACCATATATACTCTTTCCATGATTAAATGGAACGTGGAGCTACTTAATATCCGTGGCAGACCTACGAAAGCACTCCGTTCTGGCCACATGCGTGAATATGATAAAATCTTTTTCGTTTTTTATACCCCTTTGTTCATACTTTTCCCTATTATAGTGGGTTTGGAGTATAGACTCCTTCCTGGATCTTCTCTTCCTTGTTGGCTAGTCCTAGTAGGGTTGTTCTTTATTATCCTTGGGGATAGCATTTTCGGCTGGGCTATTGTCGTTAATCGTTTTTTTCATGGAATTGTCAAAATACAAACCGATCGTGGTCATTCTGTAGTTTCATCTGGTCCTTATAAGTATGTTCGACATCCAGGATACCTAGGACAAATTCTTTATTATCTTGGTTTTCCCGTGTTGTTCGAGTCAAAATGGGGTTTTCTCTTGGGGAGTCTCATAAGTGGGTTGTTTATCTATCGGACAGCTAAAGAAGATGCCACACTCCAAAAAGAACTGAAGAAATATGAAAAATATGCAAAAAAAGTCAACTCTCGGCTTTTTCCTAGCGTGTGGTAGAATACGATCTAAAGCAAGGGGTTAACGCATTCTTGAAGAATTTTAACTGGGTTAGGAACATTTAGAAACGAACTATCCATTGATATAAAGTTCTTAACCCACGAAGTTTGGAGAACTCTCTTTTCTTACTAAGGGATAAGCGGGGTTTCAGATATATTTTTTTCAAATATCTTTCTCGTGTCCACAGTACCAATATGACTCTCTCATTTCTACGAAACCCAGCTCTACAATATTAATAAAATAAAATTAAAACCTTCCAAGGGAGGGGCTGTTATGCGAGTTATCGATTGGATAGCTGTCTTTCGTGCCCTTTTTTTCTTCGCTCTTCTCATTCTCATTCCCCTTCTCGTCTACGTTTTCTATCTTAAGGGGAACGGTGCTACAATAGCAGAGCAAACACTCAGAGAAGAAATACTTGACGGTGCCATCATCGTATGGGGCATCTTTTGGGTTTTGGAACCGATATTCTATGAGCCCCAGATGCACACCCCATGGCCCAATTGGTTCGGATTCGTCCTCTTTCTCCCACTTGGCCTTGCGACCATGACCAGTGGCAAGGTTGATCGCTGGCCGCTCTATTTCGTACTTTTTCTGTGCAACGCTTTTCTCCTTCCCTTCTGGGGAATGGATATGCTCCTCATTGCCTGGATCATGGCCATCATCTTGTTCATAAAAATGCGTGCTTCGGTTAGCACACACAAAAAGGACACACAACAGGAATCGTAACTCCTGGTAGTAACCATATCTGGCGATGATCTATTGGAAAGAGAGGTCACACTACTAAGACGTTCTAAGATATTTATGCGGCAGTGACCTCCTCCCATCACGCACAAGGTGAGCTTTAAGCAAAAAGCAAAGAAGATTCCCCTGAAACCCTGCATTCACCACTACCTGAGGAAGGATTTAAGAAAGAAATTGAACGTTCTCGTCTCCCTCTATTACATCAGTAGACGTGTCCCGAGTTCGGGGATGGTAACCTCCCGTTCCAAATCAGCGATGAACCGCTTGAAGAGGTACGGACTTTCCGTGTGGATCGGGATGACGGTACGGGGGTGCATTTCGTCGATAGCGGCTTTGAGATCGTACGGCATCACGTGACCGGACGCATGGATCTGATAAAGGGGCAATCCAAAATGTTCACACCAATGCAGCAGCTTCTCGTGTTGGAGCACACCTTCCTCGTCAAAGGGCTCAGATTTCGAGAGCACGAAGACGCTTCCAGGCTGGGGATCCACCTCCATTACTTCATTCATGTAATACAAGGAGGCAACAAGCACGATATCCTCTTGCATCTGGTTCAGGTCACTGCCAGTATAGGCGTTCGTCTCACGTAGCACTTCTTCTTCCCACGCGTAGGTGCAACTCTTTTCTTTCCTGAACACCAGCAAGTCTTCATCACTCAGCTCGGGCAGCGCAAGGTGGGGGGTGGAACCTCGTAAGTTTTGTAGGAGGTACGCCTGCTTCATCGAGATGGCAAGCTTTCTTGCGTTTGATTGGGCAGCTTCATAGATCGACATCAATCGATCGAGATCTCTGACAGAAAAGGCCGTCATCACCAAACCAGAAGCGTCCTGAATGATGTAGGAGAACTTTTCTCTTACGCTTGCTTCGGTAGACTCGTCTGCCCGTGTCATATTTGTGGCCTCTGTAAGTAGGAGATCCACATCTGATTGAGCCACCTTCCTCACAAAGTTCTGACTTACATCCTTTCGAGGGCCATGAAGGCGGAAGTCGCCCGTGTATGCTATCGAGTCCGAAGGGGTATGAATGAGAAACCCATACGCAGCAGGAATCGAGTGATCCACTGGAAACGGTTCCACCTCGATTGGGCCTACCTGCACTTTGCCTCCGCCTCTAAATAGTCGAAACTCCTTGTAGACCTCTTCACCTCCCGATTTCGTCAGGTTACCAAGGTAGTAGTCTTTGCTGGGTCCCTGTGAGGAGATGAATTCATTGCACAAGATCATATCTTTGGTATCCGCTCCACAATAAAGCGGGATCCGGTTGTCAAGAAAGCAGGTGTAGCCCCAGTGATCCAAGTGCGGATGAGACACGAAAATCCCGTCCACGGACGGTTCTACCGCGTCCTTGTATAAGCCTTCGAGGTCGGGAAGGAGCCCTAATTCCAATAGATGATCCTCTGTTTTCGGCTGGGAAAAGGGTACGTCGTAGTACTGCTTCTCTTTCCCAAAGCTTTTCCCAAAATCAAGGAAGATGCGCGTATCCTCGGCTTCCACAAGGATCCTATTGCCCCCAATCTCGCCCACGCCACCAAAAAATCTCAACGACGTCATGAGGACCGCACCTCCTCGTCCATGTTTGTTATCTCCTTTAGGGTCTCCCGTGCCTCTGGCCAGTTTCGACACCGGATAATTTGTCCCTCTCGTAGGAGTTGCGCGATCTCCTCATCGTCAAGCTTTTCATTCCACGGTTGTGAGAAAAGGAGGGCCGTCCCACGTTTCAACGCAAATTTTTTCACAGTTTTGAGGTGATCATCAATGAGGAAATCTAGATCTACCTGCAGCTTCCCCCGCTTCCTCGTACCAACGTATTGATGGAAACAGGGGTGCCCTCGTGAGGAACGTCTCTTCGTAGAAAAGTGTGTTCTCAGCCACTGTCGCGTGGACGCTTCGGTTTCCTGCGGGCGATTGGTCACGATAATGACGTGGAATTCCTTCCACAGTTGTTGCATCACCGCTTGAGAGGACGGAATTACGGGTACCGCCTCGACAAACGCGGGATCACGGAGGTTGTTCTCAATCTCTGCAGAGATGTTCGTGTCGTCAATCTCGGTGTACCACTCGGTAATGTCACGTCGCTCCAGATCACGTCCTTTGCCTTGCTGCTGCAACCGCTTCAACGTAGGCACAACGGGATCACCGAGCACACCATCTAAATCCACGCCAAGGCGGTAAACCCTCTTGTGCGCACGCTCTCCACTCTTTACCATCGTATCTCACCCATGTTCTGCTTGTTTGGCCTCATACCGTACGAGGTACAGCGACCCAGCGCTTGTGAGGTCGATCCGTTTTCTTCGTTTGACGCGGTTCGTGCGTATCAGGCCCTTCGATTCCAACTTGTCTAACCGATATTGCACACTCGATCGCTCCACCTTCTCCTGCTTATTCGCCGTTCGCTCCTCGTTTAGCGTGTCCACCAACTCCTTAATCGAGTCGATGGTTTCATGGTCCTTGAGCACGTTCATGATTTCTCTGTCGAGCGTTGAGATCGTTTGGATCGGGAAGAGCGGGATCTCGATGTAGTCCTTTGCTCCTTCCCCTATCCCGCTCTGCAAGAAGCGCTCCTTAAGTTTGAAGAAATTTTCAAGTACTTGCTCCTTATTCTCCTCGTCAAGCATTTTGAGCTGGTAGAAGACATCCGACTGGATGTACTCCTTGGGTGCAACATAAAACATTTGGATATCCACGGTATCCCGCAACAGAAGCGCAGCGGAAAGCATCCCCACAAGCGTCAGCTTCGGGGCAGAGGAAATGTTCAGATAAATGGGCCGCCCCTCCTGCGACGCCTCTTCGATGATGCTCACGGTTGCCCGAAAAATCTCCTCAAAATCATAGATATTCACGGGTTTAATTTCATACTCCAAGGGATTCTCCGTCCACTTGTTGATAAAATGATTTGCAAGTTCGTTGGCTTTGGGGTACCGTTCTTCTGTTTCCCCCTTCAAAATGATCAATTTCTTCACAGAATATCGATGCAGGATCGGCGCGATAATGCGATCGTATTCTAACCCTCCAGCGATGATATGAATGCCACCATCATCCATCATATTCCCTTTTCATTACGGTAACATTATTCACTTAAAAATTGTTTCTTAACAAGTTTCATTGTTATTTAATAAAGTTTTTGATCCTACTTGATCAGATCCTCTAGCTGAGTTTTAACCTCAACCAAGGCAGACCAATCAGTTGTTCATGTTACTGCCTTTTAAAGCCCTCCTTGGCCGTTACTTCGCATAAAACGTGACCTTCGTGGACTTCAACAGTCAAACGGGAAATTGAAGTGGGGGGTAAGTCTTCCGAATCCAAGGGGTCACTTCCGACTACCATAAAGTTTATAAATGATCTTAAACCTACTTAGTATATAACGGAAAAATATGTCATATAACAAATAAAAATAATATGTCCGTAGAGGGTTACAGATGAAAGGCAAAGAATTTACGGATAAAATCAAGAAACGATTGGAAGCCCTCTTGGAGGGGAAATATTATTGGCAACAGGCTGAGGAAAAATCAATTAAAACGAGAGTCCCCGTGAGTGACCACGGTAATAAAACAGACATCGATATTGCAGTTAAGCTAACAGGCCTACCTTTTTCATTAGTAAACAGTCGGAAAACGAGCTTTTTCCTTGCGATCGAGGTCAAATATCGGAGAGGAAAGGGTTGGATTGAGATCCGAAAGGGGAACCCGTATCAAGTTGTGAAAGTGAAAGAGCTGCAAAGGAAAAAGCGGCTCGGTCCTGTGTCATATCATCCACACATAGAAAAGAATTATACTAGGCAGTTACAGTGTTATGCAGATCAGTGTCCAGATCTCATCGGCTTCGTCACAAACATGCCTATAAAACCATATTCTCCCTATCATTTTTCAATAGCGGGGTACCATCACCCAAACGTGCTGGCGATCGCGATTCTGAATCGAAATTTACCTGTATTATTGCGAAAAATGGAGGGCATGTTTGAGGTTGAATCCCGCGTCTTGGAAGCCAACTCTCAAGATCTCTCGGTGGGAGTGGAGGTGCGTGAACAGTGAAGCAGGCAACTGAAGTGGATCTTCCAGCACTCGTCGAGAGGCACGAACACCTGATCGTCAATTGCAGGGCTGATTGGTGTTACCCCTTCAAGCTGCACTCGAAAGCGTTCAAGAAGCTGGAAACGCAAGGTATACTGGAAGATGTGGAAGTAGTGAAGTTGGATGTAGGAGTAAAGAAGCCAGAAGATGTAAGTAATCGGAAAAACAGGTGTTTCGCCATGAACACCTACGAGACAAACAAGATCCCAACACTTGCATTCTACAAGAAGGGAGCGCTTCTAAAAGTCATTAAAAAGTATAATAAAGCAGGAGAATTGAAAAAGATCCTACAATCCCTCTACAGATAATAGGAACTATTCGTGGGGTGCTGCAATTGGATTTTCTCACCGAATTTATAGAAGAAGTGGAAAAAAAGAAAAAAATCTTTCAAAAATTATACTCAGAAGAATCAGAAGAGGAGAAGGAAGCGGTTAAAGCAAAAGTGCAAGAGCACTGGCATCCGATCCCAAAGAAAAAGAGGCAAGAGGCTCCCGCAAAGTATGCTGTTGATGGTTCTCGTGCTGTTCGTCAATTTGCTAATGGTTCTGAGTTCCTCGTTTCGCGTGCGTTGATGATCGGGAAAAATGATGGAGGAAACGAAACCTACAAGAAGATCTTTGCCGACTTGTATCGCGGCCCTGCTAATCCTGAACTTACCACACGGTACGCGCGTTTGATCTCCCATTTAACCGAGATTGAAGTGATCAGTGATAATCTCGAAGAATTACCAGAGGGAAGCGTCGTGTATATTGATGGATCCATTCATGGACGATATTTGCATTCAATTTGGCCATTCCGCCTCCCTGATCGGGAAGATACGCCACTCACATTACATCAACGACAAATTGAGTTGCTCCATAACGCCCTTGAAAAGAACATTTTGCTCATTGGGATCTCTAAGACTTCCCAGATCCGCGCGTTAGCCAAGGAAATTGAGAGAAATGAGCCAGACACGGAGTTACTTTCCAGATTTACAAGCTCACCCGGATTCTCAACCCCCATCCTTTTGGGTGGATACGGTTTTGCATCTGACGAATACACCTGGCTAGTGAATGATCCTGAGCGATTCGTGGAGAGCATTTCTACCAAAGCATTAGATCGGAGCGAAGTGCGAAAGACCATCTATCAACTCCAACGAAGTCCTGCAATTGTTACCTTTCACGTTAGACTGCAAGAAAATGACGAAACGATCCGAGTTGACGTTCCCGCACCATACCTTACCATCGATGAAACGGTCTCCTCTCTCAAATCTCGCGCCCTCGATCCCGTGGTTATAGAACCCGTTTTTCCCCATATTGCTGAAGAACACACGAGCAGGAGAGTCTATCAAGCCCTCCTCTACACCGTAGATAAGCTAGTCAGATTGAAAAGTAAGAAGGTAGATACCGTCTACCTTAAAGTCTTACAGGAGACCTTAGGTAAGGATTACCCTTTAGAATTAACTCGTAGTTATCGGAGGTTTATGTAAATGAATAAAGTAGGCTATGTCGTTGGTGAATCGAATACGCAAGAAGTTACATTCGTGACGGATACCGAAAGAACACCAGCCCGCCTCGAATACCTCGTACTTAAAAACTTGGAGGAGCAGAGAGAGGGGGAAACCCAGTTTGTGGATGTCCTCGCACAGGTCACGAGCATACGAACGATCTCAGAAATATTGAGTGATGATCTCAGCATGAAGGAGCTGGAATCCATCAAAGAACGGTATGAGACCACTCCCCGCATCTATGGAAAAGCGAAGATCATTGGCTACCTCACCGAAAAAGCAGGAAGGAAAGTGATCGCCAAATCTCGGACCGCCGCCCTTCCAGGACATGAAGTCCACATTGCCAGTGATGAGCTTCTTAAGAAATTTTTCACCAGAGACATTCAAGCTGGGTTAGACATCGGTTCGTTGATCAACCGCAGTTCAGTCTCCGTAAAGCTCGATCCCAATGGTCTCAGAAGACATTTAGCCATTATCGCTCAGACGGGGGCAGGGAAGTCGTACCTTGCAGGCCTCATCATTGAGCAACTACTCAAGCTTGGAGGCACGATACTCATCATTGATCCAAACAGCGACTATGTGCGAATGCGATACCAGCAAACAGAGGACGAGGCAGCCCCTCCAGAAGAAACTACTTTCGCTGATCGCATACAGATCTATCGCCCACCAGGGGTAGAAGGACGACGGTTCGATGACCAAGAGATAGGAGGCAGTAAAAAATTTACGATCCATTTCTCTAACCTGCATAATAGCGATATCTTTAACTTCACTGGAGTGCCGAGTAATGCAACAAGAATACAACAGGCTATCCGCGTTGCCAGAGAGCGATTCGGGGAAGATGATGAATACGGGCCTGAAGAGTTATTAGCAAAGTTAGAGAGAATGGCTGAGTCAGATAAGAGTAAAGACACCATCGGTAATGCCAGCGGTGCTCAGGAATACATCCGTTCGGCTACTGATTTAGATATCTGGGGGTACAAGGATCTTCCTCTCGACGACATTATGGAACCGATGCAGGTCTCTGTGGTTGATCTCGCAGGAATCCCCAGTTTTCTCTCAGAATTCATCGTCGATAAGACACTGAACGAAATTTGGCGGAAAGCCAGTACTGGAAACCTCCCCCATCCGATCTTTGTCCTCCTTGAAGAGGCTCACAACTTCGTTCCTGGCAAAAGTTCCGCATACTCCAAACGGACAGTCAATAAAATCGCCTCAGAGGGACGGAAATTCGGGATGTTCCTCATCACCGTTACTCAACGCCCAAGTAAGATCGACGAAGAAACGCTATCCCAATGTAACAGCCAGATCGTTATGCGCCTCACAAACCCTCAAGATCAAGCAGCTGTTGCAGTAGCAAGTGAATCCATGACAGAGCGGTTGCTACAAGATCTCCCCGGCCTCAATATTGGCGAAGCCGTGGTAACTGGTCCCTTAACGAGGACACCAGTCATGGTTAACATTTCGGGACGCGAAAGCGCCGAAGGGGGGAGTGACATCGATCTCGTTTCTAGATTACGTGCGGCGAAGAAAGAAGCGCAAGCCAAGCAAGTGAGTGACTTTGATTTTCCAACGGACACACCTACGGAGGCTGAATACTGATGAAAGCTATCGTAACCGCTGACAACCACTTGAACAAGTATTACAGCAAGATGCGACCAAAGCAGTTGATGGAGCGTCGGCAGCAACTCGCCAAGCGGTTCGAACAAGTCGTCGACTACGCGATTGAAACGAACGCGGACGTATTTCTCCATTGTGGCGACCTCTTCGATATGCCAAACCCACGCAATCCGCCCCTTGAGCTAGCAGGACGGAAACTGAAAGAACTCGCCGAAAACCACGTGGAAACCTTCATGGTCGTGGGAAACCATGAGATGCCCAAAATGCGGACGGGTCCAGGCGGGTCCAATCCGATAGGTATCTTTCGCCCCTTCGAGGTTGCCCATTTGTTCCTCGACCCAAACCAGATCCAAACGAAAACACTCACGGTCAACGGGATTAACCTTAGTATTTCAGCCATTAGTTCCAATCCGCTACTTCCTGAAGGTGGGGATCCATTAGCGGGGAAGGAAGTCACTGAAAAGGGGGATCTCTCGATTTTTCTGACCCACTACGGGATAGAAGGCCATATGATGGGGCGAAAGAATGAGCCAATCATCTCCCATAACTCTATCGCCAACTTAGGGGTAGATATCTTTTGTGCCGGGCACGTCCACCAACCCAAAAACTTCCGAATTAGGGGGACTCAAGTCGTCATTCCAGGTGCTACGGAACGAATGGATTTTGGAGAACTCAATCGGGTTACGGGCTTCTATGAGCTAACTTTTACTGGGGGAGACCTGAAGGTAGAGTTCAAACGGATCGAACCACAACCAATGCGAGAGGGAACAGTCGTCTTAAAAGAAGACAGTGACGATCTTACCCATAAGATCCTTCGAACCATACGGGACGCCTCACATCCAGAGCAGTTGTTTAAGGTTAAACTGCAAGGACGGCTACCTCGACAAAAATATCATGAGGTCAACGTGCATCGGATCTGGCAGGAAGGACGGAAAAAGAACTTCTTTTTCGATGTTGATGACAACCTGGAGTTCATCATAGAAGAAAGAAACGTGAGCGGAGAGAGCCTCAGCCAAAGAGACGAACTCAAAAAGGTTGCAAACCGATTAGAGGACGAGGTATCGGAGGAAGAGAAGCCGCTCATTCGGAAAGCCAGGGAAATGATTCTTTCAGATTATAGGGAGTTAGGATGATTCGACTAAAAAGTCTAAAGACCAATGGCATTAAGAACTTGGATGTACCCTCTGAGCAGCAGAAGAAGCTCGAGTTTCCTGCGGAAGGGAAAATCTTCATCTACGGGTCCAATGAAGCGGGAAAAAGCACCCTCTTTGAGGCGATCTTTTTTGCCCTCTTCGGTCAATCGTTGGTGCCTGACCGTTCGAAAGCTTCCATGTCGGAGCTTCTCGCGTATGACAGAAAGAAGGGGCGGGTCGAGCTAGAATTCACGATAGGGGATACCCTGTATCACATTCGCAGGACAATTACCGAGCGAGGAAGTAGACATGACTATACGCATCAGATGGTTATCCAACCACCAAGAGGCAAGCCAGAATCCGTGAAAGGGGCGAGGCAAGTCAATAAGCGAGTCGAGCAAGAGCTCGGTTTGGACGGCGACGCCTTGCTCAACAGTTGTTTTGTCGAGCAAAAAAACCTCGATCGGTTAGAGAACTCTAGCAGGAGCGCACGGGAAGCCGCGATCTCCAACCTCCT
>JABAHQ010002113.1_pt5 | contig 16891 bp, 13 predicted proteins | sample 7062091 | NCBI WGS metagenome assembly JABAHQ01 (sample SAMN14534359, study PRJNA622989) | marine sediment metagenome | biome: marine biome [ENVO:00000428]; feature: marine pelagic biome [ENVO:01000023]; material: deep marine sediment [ENVO:00002113] | place: India: Gulf of Kutch | collected...
GGGGATCGGGTAACTGCCGACGACGGTGGTTTTGATATTTGGTTCAGTCATCAGGCTTCGCCTCGTACTAAGTTTCAATAGCTGGCTATCGGGTATTATATATGGATAAGCTGTTGATCACCAATAGCGAATATTCAACTAACCAGCCTCAGTAGATCCAAAATTGTCGAAGACCCTGGTGAGGGAGGAGCTAGCACGCCTACGTGCGGCTCCGTTTGGCACGAGGGCGTGCCTCACTCCACGAAAATAGGCTCCACTGAGTCTCTAAACGATCTCCATTTTAAGTTCATGAGGGTTCAGATGCAAGAATCACTTGATGCCTTTTAGGGGATAATAATTATAATTTTCTCAATAAGTCTTGATCAGAGAATTTGTGTTATCAAGCTCCTCTTATAAAATTTGCTTTTATTGGCTATCTAATATATATTTAGCCTACTCTAGTAATCATTCACACTTGTACTTTCGTGTAGTAAAATAAAGACGTTGATGTCGTCGCATGGTCCGACAAGTTACGACCTTAGCCGGGAATTTTAAAGTTATGATTTATTTGGGGTTGAATTTCCGTCATGATGGTTATACTTCTGCTCAGGTTACACCGGCAGCGTGAAAGGGGCTGCTCAGATTAATAATGGTCTGAGTGGCTTTTTATTTGGGGGCAAGTTTGTTAAGAAGGGAGGTGATAAATCGCCTGGCAACAGTATAGCAACGAGGTATGAAAGGCAGAGTTGGTTATTAAGCTCACCATAATATTTACCCAAGTTAAGGAGGAGAGTTATGATAGAAAGGCGAAAGAAGTTTACTTTGTTAAGCCTGTTGGTTGTGTTGTCCCTGGTCCTGGCCGCTTGTGCCGGAACGGCGCCGCCGCCGGCTGCGGAAGAACAGGCCGCGGCCGTCGAAGAGCAGGTGGAAGAACCGGCTGCCGCCGCTGAGACCGAAACGGAAGAAATGATGGAAGGCCAATATAACGAAGCGCCGATGTTGGCCGAAATGGTGGCCGCGGGCGAATTACCCCCCGTCGATGAGCGGCTGCCCCTGGAGCCGATGGTCATCGACGTGATAGACGAGATCGGCCAGTATGGCGGCACCATCCGCCGGGCTTACCTGGGGCCGGCAGATGGCTGTAACTACTGGCGCATCTCTCGCGGGGGACTGTTCCGCTTCTCGGTCGACGGCTTTACCATCATTCCGGCCGTGGCCAAGGATTATGAGTCCAACGAGGATGGCACGGTCTGGACCGTCCATCTGCGTGAGGGTATGAAGTGGTCTGATGGGGATGACTTCAACGCCGATGACTTCATGTGGCACTATGAGAATGTGCTGCTGAATGAGGAGCTGACGCCCATCCTGCCCCCCTTCCTGCGAGTGGGGGATGAGTTCGGCTCTATGGAGAAGGTAGACGACTACACCATCAGGTTCGTCTATCCCAACTCCAACTTCCTTTTTCTTGAGACTATGGCCCAGGCAGACCAAGCTTGTGGCGGCTCTGGCCGCAACATCCCTTATACCCCGTCTCACTATATGCAGCAGTTCCACCAGGATTTTAACCCCGATGTAGATGTGATGGCCACGGAGGCGGGCTTTGAGAACTGGGCGCAGCTTTATGACAACAAGGTGGCCCACAACACCAACGCCGAAAGGCCCACCACCCGACCCTGGAAGTTTCAGCAGGCGCTGGGCGAGCAGGTGGTTGTGGCCAGCCGCAACCCCTATTTCTACGCCGTGGACCCGGAGGGGAACCAGTTGCCTTACATAGACCAGGTCACCTTTACCCTGGTCGAGGATCAAGAGGTTCTTAACCTGAAGGCGGTACAGGGGGAAATAGACTTTCAAGGCCGGCACATCAAGATGGATAACTTCCCAATCCTGCAAGAGGGCGCGGAGGCCGGCGGCTACCGGGTTGTGTTGTGGCCTACTTTCGGGGGCGCCGACGTGGCCTTCTTCCCCAATCACAGCTTTCCCAGCCCGGTCGGCGACTACTTGAGAGAGCCAACCTTCCGGCAGGCCCTGTCTGTGGCCATCGATCGGGAATCTATCAGGGAAATCAGTATGCTGGGCCTGGGTGTACCCAGACAGAATGTGCCCGCTCCCGGCCACCCCCACTATCCGGGTGAGGAATGGGAGACAAAGTTCACCGAGTATGATCCCGACCAAGCTAATGATATGCTAGACGCCCTCCTGCCCGACAAAGACGATGAAGGCTTCAGGTTGATGTCCAATGGGGAGCGCTTGGTGCTTACTATCGGCGTAACCGCCGCCTTTGGATCCTGGCCGGATGTGGCCCAGCAGGTAGCCAGCTTCTGGGAAGCCGTCGGGGTCAAGTCCGAGGTGGAGGATATGACCCGCAGCCTGCTCGACACCCGCTGGCCAAACAATGAGCTTGCCGTCCGCGTGTGGAACGAGGATACTACGGGTTTCACCTTTTCCAACATTGACAAGCGGGTACCCGCCGTACCGAACAACTTCCTCGGCCCGGCCTGGGTAACCTGGTTCGACAGCGAGGGTGCAGAGGGCGAGGAGCCACCCGAGTATGTAAAAGACCTCATGGCCATGCATCGGCGGGGCCCGAGCCTGCCGGAGGATGAGCGGAACGAGCTGGGTAAAGAGATTTACCGCACGATCGTGGACAACATGAATAATATCGGCATCGTCGGGCTCAGCCCGATGGTGCAGGGTGTATTAGTGACCAATGCAAACCTGAGAAACGTTCCCGAGAAGGGCGGCAATGACTGGCCCTTGCGCACGCCGGCTACCGCCTTCCCGGAACAACTTTTCTATGCCGAGTAACAGAAGATGAGGATCATCATCCCCGCAGAAGCGAAGGACCTTCTGTGGGGATGATTACACGATTTGAAGGAGTGAGCATATGCTTGAGTTCATCAGCAGGCGCCTGACCCTGTTCTTTCCCATGCTCTTTGTGATGTCCGTCGTGTCCTTTGGCATCATTCAGGCCCCGCCGGGCGACTTTCTGACCGACTACGTGGCCCGGCTACAGGCCCAAGGCGAACTGGTGGATCAGGGTGAGATAGAGGCCCTGAAGCGCCGCTATGGCCTTGACCAGCCGATATACGTGCAGTATGGCAAGTGGATGTGGGGGATCCTCCGCTGGGACCTGGGGCTCTCCATCGAGTGGCAGCGGCCCATCGCTGAACTGATCAACGAGCGGCTGGCTATGACCCTGGTGCTGGGGACATTTACCATCCTCTTCACCTGGACCCTGGCCCTGCCCATCGGCATCCTTTCCGCCGTCAAGCGGTACTCCTTTTTCGATTACTTTGCCACCTTTTTTTCCTACCTGGGGGTGGGGACGCCCAACTTTCTGCTGGCGTTGGTCCTCATGTGGCTCGCCTTCAGCTACTTCGGCCTGAAGCTCACGGGTCTCTTTTCGCCGGAGTATGTGATGGCCCCCTGGAGTCTGGGGAAGGTGGTGGACATGCTGAAACATATGTGGATACCTATGCTCATCCTGGGGACCGCCGGCACGGCTCGTTTCACGCGGATCGTGCGGGCCAACCTGCTGGACGAGCTTAACAAACCCTATGTGGAGACGGCCCGCGCTAAGGGGCTTACAGAACGGAAGTTGGTGTTGAAATACCCCAGCCGGATCGCCCTGAATCCCTTTATCAGTACGGCCGGCTGGGCGCTGCCCGAACTTTTCTCCGGCAGCCTGATCGTGGCCACGGTTATGAGTTTGCCCACAGTTGGCCCTTTGTTGCTTAGGGCTTTGTTGAGCCAGGACATGTACTTGGCCGGTTCTATTGTCTTGATCCTGGCGGCGCTGACTATGATCGGCACCCTCTTATCCGATATCCTACTGGCGCTGGCGGACCCGAGGATTCGCATGGAGAGATAAGTATGACTACGAATGAATATGATGTGCGGGCTGGCGGAGCCGCTGACTCGCCGGGAGACATGAGTATACCTACCGACGAACCAGCCGCGCCCACGACGACAGAAGTAGAAGAAGTGCTCGTTGCCTCCCAACATAAGCTCATGTGGTGGAGATTCAAGCGACACCGGCTGGCAATGGTCAGTGTGGTGGTCATCCTCCTATTCTACCTGGTTGCTGCGCTGGCGGAATTTATGGCCATCAACGACCCCCAGGCCCAGCATGCGCCCGTCGCCTTCATGCCACCCCAGCCGATCCACTTGCAAGGGTTGCGGCCCTTCGTTTACGGTATCGAGGGCACGCGCAACCCCGAGACCCTGGCTAAGGAATATGTCGAGGACACCAGCGTGCAATATTTCATCCGCTTCTTTGCGAAAGGATTTGAATACCGGCTTTTGGGGCTGTTCACGACCGATATTCACCTCCTGGGCCTGGATACGGAGGAGACCCCCACGCCCTTTTACCCCTTGGGCACCGACCGTATGGGCCGGGACCTGTGGTCCAGGCTGATGTACGGCACCCGGATATCGCTCTCTATCGGATTGGTTGGGGTGGCGATGAGCCTCTTCCTGGGCATCCTGCTGGGCGGCATGTCCGGGTATTATGGGGGCTCCATTGACCTGACCATCCAGCGCGTGATTGAATTTCTGCGCTCCATACCCACCATCCCGTTGTGGCTGGCCTTGGGGGCGGCAGTGCCCCTGGAGTGGTCGGTGGTACAAGTCTATTTCGCTATTACGGTCATCCTCTCCCTCTTAGGCTGGACCGGGCTAGCCAGGGAGGTTCGCGGCCGCCTCCTGGCCATGAGGGAGGAGGATTTCATCCTGGCCGCGCGCTTCTCCGGCTCGAACGAGCTAAGGATCATTTTCCGACATATGATACCCTCCTTCATGAGCCATATCATCGCCGCGATCACCCTGGCTATACCCGCTATGATCCTGGCCGAGACCGCCTTGAGCTTCCTGGGGCTGGGCCTTAGACCCCCGGCCATAAGCTGGGGCATCCTTCTCTTCGAGGCGCAAAACCTCCAGGCAGTGGCCGGTGCTCCCTGGCTACTGTTACCTGGGCTGGTTGTGATCGTCGCCATATTGGCCTTTAACTTCCTGGGCGACGGCTTGCGGGATGCAGCAGACCCCTACGGTTAGAATCTACCAAAGAACTGTCAAGGAAGCGACTATAAAAAGCCGCCCAGGATCAGTTGGCCAAATCCCAACGGAATCTGAGCCTGATCCCGCTGGCGGCATACCGGGCTATTATGGCGGTGCGGTGGATTCGGTGATTCAGCGAACTATCAAATTTTTGCGCGCCATTCCTACTTACGCAAGCCACGGGCGTGAACCGTGAAAAATTTACGTCGAAAATCCTCACGTTTCACGCTTCACGTTTCACGGCGTTGTTAGGGCAGACGACTAAATTTGTAAAGCAGTTTTTTAAGCAAATGAACCATGCCCATTAAAGTAATAATCACCAAGTGCAAACAATATACGTATAGAAGGAAGGCAAAAATGTTAGCACCATTTGGATTTGGCATTGTTATTGCCCTCATCGTGGCCTTTACTTCGCTCCTGATGACGAAACGCGAAGAACCCACAGGTTGCATTATCTTTTTTGGCAGTATATTCTTGTTCGCCTTGTTAGCCTTGCTGGTTGTACCACCGATTGTTTTGGCGAAATAGGTGTTTTATAGGCTCATGCTAGACAATGGAGGAAGGTTGATATGCGTACGCGCGATTTTTTAAATAGACTTATTGCTCGTGCTTTCGTGCTTGAATTACTGTTTAGTCTTTTTACCTATATCCTCTACCAGATAAATGAACGCTTTTTCTGGCTGTTTTTTGCTTCATTAGTTATGTTATGGTGGTTATTTGTGGCCGGGTGCTGTTTGATTTTCGATTTACTGCTTAACGGAAACGACGCACGATCCCAGTAGCCTTTCAAAGAACACTTAACAGCCCAGGGCAGGGTAAACTATCCTGCTCTGGGCTCGGTCCTCATTATAACAATCTTCCTTAAGATCGTGTTCTGTCTTTCAGACCCTCTTCATCACGAGCGTTTGAATACGAACTTCAGCCCGGCATTGAGCCCACCGCCTGCTTCGGCATCCGCTATTAATGCTAGCTTGACCTCCCCCCTGGCCTCTACGACAATTCCGGCTGATACTTCAAATTGATCAAGACGAAATCCCTCTACCTCTGCTGGTGTCTCATTCAGGACTTGATTCATCTGTTGTAAGAAGATATTGACCTGTCCTCGCAGATTGGCGATGTCTACATTTGTGGTTTTAAATAATTGAGAGGGGATCGGTTCGCCACGACGTGGCTCTCGAACACTATCGCTGGGGCGCGTTGGGCCGGTGATAATAAGAATCTCCTGAGGTATAGTGTTTTCTGACATCTGGTCTCCTGTTTATTGATTCTGCATCAACAACACTGGCGCCGCCCAAGTATCGTCATCAAGTCCGTATTTGCGGGCTATATTGCGTCTTGCTTGCAGTAGCGCTTCGCCCGGTGAAAAGGTACGCCATAATGTATGATAAAAGTCCAAGGCCAAGTCCATAGCCGGTGTATCTGCTACTGTCCAGCGATAACCCAGCACAATAGGGATATCGGCCCGGGCCAGGGCCTCCAGCATACCGTGGAAATCGCCACGCCCTACCCCCGCTGCGGTTCGGGAACCTAAGCAACAACTCAAGAATACAAAACGTAGCGGTGTGTCACTGACTAAAAGATTAAGGTCGGCGGCTGTCAGGACGCCATCTTGGAGGACAAGATCGCTTACTTCAGGCAATTGATCGCTAAAGCGCCCATGACCCGCATAGTGGAAAAGATGATAACCATCTTGCTGTAAGGCTTGGCTAACATTGGTACAAGTCGCATCTGGACCTGACAAAAGTGTAACTTTATGCGCAATACCCAGACATTGTAAATTTCGTTTAAGGCTCTCAGCTATCAAATGGGCTTCCTGTTCAGCAGCCGGAATATACCCATCGCTATTAGCTCCCACAACTAAGATACGCAGAGTTTGTTGGTCCTGATACAAGTCCCGTAGAAACCTGTGAAACAGCCCAGGTTTGCGTGAAAACCCTGGTTGTATCCAGGCATGCGTCAGAATGTGTTTGAGGACAAGAGCGTCGTTACCATCCCGCAATAATTCGAACGGAGTCCCCAAGCTTATTGCAGGACCTCTAAACCGAAGCCAGAGATCGTACGAGCGCTCGGCCAAAGCTTGCGCCGATGCTAAATCACCTAAAATGCGTCGATCACCAGTAAGAATATGATAAAGCTCTTGACCAATTGAGCGAGCTTCGGAACGCCACAAGTCTGCGTTTTCATGTAACACATACAGGTTAAGATTGTCTGCCCGGCGAACTAAATCGGTGGCATTAAACTGTTGCGGATGATCGGCAGCATGAATAGAGCGCAAATTTGGTCCAGCTAACTCAGATCCCACCAGGGAACTTAAATTAAAATTGATTGTCAGGCTATATCGAGCACTCGCTTTAATAGTGGCTTGTCGTAAACGCGCATTCAAGATGGCCGCCCGTCCTACCTCCAGAAATTGCTCATCATCAAATTGATCTTTCTCGATAAAGTCATGGGCCCCATGCTCGCGAAGCGATCTAAGGATGTTTTCAGGTGTAGGATAATTTGATACCACAACCAGCCCACAGCCCTCTTGACGCGGATCGTCACGAAATTCCTGGAGCAAATCTAACCCCAGTTGGTCATCCAGGACATCGCCCAGCAATGACATATCGACTGTGGCTAAGTCATATGTCTTATTATTAACGAATTGCAACGCAATGTCATAAGTCGGCGCTACATCCACCTGTACATTATCCGCCAGGCGCTGTAATATATCTGGTAATGCTTCCTGCCAGTTTTCGCTATCGTCAATCACTAACACGTGCAAATCACTCATGGTATCCTCACAGTCCGAGGCTTTCAGCCAATAGGCTGGCACTAAGTAAGGCATGCTCACGTTGCAATGGTGGCAACGATGTGAATCGAACTGCGTTTAGTGCTTGATAATATGACGCAACGTGATACTCATTGAAATTAGCATTTCGGTTTTGGCCGATCAGTCTGTGGGCCAGCCGGCGCAGATAGATAGAAATGTTATACGCTTTAGTCAGAGCTGCATTGGCTGTCGAAAAATTATTAGTCGAGTGTACCAACTCATTAAAGTCTTTGATGTTGGCCAGTGCCTCTTCCATGGCCAATCGCTCCGCCAAGGTTGCTTCCTCCGGTGCGAGTAATTCAAACCGGATCACAGCATCCAACTTGGCCACATCCCGCAAGATGTGTGCCTCGCCTGTGTCTCGAAAATCAATCAACCAGGTCCGTCCCAGTTGATCAATCAGAATATTGCTTTCATTTAAATCGCCGTGGGTGATGCAGACGTAAGTCGAGTAGACCTGGCTTTTATCGGACATCGCCTGGATCGGATTTCGGAAAGAGCGATTTTCATCCAGAACACTGAAGCAGAGTTCGTTACCCCACTGAACGGATGTTAATTTCGATTTGACAATTTCTTCCAACTCTACCGGATTCAAACCTAATATCTCTTGATAATCTGCTCTCAAGTCCAAATGTTGCAATCGCCCCAAGTTGGCATACCATCTTTCGCAGGTATCTTCAAAAAGATGACTCAATACTTGCTTTATTTCAGCCACCTTAGCCCGGCGATAAAAGGTCCCAAAGTCCTCAGGCCGATCATTTTCGGCCCCAATGAAAGAATAGACAATGCCCCCCAGGCGTGGGGTACGCCGCAAAGCAATGACATTCGTCGTGTATGTGCCACCGAGGAAAGGTTGGACGTATTGGTTGAAATTCTTGTATTCCTGTTCTATCTTGCCATAATTACCGAATTTTACGATAAACCCCTGTCCCTCCCCTGTCTCATAAGCCGGTTGCACCCACAGAACCCTGGTTCCGCTATAACCAGGTACCAACGGTTTCACCAACAGGCTCTTGGCCTGGTAGAACAAGCGACACAGTAGATCGTTCAGTTCGTTTGCTATCCGCCCCTGAAGTAAGCTATTGTCCGCTACCCGCCCTTCAGGCAGTTTAATATTGCAAGTTACCTCCATAGGTCCGCTTACACTTTGCCAGAGAATCCTCAACCCCAGATTGATGCGCACTCGCTCGGCGAAAATACGCTTGACCAGTTCTAGAAATTCCCTATCATCAAAATTTTGCTTATCGATAAAGTCAGCTACCTCATATTCCCGAAAGGACTCCCGCATTTGTTCTCTGGTGCCATAAGCCGAAAGCATAATCACTTCCATTGCCCCACCTAAACCCAGTTTGGTCAAAGAGTCGAGTAATTCCATTCCCTCAACATTTTCCGAGTCGCTCTCCTCCAGGCGAATATCGAAGACAAATAGATGATATAAGTTGTCTGCAATCAGCTTTTTGGCCTCTTCAGTCGTTGCAATAGCATCAACTTGAAACCCTTCGGCTGTCAAGGCTTCTTGGAGGAATTCCCGCCAGCGTTTTTCATCATCCACAACCAGGATGCGCCCTTGATAACTCATAACATCCCTTCCTTTTTCATAACTTGGTAGGTATTACGTGATTCGATGCTTTCTAAAACCTGCTCAATGATCGTAACAAAGTCATCAACACCATAAGGTCGGTCAACTACGTCATCTGCCCCTTTCAAAAATACAGCGCGCATGATGTCGCGAGGTAGAGCAGTGCATAGTACGATTAAGTGGTGCTTATGCGCCACAACACGTTCGATTAGCTTGAGTTCCTTCTGGCCAATAGTCGCACAGCCGAGGATAACTAGAGCAGGTTTTTGCGTTTGAGCTATAGGCGGTGGATAATGATAATTATCTTGAAGGTGGACAGCATACCCTCTCGCCGCTAAGGCTTCTTCAGAAAACTGGCGCCAATGCGAGTGCTTATCGATGATGACAATGTGTCTGATTTCAGCATTTTGTGACATTTAGCAGCTAACTCCTTGTTCTAAGGTGTAGGCACAAGCTCATTGTTTAATTTTGGGCAAGCTTAAGGTAAATGTTGTGCCCTCGCCTGGGCGACTCTCCGTCAACCGTAAATCCCCTCCATTTTGGAGCGCCTTGCGACGTGCGCTCCACAAGCCGAATCCCGTACTGCCCTTTGTCGAATAGAGGAAGTCGAAGATCTTATCTCGTTTGTCCGGCCTAATGCCGATACCCGTATCTGAGACCTCCACAAATACATAGCGGCGCGTATTATACGCTCGCAATCTTATTTTGCCTCCGTCAGGCATGGCCTCGATGGCATTGGTCAGCAAATTATACAAAACATCTCTCACCGACCCGGGGACTGCGCGAACCGTCGCTACCTCTCTGGCTATTTCATAATGGATCTGAATATTTGCAGGTACGTTTACCAAGCTACCGACCGCTTCGTCAATGAGCACCCTGATCGACACCGGCATGGGTTCAGCCTTCGGCTGTTTAACCGAACGAAATTCCTTTAACTCCTCTTTCAGAGCCATGCTTAAATCCAACACGCGTTGTACATCCCGGACAACGTTCGTCAAATTTTTCTCAATAATAGCGTCGACAACATCAGCCATCTGCAACCGCCGGTTGATGTTGTTAATGTATGACCTGATCAAGCCCAAGTCGTTGCCCAGCCGGTGGGCCAATTCGAAAGACTGTAGGCCAAACGAGCCCATCACTTCCGCCTCTTGAGCCCGCTGCTCTGCTTCCTGTTGTGCTTCGACCGTTTCCAGCCGGTGGATGGTGATAGCCAGTTGGTAAGCCAGGCCCTCAATCAGTTTGACATCATCACTGTCACGCCCAAAATAGTTCGCTGTCATATGAGTAAAAGCCAAATTGCCGTAGAAATTATCTTCGAACTGGATCGGGGCATTGACTAAAGAGCGGACCTTGGGGTCTGCCGACTCTATACCGGCAACTTCAGGGGGCGGATTGTGGATATCCGGCACAACTAAGGTTTTGCCCGTTCGGGCCACCCACGAACTGATGCGGTTGTCTTGTAATTTGATCTTGCTCAAGAGGGGCGGGTTTGCCCAGTGGGCCGTGCGGACCACCACTAATTCCTCGGTGATAGGGTTGAAGCGACGAATAATCACTTCACTTTGACTATATTCGCTGGCAATGCAGGTGACAATGACGTAGGCATCATTAATATGGTTATTATCGGCGATTTCACCCAACTCTTGCGCGGCCTGATACAACAATTGGAAGCGATGGGAATCTTTCCTGGCCCGGTCATAGTTTTGTGCATTCTGAATGGCAATTACCGCCTGGCCGGCAAACATTTCTAATAGTATCAAGTGTTCTTCGGCAAAGGCAAATTCTCGCGGGCTCTCCAAATTCAATACCCCAACTAACTGATCCTCAGAAATGAGCGGCACAGCCACTTCACTATGAATATTGGGGCCGCCTTCATAGTATAGGTCGTCTTGAGCATCTCCCTTGGTTATATAAGGCAAGCACGTTTCGGCCACATGTCTGACGATGCCCCGTCTTTTGGTGAAAGCTCGCTCCCGCGTCGTTTCAAACTGCCTGATCGTGACCTCTTTCCCATTCGTAGTCAGTTGGGCACGGTAGATCCTGACGCGCTCTTCAGCTTCATACAAAAACAAACCGGCCACCTCTGCCCCGGTCAACACCGACGCCTTTATAAGAATAGTGCGTATAGCTTGTTCAGGATCGCTCAACTGCTTGATGATTTCCCGATCTACCTTGCGCAGCGCCTCAAGTTTCTCTCTCCCTTGCTCCGCGTCCTGGTAGCGTTGCACGTTTTGAATGGCAATCACAGCCAAATCGGCAAATTCAGCTAAAAGCAGTTCGTGTGCCTCATTGAAATGATGAAGCTCCCGGCTCTCGACATTGATGACCCCGATTAGCTCAGGCCCTTCTAACATGGGCACAGCCAATTCGGAACGGACATTTGGAATAAAGGGCAGGTGAATTTTGTCCCAGGGCGCTTGCTTGACATCGCCAACGTTAAGGGGCGCTTTTTTACGGGCTACGTAGCCGGTAATTCCTTCATCCAGACTGTGCCTTTCCCCCATCTTATCAACAGCGACGCCCCGTCCGGCGGTCATCTGGAGCGTATTGGTTCGGCTGTCGTAAAGCCTCAGGGTTCCTGACTCTCCCCCTGTCGCTTCTAAGGCCTGGTCTAAGATCAGCTCAAATATTCTGATACCACTCAGGTCGCGGATAATACGCTGGTTGATTTTGTGTAATCGCGCCCGCTCATTGAGTAGCCGTTTCTGTTTGGCGTAACTCTGGGCATGCTTGATGGCTAACACGGCTTGACCGGCCAGTGTTACCAGAAACGCCTCGTCTGCCTGACTAAAAGCATTTTTTCTGTCGCTCTCCAGATTGATGACACCAATGACCTGGTCGCCATCCTCCACATCCAATAAGGGGACATCTAACTCTGAATAGGTGGTACTACGACTTTCTAGATATCTATCTCGCCATAAGGGGTCTTCACGGACATTACCCACCCGAATGGGCCTTTTTTCCTGAAAGACCCAGCGAGTGATCCCTTTTTCTTGATCCAGGGGAATAGTCTTTTTCAAATTGGCTTCAGCATCACGGCCAATGGCCGCCTCCTTGACCAGTTCTTGGCTGCGTGGGTTATACAGGAGGATAACCCCTTTATCGACCGCAATCCATCGGCTGGCTAATTGCAGAATAGTATTTAAGACCGTTTCCAATTCCAGACTTTTGCCAATCTGTCGGTCGATTTCGCGCAAGGTTTCTAGCTCTCGATAGCGCCGGTCAATCAGTGCGCTAAACTCACGAGCATTTTTAATAGCAATAGCAGCGTAGTTGGCCAGCCCTTGAATCAACTGTTGCTTGAGCATATCAAAATGTTGTGAGTGCCGGAAGTTAAAAAATAACACACCTACAGTTTCACCTACGACGCGCAAGGGGACAACGGCCGCTGACTGAACCTTTTCACGCTTGGCGAAACTCCCCTTCTCTCGCTTACCTTGGCCACGTAATATTTGGTAAAGTTCAGCACTATCAGCGGCAAAGATCGGTTGGCTACGCCGCATGGCCAGGGCGGCCAGGTCATCAGGCCGCGAAGCGCTGGGCTGGGGTATCTCCGGTTTGAGGAGCTCGCCGCCGATCAAGGGTGGGGTTTGAAATGTTTGGTCCGCCTGGTGATACGGGTAAAGGATAACCAGATCAGCTTTGGTGGTCTTTTGAATCCGGACAACCAGATCATGCAGCAGCCTATCTGACTCCAATTGCCGGGTTAAAAGCTGGCCCGTTTGGTTAAGCTGACGAAAATTATCGAGGAGATTCAGATTATTGAGGGCCGAGGCCAAGTGATTGCCCAGTAACTGTAGCAGTTGGAGGTCTTCGGCATCGTAGACATGAGCCTGTGGATGCTGCATGGATAATAAACCCAGGGGCAGGCCATTGAACGACAGGGGCACAAAGATGAGTGATTCACGATCTCGAGGCTCGGTCCCTGGTATTTGTTCAAGCGCTGCCGGTAAGGGATCGGCTTCTGTGCTTAAGTGATCAATGATGAGGGCCTCTTGATTTTGTAAAACCCATTCATACCCCCCATTCAGTGGGTTACCAGGTAGGAAACGATATTGCCCTCTCTCGCTGAGCAATAAGTCAAAATTGTTCGTCTGCGGTTGGTAAATAGCCAACATAAAGAAATCGCTGATATTGATCAGATCGGCGATTTCCTTATGTAGTTTTTTAAAGAGCGTTTCGACTGTTTCAGCTTCCTGGTTTATCTCATGGCCGATGCGGGCTATTTCCTGATGACGGTATATGAACCATGCGTTCTGTAACCCTAATGATGCCTGGTCCACAAACAGTTGCCATTGCTCCTGCTCAGATGAACCAAACTGGCGCGGTTTTTTAAAACCTAAATATAATACAGCCAACGGCTGGCGATTGTACTCTTTACCCAAAGATACACCGGCCAAGGACTGGATCTTTTTTGCTTGCGCGAAAGCGCTTTGATATTCTGGTTGCGTCGCCAGATCTTCTATAAACAGCATGCCTCGCTCCAACACTTGCTCGGCAACCCTGGAGGTGTCAGGTCGGGTTAAAGCTGCTATATCGGTTTCTTGTAGTTCACCTGTTAGGGTAGATGGTAGCAAAAATTGACCGGTGAGGGGATTAATAGCAACAATCGCAGATATATCGGCGGAAAAGAACTTGTGTGCCCTTTGGGCCAGCTTGTTTAATTCTTCTAGATAACGTGCTAATGCTTTGCCGGTGGTCTGCTGTGACTGCGGCGTCATTCTATGCCTCCGAAGTTATGTCCTAGGCTCCTTATAGGTTTCAGGGGTCGGTCTTAAATGTGCAATTGATTTCAGTTTGACTATACTTTACTATATTCAGCCCATTATTACCTGTGCTTCGGCTGAGTCTTAGCTGAATCTTCGCTGAGCCCCCTTGCAAAACCTGCTGGAAAAACACTACTTCTTGGACACCGCGGGTTATTCCTTCAGATGGGCAATCACCTTTTCCTTGCTGACTTTTCGTTTTGCGCTATAATTGTTAGACATAGCTATCATTTAAGTCAGGCAAAAGTTGACCGATTAAAGTTTGGTTTTGTGGTTCAGGTTCATTGCTGAAGCAGCTTGAGCGCATATGATAGACTGTTCTTGGTACTGCGCCACCAATGACACCGCATCTTCCAGGCGTTCCTTTAACATTATTTGAAAGTTGAGCGAATTTAAAGTTAGCCCTAAATCTAGCAACGCAAACATGTAGTGGTTTTCAGAGATTTCGTGTTCAAAAGAGAAGCGGTGTGTATATCTGAAATTCGTTTCATCCTCAATTTTCGCCTTGGGAAAACGCTCTAATAACTTATTACGAGCCCAGTTGTAATCATCAAGGGACGAGAGAAATATCAAATCATGCATAAAACCTTCTCCTTACTCAGGATGGGCCGATTGATCGTCTAGCCAATAAGCTAAAGCCCAATAGTCCCACTAACATAGCCAGGATGATCAAGAGTAACAACGTTGTGAAAGATATCTCAATAATCATGTTTCCCTCCCTATCTGTTTACGATGTCTGCAACCATTATCCTCAACCTGAGACCATTATAGTCGAAATATCCTAGCCAGTCAGGCAATTATTTGCCAAAGGATTTGCGCAAATGACGCCAGTGACAAAACGTACTGTTGGCGAATTACTTCGCCACCATCGCCTCGAAGCCTCGCTCAAGCAAAGTGACTTAGCCACTGAGCTTGACTACGATACCTCTCACATCTCGCGGGTAGAACGAAGCGAACGGTTACCGACACGGGAATATTTACAGCAATTTATCCAGGTACTCCAGTTATCAAAAGCAGAAGGGGCAGAAATATTTGACTTGTTTGAGCAGGCAACCGGCACTCAGGCAGGGCCTTCCCCGTCCCAACCAAAGCTAACCCCCCGGCAAGACTGGGGCGAAGCCCCCGACATCGGCATTTTTTACGGCCGGCAGAAGGAACTGGGCGCGTTAGAAAAATGGATTACCCAAGATCACTGCCGGGTGGTGGCGTTATTCGGCCTGGGGGGTATGGGGAAGACTACGCTGGTTACCAAACTGGCTGAACAGATTCAAGATGAGTTTGAGTATGTTATTTGGCGATCGTTACGAAACGTTCCGTCCACCATGGATATTTTAAGCGACTGTATTCAGTTCTTCTCCGACCAACAACCCGGTGACTTGCCTGAAAGTGTGGGCCAAAGGATCTCCTTGCTGATTGACAACCTGCGGAATCACCGCTGTCTCTTGATTTTGGATAATATCGAGTCAATTCTACAAGAAGGCCATCGGGCTGGCTATTATCGAGAAGGATATGAGACGTACGGTGACCTTATTCGACGGGTGGGTGAAACGAGACATCAAAGTTGTTTAGTGTTGACCACCCGAGAGAAACCGGGAGAGCTTGCTTCCCTGGAAGGCGAAACATCGCCCGTTCGGTCCCTCCAGTTATATGGCTTGGATCAAAAAGACGGACGGGAGATGTTGCAGAACAGAAATTTGTCTGGCTCCGAGGATGCCTGGACTGACTTAATCCATCGTTATTCAGGGAACCCATTGGCTCTAAAAATAGTCTCCGAAACGGTTCGGGAGCTATTTAGTAGTAATATCGCAGATTTTTTAAATGAAGAAACCGCGATTTTCGGCGGTGTCTATGATATATTGGGCCAACAATTTGATCGTCTATCAGAGCTAGAACAAGACATCTTATATTGGCTGACCATCGAGCGTGAGGATGTTACCCTGGAAGATTTACGCGAACAGATTATTCGTCCCATCTCAAGCCGAGACCTGTTGGAGGCTGTGAGGTCTCTAGTACAACGATCTCTAGTTGAAACAAGTCCGGTTGGTTTTACCCTGCAAAATGTCGTTATGGAATTTGTAACCGGTCGATTCATTGAGCAAGTCTACGACGAGATTTCGACCGAAACAATCTTACTGTTTCATAGCCACGCCCTTATAAGTGCCCAGGCGAAAGATTACGTCAGGCAGAGCCAAATACGCCTGATTCTCAAACCCTTAGTCGATTGGTTGCAGGCCCAATTGGGTCAAGAGGGTACTGAAGATAAGCTAAATAAAATTCTTGCGGGATTACGAGAGACAACAAATCCGCAACAACCGGGATATGCTGGCGGCAACATTCTTAATATGCTTATCTACCTGGGAAGTGATATAAGCAACTACGATTTTTCTCACTTGCCCGTCTGGCAGGCTTACCTGCGAGATGTCGTTTTACACGATGTAAATTTCGCTCATGCTGATTTAACTAAATCTGTTTTCATGGAAACCTTCGGTGGGATTTTCTCAATCACCTTTAGCCCAGATGGAAAATTGCTCGCCGCCGGGACAACGGATAATGAGATTCGCGTGTGGCAAGCGGCTGATCGCAAACAGCTCCTCATTTGTAAAGGACACACTGGCTGGGTAAGGTCTGTGGTTTTTAGCCCGGATAATGCTATTTTTGCCAGTGGCAGTAGCGACCATACGATCCGGTTATGGGATGTTG
>JABAHQ010004002.1_pt6 | contig 16882 bp, 17 predicted proteins | sample 7062091 | NCBI WGS metagenome assembly JABAHQ01 (sample SAMN14534359, study PRJNA622989) | marine sediment metagenome | biome: marine biome [ENVO:00000428]; feature: marine pelagic biome [ENVO:01000023]; material: deep marine sediment [ENVO:00002113] | place: India: Gulf of Kutch | collected...
AGAGAGTTTCAGCGAGGAATCGATTGAGGCAATCTTTGGAGAGATCCTTGAGCTGAAGCAAATGAAGCTTGGAAAGCTTGCCCAGCCCGTACGCGTGGCACTCACCGGCGGCACCGTAAGCCCCGGAATATTCGAGACAATCCATGCGCTTGGCAAGGTCCGCACAGTAAAGAGGTTAAGGCGTGCCGCAGACTTTATTGAACGCATGACGGACAGACCATGACAGCTCATAAGGCGGCCTCAAGGGGTCTCTAAAAAATTCTTTATTTTCAAAGAGATACAACGCTCACCCTCTTAAAGGAGGCCTTATTTGCCTTGACATGAGGCCTTATTTAAGATAAATTTTCAACTTGCTCTTTAGTCTTTTTTAAGGCAACCATGTGCGCTTTTTTTCGCACAAAGAATTTTGTTTGGAGAAGCATGTATGTTCAAGAAGGTACTAGTAGCAAACAGGGGGGAGATAGCCACACGAATCATAAGGTCGTGTAAGGAGCTTGGCATCCCCACCATAGCCATATACTCCGAAGCGGACTCGACCGCGCTCCACGTAAAAAAGGCCGAAGAGGCCTACATGGTCGGCCCAGGGCCCATAAGGGGATACTTGAATGTCCACGGCATAGTCGATTTGGCCAGGAAGATGGGGGCAGACGCCATACACCCGGGCTACGGCTTTCTCGCAGAAAACCCGAGGCTGCCGGCGCTATGCGAAAAGCGCGGAGTCACCTTCATCGGACCATCGAGCAAGGCCATCGCGGATATGGGCGACAAGGTCACTGCAAGAAAGATGATGATGGAGGCCGGCGTGCCTGTGGTCCCGGGCACAGAGGATGCGGTCGAGGATATCGACGAGGCCATCGACTTTGCCGAACGCATAGGCTACCCGGTGATGATAAAGGCCTCTGGCGGAGGCGGCGGAAGAGGGCTGAGGGTGGCTCAAAGCCAGCGAGAGCTTAAAGACGCCTTTGATACCGCAAGGAAGGAATCCGAGGCAGCCTTCGGTGCGTCAAGCGTATTCATTGAAAAATACATAGAGGAGCCGCATCACATAGAGTTCCAAATACTCGCCGATGCACATGGAAACACGATACACCTCGGCGAAAGGGACTGCTCGATACAGAGAAGGCACCAAAAGCTCATTGAGATTGCCCCTTCCCTGCTCCTTGACGAAGACCTCCGCAACCGCATGGGAGAGGCGGCCATCAAGGCAGCAAAGGCCGCTGATTACACAAACGCCGGCACCGTGGAGTTTCTTGTGGACAAGGAGAAAAACTTCTACTTCATAGAAATGAACACGCGCATACAGGTCGAGCACCCGATAACCGAAGAGATAACCGGCATAGACCTGATAAAGAAGCAGGTAGAGGTAGCCGCGGGCAAGCCCCTTGGAATGAGTNNATATGCCATGGAGTGTAGAATCAACGCCGAGGACCCAAAGAACAACTTCGCCCCGAACTCGGGGCGCGTAACCAGCTACTACTCACCGGGAGGCATTGGGGTGAGGATAGACGGAGCCGTGTACAAGGACTACGTCATACCCGATTGTTACGACTCGATGATAGTAAAGCTCATAATCACCGGCGGCACTTGGGAAGAGGTCTTAAGCAGGATGGAACGCTCTCTCGAGGAGTTCGTTATAAGAGGCGTAAAGACGACGATACCATTTCTTAAGAAGATAATGGCGGATCCTGAGTTTCGTCGCGGCGACTTCGACACCGGCTACATAGAGCGTAAGCCCGAGCTCATGANNTTTTAACACACATGCTAAAAGACCGCGTCGTGCGGCCGCCTACAGTGGTAGGGTCTGAGCCGGCGATTACCGGAGGAGATTTATGCCACCAAAGACCACAAAGGGTAAGAAGAAAAAGACAGCGGTAAAGAAGCCAGTAAAGAAGACGACCGCCAAAAAGTCTGCGGCAAAGAAGGCTCAAGCAAAGAAGGCTGCTGCCAGTAAGACTGCCAGTAAACCCGCAACGAAAAAGAAGGCACCGGCAAAGGCCAAGGCTCGCGCAACAGCAAGCGTAAAGACCCCTTCTGCAAAGAGCGGTGCCACAAAAAAGGCCGTCAAAGCGCAGAAGGCATACCTTACCGACACTGTCTTAAGGGACGCTCATCAGTCATTGCTTGCGACCAGGCTCAGGACCTCGGACATGCTCGAGGCATGCAAGATGCTCGACAAGGTCGGGTACTGGAGCCTCGAGGTCTGGGGCGGGGCGACATTCGACTCGTGTCTAAGGTTCTTGAAGGAAGACCCGTGGGAAAGACTCAGAACGCTTAGAAAGGAGCTTCCCAATACCAGACTCCAGATGCTTCTGAGGGGACAGAACCTCGTCGGCTACCGGCATTACGCAGACGACGTAGTGGAGAAGTTCGTCGAGCGCTCGGCAAAGAACGGCATTGACGTATTCAGGATATTCGACGCACTCAACGACCTTCGCAACATAGAGACGGCCGTAAGGGCCGCAAAGAAGGCAAAGGCCACTGTCGAGGGCTCAATTTGCTACACAACGAGCCCCGTCCACACGCACGAGGGTTTTGTAGAGCTTGCGCGGAAGATAGAGAACATGGGCGCGGACGTTCTCTGCATAAAGGACATGGCCGGGCTCCTCACACCCGGGGCCGCCTATGACCTCGTCGCCAAGATAAAGGAGAAGGTTTCTCTGCCGATACACATACACTCGCACGACTCCTCCGGGCTTGCCTCGATGAGCTACTTAAAGGCAATCGAGGCCGGAGCGGATATAGTCGATACGGCTATATCGTCGATGGCCTCGGGCACGGCCCAGCCCCCGACCGAGAGTATGGTCGTAGCGCTCGCCTCCACCCCTCATGACACCGGGCTCGACCTCTCTCTGCTTTCCGAGATAGCCGAGTACTTCAAGCTCATAAGGAAAAAGTACCAGCGCTTTGAGACCGTATACTCAGGAGTGAACACAAAGACGCTGCTTTCGCAGATTCCGGGCGGGATGATATCCAACCTCGCTCAGCAGCTCAAGGAACAGGACGCCATCGATAGAATGGACGAAGTGCTCGAGGAGATACCGAGGGTAAGAAAAGACATGGGGTATCCGCCGCTTGTTACCCCTTCTAGCCAGGTCGTCGGCACCCAGGCCACCCTCAACGTACTTACAGGCGAGAGATACAAGGTAATAACGAGCGAGACGAGGAGCTACTTCAGGGGCCTTTACGGGGTACCCCCGGCCGAGATGGATAGTAAGGCCCAAAAACTCGCCATAGGCGACGAAAAGCCGATAAAGTGCCGCCCCGCGGACCTTCTCGAACCGGAGCTCGATAAGCTTACAAGAGAGGTCGACAGCAAGGCAAAGGGTGTGGACGACGTCTTGAGTTACGCGTTATTTCCGATGGTCGCGCTCGAGTTCTTCGAGCAGAGAGAGAGCGGCACGCTCGAACCCGAGCCGCTCGAAGAGCCCGGTGAGGAAAAGCCCCCTCACCACCTCGCCCCAAGCGAGTTCAACATAACCATCCACGGCGAGACCTATTCGGTCAAGGTCGCAGGGGCCGGACACAAAACAGAGGGAAAGAGGCCGTTTTTCATAAAGATCGACGACCGCCTCGAAGAGGTCATGGTCGAGTCCCTAACAGAGGTCATACCAACCACCGCCGGGGTAATAGAGTCGGATTCCATACCCCAGTCGGTGCGGCATAAGCCGACCAAGGAGGGAGACATAACGACCGCTGTGCCGGGCAAGGTAACGTCTATAAAGGTCGCAGTAGGAGACGAAGTCTCAGAGGGCGATACCGTGCTCACGGTAGAGGCCATGAAGATGGAGAACGAGATACATACGCCTATGTCAGGAGTCGTAAAGCGCATCCTTGTAAAGATGGGCGACTCGGTCAACCCCGACGAGACCCTTATGGAGGTCGATAAGGAGTAGCCGCGACTCAAAGACACATTCTGCTCTACTTCGAAGGCGGAGCGGCATCCCGCCTGCCTTCTTCTTTTATATGCCCTTACTTATCAAGGTCCTGTCCATCGTACTACCCGTCTTTGCCGTAATCGGTCTAGGCTACGTCTTTGCCTCGGTTAAGAAGATAAGCCTTGAGCCGGTAGTCGAGATACTTCTATACATAACCATCCCGGCACTCGTTATAAGCTCCCTTGCTCACGGGACCATCCGCTTTGAAGACCTGGCGCTTATCTCGATTGCCGCAGCCGCAGTGGTGCTCGGCACCGGCATTATCAGCTACCTCTACCTCTACGCAAGTGGCAAGTCAGACCTCCGCGGCTTTTACCTTCCGACGATGTTTATGAACTCGGGTAACCTCCCCTTCCCGCTTGCCCTTCTCGCCTTCGGGGTAGAGGGACTAAGGGCGGCCGTGCTCTTCTATATCGCAGTAAGCCTGCTCGTGTACACGTTCGGCATTTACATTGCCAAGGGCAGCGGCGGCATAACGGAGGTCTTCAAACTGCCGCTTGTCTACGCAACGGGTGCGGGGCTTGCGATAAATTTTCTCGGCATCGAGCTCGACGGCCCGGTGCTTGTCACACTCGACATGCTCGGTGCCGCGACCATCCCGCTTATGCAGCTCAGCCTTGGCTACTACCTCTACACCATAGAACTTTCAGAGCTCAGAGTGGCAATACCCGCTTCGCTTATAAGGATACTCGGCGGGTTTGCCATAGCCTGCGCAGCAGTGACCCTCCTCGGCATCGAGGGTGTAAACAGAAAGGTGGTTATTCTCTCTTCCGCAATGCCCTCAGCTGTGATAACATTCATCTTCAGCTACAAGTACAAGCTCGGCGGAGAGCTCACTGCAAGCATAGTAGCGCTCAGCACCTTTATAAGCGTACTCACTATACCGATAATACTGTTATGGCTCATGTAGGGCCGATGTGACAAGGCGACTTAGATTATGAACACCACACACAGAAGATTCATGCTCGCAGCCCTCGTAGCCGCGCTAATAGCAGGCGGCTTAATAGGCTGGTTGTGGGGTGACGAAATGCACCGCTCAATCGAGCTTAAGCAGAGCTACGAGCAACTCACTGACGAGTACAGGGCACTCGACTACGCCAAGAGGAGCGGTGAGAGTGTGTCGAGATCTCGCCTCGATCTCCTCTCAGAGAAGGCGAATTCGGCTGCGACAGAGTTTGAGCAATTGAGCGCCTACTATACTACCTACACGCTCTTTGAGTTCACCGGGAGGTTATTTCTAAACCTCCTCAACCTCCTCGTAATCCCGCTCGTGGTATCGAGCCTTGTCGTCGGGATGGTCTCTCTCGGAGACATACGCCACGCCGGGAGGACCGGGCTAAGAACGATAGTATACTACTTTGCCACTACTTCTCTCGCCGTCATAGTCGGCATCCTCCTCGTTATTATAATAAGCCCCGGCACCGGCGTAGAGCAGAGCACCGTCGTCGCAGGCAAGGTCCACGGCAAGGAGGGCGCCACGGTCCTCGAAACCATACTAAGGGTATTTGTCGACGATACCGACAAGGCAAAGGGGGCGTTCCCGGCCAATATCGTCGGGGCCATGGCCAAGATGAACGTACTCGGGGTAATAGTCTTCAGCATCCTCTTTGGAGCGGCGATTACGACCATAGGTGAAAAGGGGCGCCCTCTCGCAGAGTTCTTTGACGGCGTAAACCTTGCGATACTCAAGCTCGTACATTGGGTCCTTTACCTACTGCCGCTTGGTGTGATTGGACTCATTGTCGGAAGGCTTGCAAGTACCGGAGGGGGAGACGCGCTCTGGGGAGAACTTACGAGGCTTGGCTACTATGCCGCTACCGTCATCTCGGCCCTCCTTATACACGCACTCGTAATCCTCCCGCTTATACTCTGGATATTTGCCAAACGAAACCCGCTTGGATTTGCCTCCGGGATGACCCAGGCCCTCCTTACGGCATTCTCCACGGCAAGCTCGTCTGCAACGCTTCCGACGACCATGGAGTGCGCAGAGGAAAACAACAAGGTATCGCGCCGCTCGGCATCATTCGTTTTGCCGATAGGGGCCACGATAAACATGGACGGCACGGCACTCTACGAGGCTATTGCGGTTATATTCATCGCGCAGGTATACGGGGTGTCTCTTGAAGCCACTATGCTGATGGTCGTATTCCTCACCGCCACGCTCGCAGCAGTCGGTGCCGCGGGAATACCAGAGGCAGGGCTTGTGACGATGGTCATCGTATTAAACGCAACCGGGCTCCCGCTCGAAGGTATCGCGATACTCTTATCGATAGACTGGTTCCTTGACCGGTGCAGGACGACCGTAAACGTATGGGGGGATTCGATAGGCTCCGCGGTAATAGACCGCTTTGAGCAAAAGCCAATAGATGCGGGCCGCTAAGCGCCCGCCAAGCCCTTCTTTAGAAGCCTCATAAGCTCCTTCAGCGGCCTTGTGTTCAAAACATCCTTCTTCTCGACCCAACCTCGCCTTGCCGTATGGACTCCGTAGCTTACGTTGTCGAGCTGGTCTTTTGCGTGCAGGTCGGTAGAGATGGCGAGCATGACGCCGCTGTCGCGAGCCAGGCGGCAGTGAGAGTCCTTTAGGTCGAGTCTTTCCGGGTGAGAGTTGACCTCTAATAACACCCCGTACTTCCGTGCGGCAAGCACCACCTGCTCGATATCAAGCTCGTAGGGGCGCCTTACGTTTATAAGCCTCCCTGTGGGATGGGCCAGAATATTGAGGTATCCGCTCTCCATGGCCCTTATAATCCTCTCGGTCATCGCACCCCGCTCCATATCGAAGCCCGAATGCACAGCCCCTACGACAAGCTCTAACCTCTCGAGCACCTCAGGTGAGTAATCGAGCGAACCGTCTGCCTTTATATCGACCTCAGCGCCCTTTATGAGCCTGAAACTTTGTCCCTTTTTGCCAAGCCTCCGGTTTATTGCGTCTATCTCGTCAAGCTGGTCAAGGAGCCGTTTCTCGTCTAGCCCCCTTGCCACACCCACTGCCTTCGAGTGGTCGGTTATTGCAATGTACTCGTAGCCGAAGTCGATTGCTGCGGCGGCAAGCTCCTCGACAGAGTCCGAGCCGTCGCTGTAGGAGGTGTGGCAATGCAGATCCCCGCGAATGTCTCTCTCTGCAACAAGCCCTGGAAGCCTCCCGGCCTCGCTTGCCTCTATCTCGCCGGAGTTCTCCCTGAGCTCCGGGGTTATCCACTCGAGCCCGAGAGAGCCGTAAACATCCTCCTCTGATTTTGCCGCCACCGTCTTACCAGTTTTTTCATCAAAGACCCCGTACTCGCTTACCTTGAGCCCCTTTTTCTTTGCCCTTGTTCGTATCTCCACGTTATGCTCCTTTGAGCCGGTGAAGTACTGCATGGCGGCGCCAAATGACCCCTCCTCTATTAGCCGTAGGTCTAATTGCATCCCGCCTTTGAGCTTTACGCTGCTCTTGGTCGTTCCGCGGGAGATGATCTCGCTTATACCTTTGAAGGCAACGAAGTGCTCCATGACGTCTTCATGCCTCGCGCTTTCTTTGCATACTGCAAGCAAATCGACGTCCCCGATGGTCTCCTTCCACCGCCTAAGGCTCCCGGCATACTCTACAAGGGAGACCCCTTTGTGTTTTTTAAGGTGGCTGATAACGGCAAGCGCCTTATCGAGGGCTACGGAGATATAAAACCTCGAAGAGCTCTTCTTAAGCACCTTGTAGTTATCGAGCGCCTTGAGTATCTTTTCTTCGCTCCTTTTTCCAAAGCCGTCTAGTCTGCTTAATTTGCCGCCCTTTGCCGCATCGTAAAGCTCCTCCACCGAGGCGATACCAAGCTCCTGATATAGGCGCTTTACCTTCTTCGGGCCAAGCCCCGAGACCTTGAGCTCCTCCAAAAGCCCGGCTGGGGTCTCTTTGAGGAGCTTTTCATGGTAACTCAGCCTGCCTGTAGTAAGAAGCTCCTCAATCTTTTCGTGGAGGCTTTTTCCGATTCCAGGGATGGTCTCAAGCTCGTTTGGGTTCTTTCGAAAGATGGCATCGAGGCTTACGGCAAGCCCCTCTATGGCGGCGGCGGCGTTACGGTATGAACGTACGCGGAAGGGGTTCTCGCCGCGTATCTCGAGTATATCCGCTATCTGGTTGAATACAGCGGCAACCTCCTCGTTATCCATCGGCACTCCTTAATCGAAGAAGTAAGCCCTGTAGATGTAGAACAGGCTCCCCTCCTCGCTCTTTATCCTCTTTAGTACCTCGTCTCTAAGCTCTCTAAGCCTCTCAACAAAGGCGTCGGTCTCGGCCATTATCCGTGCCGAGCCCGAGTAATCGGCAAAGAACTCTACGGCAAGATTGGAGACCTCGTGCATGGACTCCATAAAAAGGTCGAGCGCGGGGATGAGTGCTTCCTGCTCCATCCAGACGGCCATCTCCCGAAGGTCCCTGTAAAAGACCTCGTCCTCGCTCTTTACGTGCGTTACGAGCAAATCCTTCAAGGAAGCCATCTGCTCTGTGAGTCCTTCGAAGTCTTCCACCCTCCCGCTCTCGATGACCGGGGCAAGTTTCAGAAAACACACCTTTATCTCGTGATGCTCGCGCTCGAGCCCCTCGAGATAGTTCTGTCTGTCGAGACTTTTTCGTTCCTTATCCGCCATGATTTTATTATAGCACAGAGGCTCTTTGAGGCGAGAAATTTCGCAATTTAGGTTGACAATAACACTGCTATTACTTAGACTTAATCATAATCATGCAAACAAACCCTATTGGCTTATTTGACTCCGGCATAGGCGGACTTACGGTACTAAAGGAGATAACGAGGCTTTTGCCGCGGGAGGATACCGTTTACGTCGGCGACACCGCGCGCGTACCATACGGCACAAAGTCCGCCGAGACGGTGACATCCTACTCAATAGAGATCGCCGAATTCTTAGACGAGTACGGCGTAAAGATGCTCGTGGTAGGATGCAACACCGCGAGCGCCTACTCGCTCGAAAAGCTCAGGAGCAAGCTCGAGATACCCGTCATTGGCGTAATAGAACCAGGCGCAAGGGCCGCAATAGAGGCTACAAGAACAAAGAAAATAGGCGTCATCGGTACAGAAGGCACGATTAAAAGCGGTGCCTACTTCGACGCAATAAAGAGACTCGATGACAAGGTGGTCGTATACACAAGGCACTGCCCGCTCTTTGTTCCCCTCGCTGAAGAAGGATGGATTGACAACAGGGTAGCCATAGAGACCGTCGCGCTGTATCTCTCCGAGATCAAGGAGCACGGCGTCGACGCACTCGTACTCGGCTGCACACACTATCCGCTGCTCAAGAAAACGATANNCGATACAAGACTTCATGGGCGAACGGGTAAGGCTTATAGACTCTGCCGAAGAGACGGCACTCGAGGTCCAAAGCGTACTAGAATCAAACGGGCTGACAAGGGACGACTCCGCGGGCGTGCCTGCCGAGAGAAAGTTCTTCGTAACCGACTCGCCTGAAAGGTTCGCTGAAGTAGGCGCGCGCTTCTACGACGAGAGCAGAATAAGCGCGGAAGTAATAACGCTTGGCAAGTAGATGGTAACGCCTTCAGGGGGTAATTAGAATGGCAAGGAGGAAAAAGAGAGAGGGGTTTCCATGGTCGATGATTATAGCCGCTGCGGCGACCTTTGCCGCGGGCGTGGCCTTCATGCTCATCTTCGGCAAGGATTATCTTCCCTCAACGACCCCTCCCTTGCAAAAGCCCACACCGGCAAAGACCGAGAGGAGCATAAACCTCTACTTCGCCGACGAGGAAGGCAGAGGGCTAAAGGCCGAGAGCCGCACCTTCAAGACAAAGGCACTCGAAGAGGAGCTTACCGAGGTCATAGAGGCCGTCATCAATGGCCCAAGCGGCAAGCTCCTCAACCCGATGCCCGAAGGCACAAGGCTTTTATCCGTCAAGGTCAGCGACGGCATAGTCTACGTGGACTTATCGCGAGAGTTCCAAGCTAACCATCCGGGCGGGTCTACCTGGGAGATAGAAAGCATATACTCGATAGTTAATACCATAACACTGAACTACCCGGCCGCCGGCAGCGTACAGATACTCGTTGAAGGCGAGAAGCTCGATACACTCGCCGGCCACATACTCATAAAGGTCCCGCTCACCGCCAACAGAAAGATTATCGTCGAATAAAAAACAGACCAGGTAACAGGCCCCAAAGCGAATGGTTGGCTTTGGTTCGTTTAGACTACCTTTACTACCTGCCCTGGGCCCTCGATGACCTTTCCTATGAGATGGCCTTGTTCGCCCTCTGAGCGTAAGGCAGAGAGAAGGGCATCGGCTTTGGCTTCGTCTACTGCCATAAGGAGCCCGCCCGAGGTCTGGGGGTCGAGCATAAGGAGCAATCTTGCCTCGTCGACGTCTTCGGCTACGCTCAATTTATCCCCTATAAATTCCCTGTTGGTGGAGATGGCCCTTGGGCGGAACTTCTTTTTGGCCACAAGCCTGAGCGCGCTATCAAAGAAAGGCACGTCGAGAGAGCACACTTCGAGTGAGACATCCGAGGCAGAAGCAAGCTCGAAGGCGTGACCGAGAAGTCCAAAGCCGGTTACGTCGGTACAGGCGTTCACCCCGACCTCTACCATGGCCTTTGAGGCGGCACGGTTTAACCTCTTCATCGAGGCGTTTGCCTCAGCCTCCGCCTCTATAGTAGCCTTATTTGCCCTTACCGCGCTCGCTATAACGCCAACGCCGAGGGGTTTGGTCAGGACAAGGACGTCTCCGGGTTTTGCGCCCGCGTTGGTCACAATGGCCGCCGGGTCGATGGTACCGTTTACCGCAAGGCCGAACTTAAGCTCTTTGTCCTCGATGGTGTGCCCTCCGGCAAGCACTGCGCCCGCTTCGTGCAGCTTGCTTATACACCCCTCGGTTATCTCGCGAAGGATCTCAAGCGGAAGCTCTTTTGGAAAGCACGCAATGCTCGTTGCATAGCGCGGGGTCGCGCCCATAGCGTAAATATCACTCAGTGCGTTTGCAGCCGAGACCTCGCCGAACTGGCGCGCATCGTCTACAACCGGTGGAAAAAAGTCCACGCTCGTTACCATTGCAAGCTTATCGGTCAGGCGATATACCGCCGCGTCGTCCGAGGCTCCAAGCCCGACGAGCATGTCTTTGTCGCTTCCCACTGGTAACTGATGCAGGACCTGCATCAGGGCCGAGGCCTCCATCTTGGCTGCTCAGCCAGCGCAGCTTGAGTAACTTGTAAGCCTTATCTTCTTACCCATCTCTATTCGTCCTAGGTTTTAAATGTACCCATACCACCGGTAGAGAACAAAGGCCGCGTACTCCCACAGGACCTTGCGCATAAGCGTTATACGCCCCAAGTAGGAACGCACCTGGCGTGTGTAGTCGGCAACAGGCGCGGCAGTGCAATCCAAGCCGAGCCTTTCTGTGACGGCCATCGCCCTGCGCATATGCGTGGGGCTAGTTACCACAAGGCAGCTATCGACAGACTCGGCCTCCATAAAACTTTTTATCGCGAGCACATTGCCGTAGGTATGAGTGGAACGGGTCTCTGAGTCGAGCACTTCCGGCTCAAAGCCGAGCCCCCTGGAGGTCGTCTCCATTATAGTCGCCTCTACCACGCCTATGGCCGAAGCGTCGTTTGAGCGAGAAAGCGTATGCGCGAGCTTTCTCGCCGTACCCTTAATCGAGCCGCCTACAAAGATAATACGCGGTGCGTAGCCTTCCCTAAGAAGCGTTAGGCCGTGGATAAGCCTCTCAGACGACTGCGGGCTCAAGACTCCAACGTCGTAAGCCCCTCCGCCGAGCACTGCTATAAGCCCGGTCTTTTTAATCTCAGGCTCCACTATAAGGGGTCTGGCCATGTAGTTGGCCACCGGGGTGAGGATAACAAAAAAAAGGGCTGCGGTAAAGAGCACAGAGAACCCTACAGCCGCCTTCTTAAACTTTTTCAAGATTTTTTTTAAGTGCTTCTTTTTAAACGGCAGCTTCAATGCCTTATCTGAGGCTCCTCTCATCGCCCTTTCTAAGTGTTATACGTTCTTTGTCGAAGTACTCGAGTATCTCAATGGCCATTTTTCGCCCGGTACCGAGCCGGTCCCTGAACTCGGCGGCCTTTATCGTATCGTGCGTTTTAAAGTAATCGACGAGCTTGCTCTTTGCAACCTCTATGGCTTTGCCTGAGATAAAGAGACCGGGTTTGAGCTTGACTATCACCGAACGCTTTGTAAGGTACTCGATGACTCGGTCGATATCGGCTCTTTTAAATGGCAACGAGCGGAGCTCCTCGGCCTTGATGGTCTTAAAGCCTTCTCCTACGGCACTGACGATTGCCTTCTCTACCTCTGCGTCCGCGCCTCCGAGCCCGGTGGCTGCGGGGCTAAACGAGGCAAGCGCGGCAAGCGAGCCTTTCTTTACCAGCTTGCCTGCGTCGACGAGCGAGTCGAGTACAAGCCCCCTGGTAAGCGCTTCGCACTCCTTGCGCGAAGCCTCCACGGTCTTACAGGCACTTTCAGCGAGCTTATCAATCTTGAGCCCTACGTCGCCGGGGTGCTGCCCGTGGTACTGTTTAAGCGTTTCAATGACGTTCGTCTTGAGTGTCTTATAGAGAGAGGCAGCCATTACGTACTTTCCAAGCTCAACAAAGTCGTCTGATGATAGTATCTTTGAAAGACGTTCGGCGGTTACGTTCAACATGAGTGATGCCGTAGTCGTCTCTATAGCCAAAGAGTGAGTCTTAAGGAGCGAGAGCAGCACGGTACCCTCGCCGTCGCTGTCGAGGGCATCGTAGTCGACTCTGCTTGCCCGCGTAAGTCGCCCCATGACCGGGTAGACCATTAGCACCTCGCCCCCTCCAACCGTCCTGTTAAGCGAGGGGTCTCTTAATATGAAGCGGTCCCCCCTTAGTGCCATTACGGGTGCATTAAGCCTGAGCCTTGCAAATAACCGCTCGCCGGGGGCAGCCTCCCTTATGCCGATTATCTGCACGCGGGCGCCGGTCTCGCTCGTCAGGTGATACAAGGCAAGGTTCTTTCCGCTCTTAAACGGGGAGTTCATGGAGCTTAAAAACTCGAGACGACAGTCTATTACGCTCACACCGGCGCTGCCGCACCTTTTAAGCTCTGCCCCAAGCTCGCTTGAGACGAGTGTGTCGCCGCGGTTTATCTCGCCGCTTTGTACGCCACTAATATTGACAGCCGCCCTCACCCCGGCGCCTGCCTCCTCGACCTTCTCATGGTGGCTCTCGATACCCCTGACCCTGAGTCTTGTATCCCCTATGGCCCCGGACCCTGCGGTGCGCCCCCTTCCGAGCAAATTTAACTCATCGCCTCTGGCTATACTGCCCGAGGCCACGGTACCGGTTACGACCGTACCGAATCCCTTGATTGAAAAGGCCCTGTCTATGGGGAGCCTTAAAAGCCTCGCCCCGACGTCACGCCCGGCTTCGCCACTGGCTTGACTTGAGCTCGCCTCCGAGCACAAGCGCTCAAGCTCCATCTTCAACTCATCCATACCCGCCCCACTCGATGCGGATACGGCCACTACGGGTGAAGACTCAAACGGGGTCTCCTTTAGAAGGTCGCGGGTATCTTTCTCGACCTCGCTAAGCCTCTCGTCGGTTACTGTATCGGCCTTTGTAATGGCAAAGAGCGCTCTCCTCACGCTCAAAAGGCTCACTATCTCGAGGTGCTCAAGCGTCTGAGGCATAATACCGTCGTCAGCGGCTATGCAAAACAGCACCATGTCTATGCCCGTGGTGCCGGCCAACATGTTTCTTATAAAACGCTCGTGACCCGGCACGTCGACTATAGCGGCCCTTGCCCCGCCGCCAAGCTCCATGTATGCAAAACCGAGCTCTATGGAGACCCCCCTCTTCTTCTCTTCTGCGAGCGTGTCGGTCTCGATACCGGTAAGCGCCTTTACAAGCGTGGTCTTGCCGTGGTCGATATGTCCGGCCGTTCCTATTATGCACGGCATTTATCTACAAACACCTCCTGCAAGCGAGTATTAAGTGTTAAGTTATACCTTAAAGGGGGCAAATGTCCAGAGCTAAAGAGCGCGGGGTTTGTTTACAGCTCCGGATTTTTCTGATAAGCTTTGAAAAATCCGTGCTCATACCCTCTTATGCTAAATAGACTCAAGAAACCGAAGATTGCGTTTTTTTCCTTTACCTGCTGCGAAGGCTGCCAACTCATGGTCTTAAACTGCGAGGACGAGTTCCCAGAGATAGTCGAGCTCGTCGATATCGTAAACTTCCGCGAGGCAATGAGCGGCGGTAAAGACGATTACGAAATAGCCTTTGTCGAGGGGAGTATAAGCAGGGACGAGGAAGTAGAGAAGCTAAGACAAATCCGTTCTACGGCATCGACCCTCGTCTCGCTCGGCGCCTGCTCGTCGACCGGAGGACTAAACTGCCTTAAAAGCCGTTTCCCTATCGAAGAGGTCCAGCGCAGCGTATACGGCGACTCCCCGGTAAACGCGGCCCTCATACATAGCCTCTCTTCCGGTACGCCCGATTGACTCGATAGTGGAGGTCGATTACTACATACACGGCTGCCCGATAACAAAGGAGGACTTTCTTCAGACGCTGAAGTCGCTCCTGCTTGGCAAGACGCCTGAGCAATGGAATTACCCGGTATGCAGCGACTGCAAGATGGCCGGCAATATATGCGTATTCGAGAAGGGCGATAAGTGCATGGGGCCGGTCACCCGCGCCGGATGCAAGGCCGTGTGCGTCACATACGGCTGCATATGCTGGGGCTGCCGCGGGATGGTCGACGACCCGAACGCCACCGCGCACAGGGGCACGCTCGAGAGATACGGGCTCGATATAGAAGAGGTCACGAGATACTTCGACCTCTACGACGGCTATAACATCCACAAGGGCAAGGAGTAGAAAGAATGCACCACGACGAACACATAGACGTACGCGAGATAACGCGCGTCGAAGGCCACGGCAACATCGTAATAGACATAAAGAAGGGCCGCATAAAGGAACTCCGGCTCGAGATAATCGAGAGCCCGCGTTTTTTTGAAAAGATGCTCGTCGGCAGAAAGTACGACGAGGCCCACCACGTAATGAGCAGGATATGCGGAATATGCGCTATAAGCCATACATCCGCAAGCTTGAAGGCAATAGAGAGTGCTATGGGGATAAAGGTGGCGAAGCGCTCAAGGCTCCTTAGAAGGCTCGCCTTCTGCGGCGAGACCATTCAAAGCCACATACTCCACCTCTACTTTCTCGTCCTCCCCGACCTCTTCAAGGTCGATTCGCTCGTCCCGCTGATAAAACTCCACCCAGAGGCAGCCCGCCTGGGCTTGAAGCTCAAGGCGGTCGCAAACGAGATATGCCACATAGTCGGAGGCCGTCACGTACACCCGATCTCACTTGTTCCTGGCGGCGTGGCGCACACCCCTGAAGTACGCGAGCTAAGACGGCTCAGAGGAACCCTCGAGGACTCCCTTGAGATGCTCGATGAGACCATATCGCTCTTTTCCGCCTTCGAGTGGCCAAAGTTTTCACGAGATAGAGAGTTCATCTCGCTTAGACCGGCGCATGGGTATCCGAGCTACGAGGGCGAGCCGTTCAGCAGCATCTTAGGAGACGGGCTTACCACCGATTCCTACGCAAAGATGATAAAAGAATACATAGTGCCCCACTCGAGCGCAAAGCACGCACGCACCAGGCACGGCACATTCATGGTAGGCGCCCTTGCCAGGCTAAACAACAACCGAAGAAGGATAAGACCTCTTGCAAGGAGCGCGGCTAAACGGCTTGGGGTAAAACTTCCGTGCAATAACCCTTTCTTTAACAACCCCGCGCAACTCATCGAATCCGTACATTTGACCGAAGAGGCAATCGAGATAATCGACAACCTCCTCGAGGCCGGAGTAAAGACCGAGCCCCCGAAAAAACCCACGAGCTACGGCACCGGTATAGGGATAGTCGAGGCCCCAAGGGGCACGCTCTACCACGAGTACGAGATCGGCAAGGACGGGCTCGTAAAGAGGGCTAACTGCATAATACCCACCGCACAGAACCTGCGCTCGATTGAGGATGACCTAAAGTCGATTGTCCCGACCCTTCTCGATAAGACGAAAGAAGAGATAACCGCGACCGTCGAGAGCCTTGTCAGGGCCTACGACCCGTGCATCTCGTGTTCCACACACATGATGGACGTACGCTTCGTCTGAGCTTTTCCTCCGTAACATCCCGTATTCGCTTGAAAAGACTTGCCCACTTGAGTATACTCAATATTAACATCTATCGCTCCAAAATGATTGGTTCATAATTAGGAGGAGAGTTCACCCTTTGCGCATCTACCTGGCAAAAGAACCCATAATAGACAGGGTACTCGAGAGAAAGCAGTGGGCTTATCAACCCGGGACCGGCGAGGTCGATATCGGGGCGGTGCTAAAGACGATACTCAAGTGGGCCAACGACTTCGTCCCTTCCGAGTCCGGCTCAATATTCTTAGACGACCCGGTACTCGATACAAGAAACAAAAAGCCAGGGCGCCTGTACTTCGTTGCCTGCTTCGGCAAAGGCTCAGGCCCCCTTGTGGGCACCTCGCTGCCGGAATCGGTCGGCATAGTCGGCAAGACCTACCGTACGGGCAAGGCCTACATGAGCAAGAACGTCGAGAAAGACTCGAACTTCTACGACAAGATAGACGNNNNTTACCGATAAAGATAAAGAATCTCACCGTAGGCGTACTTGAGCTGATAAACAGGGTCGGGAAGATAAACTTCACTAAAAAGGACCTTACGCTGCTTGAGATATTCGCCGGCTACACCTCCACGCTCATCCAGAACGCGCTCGACGCCAAGCGCTTCGGGGAGCTCTCTATAAAGGACAGCCTGACCGGGCTTTACAACGACAGGTACTTCTTTGAGCAACTCCCGAGAGAGATACGCAAATGCCTCAAAAACAACCGTGACCTAAGCGTCATATTCATGGACCTCGACCGCTTCAAGGAAGTCAACG
>JABAHQ010000517.1_pt6 | contig 16865 bp, 15 predicted proteins | sample 7062091 | NCBI WGS metagenome assembly JABAHQ01 (sample SAMN14534359, study PRJNA622989) | marine sediment metagenome | biome: marine biome [ENVO:00000428]; feature: marine pelagic biome [ENVO:01000023]; material: deep marine sediment [ENVO:00002113] | place: India: Gulf of Kutch | collected...
TGCGGGGTAATGTTGTGATAAATAACTATTTTGCGGACTGGCAATTGTTTAAGCCAGTCCATGGTCGCCTGCGAATAACCCAAAGAAAAATGTAATAATAGTACATCCTCGGCTGAAACCAAATGCGCATATTGGGCCGTCGTATAGACGCGACCATTAAAGTGAATGGGTAACTGTTCACAAAATATCTCACTCTGGTAGCCCAGGTTTTGGAGTAGTTGTTGCAAGTTTAAAATTTGAAGGCTTATTGCGCTTCCAGCGGAAACATTGGTATGAAATTGATCTATCCGTATTTTCATGATCCGCTTATTTCCGCTCGTTGCGGAGGTTTTCAATTTCCTGGCGCAAGCATCTATTTTCTTCGGCCACATCCCGCAAAGCCTGCAATAATTGCCGATTCAGAAAAGATTGCCTTTCCAAAGAGGGCAACAAAAAGCGCCGTATCTCGGCATTGATCAGCCGACGAAGCAGGGCATTAATGGGGCCTAAAAGGGGAATTTGCCAATCAATGACATAATGACGGGGCACAATGTCACAATCGCGTTGGGTGAGCAAAATGGATTTGCCCTGTTCCATTTCCTCCAGGGGATCGCCGATTATCTCAAGCCACAGCTCTCGGGCAATAGCGGCCGGGTCTTTTGCCACCGCAACAGAGGTCTCTCTCCGTTTCGCCAATCTTGCTTGAACCTGGCGCTTGATCTCTGCGACGTCAATATTTTCATTTGGGATTTCAAGCCAATTTTCGTCCATGGTTTTCCTCTTAGAACTCAGATGCGTGGAATTTAACAGATCGTTGTCAGTTCTCAGTTCCCAGTTCTCAGTTCTCAGTTCAGGGTTCGGAGTTCAGAGTTCAGACTTTAGGAAGTAGGGAGTAAGGGGTAGGGAGTAAGAAAAATACCCCTACTTCCTACTTCCTACTCCTTACTTCCTTGAAAACTGATACCCCGGAGGGCACACGTAAACTGAAAACTGATAAACTTTCCTTTGTTGATGGTAAGCAATAGCTCACGCTGGCTTGCTCAAATCGGGGGCGGCCGATTTCAGCGGCTAACCAGCGGCAGGTAAATTTGGGTAATGTCGCCGATATAGAGCCAGACTGGAACNNAATATAGAGCCAGACCGGCGCCGTTATGGGGCTGGATGCCACTTGTTGGCCGCGAACGGTACCGGATACAGTCAAATTACCTAAATTATGCCAGGTATCAGGGCTATAGCCGGTTGTGTCTAAAGTGAACTGTAGAATCGTCTGCGTTGAGAGAGTCCCGGAGATATCACTCACCTGAAGATCGGCGATGGGATTGGTAATGGTCCATTCAAATTCTTGCTCGCCCAGGTTTTGGACCACCACCTGCAGGGTGGCTGTTGCCCCAGAGCCTTGCTGGTGCAGAAAACGTATTTCGCCGGGGAAACCGAGTTTGGGAGGGAACAAAGAGCGTCCCGTCCGGGCCACGTCGTGGTGAAACATCGGCCAGGGTAACTCATTCGTAGCCGCCCCTGTTTCATCCCAGATATAAATGGCGGCCTGGCCGTTACTCTCTCCGCCAAGAATAGTTTCCAAAAAGCCATCGTTGTCCACATCGTCAACTACAGGGGGCGAAAACACGGGATAAAACCCATCCTGAATGCGTGAGTAATCCTGGCTCATCACGCCATTGTGTTCGACAACGGAAATGCCGAAGGAACTGATCATGACCAACAAAATTTCTAAGCTTCCATCGGTATCAATATCGGCCACGATAGGGGGGTAGGGTTGTACCTGGGGCTGGTGATTCCCCGGATTGGGATCAAGCGGTTGCATGGGGAAGCCCGGCAGGTCTGTCCCATCGCCGCGCCAGGCGTACAGAAACGTACATGACTCATTGGCCTCGATGCCACAACCGATAATCACATCGAGCGTGCCATCTTCGTCCAGGTCAGCCAGGGCCGGCGAGCCCAACATGTTAGCCCCTGTAGGGCGCGGCCATCCACTGACCATGGAGCCGTCACTGTTCCAGGCGAAAACTTGACGTCCTCCGCTCCCAGAGATGCCGGGGCGTCCTGTTCCCACTACGATTTCCAGCTCCCCATCGTCGTCAATATCCCCAACGGTCGGGGAAGAGTCAACCCACTGTTTGACGTGTTGCGGCCACCCTGAAACAAGCGTACTGTCGCCGTTGAAAGCCCAGACGGTAGCATAGCTGAAGTCAGCCGGGCTTCCTTCAAGCCATTTGGGGTTATTGCCCCCGACAATGACTTCTGGCAAGCCGTCGCGGTCAATATCAGCTAAGGCTGGCGAGGACAGCCCTCCCCGGGTGATAAGATCACCATTCATCTCTGCAATCGGCCAACTATCAACGACAGCGCCCGTATGGTGATAAGCGTGGATACGCCGGTCTTCTCCTTCGAAGACAATTTCTAAATCGCCGTTCCCATCCAAATCTCCAACGGCGGGCGAGGCGTAGATGCCATCCCAGTACCCATCAGGGTTGCCGGCCCCAGAGCCGGAGCCCACAATATCGAGCTTGGGTTGGGGCCAATCGCCGTCAATGGCAAATGACCAGGTGGGCGAGGCTGTTTGATAGCTATAAACAATCAACCCGCCGTTAAGATGATCCTGGGGCAGCCCGCCCGTGGTAACGGCAATTTCCAGATCCCCATCGCCGTCTAAGTCGGCCACCGCCGGCGCTGATTCAATGCGCGAGGTCGAGGTAGATTTTGGGGGGTTAGCGGCGTTCAAATCAAGGGCTGTTTGCCGGGACCAGACCACCGACCAACTTGAGCCATTGTAAGCGACCACATAAAGCATCCCATCATAGGCGCCCACAACAATTTCTTTATCGCCGTCGCCGTCAAAATCGGCCACCGCCGGCGAGCCATGCTGGATACGTTGGCCACCCAAGACCACAATAGTGCTATTGGGCGCCGCCCGCGCAATAGGATTGATTTCTACAAGTGTTCCGATACGCCAAAACACGCCTAACAACACCAGACTAATACTCAACAACCACTTTTTTGGGTTTGACACTAAGACCTCCGGGGAGTTTTTATAAAATCAGTTAGCCCGTCTAAGGGTTGGGCTAACATGTGAAACAACGTTACCTTTACCATCATATCCAATACCTCAGTTTTCATGCAGGTGAGACGGCTTCCATGAAAGACACATATCGCCGGGCGATATCGTCAATATTGTGATGGCGAGCGATAAACTGCCGGCCATTGTCGCTAATTTGTTGCCGGAAATCGGGCTGATTCACTAAATACGCCAGGAGAGTCACCAAGGTATCTTGTTGGTATTCATCTGGAGCCACTTTCACGCATAAGTCGTCCACATTCCCACTCCGCATAACGCGCCATTATTTACCGTGGGGTAAGCCCAATCGCGCCAAAGCCTGCTGTAAGGCCGCCTCGGCCTGAAGTGGGCCTAATTCGCGCCAACGTTCTTTTTGCTTGCGGATGATCTGCTGGCGCAAAGCCTCATCGCTGACCATCAAGTGAGCCATCTCGGCTACCTCTTGATACCCCAAATGGGTGTAGAGCACGCCCGCCTGGCCCAATGTTTCGGGGATAGCGGTGGCTTTATGAGCCAAAATAGGGAGATCAAAGTACATGCTCTCCACCAAAGGGACGCAAAAACCCTCGTGATGGCTGGCCGCCAGATAAAGATCACAGGCGCGATAATAAGTTTTTAGTTGGCTCTCTGACACCTGGCCGGCAAATATGACTTTTCCTGTTAGGCCAAGTTCAGTCACCAGGGTATCCAGGTAGTTATTATACGAAGAAATATAACGTGAGCCAACGATATGTAGCCGTGATTGGGGGTTAATATACCGGTTATAGACGTAAAAGAGGCGAATAATTTCCTCAATCGCCTTGTTAGGCGCCACTCGGCCCACGGTTAGCCAGTTAATCCAGCCAGGTTGGCGTAATGTAGCCCATAAAACCCGGTCATCGTCCAGGTCCGCAAAATGGTCCTGGGGCAAAAAAATGGGCAGAACAGCCGTTTTTTCGAGGGGTATGCCGGCGGCAACCAATTCTTGACGGTTAAAGTCAGAATCTCCCAAAGCCAAGTCCAAACAACCATCAGACAGCCAGGTTAATCCGCGCCTCCCTGTATCGCACAGCAAAGCCAGGTTATCGTCCCAACCGTGAAAAAAATGAGCCGGGGTGATGTTATGATAAATTAACACCCGCCGCCCCCTGGCCTCGCGGAAGAGGCGAATGTTGGGGGTATAAATCGAATAATGATAAATTAATAAGTTATCCGGCTCTTGAAGATAGGGTATAAAGGCCACATCCGGTCGCACCCGGCCGGCCAATTCGGGAGCGATATGCTGGGCGTAGATGGCTGTTTCATACCCCCAGGCCCGCAAACGGGCCTCGATCTCAAAGACATGATTGCTAATGGCATCGCCGGGTAAGACAGCATACGTTATTTGATGGGCCTTCATTTGTTTACCGTCTCTCTTGCTGAACCAAACGCGCTTCCAGAGCCTTAACCCGGCCCTCAAGTTCAACCAATCGCCGCCCTTGCAGAGCTTGCCAATGTTCGAGTTCGTCAACAATCAGGCTGATGCGCTTGTTGATCAGAGATTGTTGTCGCATCACCGGCAGAACGTACCATTTGGTAGACATCCAGTTCCAACAACGCCGGATCAGGACAATGAGCGGGCCAAATAGGGGGACAGATGATTGAAATACAGGCTCATGGAGGGTCGTCATGGTCGTTAGTTCGAGCAAGGCTTGGGTTAAGGTCGAAAACGCCGTTTCTGGTGAGCCGGCCAGGGCAGAAGCTCCCTCCTTTGGGGGGGTAAGGGGGCCAGGGATATCGAAATCGGCCTGATATACGCCATCGGCCAGCCGTTGCCCTATCTGGGCTCGGATCCGCTCCCGGATCGTTTGTTGATCTATTTCAGGGTCACGAATTTCGATGATGGGCTTCATTACATCTGTCATGACTGTTTTCATTCTCCAATTGGGCCAATCGCGCCTCCAAATCGGTTTGTAATTGCAATATCTCACGGAGGACTACAACCAGATTCCGATTAAAGGTCACCTGGCGTTCCAGCATAGGGTCCAGATAAGGTTCGCGCAAGTGCGAAGTAAGGTTTCGTCGCACCCAGGTAATCAACGGTCCAATAAATGGCACATAGGAGCGTATCTGATAGTTACGTAACATCACATCCGTTTGACGCTCAATCGCCTCGAGGCGAGCAACAAGTGTAGCTGTTTGCTGGCGGGGTAAGGTAAAAGTCGAATCAGATATACGTTTTGGGTCAATCATTGTTTCACCTCGGTTTTCAACCACTGCTGGAAGGAGCGTATTCCGTAGTCCTTGATGCACAAGATCAATCAACAGGTCATTGTCTGGCAATAAAAAGATACGTGTTGGCTCACAGCCATAAGTCTCGATCAAAGTTGTTTGAGCAGCAGCGTCAGAAACCAGACAAAAATCGGCATAAGCAGCCCACTCAGCAGCTTCCAAATTTGTATCATCTCGCAAATCCAGTATCACCAGCCCCTGGGCCAGAGTTCTCAAAGCTTCGTGACCTGTACGAAAAACGTATAGATCAGCGTCAAGCGTAGAGGCGTCCGTATGTAACACATCATAACCCTTTTCTTGAAAAAAGTGAGCCAGGGCCATGAATCCTGCCGACTCTGGGCCCACAAGCTGTACCTTCACAAAGCAAACTCCTTTTGTCGCTGGCGGCGACGCAACACACGAAGATAGATTCCCTCTATCCGATCAGCCAAACGCGCGGTAGTATAGCGACGGAGGACCTTTTCTCTCCCGTTAGCCCCCATTTGACGTGCCAAGGCGGCATCATTGGCCAAACGGGCAATACAACCAGCCAAGTCAGCAGCATCATTGGCAGCAACTAACAACCCATCTTGACCATCGTGGATGACTGATGCCACAGCGGGCGTTCGGACACCAATGACCGGTCGTCCCATAATCCATGCCTCTAGAAAGACAATGCCAAAGGCTTCACCGGCCGAAGGCAAAACCAGACAGTCACAGGCTTGTAAAGCCGTCAGCTTTTCTTCATGAGAGACCGCACCCAAAACGTGAAGACCAGGCACCTCCTGATGACGAAGCCAGAGCGCCCGTGAATAGTCGGTTTCAGGTCCCACAGCTAAAAAGTGCATTTCTGAGTAATAGGAGCGGAGAGCCAAATGGGCCTGCAAAGCAATATCCAGCCCCTTGTAGTCTGATTTACGGCCTAGAAAGAGAAATACAAAACCCTGGTCAGGCAACCCTAACTGACGCCGAGCCAGAATCTGACTGCCATCTTTGTAGTTATTGGGTTGCACCCCCGTTCCACCAATACTGACTCGCCAAGGGTCAAGTTTCAGGTCCAATAATAAATCGCGTTCAGCAGGAGTATCGGCAATAACATGATCACAGCCAAACATAACCCGTCGTTGATAACCAATATTATAGGTTACTTCTTGTTTAGCATGCGCATGAGGAGTAACAACTAAGGGTACGTTCCAACGTTGAGCCGCCCAAAAATTATAGGTAGCGTGACTGTGTACCAGGCAGTTAAGATGAATCAAATCGTACTGATGCCCCTGATTGAAAGTTGCCCAAAACATCGTGGGTGAGATTGGACCACCACCAAACAAAATGAAAGGTTCATAGCAACGCGAATGAGTGCGCCAATAATTGCGCAAGCCGAAGTGCAATACTTTCCAGACCCATTCCCGGCGGCGCACCGAGTCAAAACGGTAAACTTTCACCCCATTTAAAAGCTCAAAGGGTGGCAACTTGTTCTGCCAGGTGTCAATATCAAGCGCCCGGCTAGTAAACACATCCACCTCATGGCCACGTTGGACTAATTCCTCTGATAAGTCGGCGATATACTTTTCTGCTCCACCAATAGCAGGCGGGTAACAATGGCTAATGTGCAAAAAACGCATTGTTTATCATATCCCATCGTGTTGATTTTCTTACTCAAACACAAAATTGTATAATTTAGTCTCTAACTACTGCTGTATAATCATCGGATTCGCGAACAGAAGGGCGGGAGATGGCCCTGGACTGTTCTCGAAGCATTACTACCTCTTCGGCTAACAATTCCACAACGTTCATAAGAGCAGCATTGACACTATTCTGCTCCTCCACGATGGGGGTGATATACCAACTTAACAGGCGCCGAGTAACTTTTTGAAATAGAGCAATGACCTTGGGCCAAACACCTCGTGGCCAGTTGGGCCAGGCGATGGGCTGATGTGGTTCCACACGCCAATGCAGTTTGTACAAAGATGCCAAGAGCGCTCTGCCATTCAAGGGGGTGATAAGATCATCCACAGCGAACCAGGTCTCAAGAATTTGAACTACGCTTTCAGGTAATGTAGAGGAGATACCTGGCAAAGAAGCCTGACGTAACTGGGTCAGTACATCGGTTAGAACAACCAGAGACTCAATCCGGTTCTCAAGACCTAACCGCTCACGCCAGTCGGCCAGATCATCTAGTTCACGCAACATCTTCAAACAGGCCCAGCGCGATAATTGAGAGTGCAAAAGTGGACCAGTACGCAAGAAATTCAATTCAGCTGGAAGAAATTCCTGAAGTAACTGATCGGCTGACCAGTGTTTACATACAAAACGCAACCGCCCGGCATATAAAGACAACATTCGGCTCAGGCTTGTAGCCCCGGTGGTAGAAGATTCATGGTGAATAGCTATTGCTTGCGGAGCCAAAACAACCCGAAAACCGGCCGCCCGAGCCCGATAACTCATATCAGGATCTTCGTAGTCTATCGGAAAGAACTTCTCATCTTCGTATCCTATCTGATCTAGTGCGCGACGGGTGATAGCCAGTGAAGCTCCGGTGACGAAATCGACATCACCAAAATGGTCCCACTGGCCCCGATCCAATTCATGCCAGCCCAAATGATAGCTACAACCTCGCGGTCTATCAATACGCCCACCAGCAAACTGAATAGTACCATCCGGGTAAAGAAGTTTGGCGCCCACAATACCAATAGTAGGGTCGGATTGAGTGGCTCGCACCAGCCAGGCCAACCAATCAGGAGAGACTTCTACGTCCGCATTAATGAGAACTAAAACTTCACCCTGAGCTGCTCTCAACCCAACATTGTTACCCCCAGCGACACCCAAATTACGACCAGTGCGAATTAGTTTAAATTCAGGAAAATCACGTTCAACAATCTCGGCTGTTCGATCAGGCGAGCCATTATCTACTACAATCACTTCCAAAGCCGGATAGGTTTGACAGCGTAGAGCTTTCAGACAGGTAGCAATGTAAGGCTCTCCACCCCACCCTAGAACGATGATAGAAGCCAAAGGGTCAGTCATTTAGGGTCATCCATCTGTTTGTAATTTTGATAACAATTGCAAATACTTCTTCACTGCTTAACCACAACCGGCACGGCGCGATAATACCAGCCTCGCTTGCCTTCAGCCAGGATGTAAAGCATATGTTTACCAGGTGCTATCTTGCTGGCATCCCAGGTAAATTGGAAACCCGATGAACCATAGCGATCTCCAAAATGGGGCGTCAGATCCGTCCGCCAACGACCGTATTCGGCCTGGCCTAATTCGGCGCCCGGTTCGTCCAGGTTATCAAGATAGATTGTAAGACGATCAATACCCACCTCAGGATCAAGTTGGCTAAGCGCAAACCCGGAAATCTGAACAGGGCCGGTGATTTCGGCGTTGGGCCTTGGTATATCAATAGCAATAAAAAAGTCTTCGGTCAGAGCTTTACCAACGGTACGTGGACCTTTATAGGCTCGTACAATAGCACGATTACCATCGTAGCAAGTTACAAGTTCTACCCGTGGAAACCCGGCAGCTCGGACCGTTTGCAACAGGCAAGGTACGTTAGGCGTCCACCAATTTGTGGGATCATTTCCCAGTTCATCGTGTTCGTAGAAACGGCTAAGCCCCTCGTCATCAAAATCCACCGAACAGTTATCTTTCCTTTTCCCCTGAAAGATTTGTCTGAAAATTGCGAATTTGCTTCTTTTAGCAGGCTGGGTCTGGCCCATAATGTGTGACTCGACAATAGCATACTCCCGAGTTACGCTGGCGATCCGCTCCAGAGCTAGAATAGGATTTTTAAGATGATAATACACCCCAAAAAAGAAGACAATATCGAACATCCCCAGTGTGTCAGGCTGAAGATCATAGACATTTAGTTGGTGAAACTCAGCCCTGGACCCCCGTATTTCATGGGCCAAAAAGAACCCCTGGCGCGGCCAGGCGTCAATGGAAACCACTTCAGCACCCCGCGATTCGGCCAGAAAGGTAAAATACCCGTCAGCACAACCGATATCTAGAACACGCTTGCCACTCAAATCTTGAGGAATTTCAAAATAATCCCCACGCTCTAACATGGGACTGACACCATTGGTCATAACGCCAGGGACCACTTCATAATTATGAAACCATTGGATTTGGCTGACCCGGGATCGGATTTCTTCTTTATTCATCTTTTTTTCCCTCTAAGAGTCTCTGTAGAGTGTCAATCTTCTGTTCTAAATGGACGACTTTTAGAGCCAAACTGTTAATCTCACGCGTACTCTGATCTGTGACCAGACTCATATCTCGAGCAATGGTCGTTATCAGGTTCAGCGTGGCCCAATTAAAGACATTTTGCTGTTGAATCATCGGCAAGACATACCAGCGGGTGGAGACGTTATTCCAGGCCTGCCGAAAAGCGGCGATGCCTGGTCCCACCACAGGCACATGAGATTGAAAAGGACGTTCCTCAATTTGCCAGTGGGTTTGCAAGCCGGTCCAATGCGGCTCTGCGCCCGGTGATAATAGCGGGTCGGTCTGAGGTTCGCCGTTCGCCCGGGCTTCAGCCTCGCCAGTCAGAGAGACAGCGCGCAATTTGGTGGCCAGAGCCAATAACCCGGCCCATTCTTCGAGCGGCTTCTGGCTATGGGCAGGGCTATCAGGTCGCAGACGAAGCGCAAATATATCGGGCAAAGAGAGGACCAGGCGTAAGTAAGCATCACGGGCGGCCATCATTTCTACAGTGCGGCCCAGATGTCCGGCCCAGTCCAGTTCAGCAGACGCAAATTCAGCCTGAAGCCAGGTAAGGGGCTTGTGTTTGAATAAGAAGCGGAGCCGTCCGTAGTGCACCATTGCTTTCTGAGCGTAACCGGCTCCGTCAATGGACGTTGATTCATGGTGCGTTACTACAGCCGAAGGGCAATAAACCACCCGTAACCCCACCTGACGGGCGCGATAACACCAGTCCGTATCTTCATAATAGGCCGGGACAAAGCCCTCATCCAATGGCCCAATCTTCACCAGGGTTGAACGCGTCAGGGCTATGGAAGCTCCGGTAACAAATTCCACATCCTGAGCCTGGTCATATTGCCCCGTATCTTGTTCATAGCGGCCGATGTGCTCAGATTCGCCCCGCGGGCCGGACAGATAGGCGCCGGCATGCTGGATGGCGCCGTCAGGATAGATCATTTTGCAACCAACCAGGCCAACCGTCGGGTCGGCGAGAGCGGTAACCAGGGCGGCCAACCACCCTTCATGGACAACGGTATCTTGATTGAGCAAAACCAAAACGTCACCTGTCACGGCCCGCAAGCCAATATTGTTGCCGGCGGCAAACCCCAGGTTATCTGAGTTACGTACCAATTTTACCTGGGGGAAGCGTTCAGCGACAAAATCGGCCGAGCCATCTGATGAGGCATTATCCACCACAACGACCTCAAAGTCGGCGTAGTCTTGAGCCAGAACAGCCTGCAGGCAAGCCTCGATGTAGGCGATACCGTTCCAAACCAGAATGATAATCGATGCTTTCGGTGTATCCATCAAAAATTGCTTTCCGTCAGATCAAACTTTAGCCACCTTAGTGGCTCGGGCTTTCAACCGTTGCAGCCAACGCATCAAGCGGATGAAACGCCCGCCCTCATAACTCTGGACCAGGGTCTGGAGTCGATCAACATCATTTTGTAGACGCGCAATTTCGCTGAGGTAAAAAGATTTCTTCATGGTGCCGTTCAGGGCCACTTTATCTGCCGCTCGTTGCGGATGGCGACAAAACGCCACTAGGGGTTGGGCAGCCCGTTCCCAGTTTAAGGCCTGGCGGGCTTCTGCAAACTGTTTACTAAAAGCCGTTTCCGGCTTCTCCAGCAGCCGGAGAATAGCCGTTGCTACCCCCTCTACATCCTCATAGTCCATGATACAACCCAGTTTGTATTTTTCTACCAACTCACTGGTGGCATCCCCCCGGGTGGCGATAATGGGCAGGCCAGCCCAAATGTACTCCAAGACCCGGCTCCGAAAGGCCAGGCGGGTCTCCAAGGTATCATAATGGAGGGTTAAGGCCAGATCACTTTCCAGCAGGACGTTGCCCCAGTCGGCGTAAGGAACCCAATCACCGAAAAAGACGGCTTTGTTCAACAGACCTAATGCCTCGGCGGTTTGCCGGGCGGCCTGGTTATGGGTCGGCGTATTAGCCATCCACGGATTCGGATGGCGTGTTCCAGGGAAGACCAGGCGCACATCTTGACGCTGGCGCCAAACTCTGGCTACAGCGTGAATAGCGGTCAATGGGTCCAACCAGGGCCATAAGCCCCCGCCCCATAATATCAGGCGATCTGTCTCTGCAATGTCAGGCCAAACCGTCTTTATCACCGCTCGGGTATGTTGAGCAGACGCCTCCGGCAAACCGAAAGGAACTACATCAATCAAACGCCTCAGAGAGAGGTCCTGGCCATAGGTATGTGGATTGATCCGGCCATTGGCTTCTAACAGGCCCAACCACCAGTCACGCTGGCGTTCGCTGGCGCAAAGGAAAAAATCGCCCATTACATACTGCTGGTTCAAGTCGTCCAGCCGGGCCTGCCAATGTAGTAGTTGTTCCGGGAGGCTCCGCGATTGCATCAGGGGCAACCACTCAGCCAATAACGGATCATAGCCATCGACGACCAAACAAGCATCACTCTGAGCCAATTGGGGGAAATCACTGGCGATGTCACTGGGAAAGATGACCACTTTAGCGCCGCTGACCCAAGACGCCAAGGACCCCCAATCGCGCCGCTGATATTGGACGACCTGGAAATTTATCTCGGGGAGATCTGGCGCTTTTTCGTGAGGAGCGGCCAGGATAACATCGAATTCTCGCCCTAACACCCGCGCCAGGTGGAAGTAGCGGATGCCTGGCCCGGCCATCTGGGCGCCGACAACATCATGGCTAATGATTAGGATGTGTTTCTGCTCGCCTGCTTGCTGCAAATCCATTTTAATCAGGTTTTACCCTCAGGGCAGGCTCTCCTTCCCGTCCCAGCCCGGCTTGTAACCAATAACATAGCACTCAAAAGGGCGATCCAGGGCATCTATCCGCTGTAAAACAGTTTTATGGGCCGTTAAAACTTGATTAACCTGACCGACTATATCATCTAGAAAAGGTTGGACAACAAATTTGAAGAAGATCGTCTTTCCCCACCGGCTTAAACGTCGCACGGGGCTGCTGGTGGGGGGAAATTCGGGCCGGTAGTTTATAGGCATCCGGCTGGAATCTTCCAATGTATCGGGGGCAAGGCCGTTATTTAAGCAGAAGGAACCGGAGTCGGGATTCTCGCCATCTTCAATGTTTTGAAACCCACAATAATCCAGAAAAAAGCTCAATAAACGCGGATGATAAAACGCCTTATGTCCAAAATGCAGGTGATAGAGCTCCAGGTGGGCGAAAAGGGCCCTGGGATTGGGTGTAGCTAAGACAATCCGTCCCCCAGGCTGCAAAGCGCGATGTGAAAGACGGATGAGCTCTAAAACTGCTTCATAGGGCATATGCTCCACCAGGTGAGAGGCGTAAATACCATCCAGGCTGCTTTCATTCACCTCTGCTAAGTAGGTTAAGACATCCGCCTCGACAACGGGCACCTGACGCGCCCGCAAGTCCGCACAGGTGGCAGGGTCGGAGTCAACGCCGATAGTCTCTATGCCAGCCTCGTTGAGCAGGCTTACAAACGTGCCCTGCCCACACCCCAAGTCAACGACCCGCCGGCAGCCAGCAAACATCGGCAGGTAAAAACGCCGGACAGGGATTTGGTTTTCAGGCGTAACCCCTGTATAGCGCAAAAAGGCATAATCCAGTCCAGGTTCCATAAATTATCACCGACTTATAGATTCAGCGATGAGACGGGTTTCGCATTATCGCTGATTCCTTGATTCGCTTTATCGCTGATTCCTTGAGCTGCCAGCGGGCAGGCAAATAAAAAGCGCCATAAGTTTCAGTTACTTTACCGGGCAGGACCTGAAAGCGATACAGGCGGTGTTGGTGGTCGTAAGCCTGAACGGCCTGCGAATCATAAACAGCCACAGAAAGCTCATAAGAGCCCGGTAGCAAATTCAAAGCTTCGATTGTATAATCAATAAAACCTTGCTTATGAAGCATTTCAATGGGATAGTTGCTCTGTTTGGTATTCGGCCCATTAATCTGGAGACCATCGGAGCGATAGATGGCGATGCCAAATACCGGCGCTTCAACCGGCTCTGAGGCCCGATAATGCATACGTATCGTTAGCGGTTCGCCCACGTGAAAAGTTGTTTGGCGCCGGTCGAAGTGATTTAATAGCTCAACACTGGTAATCTCAATCTCACCACTCCCCCAACGATGGATCGTTTGCCCCGCTTCGGTCAGAGTTTGTTGGGCCACTGTTGAGACACGCTCAGGGAGTTTCACCCGTTTAGCCACGTGACGCTGGTATTGCGCCGTCAAATAGGTCTCAATAACACGTTCTATGTCGCCATTCTCCTGGATAGTCCCGTTTTCCAGCCAAATGCCCCGCTGGCAGTAAGCCCTGACCATATCCATACTATGGGAAATGAGGATTAAAGTAACACCAGCCTGTTTCAACTGAGCCAACCTCTTTAAGCAGCGCTGCTGGAAAATATGATCCCCTACGGCAATGACTTCATCAATTAAAAGAATATCAGGTTCCATATGGCTGGCCACGGCAAAAGCCAGGCGCAGGTACATCCCAGATGAATAATGTTTGACGGGTAACTCGATATACTCGTCTATATCGGCAAAATCAACAATAGCCGTATATTTATGGTCAATCTCCTTACGACTTAAGCCCAAAATAGAACCATTGAGATAGATGTTTTCCCGGCCACTTAAGTCGGGGTGAAATCCGGCCCCAAGCTCCAGCAAAGATGAGACACGACCATTAATTTCAATCTTCCCGGAGGTTGGGGGGATGATGCAGGAAATTAACTTTAAGATGGTGCTTTTTCCCGCCCCATTGGGGCCAATTAAAGCGACGGCTTCACCCGGCATGATCGAAAAACTTACATCTTTGAGGACCCACAAAGATTCCTTTTTCGTTTTTTTCTTCACCCCAGAGGGCATCTTCGACTTGAAGCCATTTACAAACAACTCCTGAAAGGAGCGCGGCCTTTGTTTATCAATGAGATATCTTTTTGAAACTGACTTGAACTCAATTGCAGTTGTCACGGTCTTATCAACTTAAACTGTCCTGTCGAGGATTAATTTTTGGAAAGCAGAGGCAAATATACCCGCTGTGTGGCTGCCAGGGCCACCCCTGAAATGCTTTGAGAAGATGCCACAGGATCCTCAGCACTTTCAATCTGCACGAAATAAGGGTTAGCACCCGCCAACACGTTGGTCCAATCTACTGAAACCGTAGCAAATCCGCCACAACCTGCCAGAGGGCGAGTTATTATCTGGGGTGAGCCGATTTGAGGACCGGGGATTAGGGGGTCACCGGCATAAAAAGTGACCGTAATTGGTGAGGTAGATGAGATATTACCACTATTGGCAATATCTGCTTTCAAGGTAAACGTGACAGGTGCCCCAGCAGCCAGGACGACGGAGGGAACGGTTTCTGTTCGTGAAGGTTTAAGGCTGACGGCCGGGGCCAATGCAGCGGTGTAATCACGATAGGTTTTGCCCAAATCCCGGATTGCGCCTGTTTTGGCATCGAACAAAGTACCTCCCCAATTCTCGGCCGGGCCATCTGCACTAAACCAGGCCCATCTCTGCACCAAACGATTGTCATCATGGAGGTAACCCAGGGTCTCATCCGTGTCGTCGAGCATTAGGTCGAAGCTGGCGAGCATAAAGTCTCCCACCCGTTCCTGAGATAACAAAAGGCCATCCTCGTCTAAATAATCCTCAGGAAATAGAACACCATATTCGGTAATAACCAATGGCTTGTTTCGCTGCCCACGCTGGGCCATCCAGGCCCGGAAATCTATGATCCGCTGCCAGAAGATGTTTACATCATCCATATCACGGACATCATAGAGAATACCTTCATAGACATCCTCAAATTCTGGCCCAGGTGGAATGAATGCGCCCCACACTGCGTATTTAGGATCACCATTATTTGCCAGGGGATGGTCGCCAGAAATTTCCTTCAGGATGAAGCTGTGAATATTCCACACATCTACCGGCATCTCTTCGTCGTACCTGGCCTGATAACTATCCCAGATAATATCCAGATATTGAAAACGCAGCGGCGTGGGTTGGACAATAGCTCCAATGCCGACCTTGGCCGTTGGGTCAACCCCTTTGATGAGATGATACAGGTCGTGATAGGCATCGGCGTAGATCGTAGCCCAGAGGGTGTCTTGCCAGATACTGTCAGGTTCGTTGGCAATGAACCACGTTTGACCCGGCTTGGTGGCTACCTCGATCATTAAATCGTCTTTATTAGGGCTGGCAATATAACTGTTCGAGTTCGCTTGTAATCTAACCAAGTTGACATGTTCTATCCCCACCGGCTCGCCTAAAGAAGGTTCTGTACGCCAATTGACATACCAGCCTGCGTTCAGGCTGCTTAATTCATTGGGGTCAAAAGGCGTAAAATTGTTCCCAACCGTTACCCCAAAGCGGCAGTTGGGATAATAGGGCAGCAGCAAGGTAGACGTACCTTCTTGCGCCTGGCTCAAAGGAATAAATACACTACTTATAATGATAAAAAAAGCAATTATAACACCGGCTAAGTGGCGGACACTTTTTTTTGAGGTAGTAATAATCCTCTCCTTCGCACGCAATCCATTATTTTAGTGGCCTATCAGGCCTTCGAGGCTAAGATAAGATAGACCGGGCTGCCATCATAATTGACCATCACAAGACCATCGGTGACCCCGTCTGTCATATCGAAGATGGTGGCCGAGGCGCCGAATTTATCGACGATGGTGACATGGCTGGCCTGAATAGTCATCTGAGCCGGGCTGTCATCGTTTGTCCAAATGACATAAAGCGTTTCTTGTCCCCGCTGGTAGACATACCCTTCCGCCTGAGCATATCCCAATTCGGCCGTACTTAAAGACCGTTGGTAGGTTGCATTCCCCAATTGAGTTACGACAGCTTGATAAGCAGTGTATGAAGGCTTGGGAACAAAATTTATATCGGTTAAGCCAAAAGAGTATAGAGACGATGAATCGTTCAGCGCAAACCAGATCATAATTTCAATGTCGGCTGCCCTGGCCCGGCTATAAGCTTGCACGACATAACGGCTCTGTAGTTCATCACTTCCGCCGAGATTGGGATCAGTCGTGAGCCCAATTTCTGTGATGGCAACCGGTTTGTTGGTGAGGCCATAAGAGGCCAATTTATCCGTCAAAAAATTAGTTTTGCCAATTAGATCAGGTCCATAAGGGTTCCACTTATAGGCAAAGGCTGGGTAGTAATGAAAATTCAAGAAATCGGTATAGTTTCCCCCTCCGGCGGCTAAAAAGTCATCTATAAACTCCCGCCTAAAAGCTCCCAGACCTTCATCACTAAAGTTATCGTAAGCGATGCCGCCCATCAAGACTGAGGCAGAAGGATTAGCTGCTTTGATAACCGGATATACCTGGGCCATGAGGTCGGCATATTCATCTCCTCTATCCCCCCAATATCCAAACCCTC
>JABAHQ010002808.1_pt4 | contig 16861 bp, 16 predicted proteins | sample 7062091 | NCBI WGS metagenome assembly JABAHQ01 (sample SAMN14534359, study PRJNA622989) | marine sediment metagenome | biome: marine biome [ENVO:00000428]; feature: marine pelagic biome [ENVO:01000023]; material: deep marine sediment [ENVO:00002113] | place: India: Gulf of Kutch | collected...
CGCCTCGCGCGTCCCGTCACGCTGGCGCTGGCCGCCGGGATCCAAGGTGCAGCCGTCGAACTCCAATCGCGCCAGCGCCGCGCGCGCCACCAGCGGTGCGTTGGCCGCGAAGCCCGGGGCGCGCGCCAGATACACGCCCTCGAAGCGCACGGCCAGGTGCGCCACCGACGCGTCGCCCGGCGTGGTGGGTCGAAAGCGCAGCGGACGCGCCAGGAGGATGATCGGCCGCTGGTCGCCCGCGGCGCGGATCACCAGCGAGCGGTTGAGCTGGATCGCGACCGGGCCGTCGGCGTTGGTGGCGCCGGGGAGCGTGTCGATGTCGAGCGGATGCACCAGGCTGTCCTGGATCTCCACCACGATGGGCGTGGGTGCGTCGTGGATGTTGGAGAGCGCCGACTGCAGCGAGGTCCCGCCCGGCAGGGCGCTCACCACGCGCCTGTCCACCGGCTCCCCCGCGAACGCCGTCGGGCTCGCGGCGCGCGAGATCGGATGCGCCCCCACCGGACCCGCCGCGCCGTAGGTGTAGCCGCAATAGATGCGCGAGTCGAAGCCGCCGGCGCTCGCATCGATCAAGGCATCACGCTCGGCCGCGTTCGCCACGCCGAGCATGACGCGCCCGATATCGGGATCGACCACGATCTCGTAGCGCCGCAGCGGCCGTCGCAGGCCCTGCTCCCAGGCGCACAGGTTGTCGCCGCGAAACGTCCAGTCGATGCCGCTGAAGGCCGCCTGCGGCAGGTAGAGCTGCAGCCCCACGTCTCCGAGGTCCAGCCCGCTCGGAGGTATGGCGCTCGCGTCGAACACATCGACGCTCACGTACGCCGCGGGATTGCCCGCCTCCGACCCGGTGGTCAGGCGCGCATCGAGCACGGGCCCCGGCACCGCGTCCGGGCGGGTGAGCCGATCGGGCGCCGTGCGCCAGGTGTTGAACAGCCGCACCGGGCGGTCCAGGGGATCGAGATCGAAGTACACGGCGAAGCGCGCGCGGTGACTGCCGGCGGGGGGCGGCCCGAGATTGGTGAAGCCCTTGGCGAGCGGCACGCTGACCCGCAGCCGGTACGCCTCCAGGCGCCACAGGAACACCGCCAGGTTGGGCAGGTTGTAATGGATCGCACCGTCGCCGAAGGCCTCTCGGCCGGCCGATTTCACGTCGGCGGTGTAGGCGAGCGGATCGAAGGGCGTGCCCAGCAGACTGAGCATGGCCGGATCGCGCACCGGCACGGTGCCGCCGCGCGGCACGGCGAAGCGCGTCATCGCCGGCGAACCGTAGGGCGGCAGCCCGCCTGCATCGGGGCGCTGGTGATTGAGGTGCTGCGTCCACCCGAGGCGCTCGCGCAGCTCTACGCAGCGGCACGCCCAGCCGGTGAGGTTCGCGGCGGCCCGCTCCAGCGCGCCCAGTGTGCCCTTGCGCCTGCGCAGCGCGATGGTGTCCGCGACGTCCGCGCGCAGGGTCCACGGATCGCCCTTGAGATGGCTGGTGCCGACCAGATCGGCGATGTAGGGGATCACCCAGTCGTCGCAGGTGTCGATGAAGAGATCGTGATAGAGCGCCTCGATGCTCTCGTGCACCGCGTCGAAGCCCAGCTCCACCGCCGCCAGGTACTCGCGCAGCTGGTCGGGCGGCAGCTGCTCGGCATCGCGGATGCGATAGATCTCGGGCAGGCGTTCGTAGAGGGGAACGCGCTGGGTGTCCGTGCCGTTCATGGCGATCGCCTCGGCCTCATCATTCGCACTCCTGCGCCGGCGGCGGCGCCGCCGAGCTGAGCGTCAGATGGCTGGGATGCAGCTGCAGCAGCTCGGCTTCGGCGCAGCCGAGCTTTGCGCTGAAGGGGCGCGGTGCGGCGGGCAGCACCAGCGCCGTCGGGTCGGCCGCACCGGCGGCGAACATCCCGAGCCCCGTGACCCTGCACCACACGACGCCTTGCACCTGCTGCACCACGCCCTCGATGCGGCTCGCGTACTCGGGCTCGCCGAGCCGCCGGTTGCGCAGCCCGAGCAAGCCGCTGCGCGCGTGGTCCTCGTCGCCCACGAGCCCGAGCGCCGCACGCAGCCGCGCTTCCACATCCGCCTTGACGAGACGCGGGTCGTACGCATACAGGAGATCGAGGAACGCGTAGCGCAGAAAGGCCTGCTCGATGGCCACCGAAAATCGGTCCGGGCCGCGGCAGCGCTGAAAGTGCGCGATGGTGGCGCGCACGTCCTGGAACTCCGCCTCGCGGCCCGCCTCCAGCAGCACGCGCAGCAGCACCGCCGGCACGCCGTCCTTGAGCCCCCAGGCTGCCGTGGCCGCGCTCACGCCGGGGATCGTGTTCACCTCCGTCTCGTAATCCTGCAGGCTCACCAGGCGGCCCAGGCTCTGCACCTTGCCGGGCGCCGCTTCGCGCGCCTTGGCCGCCGCCTCGGGCTGCGCGCCGCCGCTCACCACGTCGGGCAGCCGCACCTTCTCCAGCCCCTCCAGACGCTGGCCCGCCGAGGGCGCGGCGCCGGGCTTGAGCGCGCCGTGCGCACCGGCGCCGCTGCGATAGCGCGCGGTCACGTTGTCGATGCCGGACGGCAGCCGCGCCCCGGCCTCGCCGTCGCCGAACTGCACCCAGCTCGCGCCGTCGGCGTCCTCGCGCACGATGTAGATCTCCTCCCGGGGTCCGCGCCCGAAGAACGAGGCCACGCGAGTCCACCGGCGGCCGTTGACATACACCTCGAGCTCCGGCACCTGCGGCGGCGTCGCGCCGTCCGAGAGGAAATAGGTCAGTGGCGCCTTGGGCAGCTTGAAGGTCTGGAACTGCGCGCGGCCGTCGCCGTTGCCCAGCACGGCCTCGCGCTCGGCCTTGCCCTGGGTGGCCTGGGCGAGATTGCCCAGCACGGCCACGCGCGGTGCCGCTTCGTCGAAATCCTGGCGCAGGAACGGCTGGGGCACCTTGTCGAAGGACAGTGCCCACATGCGCGGCTCGTCGGCGGCGCCCGCAGGCAGGGTGAAGTCCCCCTGCGTCTTGGTGCAGTTGAGCGCCAGCAGCCGGCCGTCGTCGCGGCGCAGCAGCAGCGCGCGTCCTGCCAGCGCCTTGGCCTCGCCGTCGGTGCCGTAGAAGAACAGCGCGTCGGTGCCGCTGGTCAGCGCCCCGCTCGAGAAGGTCGTCTCGCCGCGCAACGTGAGCGGCGGGCTGGTGACTTCATGGATGCGCCAGCCGCGGATATCGCTCTCCGGATCATCCAGCCCGGTATGCCTGACCAGCGGCGAATCGAGCGTGACAAAGCTGCTCGGTCCGTTGAGGTTGCCGAAGCCCATGTTGCCCGCATCCACCGCCTTGATGGTCTTGACCACCGTGAGCGGGTAGTGCGTGTACGCGTCCTCCTCGCGCACGACGGCCTGCACGACGACGCGCGTGTTCACCGTCAGGTCGCTCACCTCCTGGTCGAGCGGTACGAAGGCGGGCGGGAGCGAGATGCTGGCGCTGCTCAGCGAGCAGCTATGCCCGGGGTCGACGTGGCGGTCGAAGCGGGTGTTCGATTCGATGGAACCGATGATCTTGCCGCTCCCGTCGGTGAGGTTGCGCGTCTTCTTGGGCGGCGCGTTGTGGCCGAAGTGGCGGAACGCGCGGCCCAGGCGATAGCCGGTGACCGCGCCGCTCCAATCCTGCTCGACGGCACCCTCGAGCTCCACGATGGTGCGGTCCAGCAACTGCGTGACCTTGGACACCTTCACCACTTGCGGAGCCTTCTGCGCCGACAATGTGCCGCCCGAGCTGGTCCAGGCGGGTTCGGGCGGCACCAGCATGAGGCGATCGCCCTCCTTCAGCTCGAACCCTGCACGCGCCGCGATGGTGGTGCTCCCATTCACCGCGGTGAGCTCGATGCGCACCGGCTGGCCGCTGATGCCGCTCGCCGGGCTGCGCGGCCGATACAGATGGAAGGCGCTCAGGTGCGGCCAGGCGATGAGATCCGCCTCGGTCTGGAAGTCGACCGGGTCGGGCGCCTCGGCCAGGTCCGCCTTGAGCGGGAACCCGGCCGGAATGGTGATGGCCTGCTTGCCCTTCACCTCGAAGGCGAAGGTGGCGCGCCCGCCCAGACCGGGTGCCAGCCGGTAGCCGAGCAGGCGCACCAGGTCCGCGACGCTCTCGCGCCATTGCGCCGTGCGCAGGAACGCCTCGTTGGCGTAGTGCTCCTGGTAGAAGGTGAGGATGTCTCCCAAGATCGCGGCGCCTTCGAGCAAGGCGATGCCGGGATCGTCGGGCGCGCGATGCGTCCAGCCGGCCAGCGGCAGCGAGGCGTTGATCCGCCGCACCATTGCCTCGACGAAGTCGGGGTAGGTACCGATGCGATAGCCGATGTGCGGCAGCGCCGGACGGTTGAACGGCCGCCGCGGAAACACGAAATCGTCACCGATGAAGGTGTCGCAGCCGTTAGCCATGGGCCGACCCTCGAGCCGTCACTGTCGTCCCCCCTTCAAGTCGAAATCGATGAACCCGAGCTCGAGGTGATCCGGGTCGTTGTGCACCTCGAAGATCTCGTCGAAGGCAACCTCCAGCACCGCCGGGTTCGGCGTGCCGGGCGTGGGCTCGTTGAAACGTTGCATGGAGATGGCGACGATATGCTCTACGCCGGCGACCCGCTGCACCCGGCCTTCGATCTGGCTGCGATGCAGGGGCTGGCCGAACGTCCACTCGTCGGGATGGAAGAACCCGCGCCGGCCGTCGGGCGTGTAGCCGTCGGAGAACTCCTGCTCGAGCACGAAGCGCAGATCCTCGGGCCAGAAGTCCGGCTGCACGCACAGTGAGACTTCGATATCGAGCGGCACGAAGCGCGGCGGACGGATCTCCAGGTCCTCGCCGATGAGGCGCACCGATTCGAGGTGCGCGGCCACCGCCTCGCGCAGCTCGGCCTTGAGCTCGGTGGTGCCTTCGGGGTCGATGCAGACGCGCACCGTCCGCCAGCTCCCGGTCCAGGCGTAGCGGGCCACCGCACGCGATACGCCGTCGACTTCTTCGGCGCGGCGGATGTAGTCGGCCAGGGTGACGGCGCGCAGCTGGCGCACGGCGTACGCCTCCGGCGCGTTGCGCAGGATCTTCTCCACCGGTTCGGGGTCGCGCCCATCGGTGACGTCGAACGGGTTCCATACGGCCACGATGTCGGCGGCATGCGGGATGGGCAGCGCTTGGAAGTGGACCAGCGCGTCCGCGCCCACGTTGCCCGCATGCCCGGCGCCGATCTGATACTCGCAATGCACGATGGCGCCCGCGGGTGGCAGGCGGCCATTGACGCCGTTGCCGAAGCGCAGCCGGGTGCGCTGCAGCTCGTCGGTCTCCACCGCGAAGTGGTCGCCCTCCTCCTCGCTGTCGTCCGAATGCACCAGGCTGATGACCTCGTCCCACACGTCGGTGGCGGCACCGGGCTCCTCCACTTCCACGTGCAAGGTGGATTGCGGGGCGACCTCGCCCCCCGTGGGCGTCGGCAGATAGGCGAGGGGCCAGAACGGCAGCGCGCACAGCACGCCCTTGGGCTCCTGATAGCGCAACGGCCGCTCGAAGTAACGATGCTTCTCCTGCTCGGAATCGAGCGGCAGATCCGCCCCCGGCTCGTGGAAGTGGGTCTTGACCGGCAAGCCGTGATGCATCTTCAGCAGGTTGCCGTGGAACAAGGACACGCGCTCGACCTTGCCGGAAGGGCAGAACGTGGTGAAGCTGTAATCGAAGCGCAGCCGGTCTTCGTGTTCCCACTGCACGCGCACCAGCCACACGTCCTCCAGCGGATCGTGGATGGTTTGCGCCGCATCCGGACCGGATTTCAGACGCAGTAGCTGGCGCTTGCGCGGATCGCGGCCGGGCACGCGCCCGGTGAGCGGATTGATGTGCTCCTGCACCAGCAGGTAGCGCAGCGTGCCCGCCTGGATGAGATCGCGCACCCGGTCGGCCTCGGGTTGCGCGCCGCCGGGCACGTCCGGGACGACGTCCGCCGAGGTCGAGCCCGCACGCAGCGCCGGCTGCGCGTCGCTCCAGGTGTGCAGCCGCAGCGCGTTGAGCGACGGGTCGAGCAGTTGCTTGTCGAGCGCGGCGAGCCGCTTCTCGCGCGAGGCGAAGAACGCCGCGTCGGGCAAGGGAGGATCTTGCCCGCTCCACACCAGCAGCTCTTCGCCCAGCGTGAACGGTGCGGCGGCGCTGTCCACGGTCAGTGCGAGCCAGGTGCTGGCCTGGTTGCCCTGATGGATGTGATAGTCCATCAGGCGCGCGTGCCGGGCGAGCGACACGCGCTTGCGCGCCGTCGCCAGATAAGCCTCGGCCATCACGCGATCCTGGTAGTCCGACAGCTCGTCGCCGGCGGCCGCAAACAGATCGATCAGCACCTGGTCGAAGTCCGCCTCGCTGGTGCTCCGCCAGCCGGGGACGCGCTGCATCATCGCCGTCATCAGGGTGTGGCGGAAGGAGTCGTAGTCCTTGGCCAGGTAATCGATGACGGGGGCGGTCCGCGGCGCGGGCGCCGGCTCCCAGAGCGGCGCGCAGTCGTTGGTGAAGCAGCCCGGGCGGAACTTGAAGTCGATCTGCGCGAAGTACGGATCGACCCGATCGGGCGAGTAGGTGAGCTCCAGCGTATACGTGGAGTAATCGCCGATGGGCGCGACGGTCAGCAGCAGGCTGTCGGGGCCGAGCCCGGCCACTGCGGTGACCTTGACCTGGCCGCTGCCGGGTCCCGCCGGTACGCGATGACCGCCGAGCACGACGAACAGCACGCCGGCCTTGGAGGGGTCGCCCGCGATCTCGGCCAGGATGTCGGCCACGTGCCGGTCGTTGTGAAAATACAGCTCCAGGCGCGCTTCGGTCGGCGCCCCCGCCGGGTGCAGCGTGACCAGCGCCAGCTTCAGGCCGTTCAGGTCCTTCGCCGCCAGATCGTTGGCGCGTTCGTTGACGGCGTCGTCGTTGCGGATCACGTCCATCGCGGCGTCACTGCCCGGTGCGTTGGAACTTCACCACCCGCGAGTCGGCGCTGCCCGCGGGCCGGTACTTGATCTCGATCTCGATGCGCTCGCCGACGAAGGTCACTTCCAGCAGCTCCACGGTGAGACGCTGGCCGAGCCAGCGGCTGAGCGCCTGGGTGATCCGCGCCTTGGTCACGCCGCGCAGCACGTCCGAGGCCGGCTCGAACACGAGCCTGCGCACGCCCCCGCCAAACTCCACCAGGAAGGGCCGCTCTCCGGGATTGGTGAGCATGAGCTGCAGCAGCTCGTCGCGGACGTGCTCGGCATCGGAGGCCGGCGCGACGGTGCGACCGTCCCCGCCGGTGCGGAACGGGAAAGCGAGATGGCGACCGTTGGAGAGGGCCACGTCAGATCCCCAGAGCCAGCGTCTGCACCTGGGTGATGAGCGCAATGCCCTGGGGCGCCTGATCGGCGGCGTAGCACACGCCCACGCTGGTCTGCAACAGCACCGGAATGCCGTTGACCCTGGTCTGCGTGGCCCCGACGCTCCAGCGGATGGTCACGCAGGGGTGGTACACGGTGCCCAGTGTGAACGGGCAGCCTGCGACCGGGTGCACGTCGGTTTCGAGCAGCGCGAAAGCGCCCTGGATCTGCACCAGCGTGTTGCTGGTGAGCAGGATCGCCATGCCGCCGTGCGGGCATTGGATGGTGCTGGTGGTGGTGCAGATGGGGACCGGCATCTGGCCTCACACTCCGATCTTCAGGGCATCGTTGACCAGGCTGGCGCCCGCCGTGGTCACCTTGACCATGCCGTTGTTGAGATTGATCTCGGTGGTGGTGATCTTGAGCTCGGACGCGCCCAGCTTGAGCGTGATCTCGGAAGCGCCCAGCGTGACCTCGGCGCCGCCGGGGTGCACGAGCTTGATCTCGTTGCCGTCCTCGTCCACGAGGATCTGGTGCCCGGCACTGGTCGCGAGCAGCCGCGCCTTCTCCCCGTCGGGCGAGGGACGCTGGCCGCCGGCCCACCACATCCCCGACCAGATGGGCCGCGCGATGTCGCCGCCCTCGAACTCGATCCACACGCCGTCGCCGACTTCGGGCAGCAGCACGAGCCCGTGGCTCGGGCCGGCGAAGGCCACCGCGGGCATGGCCCAGGGGGACTGCTGCTCGCCGTAGACGGCCGGCACCTCGGCCTTGATGCGGCACAGGTTCTCCGGGTCCGACACGTCGCGCACCAGGCCGCGATATTTGCCGTAATGGCGCGAGCGCTCCAGCTCGGCGAGATGAACGGTCAGGGCTTCGAAATCGGAGTTCGGCATGGTCAGAAGATCGAGATGCTGGCGGAGAAGTTCACCGATACTCCGGCACCGCCGGCCGCGCTTTGCGGCGCAGCGTCGGGCTCGGCGTGCGAATCGCCCTTGGCCTCGAACTGCTGGGTGTAGAGCGAGGGGGTAATACGATGCGTGACCTTGGTCAGCAGGTAGTCGCCGCTGTAAGGCGTGGTGCCCGCGTGCACGCTCACTTTTTGGTACGGCGCGAGCACGGCGCTATAGCAGCCCGGCACCATGCGGGCGGACAGGCGATAGGCGTAGCTGGCTCGGCGCGTCGCCGCGCGCGTGCGCGGCTCCGGGTCCTCGCGGTCGTTGCTCTCGGGCGGTAGCTCCCGCAACGCCGACTGGTCGTCGGAGATGGCGGGAAACTCGCGCATCAGCGTCAGGTCCCGCGTGTGCGACTCCGACGACACGACCTGCTGGTCGCTCAAGCGCAGCGTGCGCCCGCGCGTACGCTGCGGTCCCTCGGGGTCCTCGCTCACCTGGATGTCGGCCAGGTTGCGCTCGGCGCCCATCAGCACCAGGGCGGGGAACGTTCCGGGCGCGCCCGGATCGGGCAGGAAGCAGCCGATGCTCTGACCGCGCTGCGCGCCCGGCAGCACGTAGGCGTGATACTCGTGCGCATGGGCGAGCTTACGCAGGAACTGGATCGCGGTGCCCCGGCGCACGGCGACCCGCTGGGCGGTACCGGTGGGCTCGATGCGGGTGCTGGCGATCTGCGGGAAGCGCCCGAACATCTCGCGCGCCACGTCCTCGTCGGTGCGGTTCTCGAATACCTCGGTGTCCTCCTCGCGGTTGAGCAGAACGCTGTCGTCGCGCACCACCAGGTTGACGTGGCTGCGCCCCGGCTGGGAGTCCATCGCCGTGTCGAAGCTCGCCACCGGGCCGTCGATCAGGGGCACGAATGCGGCGTCGCCCAGCTTCAGCTCGATGCGCACGCGCGAGAACGGGGCGGCGAACTCGTCCTGCCGGTGCTGCCAGCGACCCTTCTCGTCCAGGCACAGGAACAGGCGAATGCGCGCCTCCCACGCCATATCCATCTCCTGCTCCACCGTGATCTCCTCGATGCGCTCGAGCTCGGTTTCGGTGGCGGCGCGATCGCCGAAGTACATGCGGAAGCTGACGTCGAACATGGTGCTCAGGTCTTGGGCAGGTTCAGGGTCTCGCCGGTCACGGCAGTGAGGTCGTCGGCCTGGAGCGCGCTATTGGCGTCGGCGATATGCCAGAAGCGCGTGTCGTCACCGTATTGCTGCTGGGCCAGCAGATCGAGGCGGTCGTTGTCCTTGACGGTGTAAGGATCGCCGGCGGTGGGCGGCGGGCGGCGCAGCTTGAGCGCGACCACGCTGCGGCCGCTGCCCGTCTGCGTCTCGACGGTAGCCACCTTCGCATAGCGGGATTTGTCGGTGAACACGGCCGGCCTCCTAGAACGGAATCAGCTCGACGATCTGCTCGGCCGTGTTGGCCAGATTGGCGATCGCCTGCGTTTCTTTGGCGATGGTGCTGTACTCGAGCGCGCCCTTGGCCAGCCAGTCGTCGGAGCAGCTGTCCACCGCATTGACCGTCAGCTCCAGATCGACCTCGGCACGGATGGGGTTCAGCAGGAAGTCGTACTCGACCTCGCTGATGCGCAACGAGTCCATGGTCACCGGCAGCACGCGCGTGAGGCCCCAGATGAAGATGATCTTCGGGTAGTTCTCGCGCGGCACCGGGAGGGTGGGCGCGTCGTCACCGCCGCCCAGGCCGAGGGCATCGCCGACGGCATCCAGCGCCGCGCCGACCAGCCCCGCGATCTCGGAGCTGGGGTTGACCATCTTCTCCAACGCGGCGAGCTGCGGGCCGATGCCGAAGGTGCGCGCGAGAAACTTGTCGTCCTTGAGCTGATCGGCGGCGCTGAAATGGGCCTTGAAGGAGATGCTTTCGGTGGTGCGTTCGCCCGCCTGGGTGTTCTCGCGTTGGGTCGGGCCGGTCGGGCGCGCCGGCACGCGCAGACTGCGCGTGAGCGACTCGGGGTTGAACTGGAAGATGACGATGTTGGGGATCGGCCCGATCAGGTCGGTCCCGTACTCGATCAGCGCGCCGCGCAGCAGGTAGGGCATGGTCTAGTCCGCGCTCTCGTTCGATTTCCGGAGGTTGGCGAGACGCGCTCGCACCTGAGCGGACAGGCGCTCCGCGACAGCACGGCTCAGCTCCTCGGGGTCGGGCCGGGGAGTGACACGCACGGGGCCCTGCGCCGGATCGTGCGGTTGCGGCGGATGGGATGGGGCGGGCGATGCAGCGAGACGCGCAGCCAATGCCGGTCCGAGCAGACGCGCCGCCGCTTCGGCCGTGCGGACATCCACACCCTTCAGGCGCAGCTGGACGCGGTCGATGTGCAGCCGTTTCATGACTGCTCTCCCATCAACGGCGCGTACGGCCCGAACTGGTCCAGGCTCACGACGCGATTGAGCTTGTCGTACTCGCGGCGCACCGCGCGCAGCACCGCAGGCATCTCCAAGCGTTGCGGCATGCCGCGCCCGGCGCTCTGCAGGCACGCGTGGAAGGCTATCGAGCGGATGTGGCCGCCGGCCAGCGCAAAGCGCTGAGCGAGGAACGCCAGATCGAGGTCGGTCGCATCCACCCCGGAGGGAATCACCTGCCGCCAGATGCGCAGGCGCTCCTCCACGCCCGGCAACGGAAACTCGATGGCAAAGCGCAGGCGCCGCAGAAACGCTTCGTCGAGGTCCTTGCGGCGATTGGTGGCGAGGATGGCGAGCCCCTTGAAGCGCTCCATCCGCTCGAGGAGGTAGCTCACCTCCAGGTTGGCATAGCGGTCGTGCGCGTCCTTGACTTCGGTGCGCTTGCCGAACAGCGCGTCGGCTTCGTCGAAGAACAGGATCACGTCGGTGGAGTCGGCCGCATCGAACAGGCGGCGCAGATTCTTCTCCGTCTCGCCGATGTACTTGTTGACCACTTGCGAGAGGTCGATGCGGAACATCGGCACGCCCGCTTCCGCGGCGATGACTTCGGCGGCCATGGTCTTGCCGGTGCCGGAGGCGCCCGAGAACAGCGCCGAGAGGCCGCTCTCGCTCCAGGCGCGCGCGGTACCCCATTCGTAGTGCACGCGCGTGAGGTTGCGCATGGCATGGATCAGCTCGGCGACTTGTGCCGCCTGCTTGGCGGGCAACATGAGGTCGGCCAGTGCGAAGCGCGGCTGCACCGGCTGCGCCAGCTCGCCGAGGTCGAGGTCGGCACGGCAGGCCACTGTGAGGTCGTCGGGGTGCAGCGGCCGGTCCAGCGCGCGCAATCCTGCACAGATGGTCTCGATCGCTTCGCGCTCGTAGCGAAAACGGCGCGCGCAGTCGGCCGCCGCCTCCTGCAGTGCAGGCTCGTCTTCGACCGGCAGCCAGCGCCGCCACAACGCCAGCCGGCCGTGATAGTCCAGCGGCGGCAGCGTGAGGGCGGGCAGCGCGTAAGCGGCGGGCAGGCGCTTGAGCACGGCGTTGTCGGTGGCGCCGACGAGCAGCGTCAGGGGCAGGCCCGGCAACGGCATGTCGAGCAACGCGGACTCGTGAGTGTCGGCCCGCTCGCCTGCCAGCAGATCGAAGGGCAGATACAGGGCGGCATCGTGCAGCCACGCCAACGTCATCAGTGCGGGCACATCCGCCGGCCGCGTGCCCGGCTGCGGCGCCAGCAGCGCCTGGCCCCCTCGCGCCGCCAGCCCGGCCGCGGCCTCGGCGAGCGGAGCACCCGGCTGACCGAGCAGCGGGACGAGCCGCGGCCGCTCCGGCGGCGCTGCGCCCAGCCGCGCCGCGAGCAGCGCCATGGCTTCCTGCAGCCCCTCGGCCGGCAGCTCACCCGGCTGCACCGTACGCAAGACCGCAGGCAGTGCCGGTGTGGGAAACAGAAGCCGGCGTGCCACCGCTGCGTTGGTCGACAGCGGTGCGTCCCAGTCCGCCGGTGCGGGGTGCAGCAGCCCGTGGCGTGCGAGCGCATGGCCGGCGTCGACCAACGCGAGGAGCGCTTCGGGGACGTCCCACAGCCGCTGCGCCAATGCCAGCGTGGGCGCGGTCCTGGCGGCATCATTGAGACAAGCGGCGAACACCGTGCCGGCGGCACTGTCCACGACCGGAGTGAGCGCGAGCGCGAGGGCGAAGCACTCCACCGGCGCAAGCTGCAGCTCGCGTGCGACCCAGGCGAAGGATCCGGTCTGGGCTTCGGTGCACTCCGGTGCAGGCTGCTCGAGCAGATCGCTGAGATGGCGTCCGGTGGCATCGCCGGCGAAGAAGGCGCGCTTGTCGCGCTCGTAGCGCATCAGGTCGAGGACATCGGAGAGGCGATCCGTGAACGGCGGCAGCGTAGCCACACCGTCCGCTTGCGAGGCGCCCGCCAGCATCCCGCGCTCGCGCCACAACCAGCAGATCTCGCGGCGCAGCCGCAGCGTGACCTGCCCCAGCCAGTAGGCCGCAAGTGCATCGCCCACCTGCACGCGGGGGAGAAACGTGGGCGGCTCGCGCACCGCACTCGCGGGGACGTTCATGGGAAGATCACCCCCGGGCTGCGTCGGGCCTGCTGGCCGTTGACTCGCACGATCACCAGATACTGCCCGGCCGCGGTGTCGGCCGCCGCGCCCGCGACGGTGAGCGATTTCTGGTCCGCACCGGTCGCTGCACTGTCGAACACGCGCGCGACGCGTCCATCCCGGTAGAGCGCAACCAGCACGTCGTCCTCGGCGCGCCCGAGCAGCAATCCCGTGATCTGCAGGTCGCCGGCAGCGAGCGCGACGCCGTCCACTACCGGGAGAAGCTGCGCCACGAGCAGATTGCTCGCGCGATAGCGACCATTGGGCATGAGCTGACGCAGCGACAAGGGATGCTCGCCGGCCGCGATGACGCCGCCCGCCGCGATCGGGCCTTCGGTTGCGCCGAACGGAATCGCGCTCTCCGCGCGCACCGTCATGCGGTCGGGACGCTGCGCCACGACGGAGAGCTGCACCGGCCCCAGCCAGCACTCCAGCCCGCCGAGATGCAGGTCCTCGCCGCGGATCTCGAGCTCCTGGCCGGGCTCGAAGCGCTGGGGCTCGAGCTCCTCCAGCACCGCCCCGAGCGAGGCGAGCACGCCCAGGCCCACGCCGTCCTCGCCGATGATCGCGGGCGGCGCCTGCGTATAGTCCACACCGACCAGCAAGGCGTAGCTCGGCGGCTCGGCCGGGACGATCATCACCGGACGCACCTGGAACGCCACCGACAGACGGTACTTCTCATCCGTCCCCTGCATGATGCTCGAGAGCAGCTCGGCAGGCGTTTCGTCGAACGTGATCTTGAGCGGCTCGGGGCTGTTCTCCAGCGCATGGCGCACGTCCACCGCGGTCAGGCTGTCGAGGCTCAGAAAATTCAGCTCGTGCAGCGCGCTCAAAGCCCGTCCGAGCAGCTCGTGCGCGTCGGCCGTATCGCTCGACTCGTCGTCGTCGAAGGCGGTGACCAGGTACTTGAGGCAGAGCCACAGCGGCGACGGCCGCTGCTCGTCGAGCGATACATTGCGCAGGCTGCCGTCGAAGTCGGTCTGGTACAGAAACAGGTTGAGCTTGGCCTGGGTGTCGTTCTGCGCCGCCTCTTCCGGCTTGCCCACGGTCACCGCAAAGCCGCGCCGGATCAGGTGATCCTGCAACAGCTTGGTCACCGCCCCGATTGCCCGCCCCGAGTCCGTCAGCGCCATGATCCGGCCTCAGTCGGGGCGCAGGTAATGGCGCACCAGGCGCGACGGTGCCGGCGCGGGGGCGGCGGTGTGCGGCGCCGGAGCAGGCGCGCGGGCGGCGGGCTGCGCCGGCGCTTCCACCGTCACGTGGATGGAGCCGATGGAGAGTGACACGGATTCGCCGGAGGGCTCCTCCTCGGCAGGCGGTGGCCAGTGCGCAGCGCGCGCCGGCTCAGCCGCGCGCTCGGCCGGCGCCTGGACAACCGCCCGTTCGGGAGGCGCGAGGCGTTCGCTCGGCGCGGCGGACCGGTCGGGAGATTCATCGACCACGGGCGCAGTCGGGACAGCGACCGGTCGCACTGCAGCCTGTACAAGCGGATCCGCCGGCTCCTGGGTGGCGGCTGACGCCGGCAATGTCTCCTGCACGTCATGCCGCTCGGGCGGCGAGGACTGCGGTGCGGCTGCGATCCATTCCACCACCTGCTGCACGGCCTCCAGGTGCAGGGCCTGCGCCGACTGTGGAGTTTGGAGAGAGCTGCTCGACACTGGCCGTGCTGCTGCCGGCTGCTGCCAACCCGGGGCCTCAGGCTGTGCGTGAGCGGTGCCGGGAGGGCCGCGCGTCCCGGCTGGTGCAGCGACGTCCGAGGTTTCCCGCACCGGCACGACGCGCTGGGGTGGCGATGTCGCGCCAGGCTCGCCCGCCGACGCATCATGATGATGCGCGGAATCTGGAGCGGGCGCGGCCACGGGCGGCGACTCACGCTCCTCGTGCAGCCCCACCGGGCCCGTTGCCGGCGCATCCCCCGCAACCGTTGCGGCACCCGGCCGCGCCGCTGCCGGAACCAGTCCGCTCTGGCGCGCGAGGCGGGTGAAGTATCCCGTCATCGCTGCACGGCCTCCTGCTCGACGAGCAGGAGATACTGCTCGCGACGATGCGCCGGGATGGCCAGCACCTGCTCCTCCGTCCAGCCGTAGGCGGCTGCCAGGCGATGCACTTGGGCGAGCAACGCGCGCTGGCGCGCACGCAACCGCATCAGCAAGGCCGCTTCCAGATCCACCGGCAGTGTCGCCTCCGCACCGCAGCTCGGGCAGACGGTCGTGATCTGAAACGACGCGAGCGGGTCGAAGGCGTTCATCGCGTCGGAGATCCGCTCGAGATCGGCCGCATCCAGGTCGGAATGCGCACCGGCCGGCGCCGTGAGGCTGTGCAGAACGGCGGCAGCCGCCTCGTCTTCGTTGCTGTAGGCTCGGGTACGCCAAACACGCTGGTCTGCGCCGGTCGGACGTCGCACGCGCACACTGCGCGCCGCATCGAGTGCGACTTCGATTTCGGATTCGCTGCGTTGCGCCTCATGCAGCAGCATTGCGCAGGGGACCGCCAGCTCCAACGCGTCTGCGCACTGCGGGCAGCGCAGCGTTAGTGCGATGCTGTCGCCGCCCTCGGTCCGCACGACGATATGCACCAACGCACCGATGCGCTCGGCCAGCGTCAATGACCACAGCCCGCGTGAATCGACCGGCTGCACGCTGCACGCCGTCAGCACCGCCGTCACCAGTTCGGGCCGATCGGGTGCGGAGAAATCCAGATCCAGGTCTGCGCGCTGCCCGAAGCCACGCCAGGGGGGCGGGCTGTGCGCGGCGGGATCGTGAGCGGGCGTGGGTTGCATGGCTCGGTGGCGCTCGAGCGGGGCGTTGCAGCGGCGCCGTCACCCGGACGGACGGCACGCTGTCGGCGGCCGTGTCACGGTGGGCATCCTACGCGCTGACCGGCACCGGCGATTTCTCGTCCGGCTCCTTGGTGTCCGGGTCGCGCTCCCAGCCCTCCAGCTCGATCTTCATGGTCTCGATGGCCACGGCATTGGCGTTGGCGTCGAGATCCGGCAGAGACGTGAACTCACTCACCCAGCAGTTGTGCAGGAAGTAGCGTTTGGCCACGTGGCCCTTCTCGTTCATGAACTCGAGGGTGAGCTCCTTCTTGTAGTTCACCAGATCCATGGCGGCATCGCCGCTGTAGGGGTGAACCAGGTTGGCCCACTTCTCGAACTCGAGGTCGTGCGTGATACCGCGCTCGAGCGTGATGGCGTCGTAGGTGGTGCGGCCCGGTGACTTATGGTCGGTGCTGTTCTCTCCGCCTTCGCGATGCGTGACCACTTCGGTCGTGCGCTTGAGCGCACCCACCTTGCTCACACCGAGCACGACGCGGCCGTCCCAGACGATACGGAACTTGAAGTTCTTGTACGGATCGACGCGGTGGGCGTTGACGACGAATCCTTTTGGCATGGTTCAATGTCTCCTTGCGCGAGCTCGCGGGCAGCTACTGCAGATCGCCCGCGATCTGCTGGATGGTGATGACAACGAACTCGGCCGGCTTGAGCGGCGCGAAGCCCACCTCGATGTTGACGATGCCGAGGTTGCGATCGGCCTGGGTGGTGGTCTCCGCATCGCACTTGACATAGAAGGCCTGGTCCGGCGTGCTGCCCTGGAAGGCGCCCTGCCGGAACAGACCGTTCATGAAGACGCCCACATTGAGCCGGATCTTGGCCCACAGCGGCTCGTCGTTGGGCTCGAACACGACCCACTGGGTGCCGCGGTACAGCGACTCCTCGATGAACAGCGCCAGGCGGCGGATCGGTATGTACTTCCACTCCGAACCGATGTCGTCGGAGCCGTCCAGCGTACGCGCCCCCCAGTTGACGAACCCGGTGGGGAAGTCGCGCATGCAGTTCACTCCGAGCTTGTTGAGCACGCCGTTCTCCAGGTCGGTGAGCTTGACTTCGAACCCGGCGATGCCGCGCAGGTCTGCTTCGATGCCCGCCGCCGCCTTCCACACGCCGCGGCTGGCGTCGATGCGCGCCAGCAGTCCGGCGATGGCGCCGGTGGGGCCGATGGTCCTGAGCACACCGCGGTCGTTGTACTTGATCATGGGATAGAACACCGCCGAGTAGTCCTTCACCACGCG
>JABAHQ010002595.1_pt3 | contig 16858 bp, 18 predicted proteins | sample 7062091 | NCBI WGS metagenome assembly JABAHQ01 (sample SAMN14534359, study PRJNA622989) | marine sediment metagenome | biome: marine biome [ENVO:00000428]; feature: marine pelagic biome [ENVO:01000023]; material: deep marine sediment [ENVO:00002113] | place: India: Gulf of Kutch | collected...
GGCGGTTATCTCCAAATTCTCCAGCATTTTATTAAAAAATAACCTGATTTTTTAATATACATAAAATTACAAAGAATGACAACCAAAACCAGGATGATCTTCCAAAACCCGGGAGCGGTTCCGGGAAAAAGATTAAAAAAACCGTCCCTATTCGATCGGGTCCCGGTGTCTTTTTCTAATTTTGAGTCTTTTCAGGCTCTGGCCTGGCTTCCCGCAGTCGGTTCAAAAGGTCACTCGAAAGGGTCACATTGGCCGCCCGCGCCTTGTCCACCACATCCCAGGCCCGCGTATAATCCTGGAGCTCATAATAGGAGCGAACCAGGATGGGATAGGCTTCTTCATTAAAGGGATTCACCGCCAACGATTTTTTTAATATCTCGATGGCCTCGGCGTAATTCTCCAACTCATAGAGAGCCTGCCCCCAATACGCGTAAGCGTTACTGTTTTCCGGGTCGATGTTCACCACGGTTTTATATTTGGTAATGGCCTGATCAAACCGCCCCTGCATGCCCAAGGTCAGCCCCCAGTACAAAAAGGCACGATCGTTGGTCGTATCCATTTGGGTGGCCCTTACAAATTTTTCAATCGCCTCACTCAATCGATTCGCCTTCACCAGGGAAATCCCCCACCAGGTATAGGCTTGGGAGTTTTCGGGATTCTGGGCGGCCACTTGCTCGGCCAATTGGACCGCGCGCTCGTGTTCGCCCAGGGCGATGAATTCCTTGATCTGTTTGATGGGATTGGCTTGGGCGGCTTGCTTGAGTTTGTCCAGGGCTTCCTGGCGCTGTTTTTCTTCCAGGGCCTGCTGGTGCTCGAGCTCGGCTTTTCGGCGGGCCTCCTCCATTTTGGATTGGACCGAAAGCACTATGAACCCGACAAAGACGATCACACAGCAAAATATCCACGCCAAGCGGACCTTAAAGGGCATGGATCACCTCAACGGAAGGAACCAAGCGGAATTTCATGACCAAATACCATTTGCCCATGCGGGAAGGTTCACCGACGTTTCGAGCCTCGATCCAGGCGTTCTGGTGGGGCCGGTCCGCCGGTTCCAAGGGAAGGGGAAGGAGACGATGGCCATCCGGACGCCGGTCCCCGGGCCCCCTTGGGATCCAAAATGAAAGACGGAGTATACCCCCATCGCTTTTGAGGTTCAAAGTTTCTTTATCAACCTTTCCGCCCGGGCAACCATTTTTTCATGGGTGTCCTTATTTTGAACCAAATCCAAAAAACGGCGTAAATGTTTTTTGGAAAGACGAGCGTTCCGCGATTGATACTGAAGTCCCAAATAATAATGGGCCGGGGCGTATTCGGGATTGAGGGCGATCGATTTCTCCAATTCCCGGATCGCCCGGTCCGGCTCCTTCTGGAGGGCATAAGCCACCCCCAAATAAAGCTGCACCTCGGCCCCGCCGGAATACCAGTCGAGAATGTTTTCCAGCGTCCGGACGGCTTTTTCCGGCCGGTCCGTATGAATATACAACTTGGCCAGGGCGATATAACCAAAAACATAATAGGGATGCAAGTTCACCGCCTTTTGATAGGCCGATTCGGCCTTGGAATACTGGCCGCGGGCCTGGTAAACATTTCCCTTATTTAAATACGTCATCACGTGTTGGGGATCTCGTTCGAGGATTTGGGAGTAATGGGCCAGGGCCCGGTCCAAGGCTCCCCGATTGAAGGCGGCTTGCGCCTGATCCAGAAGCCGGTCGATCTTGGCCTTGCGCTTGATCTCTTCGATCTGGCTTTGGGAGCGGTCCATTTGGGCCAGTTGGTTCCGTACGCGGCGCCGGACGGCTTTTTCGGCCGACTCAAACGTCACAAAGGAAGGATCCATTTTGATGTAAGGCGTCAACTGCCGCACCAGAACGTCCCGCTCATCCTTGTAAATGTACTGCGGCGTGCTGAACTCCAGGAGTGCGTTGTCGTCGGTATGAATGGGGGCGTCGTGGCTGAATTCCTTCAAAGCCGGGCGGTCCATGATCATCAGACTGTACAGGTCGGGGACCTCCCGCACCCCGATCTTTCTCAGGTCCTTTCCTTTGGCCGGATCCTCCAAAATTCGCTGCACCCGCTCGTAGACGAGGGAATACGGCGCGGAGGAGCCGATCAGCAAATAATCGTCGCCGACGATGGATTCCCACATGGTCACCTGGGGGAACGCTGTGATGAAGGACCGGGCGATGGATTTAAAACTGTTGGGAGACATGTTGGTATGGACCCAGATGCAGGCCACCCCGCCCGGCGTCAGGCTTTTCTTGAGCAATTGGAAAAAATCCAGGGTAAACAAGGCCCCCACGCCGGTGATCCAGGGATTGGAGGGCTCGGAGATGATCACGTCGTATTTTTGTCCCGAAAGAGCCACGTGGTTTCGGCCGTCCTCCAGCAGAACCCGGACCCGGGGGTCGTCCAGAGCATGGTGGTTGAAGGGGGCAAAAAAACGAGACCCCTCGACCACCGTGGGAGAAATCTCCACCAGGTCGATGGCTTGCACGGGAAACTGGGTTACGGCGCCCAGGGTGATGCCGCTTCCCTGCCCGATGACCAAGGCCTTTTCCGGATGGGGATGCAAAAGCAGGGGAAGGTAACCGGAAAGAATCTGGGTCCGCATGTCCAGGGCCAGGGAGGCGTCGGTCTTGCCGTTGACCCGGAGGAAAATGTTGCCCGAGACCGAAAGTTCGGTCGTGACCGTGGTGTGGGTGCCTTCCTTGTAAAACAAAATTTTATTGTTTTTGTGAACCGCTTCTTTCAAATCGGCGAGGCGGTAGGGAATGTAGGCTCCGCTGGAAATCACGGCCTTGTCCCAGGCGTCCACCGAGCGGGCGCCCCAGAGACCGAGGATCAGGAGCCCCGGCAAGGCATAGGCTTTCAGATTGAAACGCAAGGTGGGAGCGAAGGTCAGCAGAATCACCCCGAGGGCGACGTTCAAGAGGACCGTGGCGAGCACCGTATTTTGGATTCCCATCCCGGGAATCAGGACAAACCCCGCCAAAAACGAGCCGAAGATCGTGCCCACCGTGTTGCTGGCATACACCTTGCCCACGCTGTGTCCCAGGGTAGCCAAATCCCGGGCCACCAGTTTCACCACCACGGGGAACTGGGCCCCCATGAAAAACGTGGGCAAAATCAACAACGAAAAGATGATGAAAAAATTGGAAAACTGAATGGCGGTGAATTCCGCTCCCAGGCTCTCGAAGATCCAGCGGTTGACGAAGGGGATCCGGCCGAACAAGGGAAGACTGGCCAAAGCGGAAAAACCGATCCCCAATTGAAGAAAACCGAACACCTTGAGCAAATCCGAATAACGATGGACCCGGCGGGAATAATAAACGGTTCCCAGGGCCAAACCCAGGATGAAGGTCGTCAGGATCAAACTGAACGCATACACCGAAGAACCGAGCAATAAGGAGAGAATTCGGTTCCAGGCCACCTGGTAGGAGAGCGCGCACATCCCCGAAAGGGCGAAAGCCAACAGGATAAAAACCACGTGCCAGGACCAGTGGGCGGGCCGGGCTTCCGGACGGGTTTCCCCGGTCGGCCGTTGCGGTTCCGGTTTTCCCCACCCGGGACGAAACAGAAGGAAAATGAGCCCCGCGATGCCGAGGTTCAATGCGGCGGCGATGCCGATCGTCGCCTGAAGACCAAAAAACCGCATGAAAAGGAACGCGCTGGAAAGAGCTCCAAACACGGCCCCAAAGGTGTTGGTCGCATAAAGCGTTCCGACATCCCGCCCGATGTATCCGGGATCCCGGCTGACGAATTTGCTCAAAATCGGCAACGTGGCTCCCATGAAGGTGGTGGGAACCAGCAGGAGGGCGCCGCAGACCAGGAATCGGTAAAAACTGGCGAGCGTGTAGGAATGCTGACTGCCCTGGTAAATCGCCTGGAACAGGGGTTCCGCCGCATCGACCCCGTGGGGAAGAAGCAGGCAGTAGATTCCAATCGCCCCCTCCAACACGGCGTAAACGGCCAGGGGATTGAACTTGCGGTCAATGATCCGGCCGCCGACGTAACTACCCAGGGCCAAGCCGCCCATGAACGCCGTGAGCACCGTGGTGATGGAGTAATTGGTATTCCCCAGGATCAGGGTGAGCATCCGGGTCCAGACCACCTCGTAGATGAGACCCGTGGCCCCGGATACGAAAAAAAATAGAAACACCCACACTCTGGACTGGGGGTTCAAGGAAGACAGAAAACCACCTCCGCGGGACAAGGGAAATTAAAAAACCCGGCCCTTCACCCACTCCCCTCGCAAGCCGACCGTGTTTTCCTTCATTATGGAACGTAAGGGTGTAACAGGGAAAGACGGGTTAAAAATCCTCGTCCGGTTCCGAATCGCGCCGGAATGGCCCCGCCCACCCCGGGGTCGGCGGCCTCCTCTTTTCCGGGACCTTTCCTATTTTTCTTTGGCGGACTTTCCGCACCGGAACCCGAGAATGCTGTCCTTTCGGCCGGGACTGGCGGCGAACCGCTTGGCCGCCCGAATGTCCACCGCCCGGGAATCCCAAGATCCTCCCCGGAACACCTTGTTCTTTTTCTCTTCCGTGTCCTCCGGGCCGGTCGGATTCATGAGGGGAGCCACTTTGTAGTAAAACTGGTCGTACCAGTCCTGGACCCATTCCGAAACGTTTCCCGACATATCGTAGACCCCGTAAACGCTCCGCCCCATGGGGAAACTCCCGACCGGCGCCAGGTATTGGTGCCCATCGGCTTTCCCCGCATGATTAGCCCTTTTGGGCAATATCTTGTTTCCCCAGGGATACTTCAACCCGTGCGTTCCCCGGGCGGCTTTTTCCCATTCCGCTTCCGTGAGGAGCCGCTTGCCGGCCCATCGGCAATAATTGACGGCATCGAACCAGGACACCCCGGTCACGGGAAATTCGGGGGTCTCCAAAATGGCGTGGTCTCCTTCAAAAAAGGGCACCGAAGGTTTCACATAATTGGCGGCCCGGCGAAACCGGTTATAATCGGCCACGGAGACTTCGTGTTTATCCACGTAAAACGCATCGAGGTAAATTTCCTGCTCGGGTTTTTCGTCGAAGCCTCCGGAGTTGGACCCCCGGGTAAAAAGGCCTTCGGGAATCAGGATCATTTCGCGCCCGTCGTCTCCGACGGCGGTTTCGTAGATGCTGAAATCCCGATTGTCCCCAACTTCCACCTCCTGAGCCTGGGTCGCCAGTTTTTGCATTCGCTTGTCGTAATCGATGGATTTTTTAATTTCCCAAACGATCACCAAAAGAAAAACGACGGTAATGGCGAAACAGGCGATAATGGCGATCATCAAATTTTTGTCGCGCATGGGTCCGGGTCCGGATGGTTTAAAGATTTATTTGGAAAATCAAGTCGTTGATTATAAAAAGAAAATGATTTCTAAAGCAATTGAAAAGCCCCGTCTTTCTTGGAACCGGGCCTGGGGGCCCGGATTTTTGAATTTTTTCCGGAAATCCCCGTTCGCGGGAAACAGCCCTTTTAAGGTATAGTTCGGGGGACGGATCGCACCCAAATTTCCCTAATCCCTGCCCAAAACCATGAGCCTACCCAAAGACCTATTGGAAGCCAAAGAGGCGGCCCTGGCGTTTCTCTCCCCTGCCGTGGATGAAATCATGAAATGGTTCCGCACCGAGTTTTCGGTGGACCAAAAGAGCGATCGGAGTCCGGTGACCATCGCCGATCGAAAGGCGGAGGAAATTCTTCGAAGCAAAATTGCCCGGGAATTTCCGGACCACGGAATCATCGGGGAAGAATTCGGGGAAGAAAAAAGCGAGGCCGAATGGGTCTGGACCATCGACCCCATCGACGGCACCCGCTCTTTCATCCGGGGACTTCCCTTATTCGCTTCTCTGATGGCCCTGCTTCATCACCGGGAACCCGTGCTCGGCATCATCGTTCTTCCCGCGTTGGGCGAAACTGTCTGGGCCGTCGAGGGCAGGGGAACGTTCAGCGGCGACCGGCGACTCAGTGTTTCCCGGCGGGAAACGCTCCAGGACGCCCTGGTGGCCACTGCCGATTTGTACTGCTTTCAACAAACCCGGTCCCTGTTCCTGTTCAACCGGTTGAAAAAAGAATCCTCCCTGATCCGCACGTACCCCGACGCCTTCGGCCACCTGATGGCGGCCCGGGGATCGGTGGATGTCATGGTCGACCCCCTGGCTTACATTTGGGATTTTGCACCCTGTAAGGTGGTGGTTCAGGAAGCTGGGGGGCGGTTCGCCAATTTCACGGGAAACGCAGCCAGTATTTCCCAAGGCACCGCCATCACCGGAAATCCTCGGTTGGTTCAAAAGGTTCGAAGGTTGTATACGGAAAAAGGAACCCGGAGACCGCGGAAAAAAGGTTAAATCGGCTGTCGACCTGCAAATCCGGCCTGGATGTCATGCCAATACCGGATTTCTTTTTCAGGAACCTTCCAGCACAAGTAAACCTCTTTGCCATCCCGAAGGGCGGGAAAATCCACCAGCCCCTCCTTGACCCCTTTCACAACGCAGCCAATGGATTCCAAATCCTTAACCATTTGAGTCAAGGTCTGGGCCGCGGCAAGGTACGCGGTTCCCTGGGAACTTCCCCCGTTGAACTTGGCTTTTTCCCAAGCATTGCGGACATCCGGAAATTCACGATTCAATCGGGCCGCGATGTCTTGAATCTGGGGGACCAATTCCAACAACCGGGGAACGTGAGCATTGGCCTCTTCGACCGTAAAATAACGTTTGGGCTCGGACATGGCTCTAATTCGTTGTCGATCCAGATGATCGCGAGGAAATTAATTCTGAAATGCCTTTACCTCTGCGATTTTATCACACCCCAAAGAAGAAGGGGAAGCGGGGACGCCGCGGGCGGGCCGTAAGGCGGCCTTTCCAGGAAAAAATCCACCTTATTGATTTTTGGCGACTAATCAAAAACCGGGCCACCCCCGCTGGCCCCGGGGGCGGAAGGAACTCCCGCTTCCCTTCCCTGAAATCGACTTTTAGCCTTGATAAAACAGCAATTTCTTTGCAAACCCGGGCGTTTTTTTATTGACAAAACCACCATTTAAATATAGATTTCTACATTCGAATAACCCGTCCATTCTTTTCGAAAAGAAGTTTTTCTGTAAAGCACCTGCAAACGAAAAGCCCGAGGGGAGGTGGATAGCAAAAACTCGGCAAAAGAGGAAAATCGCCAAAATTACTATGGAGCAGCAGTTGGCGATGTTTTAAGAACACTCTTTTTAACAAGAAAAGTGGGGAGGCAAAGTAATGAAAAAATCAGTGGTTGTAGCGCTCGTAATTGCATTCGTGATGTCGATGGGAACTGTGGCCGTGGCTGACATGCTGGTTCCCGGCGCTGCGGTGAAACAGGATTCAAGCGTGATGGGTGTCGGCAAAACCATGGTCGAGATGGGAGCGAAAGACCGGACCATCACCAATTCCATGCTTGAAGAAACCCGCCGGACCGTCATCAACAATCCTTCGGTAGGCCTGAACACCGCGTATCAGTGGGGTTCATCCCAGAGCGACAATTCCTGGAAAGCGGCCAAAGAAGTGGAAGAAGCCCAGGTTCACGGATTGGTTCCCGGCGACTGCCAGGGCGACAACTCCGACCAGTGGTACCGCCAGGCGATGAACCAAGATCGCCAAGGGTACATGAAAGAAGTGCTGGTTCCCAACTCCGTTTGTGGCGACTATCATCCGACCTTCAAGTAATCGTCCGAGGGGATCTTAATCCGGGGGTTCCCCCGGTGAATTCATTGACCGGCAGGGGCGTTCCCCTGCCGGTTTTTTTTGTCTCATTTTTTACTTGTCAAACCCGCGTTCGGTTTTTATGATTCCTTTGGATCCAAAGGATTTCCCCTTCCCGGATTCAAAGTTTCCTTGACATAAAAGGAGGAAAAGCATTCGGTTGAGCGTTTCAGGTCCCTTGCGATTCGGAATCGTCCTGTTTTTTTTACTTTTTCTTTTTTCCCTTCCCCTCGACACCTTGGGTCACCAACCCATCTCCCTTAAAAAATACAAGACGAACACCTTGTCGGTTCCCAACCCGATGGTGATCTCCGAGTTGCCGATCGGGAAAATGTACCAGGTCAATGATGCGCATTTTGTTCTGCAATTTTATATCGACCAGCGGACTCTCTACGGTGTTATAATAAAAAAAGATAAAGAGTATTCCATTGCCGCCCGGTGGTGCTTTTTTCGTTCCTGCGAACAATCCGCCTACGATTACACCTCGGTCATTTCCAAGGCGTACGAACCGCCGTTCGACCTCCAATTCTTCCGCACCCAGCTGCCGCCGCAGCTCCGCTACCAATTCCAGGGCTTGGAATTCAAATCCTTTAATTAACCCAACCCGCCAAAAACTTTATTGGAATCAACGGGTTGCAAAAGCTTCATTAATAAAATTTAACGAATCTCGGAACCCCTTAAGAAAATCTTAATTATGAAAGGGGAAATTTGAGTTGTCCGGATTTTGGCGGGCGCCACCTCCCAGGTTGAGGTTGTCTCCTCCTCCGGTACCCACTGGGGGGTGGTGTCCGCCGCTTTTTATTTTTGATCCCCTTTTTATTTTGATCCCCTCGCCTTTCAAACCATCCTCCCTCGTCTTCTCAGGAATCGACCGCTTTAACCGGCTCCTTCTTTTTTGTTATAATCGGCACAAACTCACAGGGATTACTATGGGAACTCCAGAATTTCGAATGAGGAGATCGTATGTCCCGATTCGTTGACAATCAAAACGGTACAGTTACAGATAATGAAACTGGATTAACCTGGTTGAAAAAAGATTCCCGGCAATTCACCGGAAAATGGATGGACCTGGAAAAATCCAAAAAATTTGCCGAGGAACAGAATCAGGCTCAATTCGGAGGGTTTGACGACTGGCGGGTCCCCAAGTTGGAAGATGTCAAAACGGTTTTCGACCGGAGCTTCCGTTCTTACGATTTTGGGAATAACGAAATCCACATTCCCGAGGTTTTTGAGAAAGGCGGCGCCGACTGCACTTGGACCGATACGGTCAATGGGGACCGGGCCATGCTGTTCAGTCTGGTCAAAGGTCGCTCGAGCTGGATCAACCGATTGGGGGAAGGCCCCTTCGCCGTCCGCCTGGTTCGCGGCACGCGCAAACCCAAGGAACAACCGGGTTGAGCGATTTTCGGGTTTCCGGGATTCCGGGTCGTTCGACAGGGAAAAAATCCGCGTTGGAGGGAACATGAAGACCCCTTCATGTTCCCTTTTTTTCACGTTCGGGAGCTCAGGAACAACCACACCGCCGTTCCCGCCAAAAGGATCGAGAACCCCCGTTTGAAATGCTGCTCGGAAAGGAAGTGGAGAATCCAGGGCCCGATTTGGGCCCCCACCACTCCTCCAGCGGCGAGAAGCCAACCCGCTTTCCAATCCACGTTTCCCAGCCGGAAGTGAGCCCAAAGCGCAGACACCGCCACCAGCAGCACAAAAAGAAAAGACGTGCCCACCGCCATTTTGGCTTCCCGGCCCAAAAAAATCAGGAGGGGAACCACCAAAAACCCCCCGCCCAGGCCGGACCCGGAGGAGACGATTCCCACCAGCATCCCCAGCAAAACCATTGCGATCACCGTTGGACACCTCCTTCTACAAATTTTTCTTCCAGGGTATCCACCACCGCCGCCCCGATCGAGTCCCCCCACACATTCACCGCGGTCCGGCACCGGTCGAGGAACCAGTCGATGGAAAGAATCATGCCGATGCCCTCCAGGGGCAAGCCGACCGCGTGCAGCACCATGACCATCGTCACCAGGCCCGCCTCCGGGATTCCGGCGGCTCCGACGGCCGCCAGAGTGGCGGTCAGGAAGACGATCATCTGCTGTCCCAATCCCAGATCGATGCCCACCATCTGGGCGATGAACAAGGCCGCCACCGACTCGTACAGGGCCGTCCCATCCATGTTCACCGTGGCCCCGATGGGGAGAACGAACAGGGACGCCTTGCGGGACACCTTGTTTCGAACCTCGGCGCATTCCACCGTCACGGGCAGGGTGGCGGAACTGCTGGCGGTGGAAAAGGCGGTGGTCAGCGCCTGGGTGACATTCTTCAAATAAACCAATGGATTCCGCCGGGTGATCAGCGTCAGCACCAGGGGCAACACCACCAGAGCGTGGAGCAGAAGGCCGAGGAGGACGGTTAACGCAAATTTTCCAATTTTCAGCAACTCAGCCAGAAACAGCTCGCCCCCGCCCGCGGCCCCCAAGCGGGCGGCGATCAAGCCGAACACGCCGATGGGGGCGAAATACATCACCAAATGCACGATTTTCATGATCGCCGCGTTCACCCCGTCGAAAAATCGAATCACCGGTTTTCCCACCTCCCCCAAAGTGGTGAGCACCCCCCCGAAGAGAAGCGAGAACAAGATGAGGGGAAGGATGTCCATTTCTGCCATGGCCTGGACGAGATTCGGGGAAACAAACGTCTTCAAAATGTCGACGAGGCCGATGGCCTCGCCGTCCCGGAGGTGTTCGGGCAATTCCCCGACGGCCATCTCGATGCCCGCCCCCGGTTTCATGAGGTTCACCACCGCCAACCCCAAAATCACGGAAACCAGGGTGGTCGACCCGAAATAAATTAAAGTGATCAACCCGGTTTTGCCGACTTTCCGGATGTCGCCCAAACCGGCGATTCCGACGATCATGGAGGACACGATCAACGGGACCACCAGCATTTTGAGGATGTCGAGAAAAATCTCTCCGATCCAATCCACCACCTGCATCTGCGCGCCGAACACCCAGCCGCAGAGGATGCCGAGGAAAATCCCGACGACCATCAGGATGAGGAGGAGATTGTTATTGTTCATTGTCTAAAGAATGAAGTTATGATGGAATGAGAGTGAGGTCAGGGATAAGGAGGTTCGATGGAAATCCGACCCCCTCCAGAGGGCGTTATAATTATTGGGAGTTGCCGATTTTCATCCCTCTCAGGTTACGCTAAAATCGCTGAAAATCCAACACATTAACAAAGAGGGGCCATGGCAGAGACAGCAAAAATCATCTTCCAGGGAAAAACGCATGAATTTCCCGTGGTGGAAGGCACTTGCGGGGAAAAGGCCATTGACATTTCTCAACTCCGATCCCGGATGGGCTTGATTACCTTTGACCCGGGATACATGAGCACCGGGTCCTGCGAAAGCCGAATCACCCACGTGGACGGCGAAAACGGCATCCTTTTATACCGGGGAATCCCCATTGAGCAGTTGGCGGAAAAAAGCCATTTCATCGAAACCGCCTACCTGCTCATCTATGGGGAGTTGCCCACCAAGGCGGAACTGGAATATTTCAACTACCACGTGGTCCATCATTCCATGGTGCACGAATCCATCAAAAATTTATATGACGGGTTTCCCAAAAACCCGCATCCCATGGCGGTCTGCAGCGCCGTGGTGGGAGCGTTGGCCACGTTCTATCAGAATGAATTGAGCGTCCGCGATGAGCGGGAAATCGAAATTACCATTCACCGCCTGCTGGCGAAACTGCCAACGATCGCCGCTTACAGTTACAAAAAGTCCATCGGCCAGCCCCTGCCCTATCCCGACAACTCCCAGAGTTACGCAGCCAACTTCCTGAAGATGATGTTTTCAACCCCGTGCGAGCCCTACGAGGTCGATCCCCTGGCGGCCAAGGCGCTCGATATGCTGCTTCTGCTGCATGCCGATCATGAGCAGAATTGTTCCACCAGCACCGTGCGGCTGGTGGGCAGTTCCATGTGCAACTTGTTCGCCTCCATCTCCGCGGGAATCTATGCGTTGTGGGGCCCCCTTCACGGCGGCGCCAACCAGGCGGTCATTGAAATGCTTCAGAAAATTTACGACCAGGGGGGAGATGTCAAGAAATTCATCGGCAAGGCCAAGGATTCGCAAGACCCGTTCCGTTTGATGGGATTCGGTCACCGGGTCTACAAGAATTTCGACCCCCGCGCCGCCCTCATCAAGAACCTGGCCCACGAACTTTTCGAAAAACTGGGAACCAAAGAACCGCTCCTCGAACTGGCCCTGGAATTGGAGGAGATCGCCACCCGGGACGACTATTTCCTGGAAAAGAAGCTTTACCCCAATGTGGATTTTTATTCCGGTTTGATTTATAAAGCTTTGAACATTCCCATCAACATGTTTACGGTGATGTTCGCCATGGGCCGACTGCCCGGCTGGATTGCCCAGTGGAAAGAACTTCAGGAAGATAAGGACTTCAAGATCGGGCGTCCGAGGCAGGTATACACCGGGGCCACAAAACGGGAGTACGTTCCCCTGGAAGAACGGAAAAAATAAGGTGCCCGGCCCACCCCCGGGGATCAGGCCGGCTCAATGGTGCAAGTAAAGGGAAACTGTTCCAGCGCTGCCGCCGCATGAACCTGCTCCACCTTGAATTCCGCCTGTTCCAAAGGCAAAGTCGCCACATGGGCGCAACCGCGGTGGTGGATCTGGTACATCAACTTTTCGGCAGAATAATAATCTTTGTCAAACAGGTTCACCAGAATACGGACCACGAACTCCATGGTCGTGATGTCGTCGTTCCACATGATGATTCGATAGAGGGGCAGATAAGCGCTGGTTGTCCGTTCTTGGGTTTCCTGATCCAGATCAGGACGAGCGGGTAAGGTTTCCGTAGCCATGGCCTACTAAAACTAAAAAACGGGTTGTAAATAAAGTCCCAAAAACATTAACACCCAGTCGAAAAACTGGTATTTATCTTAGAAAATGTCCTATTCTTTTTCAATTGTTTTGTATTAGGAAAACTTTTCTCCTATGTCCGAAAAATCGAACCCTTTGCAAAAACCGTCCCGTCAAGCCCGCTGGGCGTCGTGGTTTGGAATTATAACCCTTTTGATTTTAATAGGTTATTTAAATCCCCGGGCCCTGGAGTCGGCCCCTGCCGAGGAACCCGATCGAACTCCCGGTCTGTATCCTTCCTTTCAACCCGAAGGGGACATGCGCCGGTTCGCCGGGGAGCGGCTCCATTACGACATCAGCCTCCTCTGGTTCAGCAACGCGGCGGAAGCCCAGGTCGGGTTCTACGAATCGGGAGGCAATTTCTACTCCGTCCTCGAAGCCCAGACCAAGGGAGTGATCGGGTTTTTCACCGCCTACCGCAAACACGTCTATAAAACCACCTTCGAGCTCCTGGAAAACAATCGCCGGTTGCGGGCGAAAACTTTTGAACGCAAGGTGATCGAAGGAGGCAAGGTCGAGCGCACGCTCCACTTTTTCGATTACAACCAGCGGATCCACTGGTGGTACGATTACGTCAACGAGGACCTGGTCGGTACGGGGAAGGACCCGATTCCGGCCGGAATCCATTTCGACGATGTGCTCACCGCCTTTTACAATTTTCGGAACGGGGTGTACGGAAAAATCCAAAAGGGCTCCGAATACCACATCAAAACCATCCCCGAGAAGGGACACGACGAAATCTCGATTTTCATCCGCCCTCAGCAAGAAACCGAGGAATCGCGAAAAAAACAGAATCCGATTTCGGGGGGAGAATACCTGGTGGACATCCGGGTTCCCAAGGAACTCTTTTTAACCAAGGAAGGAAAATTGACGGTTTGGGGGTCCAAACACCTCATTCCCCTGGAAACCACGGTGAAGGATTACGTTCTGCTGGGGGACCTGCACGCCAATTTCCGAACCCGCGAATACCAGCCTCCCAGTGTCCCCCAGGTGCCCGCCACCTCGGCGCTGGAAGCCCCCCTGCCCTAGGCCGGGGTTTCAATGGGCCCGGCGTGAAAACCCTTGGGCCTTCCCGAGCCCGATCGAAATTCCGGAGGGGGTTCGTCTCCTTGAAATTTTACCACCCGGCAACCGTTCGGCTTAGACGTCAAAGGTGGGAAGGGGAGGATCTCTCCAGATGTTGACTTCGGTGGAATCGTCGAGGGTCACCTCCCCAAAAGTGACCGAATAGGGATCCACGTTTTCGCAATCGTAATCCACCTGGATCTTTTTTATATTCCAGTTGCCCTCCTGGGGCCCGACGAGGGTCAACGAATGGGCGAAACTGTTGACCTCGAACTCGCCCTCGAACAGTTCCCCGGAGCCGGTTCCTCCCTTGGCCTTTTCGAAGGGGAGGACATGGTTGTTGATGTTGAACAGGACCGGGCCGGGCGTGCCCGGGTCGCCGGTTTGGACTTTTATTTTAAAAAGGTTCAATCGGGGCATGGCAATCCTCAGGAAAAATAGGGATTCAGTCCCGCCGAATGGTCGGTCTCGTCCAGAATGGCGCCCACCTGCGGCACGGCGGTTCGAAACGCCTGGTGAATGCCCTGTTTCAGGGTCAAATCGGCGGCGCTGCAGCCCTGGCACCCGCCGCCCATCTCGATGGTCACGGTGTTGCCTTTGACGCTGGTCAGGGTAATGCGTCCCCCGTGACCCGCCACTCCCGGGTTGACCTCCCGATCCAGCACCTCCTGGATGCCGGCGCGGATATCCTCTTCCGAAGGGATCTCCTCGAAGATTTTCGGAGCCACCCAATCTCCGCCTTCTTGCAGGACCTGCCTCAGAACCGCGCCCACCTCCCTGGCCAGTGGCCGCCAATCCGGTTGGGATTTGTCCTTGCGGGTGACGGTGACCTGAGATTCCACCACCAGCACCGTTTCGATATCGTCCAGACTGAACAACGCTTCCGCCAGCGGGGATCCTTCGGCGCTTTCGAAGCGGGGAAAAAACCAGGAATAGCCTTTCATCAGCCCCCGGTTGACCAGGAAGGTGCATTGATCCCCCATCGGGGACGGCTGGGCCTTGATGACGATTTCGCCCGAATCGGTCTCCTCCGGAGCCACCGAGGACAATACCGGCGCCTGAATCACCCGCCGTCCTTGCGGTTGAACCGGGTCCTCGGGCGGATCCGGGTTTGGATTGGCCGCCGGGGGCTCCGGGGCCGGCCTCGCCGTGGGCCGGGTCCGGGCCGGCGTCATGGGCGTGCGAACCGTTTCCCGCCGCGACCCTCCAAGGGTCCCCGTCTCGTCCGTTATCGGGTTGGCGTGGGAAAACCATCTCTTGAATTTATCGATAAAGGAAATCACAATTTTCTCCTCAAAAATTTCCTCAAACAATTATCCCTTCTCGAAACAACGAGTTACCTGAATGTTTCTTAAAGATGCATTGTAGACTTAAAAAGTCGCAAGGAAAGCAAAAAACTATGTAAAACCAGGCCGGGGCCACCCGGTCTCGGAAAGGATCCCAAACCCTCGGTAAAACATTAACCCACCGCGCTTCCGTCACCCTCGAATCGCACCGTTTTTCACACCTCCGGATGACAACCCCGGCCGGACCCCCGGGGTTGCAAGCGGGGACCCTCAGAGTTGAAAGGCGTCCGGGAGCAAATCCAACGACCACCCCTTGGGGTGGTCGGGGTCGCCGGAAATCGAAACCACGTCGAACCGAATATCCCGGTCTTGGATTTTGTAGCGGGCCAGAAAACTCTGGGCCACCTGGGCGAGTTTCCTCTGCTTTGCCGGGGTCACCGCCTGGGACGGATGCCCGAACTCGGGGCTCGACCGGGTTTTCACCTCGATAAACACGACGGTTTGTTTCTGCTCGGCCACGATATCCAGTTCCCCCACAGCCGACCGGAAATTGGTTTCCAGAATCCGGTACCCCTTCTTTTTCAGGAAGGCCACCGCCGCTTCCTCGCCGGCCTGGCCGAAATTTAGACGTTTTCGAGTCATGAGGGTCCGTTTTCAAAGTCCTCGAACGGGGTTGCCAAGCCCCCCGGTTTGCCTTTCCCCCTCCCCCCTGCTATGCTTCCGCCATGATCCTGGGATGGGAAGACATCGCGGGCGGTCCCACTTTGCTTTCTTTCCTGGTCTGGCTGGGCCTGACCGGGCTCTTTTATCTGGTCTGTTACCTGGCCGTCCTCACCGTGGTGGACGACTTCACCAAAAACCATTGGCTCAAAATCCCGGTGATGCTTGCCGCGGCAATTCCCTCGGCGGGGGTCATGGCCGTGCTTCACTACAAGCCTTGGCTCCTTTGCCTGCTGGCGGCGGTGGCGAATTATTTCCGGGTTCGGGATCTGGGCCAGCGGGCGCCCCAAAAATTCGGCGGCTCGGACATCCCCCTCCCCCTGTTTTACGGAGCCAGCTACGGCTACCTGGCGCTGGTGCTGATCCTGGCCTCCTATTTCCAAAGCGACGCTTTTCTTTCCAAATTTCAGGTTGCCCCCTCGCCGACCCCGGACAGCCCGGTCCCGCAATAAACCGGACTATTTCTTGCCTCGCCCGGGAATCCCGAAGGGAAACCACATCCCCGTTTTCTCCCGGTACTGTTGGTAATCCCTGCCATATTGCGCCAACAAGGCCTTCTCCTCAAAATAAATCCGAAATTGGAATCCAAAAAAAGCGGCCCCCGTGCCCAGGGTCCCGACCGCCCACGAATGCGTGGCCACCGCGTAAGCGAGGATCACCAGCATCATGGCGAAATAGGACGGGTGACGCATCCAACCGTAAAGCTGGTCGGTTTTCAGGGCCTGTTGATCCCGGAAGGCGATATCAAATTTGAACCCCAGAGCCCCCAACTGGGAGACGGCCACCACCCGCAGAACGGACCCCGTGACAAACAGGACGACGATCAGGGACAGTTCCACGCCGCTGACCGGCACCGGGGTTCCGCGGGCGACGAAGGACATGCCCACCAAAGCCGCCACAATGGGCGCCACATGGCCGAATAACTGCACCCAAAACGGCCGGTCGAAGGTCACATCCCGGGGCTGGACGGTGACGGTAAAGATGACGAGCTCAATGATACCGAAAATCGTGTTGGCGAACGAAACGATCAGGAAGCGGTCGGCGGTTTCCGGGGTCAGCCCCACCGGCACCAAGGGAGCCAGATAGGTCAGCCCCACCAGAACGGCATTGAAATTAAAATTCCGCCTCAA
>JABAHQ010008910.1_pt1 | contig 16848 bp, 20 predicted proteins | sample 7062091 | NCBI WGS metagenome assembly JABAHQ01 (sample SAMN14534359, study PRJNA622989) | marine sediment metagenome | biome: marine biome [ENVO:00000428]; feature: marine pelagic biome [ENVO:01000023]; material: deep marine sediment [ENVO:00002113] | place: India: Gulf of Kutch | collected...
CCCAGATAGTAATTGTCCCGGTCGACGACAAAAAGATTATCGGTCATTTCGGGGAGTGAACCCCTGCGCCGGAGATAGCGCAGAACCACGTCGAAGGTAACGTCGGGCCGCACCGTAATCGTGTCCGTATTCATCAGCCCGCCGGCGGTGTCCTCGGGGTAGGTCAACACCGCTTCCAGACGCTGGCGATTCTGTGCGTCCATGGACTGCAGGACGATGTGGGTTACGGTACCCGGCAATTCCTGGATAAAGTCTGCAAGGTCGTCAACGTCCAGGTTTTCCGTGAGAGCCAGCAGCTGATCCGTCTCCATCTGCTTGATCAGCCTTTCACTGATGTCATCGTTGACGTAGAGCAGCACATCGCCTTTCTGTTCGTTGTCGACGAGCTCCCAAAGAAACTCACGTTTTTCCGGGGGTAGCGATTCGAGCAGATGTGCGATCTCGGCGGGGTAAAGCGCATTGAGCATGGCGCGGACCTGACGCATGGTCCCGCTTTCCAAGGCCGAGGCCAGCTGGTCGAGCCGATTGGATTCCAGTTTTGTCTGTTCTGCGGGCTCAGGCATTGACTGTCCTCACGCAAGTACTTGAAATTAAGATACGAACCGCCGACGGAACGCGCTGGGCCCGGGCCGGTGTCGGCACCGAGCCGACCGCCCGGTATTCTAGCCCCGATGTGCCTTCAAGGCGACCGACGGACGGATCATCTTCGCCCCGGAGCGTGCCGCCCAAGCTGAATCGGGCGTCTGGGGAGGATATGGCGGGTATCGCGTGGGAATGCGCGCATCAGATTTCGGGTGGCCCCTGTCAATCCCTGGCTTTGCGCCTGAGTGCCGCACCCGATGGTGTTCTTCCAGATGCTGCTGACTGGTTCCGCTGGTCGGTCAGCGCCCGTGGTGACGTGGCAGTCCAGTACTATGGCGCCACCACGTTCATCTCCTCGATCTGACGAACGATATCTTTGTGGGCACCGCCCCGAAGAACTCTGCGGGCAAGTTTCGCCAGGCGAGCCGCGTGGCTGCTGTTGACAATGCGTTTGATTTCGAGGAGCGAAGCCGGATGCATGCTGAATTCGCGCAGGCCCATCCCGAGAAGCAGACGAACGAAACGCTTGTCGCCGGCCATCTCACCGCACATGGACACCGGGATCCCGGCCTTCTTGCCCGCCTGTATGGTTAGATGGATCAGCTGAAGGACGCCCGGATGTACCGGATCGTACAAGTAGTTGACCTCATCATCGATGCGATCAATCGCCAGCGTGTACTGAATGAGATCGTTCGTACCGATGGAAAGAAAGTCCAGATGTCGAGCGAACATCGGCGCGGACAGGGCCGCCGCCGGAACCTCGATCATGCCGCCCACCGGCATCTGCTCGTCGAACTTCCGCCCCTCGTGCGCTAACTCTGTCTTCGCTTCTCCGATCAACTGCAACACTTGATTGAGCTCCGTGATGGTAGAGAGCATCGGGATCATCAGTCGCACGGGTCCGTGGGCGGAAGCGCGCAGGATTGCCCTGAGCTGGGGACGGAACAGCGACGGGTCCTTGAGACATAAACGCACGGCCCGCAGACCAAGAGCCGGATTCGAGCCGGCCGGTCGATCCGTGGCCCCGCCGTTGACCTGTTTGTCCGCCCCCAGATCCAATGTGCGTATCGTAATCGGTGCGCCTTTGAGGGTGTTCACGACGTGCAAATACGCCGCGAGCTGCTCCTCTTCGTCGGGAGTATCCGGGCGGTTCATATACAGGAACTCAGTACGGTACAGTCCGACGCCCTCGGCTCCGACGCGCTTGATAAGCGGAATGTCCTCCGGAAGCTCGATATTGGCATGCAGGGCGATATGCACGCCATCCTGGGTAATCGCAGGTTTGTCCTTTATTTTACGCAGCTCGGCACGATGGCGTTTTTCCTCGCGTTGCCGCTTGCGATAGTAGCGTTCCGCTCGTGCATCAGCATTTGCCACCAATACGCCCTGCTCACCATCTATAACGATCGGCTCGTCATCCAGGATGTACCGTCGTGCGTTTCGGACTCCTACCAGAGCGGGTATTCCGAGGCTTCGGGCGAGAATGGACGTATGCGACGTCGGGCCGCCATATTCTGTAACGAACCCGGCCACTCCACAGTGCTGCATCACTACCGTATCTGCTGGAGTAAGATCATCGGCCACCAATATGTGATCCTTCAGGCGATTCTCCAGACCGGCATAGGCATGTTCCGACTGATTCAGAAGAATGCTTTGGATACGATTGACCACGTGATCAACGTCGTCACGACGCGTTCGCAAGTACGCATCATCCATATCATCGAATACTTTGACGAGCGCATCACGCTGCTGTTTGAGGGCCCATTCCGCATTGCACTGTTGATTGCGAATCAGGTCTATTGGTGCAGAGGAGACCATAGAGTCTTCTAACATCAGCAAATGGGTATCTATAAATGATGCGACGTCCGCCGGGGTATTTGTGGGGATATGTCTGCGAACCGAGCTGAGTTGCAGCTTGGCGCTTTCCAGTGCTTCTTCGAAGCGGTCGACTTCGTCCTCGATGAACTTCTTGGGAATAACGTAGACAGGAATCTCAAGCTGTCCACGCTGAAGTACATGGGCCTTGCCCATGACAATGCCGCGTGAAACTCCGATTCCCGAGAGTGCGAGGCTCATTCCGGATGCTCAGTCTTTCTTCGAACGTAGCATGATGACCTGTAGTACGAACGCTTATCGCCAACTGACGCGGTCTATGGCGTACTCCCTCCGGCTTCCAAGGTTCCGTGTGGTCCCGGTCGCTTATTCAGCTTCTCCGAACCGGTCGTTTACAAGTGTTTGAAGCTGTTCAACGGCCTGCGCCTCATCATTGCCGGCAGCGATCAACTCCAGCTCTGTGCCACACGAGGCGGCAAGCATCATTACGCCCATAATACTTTTCCCGTTGACCGTGCGATTGCCCCGTACCAGCTGTATGTCGCTTTCAAACTTGGAAGCGAGCGTTACGAACTTCGCGGCAGCTCGGGCGTGGAGGCCGAGTCGGTTGCCGATAGTGAGGGTTGCCCTAAGCATCATGAGCCAATGTCCCGCTTGCAGAGCATTACGCCATCCTTTCCGCCAGTTACCGCTTTGTGGGTCAACTCATCAAGGCTCAATCTGGGATAGTTCAATATCCGGATAAGCATCGGAAGGTTGACTCCACTCACGATATGCACGTGTCCGTCAGTCTGCAATTGGCAAGCAATATTACTCGGCGTGGAACCGTACACGTCGGTCAGCACAAGCACCCCGTCGCCGTCATTCAGGGATTTCGCCAATTCCTTGGCGTTTCCGAGGGTAGAATCAGGATCGCAGTCGTTTCCGACGCATACGACCTCTGTCTTCAGCGGACAGACATCGAGCATCGTGGTTGCCGTGTCCAGCAGGGAGGCACCGATATCTCCGTGTGTTATGACCATTAGACCGACTGTCATGATAGCTCCCGGTGCCGCACGAGTACGTTGTCCCGTGTGCGACGAAAATGTTCCGCGAGCTCGCTGGCCAGATAGACGGAGCGATGTTGTCCTCCGGTACACCCGATCGCAATCGTCAAATAGCTCTTGCTAGCGTCCTCAAAACGANNACGTCTCGAGAAAGCCAATTAGCTCCTCGCATACCTTCTTAACGATCGGTTGATTGGCGAGAAAAGCTCCAACCTCTTTGTCAAGGCCACTCATCGCGCGAAGTCGAGGCTCCCAGTGTGGATTGGGGAGGTATCGCACATCAAAGAGAAAATCAGCATCTGTTGGAACGCCGTTCTTGTACGCAAAGGATTCGAATAGTATGGACATAGTGCCCATTGGTTGAGTAGCAATGCGCTTGCGGATCAGGTCCCGCAAGTCCTGCATTTTCATATGACTCGTGTCGGCCCGGAAGCTGGCGTTTTCCGCAATGGCTGACAGCAGGGTCCGTTCCCGTCGTATGGCATCCGTTAGTGTAGTATTCTCCCCGGTCAGCGGATGGCGCCTCCGGGTTTCGCTGAAGCGTTTGAGCAGCGTATGATCATCGGCTTCAAGAAAGACGATCTCACACTCCACTCCAAGACTACGGATCTGTTCCAGGATGTCGTGGAATCTGAGCAGTCCGCCGCCTACGTTGCGTGCGTCGATTCCGACAGCCGCGTCTTCGAGGTGCTGCTGTTGGTTGGCTAGGACCTGGGAGACGAACTCTGGAAGCAACCCGATGGGAAGATTGTCAATGCAGTAGTACCCAAGATCTTCCAGCGTATGCAGCGCTGTGCTCTTTCCAGAGCCCGATAAGCCGCTTATGACGTACAGCTTCATCGTTCGAATCTCGAGACGAATTCTTTTTGCTTGCCGATGAAGTCGTCCGCCGCATTGTAACCTTTCAAAGTTAGAATGTGATTCCGTACGGCGATCTCGACCAGCACCGCCAAGTTTCGGCCAGGTGCGACAGGGAGGGTAACCTGCGGGACGTCCACGCCGAGCACGTTTCGGATCTCACGACATCCCCGCAGGCGATCAATTTCCCGCAACTGTGCATCNNAGTGGATGATAAGTCGTAAATATTTGTTATCCTTGATCGAGCTGTCTCCGAACATTGTGCGCACATTCAGCACGCCCAGACCCCGGACCTCAAGAAAGTCCTTCAACGGGGAAGGACACCGGCCATTCAGGGTATCCGGCGCCACACGAGAGAACTCCGGAGAGTCGTCCGCGATCAGGCGGTGCCCGCGCGTGATGAGCTCGAGTGCCAGCTCGCTCTTGCCGACCCCGCTCGCACCCGTCAGCAACACGCCGATCCCGGTCACCTCCATGAAGACCCCGTGTACAGTCAGTTTGGCGGCAAGGACGTGCGATAGATAGTACTGAAGGTGGTTTACGAGTATCTGGCTGTGCAGGGTCGAGGATATCAGCGGCGTTCCGGTCTTCTCGCACAGCTCTACTACATCCGAGCGCGCATCCAGGCCTTCTGCGATGAACACGCACAGCGGATTGGTTTCGATTAGTTGCCGCAGAGCATTGAGCCGCGACTCCTCGTTGAGCTGGTCGAGATAGTCGATTTCGTGCGCGCCCAGAACCTGAATACGATGCGGGTGTATAAAGTTCAGATGACCGACCAGCGATATGTCTGTTACTGGTGATCGACCCGTGGTGGATTCAACCAGTTCGATATGCCGCTCCGCGCCGGAACTCCCCGCGATCCATTTCAAGTCCAGCTTGGAGCGGTGTGCATCAAACAGCGATTTCGCCGTTATGAAGGTTGCCACCCGGTTACTCCGACTGATCCCCGTGTGTTAGCAAGTCATGCAGTGTCGCCTTGCTCTTCGCCGCGCGCAGCTTGTCGCAGAATTCTTCGTCGCTGAACATTTCTGCCAGCTTGGACAAAATCTCCAGGTGTTCATCCGTAGAGTCCTTCGGAACAAGCAGCGCGAACAGCAGGTTCACGGGCTGGTCATCCGCCGCATCAAAATCGATTCCTTCCTCGAGCTGCATGAATGCTCCAATGGATCGTTCGCCGTTGCTCTTCATACGTCCGTGCGGGATTGCCACGCCGTGGCCGATTGCGGTGCTTCCGAGACGCTCTCGCGCGATGAGGCTCTCGAAGACCTCACTCTCCGCTAGCGTCGGGAGATCACTGACGATGAGCTCGCTCAGCAGCTCCAATACGCGCTTCTTACTGCCCGAACGGACTCCCTGGCCGATTCTTTCCGGCGTGATGATATCGGCGATGTTCATAAGCCTGTTGCGATGGACCTCATCGGAGAATGATTCCATTGATCGTTAGAAACGCTGGTTCTTTAATCCTCCGTTTCCGCGATGGTGGTCAGTGAGCTTCTCCTTGTGCTTTTTGATCTGACGATCGAGCTTGTCCACCAGTGTATCGATTGCGGCGTACATGTCCTGGGCTTCAGAATCTGCGAAAAGATTCCCTCCGCCCACATGAATCGTTGATTCAGCCTTCTGCCGGAGCTTCTCGACACTCAATATAACGTGGATATCCGTTACATTGTCGAAGTGCCTTTGGAGGCGCTCAAATTTGTTGTTCACATAGTCGCGGAGCGCCGGAGTGATGTCGACGTGATGGCCAGTGAGATTTATTTGCATCATATGACTCCTTCTTGATTGATCGCTGTGGCGCATTCGCAGCAGGTCCGGATTGCCCGGACAGACTTCTGCCCGGGGCCCGGATGGGCTGCAGGCCGGCTACAAGCTGTATCGTCGAGATTTCCTGAATCATTGATGATCCCGCTTATGCTCGAATTGCCTGCCAGGTGACCCATGGCCGACCGGGGCAGCATACTCGCTACATAAGTCGCTTACGTTCGTTTGACGGCGGCAGCGACATGGCCTCACGATATTTCGCGACCGTCCGTCTTGCAACATTGATTCCCTGTTCGGCCAGTACACTCGCAATCTTGCTGTCGCTCAACGGTTTCTTTGGATCTTCTGATGCAACTAGTTTCTTGATAAACGCACGGATTGCAGTCGAAGAACACTCCCCTCCGCTCGCCGTGCTGACATGGCTGGAAAAGAAGTACTTGAGCTCGTAGATCCCTCGCGGCGTATGCATATACTTACGCGTGGTCACACGAGAAATGGTCGATTCGTGCATATCTACAGCCTCTGCAATATCGTGAAGGACCAGAGCCTTCATTGCTTCCTCGCCGTGGTCGAGGAAGTCGCGCTGACGCTCGACGATGCATGTTGCAACTTTCAAGAGTGTCTCGTTACGACTTTGCAGACTTTTCAGAAACCACCGAGCTTCCTGGAGCTGGTTCTTCAAATAGGTGTTGTCATTGCTGTTATCCGCCCGTTTGATCAGGTTCGCGTAGTGGCTGTTGATTCGCAGACGCGGCGCGGCATCGGCGTTGAGCTCGACCTTCCACACGCCCTTGATTTTGCGTACCACCACATCCGGTACAATGTACTCGGTGCGCTCGCTGGAGATTTGTCCCCCGGGTCTGGGGTTCAGTGAGCGAATCAGCGCAACCACCTGTTGAAGCTCATCTTCGCCAAGCTTCATTCGGCGCATGAGCTGTGCGTAGTCATGCGCCGCCAGCAGGCCGAGATGCTCACGCACGAGCCGGAGCGCGGGCTCGCGCCAGGGCGTTTCAAAATCGATCTGTTTCAGCTGAATCCGAAGACACTCGGCCAGATCACGTGCACCAACGCCGGCTGGATCGAAATTCTGGACTTGGTGAAGCACCGCTTCGATTTCCTCCACGCCCACATCTTCCAGATCATCGCCGATGCTTTGCTGGAGATCCTCCAACGTTGCCGTAAGGTAGCCGTCCTCGTCAATGGAGTCGATGATTGCGTTCGCGATGGCTGCATCGGCATCGCTGAATGGCGTAAGACGCATCTGCCATTGGAGGTGATCATGGAGGCTTTCCGTCCCGGCGGCATGTACCTCGAATTCCCTGCCGTTATAGTCAGGCAGCTGTCCGTACGTGGGTATCTGGTCATAGATATCGTCCCACGCGGTGTCGACGGGCAGATCATCGGGGATAGCGCTTTCCTCCATCGCCGTACCGGCCTCGGGATTATCGGTGTCCTCCCTCTCCGTACGCTGTTCCGGAGTTTCTACCGACTCCCGGTTCGCGGAGCTCTCGCCATTGGCGTCGGCGATTTCACGGCTATTTTGATCACGCGAATCGCCATCGTCTTCGTCGCCTTCTTCCGAGAGCTCGAGCATGGGATTGCTTTCCAGCGCCTGCTGGACCTCCATGTTGAGCTCGAGTGAAGACAGCTGCAGCAGGCGGATCGCCTGCTGCAGCTGTGGCGTCATCGTCAGAGTCTGGCCCAGGCGGAGCTGGATGGACTGCTTCATACGCTACGTTGGTCCGGAAGAATTAACCGCACACTTGCTAACGAAAATTTTAGCGCAAATTTCGTGCCAATGCAGTGGGGTGCCCTTGGCTTAAAGCCGGAAGTGATGCCCCAGATACACATCGCGAACGTGCTCGTTGGCGAGCACGACCTCGGGTGTGCCCTCGGCGATCGTTTCCCCCTCACTGAGGATATAGGCACGGTGACAAATACCCAATGTTTCCCGTACGTTATGGTCAGTAATTAGAACGCCGATTCCCAATTCACATAAGTGCTTGATAATCGACTGGATGTCCAAGACGGAAATGGGGTCGACTCCTGCAAACGGCTCGTCCAGAAGAATAAAACGGGGTCGCGTCGCCAGGGCCCGGGCGATCTCTACGCGCCGCCGTTCCCCGCCGGACAGGCTCATGGCCAGCGTGGAACGCAAGTGGCTGATATGGAGCTCGTGCATCAGGTCCTCGGCCTGCAGTTGCTGCTCCGGGCGCGCCAACCCCGGCTGAGTCTGCAGGATGGCCAGGATGTTCTGCTCGACGGTGAGCTTGCGAAAGACGGAGGGTTCCTGGGGGAGATAACCCAGCCCCATACGGGCACGCAGATGCATGGGATAGCGCGTGATCTCCTTGTCGTCCAGGAGAATGGATCCCTGTTCGGAGGGCACCAGCCCCACGATCATGTAGAAACACGTCGTCTTTCCGGCGCCGTTTGGGCCGAGCAATCCAACGACTTCGCCGCTGGTGACATGCAAGGACACCTCACCCACGACCAGGCGCGCCTTGTAACGCTTCACGAGGTTTTTCGCGACCAGAACGCTCATCTGTATGCGTTTAAAGTGCCCCTAGTGCGCATTTCTCACCGGGCGGCGGTGGACAGGCATATGCGATTAGGAGCCGGAAAGAATCTGTCATGTTTCAAATACACAGTGTCATTCGGGAATGCCTGTCGCGGTTCTGGCTGGTCTTCACATCCGTGGCTTGCTCTTCACTCAAACCGTAGTTACGGCTACGGTTTTCCCTCCAGAGCGGCGCCTACGAACGCGAGTCCTGCGCCAGCTGTCGCAATCCCGGTGGAAAATGCGGGCTAGCCGGATCAGTCCTTGGTCTTCTTGGGCTGGATGGTGATCTCGACGCGCCCCTTGTCGCCCTTTGTTGCTGTCGGCGCCTTGGTCGCGTGCACTATGTCTCGCTGGATGTCATACACGATACGGTTGCCCGTGAACGTATCCTTCCCCTGCCATACTTTGGCGTTCTGGAGCAGAATCACACGGTCTTTGGCCGCATGATATTCGACGTTCCTTGCCTGTGCCACCACGTCTTCTTTTTTGCCATCGGGTGTTTGCCGATAGGATACCGGATTGCCTTTTGCAATGACTTTGTCGAGATCCTGCTTGTTGTCGCGATACACGGTCACGATATCCGCAGTCATGCGGATACTGCCCCGGGTGAGCCGCACATTACCGCGGAAGATGCTGATGCCCTTCTGGTCATCAACGTCGACGCGGTCGGCCACGATTCGGGTCGGCTGATTTTTGTCGCTGGAGAGCGCGTGGGCCGTACCGACCCACAGGACCAGCGGGCTGATGAGAAAAAATAACCAGAGCCTGCTATTCATAGTAGACCTTTACGTCGTCAAGTAGCTGCAATCGCCCTTCCTGTATATATGCGCGCAGACCAATCGCTTCGGTCTTGTCGTTTTGACTGATCATAACTACATGCTTGTCAGTTTCGGCATATTGATCTTTCGGGCGGATCCGCAGGTCGTCAGTGTATACCGTGACCGGACGATTTTCAGGACCGCTCGTTCGCTCGATGGTCACGTCACCGCTCAGGAGCACGAGCTCGCCCTCGGCGGAGACCCAGCCACGATCGGAGCGAATGAGCCATGGCGTTCCTTCTTTCCGATACAGGGTGATACGCGGTTTGGTGAGCTCCGTGCTGTCGTCATCGGGATAATGCGCAAGATACTCCGACTTCAACCGGTACCGGCGTGAGCCGTGGTCGTCCATAGTGGTCATCACGAATCGGTCGATAAAGTAATCAGGGTCGTGGCGTTCAGCTGCCCGCCCCGATCTCGTCTCGGGGATCTCCACCAGTTCCTGCAGCCATGCCGTGAGGCCAACCACCAGCAGCAAGACGATTGCGACCGTGAGCTGCTTGAGATTCATACCAGGAATTGCTGCAGCTGGGCCTGCAAGGTGCCCTGGGCCTCCATAATGAGCTCGCAGACGTCGCGGGCCGCGCCGCGTCCTCCAGAGCTCGGCGTCTGCCAGTGCGCCTGGTTGACTACCAGCGGGTGCGCATCCTGTACGGCCACGGCCAGCCCGACCCGGCGCATCACGGGCAAATCCATAATGTCGTCTCCCGCATAAGCAACCTGGTCGCCGGTTACCCCGATTCGCGCGGCCAGGTCTTCGTAGGCACCCAGCTTGTCGAGGCGACCCTGGTAGATGTGCTGGATGCCGAGGCTCTCCATGCGCAGTTGTACCACCTTTGACGTCCGACCGGTGATCACCGCGATATGCACACCAGTTTCCTGGAGCATCTTGATTCCGTGTCCATCACGTGAATAAAAGCCCTTGTATTCCAGACCGTCATCGCCAAGAAACAGCGTACCGTCAGTCAGTACGCCATCGACGTCGAATATGACCAGCTTTATGCGCGACGCGCGGGCAAGAACTTCATCCATGGTTCGGGATTGACTCCGCACACAAGGGTTGCAGATGCGCCCGGACCTGCGGACGCGGTACATCTCCTGGAAAGGCAGAAGGCCATCCTTCGACCGTTGAGGAAACGATCACACGGCGCGTCGGTGTGAAATGAAAAGCATGTACAAACAAACCGGTTTCCTGGGCCTGCACCGCATCGCACGCACGAATTGCGCATCATACGACCCCGGCGCGCAGCAGATCGTGCATATTGAGCGCACCGATGAGCAGGTTGTCGTCTCCAACAACCAGGAGTCCGTTGATCTTGTGCTTCTGCATCAACTGCAATGCCTCCTCGGCGAGGATATCGCCCCTCACGGTCTTGCACTTGCGCGTCATTAGCTCGGCAATACCCGTGTGGTGGACATCGACGCCGGAGTCCAGCGCCCGGCGCAGATCTCCGTCAGTGAAAATCCCCATGACCCGGTTCGTATCATCAGCGATGGCGGTCATACCCAATCCCTTCTTGGTCATCTCCACCAGGGCCTCGCGCAGGGGGACCGTCTCGCGCACCACGGGGATGGTCTCACCGGAGTGCATGATGTCGCATATCCTGAGCAGCAGGCGCCGTCCAAGCCGCCCGCCTGGATGCGAGCGGGCGAAATCCTGCTCGGTGAATCCTCTTGCCTCCAGGAGCGCGATGGCGAGCGCGTCGCCCATCACCAGAGCCGCCGTGGTGCTCGAGGTCGGCGCCAGTCCCAGCGGGCAGGCTTCCTGACGGACGCTGACGTCAAGATGGGCACTGGCCGCCCGGGCCAACGTGGATTGCGGGCGACCGGTCAACGCAATGAGCGGCGTGCCCAGGCGCTTGAGCAATGGCAACAGTGTCAGCAGCTCGTCGGTCTCTCCTGAGTTGGAGACGGCGAGAATCACGTCCTTTTCCGTGATCATTCCGAAGTCGCCGTGAGCGGCTTCGCCTGGATGCACGAAAAATGCCGGTGTGCCCGTGCTGGCGAGCGTGGAAGCGATCTTTCCACCGATATTATGGCCCGATTTGCCCATACCGATGACAATGATGCGGCCCTGGCACTCCAGCATATCCCGGCACGCTTTGGCGAAATCCGGCGTGAGGCGCCGGGCCAGGGTTGCGATCTCCTTCGCCTCGGTGTCGATGACCGCCCGCGCCATGCGGCGAAAGGCCTCATCGTTCATGGTGGTTGTCGGTTGTGCGTCTGCGGTGGACTTTTTCAGCATGGTTCTCTCTCGGGCGGCCCCACGCGAGACCGATACGCAGCCGCACGAGCCGGAGCTGGCGGCTGGAGTCGTATTGTAACGAAAGTAGGGGAAATCTGCCCGGCGGTCCAATCCGGTGCTCAGGGCGCCTCGGGGTAGCCCAGCTCCGCCAGCTTGGCGGTGAGCTCGGCCCGCGCGAGCCCTTCGGCCTGCACTGTGACGCGGCCGCTGGACTGATCGACCTCCGCGTCCGAGACGCCGGGCAGCGCGAGCAGCCCCTCTCGGATGGTCTTCACGCAGCCCGCACACTTTACGTTCTGCACGACGACGATTTCCTCTGCCATGGGCTAACCTCCGGTGGCGGAAAAATACAGCAGGGCCAGGTAGCCGCAATATGCCAAGAACAGGGCGCCCCCTTCAATACGGGTGATGCGCCCCGGCCCGCCGAACCCGAAGGAGAGCGCAAAGAGGGCCAGTGCCAGGCCGAACATGACCGTGTAGTCCCTGGACAGGGTCTCGGCCGGGAAGCTGTAGGGGTGGATGAGCCCGGGGATGCCGAGCACGCCCAGCAGGTTGAACATATTGGAGCCGACAATATTGCCCACCGCAATGTCGTGCTCCCTTTTGAGCACAGCGGCGACCGAGGTGGCCAGCTCCGGCAGGCTGGTGCCCAGGGCGACTACGGTCAAACCCACGACCAGGTCCGTTAGCCCGAACTGCAAGGCGATCTGGGCCGCGCCCCAGACCACCATGCGCGAGCTGATCAGCAGCGTTACCAGGCCGATCAGGAACCAGAGTACGGCGCGGCCCATGGGAACCGTGCGCGGAATCTCGAGCTCGTACTCCGCCCGCATGGGATCCGGCTCGCGGCTGCGCAACCCCAGCCGGGTCATCCAGTAGATGATGGTTACCATGCCCAACAGCAGGACAATGCCGTCCGGTCGGTCCNNCGGTCCAGGCTGCCGTCGACCATGAGGATGAGGCTCAGGACCATCACGGCGAACATGATGGGAAACTCGCGCCGAAGGGTGTCGGAGTTGACGTTCAGCGGAGCGACCATCGCCGTGACACCCAGGCACAGGCCGATATTGGCAATGTTGGACCCCAAGGCGTTGCCGATGGCCAGGCCCGGGTTACCAAACCAGGCCGCCACCCCCGAGACCAGCATTTCCGGGGTTGAGGTGCCGAAACCGACGATGGTGAGCCCCACGATGAGGGCGGGGACGCCCAGATTGAGGGCCATGGCGGAAGCCCCCAGGATGAGGCGGTTGGCACCCCACACCAGGAGGGCGAAGCCGGCAACGACTGCCACGAAATACCACAGCATCGATAAATTGGTGCCTCTTGGCTCGCATGTGCCGCCGGTCCGGCCATTGGCGGAAGCGGGGCCGGCGCCACCCCCGGTCGACGGCCTCGCGACGAACGGTGGCGAGAAATCCGGGCTACGCCCTAGCAAGTACTTACTTACATATATCTATCTGTTTAAAAAGAACATTATGTCGACAACCACGGACGGGAGGGTCAGTGAGCCGCCCATGGACGGTTGCTCCCAGGATACGGAAGCGCCCCGACCCGCGGGCCCAGGACGTGCGGTCAAGGCCTCTTCCAGGGGGCTCGCACAACAGAACGAAAGGATCGCGCGCGAGGCCCGTCTATTCGACGAACTCCGGCTTCGGCGGGTTGCCGTCGTAGACGAGGTTGCGGCGGCGCTGCAAATAGGCATCACGGACGAAGATGTAAGGATCCAGCGCAGCTTCTTCCAGCACCTTGCCGGCGCTCAGGAGGCCCGCCCGTTTGTCCACGACATTGAGGGCGATCATCCAGTTCCGGGTCCCGTCGGGCTCGATATCGTACAAGGGGTTGACGTAGAAATCGCCCACGGTGCCCACCGTGTCGCGCACCGTGCTGGGGCCGAGGAAGGGGAGGACCAAGTACGGGCCGTTGCCGATTCCCCAGCGGCCCAGTGTCTGTCCCAGGTCCTCATTGTGCTTGGGCAGGTCAAGGGCGCTCGCGACGTCGATGAAGCCCAGCAACCCGACCGTGGTGTTCCAGAACACGCGGGCAGTATCCGAAACGGCCTGGGCGAGCTTGAATTGCAGGACGTCGTTGAAGACGACCACGACGTCTTCCAGGTTACTGAAAAAATTGGTCACACCCTTGTTAGCGGGGTCAGGCATGACCTTGTTGTATCCCTTGGCCACGGGCTTGAGCACGGCGCGATCCACGGCGTCGTTGAACTCGTACATGGCGCGGTTGAAGCTCTCGAAGGGATCCTTCTTCTCCGGCGGGCCCGGGGTGGCGGCGCAACCGCTGACGAGGATGGCAGCCATACACAGGCCGAAGACTGCTCTTTTTCGTTTATTATTATTGCGCATGCACGTTCCTTGGGTGCGGGACTCAAGATTGTCCGCGTTTGTTGTGTGCCGGCAACGGGCCCCTTACGATCCAGAAGCTTGCTGTATAAGCTTAGAAAAACTCTAATAATCATTGCATCCTGACGGAAAGAAATCAAGCGAGGCAAGAATCGTGTTGTACAATGACAACGTATCTCAGGGTAAGCCATCCTTGTGCCACGCAGTGATTGCGAGAGCGCTGGGGCGGCGGGTTGGTCTCGCAAGACGTCAGGGTCGTGCCCGGAACCCGAACCATGCCTGATGCGCAGCCTGCCGGCGAACGGGTCACGGAGGTACTCGTCGGTGCGAACGCTTGGCGCCACGCGGAGTGGATCGGGGGCTTTTATCCCGAGGATCTGCCCGAAGAGTGGGCACTTGCTTACTACGCAAATGAGTTTCGCACGGTCCTGGTACCGGAAGATCAATGGCAGGCCGCCGCTTCGGAGGTCCTCATCCAGTGGTACGACGACACTCACGAACATTTCCGCTTTCTGCTGGAGCTGGCCGGAACCTCGCCGCCTGTGGATCGACTGGCTGGCGTGCAGCGAACGCTGCGTGAGCGATTCGGGGGTCTGGTGCTGCGTGCGCGCCCCGAGACGACTCCGCGGCAAATGAATCACCTGTTGCGCGACCTGCAGACGGTTCTCGGCTCGAAGACTCTGGTCGTGGACGCCCGTCATGCGGCAACGGGGATCGAGGATGTCATTCGGGCGCACGGCGTGCAGCGGGCACGAACCGTGGATGCGGACACGGGCGACTGGGAACCCGCCATGGACGGGTCGAACCGGGGGCACGTCTCGTTCGATGTGGGTCTCGTTCCGAGCGATAGTCGCAAGATCTGGGAGCTGCGCAGGCTCCGTGAGCTGGTGGAGCGTGCCTGCCGAAGGATACCGCCGGCCGAGCAGACGGCTTTGATCTTCGAAGGAAAATCGCCCGCCATCGAGGACTTGCGCAATGCGCGGACCATCGCCGAGCTATTGGGTTGTTGAATGGTTTGTGCATCGGCGGAGTTGACTAAGCTGCGTAGGTTGTTGAAACTTCAGGCTCGGCCGGGCAGGTCCTGGCGACGCAGTTCCTGGTATTTTCAGCACGCGTAGGTTCCGCTTGGGGTAGGCGGACTCAACACTCGACTGTCACCGAATGCAAAACAACAATAAGGGCGACAAGGCGCTGGTCACAATCCGCGGCCTCCACTTCGCACGGGGCAAGCATTCCATCTTCGACGGCGTCGATATCGACATCTTGCGAGGCAAGGTCACCGCCATCATGGGGCCCAGCGGGACCGGCAAGACCACCCTCCTGAAGCTCATCGGAGGTCAGCTGCGGCCCTCCAAGGGAACTGTGCTGGTCGACGGGCTCAACGTTCACCGCCTCAACCGCAGGCAGCTCTTTGCCCTGCGCAAGCGTATTGGAATGCTTTTCCAGAGCGGGGCGCTTTTGACCGATCTCAATGTCTTCGACAACGTCGCCTTCCCCTTGCGCGAGCATACGAGCCTGCCGGAGGTGATGATCCGTGATCTAGTGCTCATGAAGCTGCAGGCCGTGGGCCTGCGCGGTGCGCGCGGTCTTGCGCCGAGTGAGTTGTCGGGAGGGATGGCCCGCCGAGTGGCGCTCGCCCGCGCAATCGCGCTGGATCCGATGATGATTATGTATGACGAACCCTTCACCGGTCAGGATCCCATCTCCATGGGCGTGCTCGTCCAGTTGATCCGGCTTCTCAATGACGCGCTGGGGCTTACGAGCATCGTCGTATCCCACGACGTCCAGGAAACCGCGACGATCGCCGATTATATCTACGTGATCTCGGAAGGGCGTGTCGTGGGTCAAGGGACACCCGAGGACCTTGGTGTGACCGATTCTCCCTGGGTGAAGCAATTCATGCACGGCCTGCCGGATGGACCAGTGCCGTTCCACTATCCCACTGAAGAGTATGCCGATGACCTGCTCGCGGGGGTGGAGCAATGATGGACCAGATTCAGCGCCTCGGGCAGGCCGCTTTGCGCATCTTCGAGCGGCTGGGTCGCGGCCATATATTCCTGTTCTACGTACTGCTGGGAATCCCTGCCCTGTTTCCGCGACTGCGGCTGGTCGTCCAGCAGGTTCACAGCGTAGGCGTATTGTCGCTGCTGATTATCCTTGTATCCGGCCTGTTCGTTGGGATGGTGCTTGGTCTGCAGGGCTATAATACGCTGGTCGATTTCGGGGCAGAGGAATCGCTGGGCGTGGTGGTGGCGCTGTCACTGGTCCGTGAGCTGGGTCCCGTTGTCTCCGCACTGCTTTTCGCAGGCCGCGCCGGCTCGGCCCTGACCGCGGAGATCGGCCTGATGAAGGCGACCGAGCAGCTCTCCGGTATGGAGATGATGGCCGTGGATCCGCTGGAGCGCGTGGTGGCGCCCCGTTACCTGGCCGGCGTAATCTCCATGCCGTTGCTCGCGGCCATCTTCAGCGCAGTGGGCGTCCTGGGGGGATATTTCGTCGGCGTGGGTCTGCTGGGTGTGGATGACGGGGCGTTCTGGTCACAGATGCAGGCCAACGTGGATTTGCAGGAAGACGTCTACAATGGCGTGATCAAGAGCATTGTGTTCGGGATCGTGGTGACCTGGATCGCGGTGTTCGAGGGCTATGATACGGTACCGACGTCCGAAGGCGTCAGCCGAGCGACTACTCGCACGGTCGTGCACAGCTCTTTGGCGGTACTCGGGTTGGACTTCGTATTGACGGCCCTGATGTTCGGCGAGGTCTAGCTTGTATCTGGTAACAGCGAGCC
>JABAHQ010014236.1_pt1 | contig 16844 bp, 17 predicted proteins | sample 7062091 | NCBI WGS metagenome assembly JABAHQ01 (sample SAMN14534359, study PRJNA622989) | marine sediment metagenome | biome: marine biome [ENVO:00000428]; feature: marine pelagic biome [ENVO:01000023]; material: deep marine sediment [ENVO:00002113] | place: India: Gulf of Kutch | collected...
GCTTCAGGGTCGCCAAGCGGACTCTCCGCAGCCAGTGCGGGGACAGTCTCATGAAAGGTTGCGACGCGTCGGGCGAGCTCGTCCAGGTGCTCGGGGGTCAGTTCATTACGGTCGCTCAGCCGGTCGAGGGTCTGCTCCGGGTCGAACTGGCGCATGCGAACCGCGTACTCCATCGGGGTGCCTTCACCGTTGACGGCAGGGGCCTCCGGAGTGCCTGTAATGGGGACCACCGCCTCATAGACCGGTTCGGCCAGTCGCCGGTTCAGGCGCAGCTCCTCGTCGCAGTAGTGCTTGCGGGCCTCGAGCTTGCGGAAATCAAGAAACCCCAGATCAAGGGGTTTCTTGATCTTGTAGGCATAATCACCGGTCAGGAGAAGCCAGGAAATGTGGGTTTCGATCAGCTTGACGCTGCTGACGGGGTGGGGGTAACAGCTGGAATCCTGCAGTGCGCTGATCAGCCCTGACGCCATTCCTCGGCTCCTGATAGGGGTTTAACCCCATCATAACGGGGACGTCATGTTTTGAACATGAAACGGGCCATGACTTGGCGTTTGAGAGCGCTATAATCGGCGCCCATGAGTAAAACGAGCAGAAACAGGCAAAACGGGCGGGGTAGAGGCTTCCTGAAGCTGGTCTGGCGGCTGGGGCTTGTAGGGGCCCTGATGCTGGTGGCCTGGACCATCTACCTGGATGTTCAGGTGACCTCGCGGTTCGAAGACCACCGCTGGGAGATTCCCTCCAGGGTCTTTGCGCGCCCGATGGAACTCTATGCCGGGGCGCCTGTGGGAGCCCGGGCGCTCACGGAAGAGCTGGATGCGCTGGGGTACACGCCGGTGGCGAGTGAGCCGGGCGGGGCAGGGCAGTTCCAGCGCCGGGGCGGACGCTTCCGGATCCGGACCCGTGGCTTCCGGTTCCCGGATGGCAAGGAGCCGGGAAAGCGCCTGAGCCTGACGGTTGCCGACGGCCGGGTTACGGCGTTCGATGCCTCAGGGGACGCCGCTTTGGCGCGCCTGGAACCGCGGCGTATTGCCAGCATCTATCCGGGGCACGGTGAGGACCGGCTGCTGGTGCAGCTGGACGATCAACCGCCGCTCTTCCGGGAAACCCTGCTGACGGTGGAGGACAGGGGGTTTGCCTCCCACTACGGGGTTGAACCCAGGGCCATTGCCCGGGCCTTTATCGCCAACCTGCAGGCGGGCCGGGTCGTGCAGGGTGGCAGCACCCTGACCCAGCAGCTGGTCAAGAATTTCTGGCTCTCCAGTGAACAGACCTATTGGCGCAAGTTCAACGAAGCGATCATGGCGATCCTCCTGGAACTCCGGTACTCCAAGGACGCGATTCTCGAGGCCTATATGAACGAGGCCTACCTGGGGCAGTCCGGAACCCGCGCCATTCATGGCTTCGGATTGGCCAGCCGCTTCTATTTCGCCAAGCCGTTCAGTGAGCTGGCGCTTCATGAGACAGCGCTCCTTGTGGGTATGGTGCGCGGCCCGAACTACTACAACCCGCGCAGCAACCCGGACCGGGCCCGGGCGAGGCGCAACCTGGTGCTGGATCTGCTGGCGGACCGCGGCCTCATAACCAAATCGCGGGCGGCGTCCCTTAAGCAGCGGACACTGGGGGTCGCGGCCGCGCCGGACAGTGATACCCACCGCTATCCCGCCTTCATGGATCTGGTGCGAGAGCACCTCTCCCGGGATTACCAGGAAGAAGACCTGAAAACCGCCGGCCTGCGCATTTTCACCACTCTGGACCCGCGTCTCCAGTCGGTGGCCGAATCCCGGGCAAGTGGCATGATGGCGGCTCTCGAGCAGGGTGAGGAGCCCGGGACGCTGGAAGGGGCGGTGATCGTCACCGGCCGGGAAAGTGGGGAGGTCGAGGCGCTCGTGGGAGGGCGCGATACCCGGTTCCCCGGGTTCAACCGGGCCATGAATGCCAGCCGGCCTATCGGTTCGCTGGTCAAGCCCGCCACGTACCTGACCGCCCTTGAGCAGCCGGCGCAGTACACACTGATTTCCCCCTTGAAGGACGAGCCCTTCCGCCTGGAGTTCGACAACGGCGATACCTGGGCGCCGGATAACTTCAGCGGTGAATCCCACGGGCAGGTGCCATTGCACGAGGCGCTTTCCCATTCCTATAACCAGGCCAGCGTCCGGCTGGGGCTGAACCTGGGGCTTTCCTCGGTCACCGGGACACTCCAGCGCCTTGGATTGGAGGGGGAGCCGCCCCAGTACCCGTCATTGCTGCTGGGCAGCCTGGAAATGACCCCGCTCGAGGTGACCCGGATGTATCAGACCATCGCCTCCGGGGGCTTCCGGGTTCCGCTGCGCAGCATCCGCAGCGTGACCACGCCGGGCGGCGAGGTGCTGTCACGCTATGACCTGGATATGGAACAGGTGGTTGAGCCTGGCCCGATGCACTTGCTGCACTACGCCATGCAGGAGGTGATGCGCGAGGGGACCGGCAGCTCCGTGTACAACCTGATCCCGGAGAACCTGCATACGGCCGGCAAGACGGGAACCACCGACGGTGGCCGGGACAGCTGGTTTGCCGGGTTCACGAGTGACCATCTGGGGGTAGTCTGGGTTGGCGGCGATGACTACAGTGCGACCAACCTGACGGGCAGTTCCGGGGCGCTCCAGATCTGGGGCCGTATCATGGCGGATGGCCGGGCCCGGGCCTTCTCACCCGTGGTGCCCGAGTCGGTGAATTACCATTGGGTTGATACGGCCACCGGGGGCATTACCGCCGAGCAGTGTGAAGGGGCCAGGCGGATTCCCTTTATCCAGGGCTCGGAACCCCAGCAGGAGGTTCCCTGCAGCGACAGCATGGGGGGCCGTATCCAGCGCTGGTTTCAGCGGGTTTTCTAATGGGAGAGGCACAGGATGACAGTTCAGACATGGGTGAAGTGGGCAGGAGTGGCGTTGGCCGCCCTGGTGCTGGCGGGCTGTAGCGTCCGGTTTGCACCCTCCGATCAGGACCCCGACGACGACGGCTTTTCAGAGGTCGAACCCATTGAGGAACCAGCGGACGATTCCGGGCGTGGACGACCAACCGTGGAACGCCAGCGTGACACGGGCGGTAGGGTGCCGGATGCGGCACGGGGGTTGCTGGCCTCGGCCACCTCAGCTCTCGCAGAGGGCAACGACGGGCGGGCCCTGGATCTCATTCAGCGCGCCCAGCGCATCGCGCCGGATGCGGCGGCCGTCTACTACGCCCTGGGGCGGGTATACCGTCAGCAGGGCAGTCTGGCCCGTGCCGAGCAGTTTGTGCTGAAGGGCATCAGTAAGGCCGGCAATAGTCCCGAACTGAGTCGTTCCGGCTGGTCAATGCTTGCCGAGATCCGCGCCAGTCGCGGTGATGACGATGGCGCCCGGAAAGCGAGGGAAAGGGTGTCCCGGTTCTGAAACCGGAAAGCCCGGCNNGTTAGTGCCAAAATCTTCGGTTGTGGTTTCGTCGGCCACGACGTCTGTATTCCGTGTTTCGCTTTCGGCAAAGGTCAGTTCGTCGTCTGCATCAGGATTGTCCAGGCTGCAGGTGTACGCAATGGTATAGGTCCCTTCCGACAGGAAGCCGGCCCCATAGCTGTACTCGCTGCTGCCTTCCGGGACTTCTACGGGGGCGACCATCAGGGGTTCCTCCTCCGCATTGCTGTTGAGGTCGACGAGGTTGGCGTCAGCGCCTTCATAGATGTAAACCGCTCCGCTGAACGCCTTATCACCGCATTGGTCACTGACAAAGGTACTGTCCACGGTACCTTCAATGCTGCCGACTTCAGTGTTGTCCACCAGGCGCAACGCCGGGCGCAGCTTGAAGTCAGTCCCATTCGCCGGGTTGACAAGCGCCTTGCGAAGCTCAACATCGATGGTGAAGTCCCCTGAGCCCCCCTGAGGGACAGTGAAGCCGCTGACCAGTTTCAGTTCACCGGAGGGGACGTTGAGGGCGACAGTTTCACCACCGTCGGTAAGAACATTCATCTCGCTAATGTCGCTTGAGTCGACATCCAGCCTTATCCAGTTGTATTCACCGGCCTGAACCTGGACGTCCTCAACCAGTGAAAAGGCATTGCCACGCTGAAAGTTCAGCAGATTCCTGCTGACCGGTTCGTCGAGCGTGATCTCCTCTGGTTCGCCATCGGCCGGTTTAAGGGTAACACCGGTGAATTTGACGTTGACTTCCTGAACCGAGTCCACGGGCGCGTCGGTTACACCCAGTGAAAAGGTACCGTCGTCGTTGTCTGAGGAGCTGCTGAGGCAGCCGGTGAGGCCGGTTGTGGAAGCGGCGATANNGGGTTGGTCATCATGATTGTCTCCCGTTTTGAGCCAGTGGCTGTGTCATCAATGCCTTGCGCGGCATCTGCCCATTTCCACGAATGGGATCCGAGGGGGGTTCCAGTCGTCGAGATTACAAAGTGTTGAGGAATCGGAGCGCGGGCTTGCGCCAGTCTGCTATAAATAGGCGCACTGACATTCACGCAGACAGGGTGTTTCTTGTTCTTCTCCCGTTCCCAGGCACGGACCTTTGACCAGCTGGTCAAGCCTCACATGCGGGGGCTCTATCGATTCGCGCACCGCCTGACCGGTAACCCGGCGGATGCCGAGGACCTAGTCCAGGATGTGATGCTCAAGCTGTACCCCAGGACCCGGGAGCTGGAGGCGGTGGAGGACCTTCGCCCATGGCTCAACCGTGTGCTCTATCGCCAGTTCGTGGACCGGGATCGCCGGGAAAAGCGCCGCCGGGATCAGTCGCTGAGCGACAGTGGGGATATCGAGAACCATCAGGAGTTTCTGGACCGTTATCCGGGTGAGGAGCTGGAGCCGCTCGCGGCGATGGAAAAGGGGCGGGCGGGCACCCTTGTGCATGAGGCGCTTGCCGAACTGGCACCCGACCAGAGGGCGCTGCTGATCATGTACGATGTAGAGGGGTGGGCTCAGCAGGATATTGCAGCGGTGCTCGATGTCGCACCCGGCACCATCAAGTCCCGCCTTCACCGTTGTCGGCAGAAGTTGCGCGACCAGTTGGTCAGGCGGATGGAACCCTAGAGTGCAGTCTGGCGTGGAGACTTTCAGGGGGAGAAGAGGATGAACTGCAAACAGCTGACTGCGCGCATAGAGGACTACTGCGACGGGGCCATGAATGGGGGTGAGCGGGCTGAGGCCGAGGCGCACCTGGCGGAGTGCGAATCATGCAGCCGGTGTGTAAGGGCTGAGCAGCGCTGGCGTGAGCTCCTGGGCGAACCGGAGGCGCCGGAGCCCGACGCCGGTTTCGAGGCCCGTGTGCTACAGGCCGTTCACGGTGGTGGCGATGCTCGCCGGCGCTGGAGTACGCCCGTCGTGGGTGCCGCTATGGCAGCCTGTCTTGCGGGTGGCCTCTTCCTGGGGCAGTGGTTCATGCCTTCAACGGATACGCAAAAGCCGGAAACGGTGGTCGGCCCGGTGGCTGAGGACAGCGTCCAGACGCTGAGGCTGGCGTTTGAATCCGGAGAGGCCCTTGAGGACGTGACGCTGACGATTGAGTTGCCGCCGCACGCGGAGCTGGCTTCCTCCCCGGGGGAACGCAGGCTCAGCTGGGAGGTGGATCTGGACAAGGGCAATAACCTGCTGGCGCTGCCGGTCCGGACCCTGTTCCCCGGCGAAGGGGATCTGGTGGCCCGGATCCGGCACGGGGACCGGGAGCGGACGTTCCGCGCGCCGGTTCGCAGCGGCGGCTGACTGGTGGATGAGGTGATGCTATGAGAATCCGACTGAGTCCCCTGCTTCTGGTCCTCCTGGTTGTAGGGCCCCATGCCTGGGGGGAAACCGATCTGGACGTGACCATGCGCATGGTTCCGGAGGGGGAGCCTGTGTCCGAGAACGTGATGCGCCGGATCGAGCTGCCTGAGGGGGCCGCGACGCGCGCCCGGGAGAATGCCCGGAAGGGGCTTGAGCGGGCAGGTGAAGCCTCCGAAAACGGGCGTGAAGCGCTGGATCGGGCGCGTGAGCGGGCACGGGAAGGGCTGGAGCAGCGACCCGGGCGGGGCGACCTGCCGGTTCCGGGAAAGCCGGGGCGCTCGGGCAGGGAGGCGGACCGGCCTGGCGCGAATACGCCAGCACCCGAGCGACCCGACCGGCCGGATCGCCCTGATCGCCCGGATCGCCCAACCCCTGAACGGCCTGACAGGGGCAACCAGCGCTGAACAAACCTGCTGTAACTGCTAAAGTTCGGGTTTCACGAAAGGGAGCCCGAGTGGATGCGGTTTACACCTGCCCGCACTCAACGTCGACCGCTGGATCGCCTGGGGACTGCCCTTCTGATGGCGCTGCTCATGACGTTGGTGCCGCTGACGGCGCCTGCCCAGGACAGCCGGGAACTGGTGCGGCTTGGCCAGACGGCGTTTGAGGCCGGCGATTACGCCCGGGCCGCCTCGCTGTTCGAACAGGCGCTTGAGGGCGGAGCGACCACGCAGTCGCGGCTCTACAACCTGGCCGTGGCGCGCTTCCGTGCGGGGCAGCTTGAGGCCGCCCAAACCCGCTTTGAACAGATTCTCACCCGGACCGATGAGCCCGCGCTGATCCACTACAATCTCGGGCTGGTCGCCCTGGAGCAGGGCCGGTCCGCGGCCGCCCGGTCTGCTTTTACCGATGCGCTGGTGTCGGACCGTGACGGGCGCATTGCGGCCCTGGCCTCCGAACAGCTGGCGCGGCTGGGGGTCTCGGCACGGTCGGCCGGCCTGTCGGATGGGCAGGCCCTGTTCCATGCCGGAGGGGGTTACGAGGACAACCTCAACCTGGCCGGGAATCGCCGTGTCGAGGCGGCTTCCGCCTTCCAGGAGGCCTTTGGCTGGGGCCGCCTCCCGGTATGGCGCCGGAAGGCGCTGAGCGTTTCGCTTTCCGGCATCGCGAGTGGGCGACACTACAGTGGGTATGAGGGCGCGGACCAGGGGCTGGCGGGAGCCGGAGTGACGCTGGATTACCGCTGGTCTTCGGCGCTCAGCCTGGGGGCGGAAGGCGACATCGAGTGGCAGTGGCTTGAGGGCGATCGCGTTGATCGTCGGGAAGCGGCCCTGTTTCATCTCGAATGGGAAGGCGCTTCTGGCCGGCTTCGAGCGGAAGCCGGCACGGCCCGTATCCGGGCGGGCAGTGCCTTTCCGGAGCTGGAAGGGACGGATGCCCTGGCCGGAGTCGATTACCGCCACTGGGTGGCGGAAGATCTGACAGTCACGGGCGGCTATTCCGTGACCCGTGAGGACCGCGAAGGGCTGACCCTGGCGAATGATTACTACAGTACCTCGCCGGTCCGCCACCGCCTTGAAGGATCCGTTTCCTATGCCCCGGCGAAGCGCTGGCGGGTCACAGTGGGCGCTGCATGGCGCCTGTCCCGTTATCAGGAGGCGGAAATACGTGACGGTAATCGGGTGCCCCGGCGTCGTGAGGAGCGGTGGCGCCTGAGGCTGGGGGCCGATTGGGCAATCCACGACCGCTGGACCCTGACCCTGGATGGCGAGTGGGAGAGCAATCACGCGCGCCGGCCGTCCCGGGATTACCGTCGGATGGAAGCCCGGGTCGGGATCCGGCGCGCGTTCGGCTTCTGAGCGTCAGAGCTGCGCCATGGCGTTGTCTGCGGCCTGCAATGTGGCTTCAATATCCGCCTCTGTGTGGGCACCGGAAACGAAGCCGGCCTCGAACGCGGCAGGCGCCAGGTAGACGCCCTGTTCCAGCATGGCGTGGAAGAAGCGGCCGAAGCGTTCGGTGTCGCAGTTGACCACATGCTCGAAGCGGGTGACCTCCGGCTGGTCCGTGAAGAAAAGCCCGAACATGCCCCCGGCGCCCTGGACCTTCAGCGGAATGCCGTGCTTGTCGGCGATCGCCGCGAAGCCATCCATCAGTTTGCGGGTGCGCTGCTCCAGCTGTTCATGGAAGCCCGGCTGGGAGAGACCTTCGAGGGTTGCGAGCCCGGCGCGCATGGCCAGTGGGTTACCGGAGAGCGTGCCCGCCTGGTAGACCGGTCCCAGCGGTGCCAGGTAACTCATGAGGTCACGCCGGCCGCCGAGAGCTCCCACGGGCAGGCCTCCGCCGATGATCTTGCCCAACGCCGTCAGGTCCGGGGTCACGCCGTACCGTTCCTGGGCGCCGCCGGGCGCCACGCGGAAGCCGGTCATCACCTCGTCGAAGATCAGCACGCTGCCGTGGCGGTCGCAGATCTCGCGCAGGCCTTCCAGGAAACCGGCCACCGGGGGCACACAGTTCATGTTGCCGGCCACGGGCTCCACGATGATGCCGGCGATCTCGCTGCCATACTCGTTGAAGATGGTCTCAACGCTTTCCAGGTCGTTGAAGGTGGCGGTCAGGGTCTGTTCCGCAAGGGCCCTGGGAATGCCCGGCGAGTTGGGTTGCCCCAAAGTCAGCGCGCCCGAGCCTGCCTTGACCAGGAGCGAATCCACGTGGCCATGGTAGTTGCCCTCGAACTTCAGGATGCGATCGCGACCGGTATAGCCACGGGCCAGACGGATAGCGCTCATGGTGGCTTCGGTCCCTGAGTTGGTCATGCGGACCATGTCGACGGAGGGGACCAGTTCGCAGATCTTGCGGGCCATCGCGGTTTCCGTGGAACTGGGGGCGCCATAGCCCGTGCCATGGGTCAGCTGGTCGCGGATCGCGTCGATCACGGCCGGCGCGGCATGCCCCAGGATCATGGGCCCCCAGCTGCCCACGTAGTCGATGTAGCGTTTGTCGTCTTCATCCCAGAGATAGGCGCCCTCGGCCTGCTTGAAGAATATCGGGGTGCCGCCGACGCCCTTGAAGGCGCGCACCGGCGAATTGACGCCGCCGGGGATGTATTCGCTGGCCTGCTCGAAGAGGGTGTCCGACTGGCTCATGAAGAGACTCCTGTTGCAAAAAGTTGGCTGAATTCATGGGCCCGCGCCTCGATGTCCGGCGCTGAAAAGAGCCCATGGATAACGGCGACCAGGTCCGCACCCGCGCGGATCAGGCTGGGCGCATTGTCCGTTGTGATCCCCCCGATGGCGACCCGGGGCAGCCCGAGGGCTGCGGCCTGCCCGAGGACGTCCGCGGAAGCGGGGGGCGCTGAGCCCTTGGTGGCGGACGGGAAGAAACGCCCGAAGGCGAGGTAGTCCGCCGTGCCGGCCGCCTGTTCCCGGGCCCGCTCCAGATCATCGTGGCAGGTGACCCCGATGATGGCCCCGGGGCCCAGTTGTTCCCGGGCCCATTCCGGTGTGGCGTCCTCAAGACCGAGATGGACACCATCCGCACCAATCACCCGGGCCAGGGCCACGTCATCATTCACGATCAGTGGCCGCTCCCAGCGCTGGCAGACCGCCAGAAGCTGCTCGGCGATCCGCCGGCGCTGGTCGTCATCAGGGCGCTTGTCGCGGAACTGGACCATCACCGCGCCTCCGGCCAGGGCCTGCTCGACCGCGTCCACGATCCGGTCATCAGGCAAAAGCCGGCTGTCAGTGATGGCGTAGAGACCCCGACTCGGCAGCCGGTCATTCATGCCGAAGACTCCTGTCCGGCACCGGCTGGCCGTGTCCGACCCGCAGGGCACTCCTGATGGCGTCTCTGGTGAAAGCCTGGGCCTGCTCAATCGCCTGGGGCAGTTCGAGCCCGCCAGCCAGACCCGCGCTGATGGCCGCGGCCAGGGTGCAGCCACTGCCGTGGTATTCGTGCCCGACGCGCTCCAGCTGCCAGGCGGTCTCTTCCCTATCCTTTCGGAAAAGCCGGTTTTCAATGGTGGGACCGGTGCCATGACCGCCGGTAGCAAGGATTGCCCCGACACCGTCATCAAGCAGGGTGCGGGCGCTGGTGGCAGCATCGTCGCTGCCACCGAGTTCTGCCAGTTCCGGGCCGTTGGGCGTGATGACGGTGGCCATCGGGAACAGCGCGGAGCGCATGGTGGCCACCAGCTTTTCATCCGCCAGCTCGCCGCCACCGGCGGCCTTGATGACCGGGTCCACCACCAGCGGGAGAGGCCCGAGTTCCTCGAGCAATCCACGCAGCATGCGAACAATGCGGTGGTCCCCCATAGCACCGGTCTTGACGGCATGAACGGGGGCGTCGGCCGCGACACAGCGGATCTGGCGTTCGATCAGCTCAGCGTCCACTGGTTCGGCCCCATGGACGTTGCAGGTATCCTGCACCGTGAGGCAGCTGAGCACCGGTAATGGGTGTGCGCCCATGGCGGTGATGGCCTGGATGTCCGCCTGGATGCCGGCGCCGCCGGAGGGATCCAGGCCGGAAAGGACGAGTACCTGGGGGCGTGTATTGGGCATCAGAAGGGCCTCAGAACGGCGAGGAGAATGATGGCGACCAGCAGCAGTACCGGTGCCTCGTTGATCCAGCGGAAGAAGACATGGCCCCGGGTGTTCCGATCATCCCGGAAGAGCCGGACAAAGTGCCCACACCACAGGTGGTAGGCCACCAGCACCGCGATCAGCAGCAGCTTGACGTGCAGCCACCCCTGCTGGAGGTAGTGGCCGGGGTTCAGTGCGATGAGCCAGGTCCCGAAGATCAGCGTGGCGATCATGGACGGATTCATGATGCCGCGATACAGCTTGCGTTCCATGGTCCGGAAGCGCTCCCGGCCGGGTTCGTCCTCCGTCATGGCGTGGTATACGAAAAGCCTGGGCAGGTAGAAGATACCCGCGAACCAGGTGACCATCGCCATGAGATGAAATGCCTTGATCCAGAGCACCACGGCTCCTTAACCGACTGAATGATTCAGGCATGGTACAATGCTCTGTTACGGGCGCCAACGGCAGAACCAGACACAGACGCGATTGGACAGGAGGCAGAAGTGATCACAGTGGGCATCGTCGGGGGGACCGGCTACACGGGCGTTGAACTGTTGCGGTTGCTGGCGGTTCATCCGGGAGTGGAGGTGGCATTGATTACCTCCCGGTCCGAAGCCGGGCGCCCGGTGGCGGAGATGTTCCCGAGTCTGCGCGGGCACTGTGATCTGGTCTTTGAGGATCCCGATGACCAGCGGCTGGCGGAATGCGATCTGGTGTTCTTCGCCACCCCCAATGCGGTGGCGATGCACAGCGTGGGTGATCTGCTGGAAAAGGGCGTCAGGGTCGTGGATCTGTCTGCCGATTTCCGCCTTCAGGATCGGGCCGTCTGGGAACACTGGTACGGCACCACCCATGCGGCCCCGGATCTGATCCCGGAAGCGGTCTACGGCCTTCCGGAAATTAATCGGGAGACCATCCGGGGTGCCCGTCTGGTCGCCAACCCGGGCTGTTACGCGACGACTATCCAGCTGGGCTTTCTGCCGATGATTGAGGCGGGCGTGGTCGATCCATCACGCCTGATCGCGGACGGCAAGTCCGGCGCCAGTGGCGGTGGACGGCAGGCGCGCATGGGCATGCTGCTGGGTGAAGCCGGCGAGAGCTTCCGGGCCTACGCCGCCTCCGGGCACCGGCACGGACCGGAGATCGAGCAGGGACTGACGATGATGCAGGCACGCTCAGCGCCCCAGGTGACCTTTGTGCCCCACCTGGTGCCGATGGTCCGTGGTATTGAGGCAACGCTCTATGCGGAGATCACCGATGAGGCGGCGGATTTCCAGTCCATCTACGAAGAGCGTTTCCGTGACGAGCCCTTCGTGGACGTGATGCCCTGGGGATCCCTGCCGGAGACGCGCTCGGTCCGTGGCGAGAACACCTGCCGAATGGCGCTGCATCGCCAGCCGGGCCAGAACCGGATCATTGTCAGTTCCGTGACGGACAACCTGGTCAAGGGCGCAGCGGGTCAGGCGATCCAGAACATGAACCTGATGTGTGGGTTTGACGAAAGCGAGGGGCTGAAAGCGCCCGCGCTGCTGCCCTGAGGACTGAGTCGATGGCACGTTCCGATTCCTCGGAAGAACTCGTACTGGTTCGCCAGCGGCGTGGCGAGCGGCTGCGTCGTTTGCTGATACTCCTGGTTTTTTCCGTTACCTCCGGCGTGGTGGGGTTTGTCCTGGGCGGTGCCCATTACCAGGCGCGCTACGAAGCGGCAAATGAAGGCTTTGAGTCGGTCAGGGCCGAGCGTGACAGGCTTCAGGAAGCCGTCTCGGAGTATCGTCAGGAACTTGTCCGCGTCCGGCGTGACCAGAAAGTGGATCAGCACAGCCTCAGGGAGGCCCAGGGCACGATCCGGGAGCTGGAAAAGGCGCTGCAGGAGCGCAAGTCGGAGATCACCTTCTACAAAAGCATCATGGCCCCAGAGGACCTGGAAACCGGGCTGCAGGTTTTCCGGATGGACCTGGAACCAACAGCCAGTCCCGATCGTTGGCGTTATAACCTGGTGCTCAGCCAGATCGGGGACAACAACCGGTTTGTATCCGGGCATGTGAAAGTTCATCTTGTGGGCTATGTTGGAGAAGAGCGACAGCGGCTTCCGCTGCACCGGATCTCGGACGCGCGAGAGAACAACGAGATCGAGTTCCGGTTCCGTTATTTTCAGTCGGTGGATGGCGACATGCGCATTCCCGAAGGCTTTGAGCCGCATTCGATCCAGGTTAAAGCGGTGACGGATAACGGTCGGCAGGAGTCCGAGCGTGAATTTTTCTGGCAGGACAAAACGGGGGACGAGGCGAATGTTTCGCAGGTCCAAGACCAGTCGTAAGGGTGCGAGCCACTACGACACACTGATCTCGAACAAGACCTCCATTTCGGGGGACGTGCATTTTTCCGGGGGCCTGCATATCGACGGGCGGATTGAGGGCACGGTCTATGCGGAGGAGGGATCCGACGCCGTGCTCCGCATCAGCGATATCGGCGAGGTGTCGGGGGATGTCTATGCGCCCCACATCATTATCAATGGGACAGTTCACGGGAATGTCTATTCCTCGGAAGACCTTGAGCTTGCCTCCAAGGCATCCATCCACGGCAATGTCTATTACCACCTGATTGAGATGGCAATGGGGGCGGCTGTTAACGGCAGTCTGCTGCACCAGCGTGAGGGCGGGCTTCCCGGCGGCTCCCGGACCCTTCCCTCCGGTCAGAAAAGCGGGCAGGCGCCGTCGACCGGATCGACCGAGAGGACTGGCGCCACGGAGCATACAGCGGATGCCGGCCCAGAGGATGAGGAACGTTCCGGGGAGCCGGACAAGGCCTCGGTGGAGCGTATATAGGCTTGTCAGGTCGCATCAGCCTCCACATAATGAAAGGTGTTGTTTGAGTCAGTCTTTGGGAGTGATCGCATGAGCGTGGTTCAGGAACAGTCGGCGGTGCCGGTGTTTTTCACCGAATCAGCCGTTTCCCGTGTGCGTGAACTGGTCACCGAAGAGGGTAACCCCGAGCTCAAGTTGCGCGTGTTCATTACCGGTGGCGGATGCTCCGGATTCCAGTACGGTTTTACCTTTGATGAAAACCAGGCTGAGGATGACGCTGCCGTGGAGCGGGATGGCGTGACGCTGCTCGTGGATCCGCTCAGTTACCAGTATCTGGTCGGCGCCACCGTGGATTATGAAGAGGACCTGATGGGGGCCCAGTTCCGGGTCCAGAACCCGAATGCCACCAGCACCTGCGGCTGCGGGTCCTCGTTCAGCATTTAACCCTTCCCGGAATAGACGCCCCCAAGAACCCGTGGGCCCGAGGCGCCGGTAACGGATGGCAGGTTGCCGGGGGCCTCGTGCAGTCTCTGGCGCGCCAGCCATGCAAAGGCGGCACCCTCCACGCATTGCGGGCCCAGACCCAGGGCGTCGGTGGAACGGACGCTGCTCTCCGGTAACAGGGCGGCGATCCTGTCAGTGAGCAGCGGATTGAAGGCGCCTCCTCCTGCAAGAAAGACCTCGTCCGGTGGTGTTGCAGCCCGGATATCCCGGCTGACGGTCACCGCCGTCAGTTCAAGCAGGGTACGTTGGACATCTTCCGGGCGGCGTGCGGCCCCCGGGCCTGAGAGGTGCGCGTCCAGCCACTGTTCATTGAAGTCTTCCCGACCTGTGCTTTTCGGTGCCCGCCTTGCGAAATAGGGATCCTCGAGGAAAGCTGTGAGCAGGGAGTCGTCAACCGCGCCCGACCTGGCCCATTGCCCGTCGTGGTCATAAGCGGCGCCAGTGTGGCGCCGACACCAGAGATCCATCAGGCGGTTCGCGGGGCCGGTATCGTGGCCGTAAGGCGGCTTCCCGTTGCCCTCGATCAGGGTGATGTTTGCTATTCCGCCGAGATTGACGAGGCAGCCTGTGCGGCCGGTGCGGTTGAGCAGCCAGTCATGAAAGGCGGGGGCCAGGGGAGCTCCCTCGCCACCCGCAGCGATATCCCGCCTGCGGAAATCGCTGACAGTTGGGATGCCGGTGCGTTCAGCAATGCGGTTAGGGTCCGCGATCTGGAGTGTGAACGAGGGCGAGCTTCCCGGGTGGTGCTGGATCGTCTGCCCGTGGCTGCCGATGGCCGTTATGTCAGACGGTTGGAGTGCGGCTTTGGCCGCCACGGCGAGCGCGCAGTCGGCAAAGGCATCGCCCAGGCGCGCGTCCGCCTCGCCAAGGGTTGCCGGAGTTCCCTCGTTGGCTGCGAGAGTTTCCAGTTGATGGTGGAGCGTATCCGGGTAGGCGTGGCCGGTGTGTTCGCTGTACTCGATGCCGTCCGGGCCGAACCCGACCAGTACCGCGTCGATCCCGTCCATGCTGGTGCCGGACATGAGACCGATGTACCAGTCGGTCTGGTCAGCCATTCATTCCTCGGCCAGCGCGATCTGGAAGGACTCGTCCTCCTGGGAGAGTCGTGCCAGGTGCGGATTCGCCTGCGCGCGGAACTCGGCCATCCGGGAATCCGGGATGGGCTCCGCGTCCGGCAGGCTCACCCGCATCGGGTTCCTCGGCTGCCCACTGATGCGGTATTCATAGTGCAGATGGGGGCCGGTGGAGAGCCCGCTCGACCCGACGTAGCCGATAATGTCGCCCTGCTGCACGGTGTCGCCCGTGCTCAGGCCGCGCTTGTAACCGTGGAGGTGGCTGTAGCCGGTGGTGACCTCGTTCCCGTGATCGATCCGGATGGTTCTTCCATAGCCCCCGTCGCGCCCCAGGAAGGTGACCCGGCCATCCCCGGATGCTTTGACAGGGGTTCCGGGCGGCGCCGCGAAATCCGTTCCTTCATGGGGGCGGGCCCGATTCAGAATGGGGTGACGCCGATTCATGTCGAAGTGCGACGAGATGTAGTGATACTGCACGGGGGTGCGGATAAAGGCCTTGCGGAGGCTCTTGCCTTCAGGTGTGTAGTAGTCGCTGTGTCCGTCGGTGTCGGTATAGAGCGCGGCGGAGTATTCCTGGCCGCGATTGATGAAGGTGGCGGCCAGGATCCGACCGTGCCCGATCATCTCCCCATCAAGGTATTCCTCTTCGTAGAGCACGCCAAAGCGGTCCCCCTTGCGCAGGTCCCGTGAGAAATCCACGCGCCATCCGAAGATACGGGAGAGCTTGTTGCGGATGCCCCGGCTCAGCCCTGCCCGGTTGGCGGCAAGAAAGTAGGATGTCTGGATTTCACCCTGGGCATAGGCCAGCTTGATGGTCGGTTCCCGCATCTCTTCCCGCGTATGGAAGCCATCGTCCTCGCGTACGGCCTTCAGCTTGGTCTTGCGGCTGTTATGGAGAACGATCATCGCCAGCTCGCCACTGTCATCAAAACCGAACTCGATCTGCCGACCGATGCGCAACCGTGAGAATTCGTCCGGGTTGCCCTTGCCATTCAGGACCTCGTACATCCGCCGACTTTCCAGACCCGCCTGGCTGAAGAGTGACGACAGCGAGTCCCCGCGCTCAATCGTGAACCGGCGCCATTCAAGTTCACTCTCCGTGAGCGAGTCGTCTGCGGGCGCGCTGGAGGATGCGTCCTGCTCGACAGAGCCGGGATCGAGGTTGAGGCCGAGAATGGCCTGAAGATCCGGAACCCGGGGTGTCGTGAGGGCGGGGGAGGCGGCTGTGGTCAGGCCGGCGTGCGCATACTGGCTGACCGGGGCCTGGCGGTCTGTGGGCGGTGCCGGGATCGGTGACGGATTGAATGTGCTGGTGGTCCTGCCCTGATTGTTGCCGGGGCTGACCAGCAGAGTAATCCCCACCAGGGTTGCGATCCCGGCAAGCGCGGCGATATGGGTTCCCGGAAAATGTCTGAGCACGGTTATGACCTGTTGTTTCAGTTCTGGGGCAAACTCAAAAGGCAAGTTCGCAGAATTACTCGAAGTATAATGAAAACACTGGTGGGCGCAAAAAACCATTACCGCGATCTGCGGGCTGCCACGCGGCCTGCGCATTCCTGTTACAATACCGGACTCTGCAAGTGCCCGCGACACAAAGCGAAATCGCTGGCGTTACTGTTGTGTTAAGCGCTTATGAAAATTGTCAGCGAGTGTAGTGGGTTGGCCGCCCCCAGACTGAATGAACCGGAGTAGAAAGGATCCATGACGAGCATCGATGACACCCTGAGCCAGATCCGCCGTGGTGTGGATGAGCTGATTCCCGAGGAAGAGCTGGCCGAGAAGCTGCGCAGTGGTCGCAAACTGCGGATCAAGGCTGGTTTTGACCCGACCGCTCCCGATCTGCATCTGGGGCATACCGTGCTCCTTAATAAACTGCGGCAGTTCCAGGAGCTGGGGCATGAGGTGATTTTCCTGATCGGTGACTTCACGGGCATGATTGGCGACCCCAGCGGTAAGAGCGCGACGCGCCCGCCGCTTTCCCGGGAGGAGGTGGCCCGTAACGCGGAAACCTATAAGGAGCAGGTGTTCCGGGTGCTGGACCCCGAACAGACGCGCGTTGTGTTCAACTCCAGCTGGATGAATGAGATGGGGGCGGCAGACATGATCCGGCTGGCCAGCCAGTACACCGTTGCGCGCATGCTGGAGCGGGATGATTTCCATAACCGTTACGAAGCC
>JABAHQ010003327.1_pt9 | contig 16836 bp, 12 predicted proteins | sample 7062091 | NCBI WGS metagenome assembly JABAHQ01 (sample SAMN14534359, study PRJNA622989) | marine sediment metagenome | biome: marine biome [ENVO:00000428]; feature: marine pelagic biome [ENVO:01000023]; material: deep marine sediment [ENVO:00002113] | place: India: Gulf of Kutch | collected...
AAACTGAAGCAGGAAGCAAGTGAGCTTTCTTCAAAAATTCATCAGAAGTTGGTGTTTTTTGATGTGGAATGGCTGAATATGGATGATGAAAAAGCTCAGAAGCTGATCGAAAGTGATGAGCTGAAAGGATACAAGCACTACCTGGAAACATCCCGGCGTTACAAGGATCATGTGTTGAGCGAAAAAGAAGAGCAGGTATTATCCGCAAAAAAAGTAACCGGACGGAGCGCGTGGAATCGTTATTTTGATGAAACCATGGGGGCCGCCCGTTTTGAATTGGATGGAGAGGAATTAACCCAGCAGGAGGTGTTGAGTAAACTCCATGAGCCTGATCGTGACCTTCGTAAACGAGCACACGCGTCACTGACGGAAACGTTCGAGGATCATAGCCGCACCCTTACATTTATTTTTAATACGCTTCTCGCTGACAAGCATACCGATGATAAGCTGCGCGGATACGATAGCTGGATTTCATCTCGAAATCTGTCCAATGAAATAGATGATGAAACCGTGGAGGTGTTGGTTGATTCTGTTACGAATAAGTATGATCTCGTTCATCGTTTCTATGATCTGAAGCGTAGTCTTTTGGGATATGATGAGCTCTATGACTACGATCGGTATGCACCCATTCTTGAGAGCGAAAAGAAAATCCAGTGGGATGACGCCCAGGATATGGTTCTCGATTCTTACACCGATTTTCATTCCGAGATGGGTACCGTTACCCGCAAGTTTTTTGACAATAATTGGATTGATGCAGCGATGAAACCCGGCAAAAGAGGCGGAGCCTATTCAGCCAGCACTGTACCGTCGGTACACCCGTATGTTTTCATGAATTTTGACGGTAAAGTTCGAGACGTACAAACATTGGCTCATGAGCTGGGGCACGGAATTCATCAGTATTTATCCAGAGAACAGGGGGTACTGCAGGCAGATACGCCTCTGACAACCGCCGAGACGGCTTCGGTATTTGGCGAAATGCTTGTCTTTCAAAAGCTGATGGGTGAACTTGATGATCCCAAAGAAAAACTGTCATTATTAATTGGGAAGATTGATGATACCATAGCTACCGTATTTCGACAAGTTTCGATGAATCGTTTTGAGGATGCGATGCACACACACCGCCGTGAGAAAGGAGAACTTACCACCGAGGATTTTTCTAAACTTTGGCGTGAGACGCAGGAAGAAGTATATGGTGATTCGGTAACACTTACGGAGGAATACAATCTTTGGTGGAGCTACATACCACACTTTTTACATACGCCGGGCTATGTGTATGCTTATGCTTTTGGCGAATTGCTGGTATTGGCGCTTTATCAGGAATATACACGTTCAGAGAATGGGTTCTCTGATAAATACATAGAGATGCTACGGGCAGGTGGATCCGACTGGCCGGAAAATATCGTGGGCAAGTTGGGACTGGATATTACACAGCCGGACTTTTGGGATAATGGTCTAACGGCTATTGAGGAGATGATTAAACAGGCAGAAGAACTGGCAAAAAATATAGATTAAAAGGGATGGATAATTACGCAACGGCGCGAGAAAAGGAGCGATCGAATGCTGAAATAATGGGACAGAAACGTCAGGAAAAAGCACTTCGTGAATTTAAGCAGGTGCTGAATGACCTGATTTTTATGTTGCAAAGTGCTTCTGAGATGGAGACAGTATATATGTACTGGGTAAACCGTTCGCGGGAGCAATTTGTGATGGAGACCAAATCTACAGTGTTTGATAATGTGATGTTTAAAGATCGCATTAGTTTTGACAAACATTTTCTGGATGAGTTTAAGGATCTTGATGAACCTACTGCAATAGAGGTTGGTGAGGATATACCGGCTTCAGCGTTAAATCATTATTACAGTGAAGTACCGGTCAAGTATATTACGTTGCTTCCCTTTGTGAATAACGGAGAAACAGTAGCTATAACGGTACTGGAATCCCGAGACCACATTTTTACAGAAAACAAGAGTGATGTCATTTACTCGTACATTAATGCACTGCGTAATGTGCTGAATACCTATTTGGAAATCAGTGATCTTTACGAACAACAGGATGAGTGGATTAATTATGAAGACTGTATTTCAGGATTAGAGGTCCGTTGCCATCGCACAGAACTGGTAAAGAAGCTTATAAATACGATTCAATCATTTTTATATGATGGCGGTGTTTCGTTTATCACTCGGGGAATGGACAATTGGTACAATGTGCTAAATGCTGATGAAGCCAAATATGCCCCGCCGATTGGGATGAAAATGGAAGAGCGTTCCCTGGCTTATGAGGCAGCTGAACAAGGGGAGGCTGAGTTTGCTATCCATTTTAATAACAATCCAAAGCGACTGTCGCCAAGAGAACTGAATTCGGAAGGGGCTACTCTTGCTATTCCGCTGATGATGAAAGATCGTCGACAGGGTGTGGTGTTGGTGTACGATAAGAATCCACTGATTTTTAAAGAATCAACGAAGCATAAATTAATTAACCTGGTACGTATTGCGGGATTGCAGATGCTTTCGAATAATCCCAAGCTGGATGTTGACAGTTCTGTTTTTGCAAACCAGTATGAGGCCTATTTGCCGGAGTTGTGGGAGCAAACTATTAATTCAGAATTATATCGTCTCAATCCTAACTCAAGCATGCAGAAAAGCTGGTTTGGATTAGTGACACTTTCCAACCTTCCTGAGTTGAGAACTAAGCTGCGGATGGATCAGCTTGATCAAATGCAGAAAGATTTAATTACTTCGTTTAACCCCAGTCAGTTCGGTTATAATGGAGTATTAGGCTATAACTCAGACTATGTGTATTCCTTTTTGATTCAGAGTAAAGATGAGGATGCCGTAAAGAACTGGAGTAAATCAGTGAAAAAAAAGTTTAATAACTCGTTTGAATTATCAAATGGTATTCATATCGAAACGGGTATAAAAGTAGGATTTGTACGGTTGGATAGCGACTATACGGATAGTTATCAAGTGTTGAAAAATGCTAAATCAGCTTTATCACAAGCACTGAAATCCAATAAAAATGAAGCGGTATAATATTTATGGGTAACTGCTATGTAATTGTTATTGATGGTCTCGGTGTTGGAGCACAAGAAGATGCTGCCGAATATGGAGATGAAGGTGAAAATACCCTGGGTCATGTGTGTGAAGAAACAGAAGTGAAGTTGCCCAATTTACAGCGGATGGGCCTTGGTAACATTGTGCCGTTGGCATCGGTGGCTGTAGAGTCGGAACCTATCTGTGCCTATGGGAAAATGCGGGAATTATCGGCCGGAAAGGATTCTACCACAGGACACTGGGAAATTGCCGGAATACAGCTCAATCGGCCTTTCCCAACCTATCCCGAGGGTTTTCCCCAAGAAGTTATTGAGCGGTTTTGTGAGGGTGTCGGGATTAAAAAGGTGTTGGTAAACAAGCCGTATTCGGGTACCGAAGTTATTGCCGATTATGGTAAGGAGCATATGGAAACGGGGTTTCCTATCGTATATACCTCTGCCGACAGTGTGTTTCAGGTTGCAGCTCATGAGGATGTAACACCTGTTGATACGCTTTATAAATGGTGTGAGTTTGCACGAAAAGAAGTGCTGCAGGATGAACACGGGGTAGGTCGAGTTATTGCACGGCCTTTTACCGGAGAGCCGGGAAATTTTAACCGCATTTCGGATAAGCGTCATGATTTTTCGTTGAAGCCGCCTGAACACAATATCATTAACAGGCTGCAGCAGCAGGGTACGAAAACGTACTCAATTGGTAAAGTTGTTGATCTTTTTACCGAAGAGTATTTTACTCAATTCCGGCGCACGAAAAGCAATGCAGAGGGGATTTCTCAGTTATTGAGTTTAATGTCGGCTGCTGAAGACAGTTTTGTATTTGTAAACCTTATTGACACTGATCAAAAATATGGCCATCGCCTTGATCCCCAAGGATTTGCGGAATGTTTGCAGGAGTTTGATCGAGCGATACCCGCGATTGTAAGTAAGCTGGATGAGAACGATATATTAATTATTACAGGTGATCACGGTAACGATCCTACATCTGAAAGCACTGATCACAGTCGGGAGTTTGTGCCTGTATTATTGTGTCCCTCAGATAAAGCTGAACGAGTGAACCTGGGAACTCGTGATACATTTAGTGATATTGCAAGCACGGCGGCTGATTTTTTTGAGATATCGGAAACATTTCCTGGCACATCAATGTTGAACAATACTGAGCAAGGCTGATAAAAATGGTTCGAAATTGATATTTTAAAGCCCTATATTATAGAGATCGAGAATAGACAACATATATCCGATTTAGTCGTTGTACTATCCCATTTAACTTGATTGTCTTATCGAAGTGATCTTTAGCAGCAGATCAAATCATTGCAAATAAATCCTAATTTAACCCATCACATCCCGTGGCTAGAAGTTCAGGTATTTCTACTCGAGAATCAGAATCTCTCGACCGCTACTTACAAGAGATAGGAAAAGAAAAGCTTATTACCCCCGAAGACGAGGTTAGGCTTGCCAAAGAGATACAAAAGGGCAGCCAAAAAGCGCTTGAAGATTTAACGAAAGCAAACCTTCGTTTTGTTGTTTCTGTTGCAAAACAGTATCAAAACCAAGGCCTTTCACTGGGTGACCTTATTAATGAAGGAAATCTCGGTTTGATAAAAGCCGCCAAGCGTTTTGATGAAACTCGTGGGTTTAAGTTTATTTCCTATGCTGTTTGGTGGATTCGTCAGTCTATTTTGCAGGCATTGGCTGAGCAAAGTCGTATTGTGCGCTTACCATTGAACCGTGTGGGTGCACTTAACAAGATTGGTAAGGAACTTTCTAAGTTGGAACAGGAGTACGAACGTGTTCCATCAGCCGCCGAGCTTGCTGAAAGTTTGGATATGACGGTGTCGGAAGTTGCTGATACATTGAAAATTTCCGGTCGGCATCTTTCTGTGGATGCGCCATTTGCTCAGGGCGAAGACAACCGACTGCTTGATGTACTTGAAAATGAAGAAACTCCTGATCCGGATACGGATCTGATGGGAGAATCGCTCAAGGTTGAAATTGAGCGTGCCCTTTCAAAGCTGACCAATCGGGAAGCAGAGGTTATTCGTCTTTATTTCGGTATTGGTCGAGAACACTCGTTAACACTCGAGGAAATTGGAGAACGATTTGATCTTACTCGGGAACGTGTTCGCCAGATTAAAGAAAAAGCACTCCGCAAGTTGCGTCATCACAACAGAAGCGCAGCGCTGCGTGCTTATTTAGGATAAAACCTGCCAACATATTTGATGATTGAAAGCCCCGATTTTCGGGGCTTTTTTATTTGGCAAAACTTTTAATAGAATAGAGATAGCTATAGATTTTTCTTGAGTCACTTCGTTTTATAATTATGAAAAAGGGAATCAGCGTATTTTTACTACTTCTTGTGACCTCTGCCGTCGTTGAGGCACAGACATATCCTTTTCGTACGTATTCTATTGAAAATGGGTTGAGTGAGTCGGTTGTTAATACGATGACGCAAGATGAGGATGGTTATCTGTGGGTCGGTACAGGCTATGGCTTAAACCGTTTTGATGGGATAGGATTTAAAAACTATTACGTTGAAGACGGGTTGCTCAATAATAGTATACAATCGCTCTATACGGATCAAAAAAATCAGCTTTGGATTGGAACCGAAGGTGGGGTGAATATTATGAAAAAAGATAGTATTCATACTATACCCGAGCTTCAGCCCCTCAAATCGAGTTCGATTTTATCAATCTATAAAGACAGTCGGAATGAGTTTTGGTTTACAACAGATGGTGAAGGGGTTTGGCACTGGGATCGTAGCCAACAGCTGACGCAGTATCGAGAAGTTCATGGGATGGGTAGTAATAGGGTCAGGGATGTTCTTGAAGATCAAGAAGGGGTGATTTGGTTTGCTACGCGTGATGGGCTCACTAAGCTGGAGGACGGCAATTTCAGAACCTTCAAAACTCGACATGGATTGCCGGATAATAGACTTAGAGATCTTGCCTTAACTACTGATGGAGTCCTCTGGATTGCCAGCAGGGGCGGTCTATGTGCGATTAATGATGAGGAATTTAGGTGTTTTACTGAAGAGGATGGCTTAATTAATAATCGAGTTCAATCTATATCTGTAGATGAGAATAATAATTTATGGTTAGGGACAGAAGAGGGTGCAAGCTATCTTTCTGAGGACGAATTCAAAAACTATTCGGTTGATGAAGGACTTACCAATGATATTATTTATTCAACTTATTACGATATCGAAGGTAATATCTGGTTTGGTACTTTTGGTGGAGGTATTAGCATGTTCATGGGCGATCAGATCCAGAACTATACCATAGAAAATGGATTGCCTAATAATGTTGTAACATCTATTGCGGAGGGACAGTCGGGGCAGTACTGGGTATCAACCTATGGCGGTGGTATTACAAACATTAAAAATAATACCCTTGAAACCTTTAATACCTCGGATGGTTTAGTTGATAATAAAGTTTATACCCTGGAAAAGGATACTCAGAATCGTTTGCTAATTGGGACTCGCTGGGGATTAAGTATTTTCGAAAACAATACCTTTGAGAACGTTGAGGAAGACGACATACCGGGCCGGAAGATAAGGGCTATTTTGCCTATTAAAGATCAGAATGAGATCTGGATTGGAACTTATGAAGAAGGAATTATTCAGTATCGGGAGGGCATGGTTAACCATATTACCGAATCTGATGGTTTGCCCAATAATACTGTAATGGCTCTTGAGGAAAGTAATGACGGTGCTATTTGGGCTGCTACCTATGGTGGATTAAGCCGTTTGCAAAATAATTCTTTTACAAATTACACTATTGATGATGGGTTACCCCACAACGGTATTTTAGATATTTTAATAGATAAAGATCGGAACTTATGGGTGACGACTTTTGGCGGCATTGCCCGTTTTGCTGATGATAGTTTTGAAACGATAACTCCAGAAGATGGGCTGCCCGGTGAGGTCTGTTATTTTATTGAACAGGATGATCGGGGTATTTTCTGGATTGGTACGAACAAAGGGGTTGTTCGATTTGATTATCAGGCCTATGAGTCAAAGAATGAGAATACGGAGGAGCAGTTTTTTCGACTGCTTACTACAGATCAGGGGATTACGTCTAATGAAATGAATGCCGGCGCCTCATTTAAAGATAAACGCGGGCGACTTTGGTTTGGATCAGTAGGTGGGGTATCCGTTTTTGATCCGTCAAAAGAGAAGATCAGCAATGTATCTCCCAAAGTGCATATAGAAAATATTAGCGTATCCGGTGAACGTATTTCTATCAGGGAGCCCCTGGATATCGGAAGTGATAATCATAATATCAGATTTGAGTTTATTGGCATTAGCTTCACCGCTCCTCACCAAATGAAATATCGCTATCGGTTGAAAAATTCGAATGAAGGATGGCAAGAAACAACCCAGTCATCGGTTCGGTATTCTGCGCTAATGCCCGGAGATTATACTTTTGAGGTGAAAGCACGTAATTTTAATGGAAAATGGAGTCCGGAACCTGCTCAAATAAGCTTTTCAGTGCAGGCTCCATTTTGGTTGCGGTGGTGGTTTATTGCATTGGTTGTTATTGCGCTGGCAGGTATAATTCTCTTTATATATAACTACTATCGCGTTAAAAAAATGGTAGAAATGGAAAGGATGCGCGTACAAATTGCCAGTGATCTTCATGATGATGTGGGATCAGCTCTAACAGAGATTGCGTTACAATCTGATTTCCTGCAAACAATGGAGGTACCGGATAACCTCGAAGAGTCCCTGAAACAAATTGGTTCACAGAGCAGAAAAATAGTCTCCAGCCTTGATGATATTGTATGGTCTATTGATGCTCGAAATGATACTATTGGAGATCTGACTGATCGTATGCAGGACTATGTAAATAATGTATTATCTGATCGAAAAGTATTTTACGAATTTGATTGTGATATGCAGCAACAGCTTGATGTATCAGTGAAGGAAAACCTGTATCTGATATTCAAGGAGTCGGTAAATAATATTGCTAAGCATTCCAACGCCGAGCGTGTAAATATAACATTAATTGCTGATAACAGTGGGTTTACAATGGGTATTAAAGATAATGGGCCTGGAGTTTCCGGATCACGAAAAAGTGGACAGGGATTACGGAATATGAAGATGCGAGCGAAACGAATTAATGCAGAAATTACATTTAATGATAAGAATGGTTTTGAAGTAATCATTGAGAATCGTAAATAATTAGTGCTGATATAGCTCAAAATGTAAAAATCCGGTATTATGACACCAGTTGTAGGAATTGTTGAAGACAATAAAAAAATACGGGATCTAATACAGCGTTATCTGGATATGCAGGACGGCCTATCGTGTCCTGTTGCGGTGGATTCGGTTGAGGATATGCTGGATTATCTGGAGGAACACCCGTTACCGGATGTTATTTTAATGGATATCCAATTGCCGGGTATGTCGGGCATTAAGGGGATAAGCCTTATTAAAGAAGAGTATGAGGATATAGATATTATCATGCTTACGGTATATCATGACTCCCATAAAATATTTAATGCTTTGCGGGCCGGTGCCTCGGGATATCTGTTAAAACATACCTCACTGCCGGAGATCAAGGAGTCGATTTTAAAGCTTTTAGACGGGGGAGCCCCCATGTCGCCCCAAATTGCGCGCAAAGTAATTAACCATTTTCAGGAGAATGCTCCCAAAAAGAATGCAGATTCTGATCTTACTCCACGCGAGCATGATATCGTTAATGGACTTGTAGACGGATTGAGCTACAAAATGATTGCCGATCGATATGATATTTCCATTGATACCGTTCGTGCCCATATCCGTAATATTTATAAGAAGCTGCACGTTAATTCTAAGGCGGAAGTTATTGCCAAATCATTAAAGGGAGAAATTTAGGAACTTCCGTCGCATGAATATGTGATTGAATGCAACGATGCTGCTTAATACTATTGTTATAGACAATAACAGAAGTAGATAATTTCTTCTGCCAATTTGGGTAAAATACGGAGTCTATTATGAAATTTTTCAAAGTGTTTATAATAACCCTGTTAGCACTTTTTCTTACCGGTTGCTATACGCAGCTTCAGTATAGCCAAACCATGAAAAAGGTTACGGATGAGAAACCTGCAAGTGATACGCCCGTTTATTCTTGGAGTGGAGAAGAGCAGGCTGATTCCTCAAAGAATAATACGAATGGGGGGATAGCAGAGGCAAAAAATAAGCAAGAAAAAATAAACGACTACATTCCAGTCTATTATAAAGATTATGAATATGCCACTAAGTATGGTAATGTATATAACTTTTATGGTGATGACTGGTATGGTTACAACTCTTTTTATTCGAACTATCCCTTTAGTTATGATCGCTGGGCATTTCACAGCTTATATGGACGCTGGTATGATCGACCTCATTATGGGATTTCGTTTACTCTAAGTTGGGGATGGCCAAGTTATCATTATGGTTATTATGATCCGTTCTATGATCCCTATTATCATGAATATTATTGGCACCGATATTACAGCAGATATGCTTATGGATACGGGTATTGGAATTTTTACGGAAAATCCGGATTTGGGCATGGATATTATTCCGATGACAAAGTAAGAGAGAATAACAGGAATGTTCGATATGGTCCGCGTTCTATTGGTACAAACCGAGTTTCTTCGGATAGAAATAGAACCAGAACGGTTAATAGTGATCGATCAACTGCGGTAACCAATCGCACATCATCAACTGTTCGCACCCGATCTGTAGGAACTACCCGTACCCGAGGTACTTCCGGTCGTTCATCGGTGGACCGCACAAAAAGCAGAGACAACGGTTCTTCAAGTCGAAGCCGAACGAGGGGGCAGGATCAAATAAATGAGAGCCAGACAAGTCGGTATGATGACTATCGCAACAGAGGTGATGAGCTACCGCTTGTCATTGACGAAAAGCAGTTGGAACAGATTCGAGCTCGAATCAGGGATAATAATAGAAGTAATAGTATTTACCGCTCTCGCTTAAATAACGACAGAGAGAGAACAACATTTTTCAATAGAGTTAAGAACTTTTTTGAACAGAATACTGGTAACTTTTCGAATGGAAATAGTGGGCGAACATTTCGTACCAGAAGCAATTTTCCATCAACAAGGAGATCGGTTATAAATCGAAACTCGAGCAGTAACAATCGCAGCTCAGTGACAAGAAGTAAATCCTCGTCAAGCAATTCACGTTCTCGGGGCAGTAGTTCTTCGTCTCGGAGCCGAAGCGACAATAGCGGTTCATCCGGTTCCGATAGGAGTCGCGGTAATTAATAACAGGTAGCCGTAATAATTCAACGCAATCTTTTTCAACTTCAACTTATGAACGATAGAGGTATGTCAAAAAAAAGTATCTTGTTACTTGTTGGTGTGTTCATTATTTCTGCAACTCAACTTAACGCTCAGAGCGCAGATGATGTACTGCGATACAGCCTGGAATACCCCTCATATGATCCCGTTAGCTTGGTGATACCGGGAGTTAGCAATGCCACCGGATTTGGGACTTATCAGGAAAATCCGGCGTCTATGGCGCTGTTTGATGAAAGCTTTCTATCAATGGGATTAAGCAGTCGTTTTATCGATGAGACCGGTACCTATTTGGGAAATACGTCAAGCAATTCCGATAACCAGACAGGTATTGGTGATTTGGGACTGGTTTACAAAGTACCAACGACACGAGGTAGTTTAGTAGTTGGGGGTGGCTACAGTCAAACAACGGATTTTAATCGGGTGCTTTCAGCTTCGGGAAGGAATGACCGTTCTACCATCACTGATTTTTATAATACGACTGCAGATGATAGTCTCTTTTTCGCGGCCTTTGATACCTATGCTGTTGATTATGCCACTACGGATAGCTCCTATGCCGAAACTGCTTCTATTTTTCGCATTGGATTCTCACAATATCCGGGTATTAACCAGGATGTAGAAATGACTGAGCGCGGTAAAACAGGAGAATATTCTATATTCTTGGCGACCGAGTTTTTAGAAAATTTCTATATTGGTGGTTCTATAGGTTATTATAGTGGTACATATACCTATCGAAGAGAGTTCTTGGAGTCGGATCGCCAGGATGATTATAATGCCACATTTATTGACTCCGATGGGGACGGAACTCCCGATACAGATATCGATAATATTTTGAGTGTTGACAGGATCGATGCTGAAATCCAGGCGTTTAGCGCTCGACTTGGCGTTGTTTACGAGCCAATGCCTGAGTTTCAACTTGCCGCCAGTTATGAGTTTCCCTCGAAGTTATTTATCAATGAAGAATTTAACACCGAGATAACAACTACGTTCGATAATACCGTTCAATTTTCTGACGAGGCTCCGGGCGCATTCTCATACACCATAACCCGACCTCAGCGAATTAAAGCGGGGGTAACATTTAAGGGAATACCGAAGCTTTCACTGTCAGGATCGGCCGAGGCTATTTCCTATTCGGATGCAGAAATCAGTTTTGACGAGATTAGTTTAAATCCCCAAGAGAATGAGATAAATTCCAATGTGAGATCTGCTTTAAATGATGTCATAAATTTGAGAGGGGGACTGGAGTATAAAACCAATGATAACTTTACTGCTCGTGCAGGATATGCGTATTTTCCCAGTCCGCAAGATGGTATTGACAGTGACCGACAGTTCATTAGTGGCGGGTTCAGCGCTGTTTTAACTAAAGGACTGACGTTTGATTTTGGACTGCAGTACAGTTTCTGGGATGATCAGAATACCCTCTATTCTACCCCTGACGTTACTGAAGTTGTTGAAGAGCAAGTTACCCGCCTTAATGTGATGGCCGGTCTTAGAATGGCATTATAGAGGTTATTTACTTGAGACTGTTTTCTGGGTAGAGATTTCAAACTTAGCCCATACCGGAAGGTGATCTGAAGTAGTGCTGCCATAATTATCGATATATGATCGTGGGTCGTGAATTAATGTACTGTTCTGAATGTGCTCATCAAACAGTTCATCACTGATAGTAATGTGATCGATAATATCGTCATAATTTATTGAGGCAGATTCACCTGAATCTGATAATTTTTTCGTAATGACATCAAAGTTTTCGGTGTCCTCGACAAATTCGTCGTAGGGTGTTTCCTGATAGACGTTGTCTCCGTTTTGCTCTTCATAATAAATTGACTGATCAACATCATCATTGTAATCCCCTAACAGAATAATATTGGCATTCGGTTTATTATCTTTTAGATAGTAATAAAGTCCCTCAGCTGCTTTTTGGCGTCGTTCATAGGATTCGGCATAATTGCTGGTATTAGCTTTTCCATGGATTACAACAGCGTAAAATTCCTGTGGAGGTCTATTTTCATAGGTGTAGCTAAAGCGAAAGTAGAGGGGCGTTCTACCATTGGCCCAATAGTAAGACCAATCACTTTGGTATTCTTCTCTGACATCACTGATTGATCCAGATTCAAGTGAGTCAATCGTGTTCGTATTATAAACAAAAGCCATTTTTTGCTTTCCGTTGATATGGTTGGCTACAAATCCCTTATAACCCTTCATATTTTCGGAGATATCTTCCAGTGCTTGTTGACTGTATATCTCTTGGAAGGCATAAAGGTCTGCTTTGAGGGAATCCGCAACTTGTAAAACATTTTTCGTTTGTTGATGCTCATTGTCGGGTCCCCAGTTTTCACTCCCATAGGTACCATCCCCATACCCTTCAATATTCCATGTCACCGTTTCAAGAACACCATCAGGAGAAACAGGATCATTTTGTGCAATTTGTTCTTCCTGTTCTTCTTGCTGCTCCTCTCCGGGATCTTCCTCGGCTTCATAGGGCGTGCCACAGGATACTAATACAATCAATAACGCGGTTAGAAAAAAGGAAAGTTTTTGAAAAGACGAGGTCATTAATCGTTAGTTATTGGCTTTTGGGTTAATGCTTAGCACGGGACTTTTTACATGTCGGGCAACGTTAGCGGTAGTACTTCCCATCATTAGATAGTCGATGCCGGTGCGCCCCACAGTAGACATAACGATTAAATCATGGGGATTATTGAGGTTATAATTGAGTATAGCTTCGTGGGGAGTATCTTCTGATATAATTACTTTAGTTTCAAGCAGATCACCCATTTTGTGCATCTCTTCTTTTGCTAACACTCTTAGTCGTTGTTGGCGAAGCTGTTTTTTGGACTCATCTGGTTCTTCCTCGTGCTGAGGGTCATACGGCATGACGTTAATCAGCTCAAGTTTTGCATTGGCCTTTTGGGCAATTTCCATAGCCACAGAAAAGGCCTTTTTGGAGTGGTCAGAGAAATCTGTTGTTACCATGATACGATCTAAGTTCGTAAGCTCGCGTTCTTCATTTACAATCAAAACGGGGACATGAGCCATTCTGAGAACTTTCTCAGAGACAGATCCCAGGAAGAAACGAGAAAATCCCGTACGCCCGTGCGTAGTCATTACAATCATATCAAAATCTTCAGCTTCTTCTACAATAGACTGTGCCGGGTTGCCGATAGAGATCAAAGGTTCTGTAACTAATGCGGGATCAATTTCGTCATTGGCCAGTTCTGAGAGTCGTTCATGCAGGGCATCCTCTATTTCATCAAAATCCTCCATGGTTGATGTGCCCATTCCAAACATATAAGGTCCGCCATCGACCTCATTTAATGGCAAATAGGAGTGGAAAGGAGTGACGCTTCCGTCAAATAATTCTGCCAATTTCTCGGCGGAATGAAGAGCTTTAGATCCCAGATCAGAAAAGTCGAGTGGAACGAGTATTCTTATATTTTCCATGATGATGGTTTTTTGATTGAGGCTTTTTTAAAAATACAAAAATATCTTTTTATCTCAGAACCAACCCTTACGTTTAAAGAAGAAAATCATGATTATTGCAAGAACTCCCATTATGCCGAGCGAAGCAGGATAACCCCAATACCAGCTAAGTTCGGGCATGTTATACGGACTTGCGCCGGGATCAAAATTCATCCCGTAGATTCCTGCAACAAATGTCAACGGAATAAAGATAGTGGCAATAATGGTAAGCACTTTCATTACTTCGTTCATCTTGTTGCTCACGTGTGACATATACATATCATGCAGCCCGAGAATCATGTCCCGATAATTTTCGATGTTATCGATTACCTGGATCATGTGATCGTATACATCACGGAGATATATTTTAGTGTTGTCATTTATAAATTGTGATTCATCTCTTATTGCTGTGTTGATGGCATCACGAAGGGGCCATACCGACTTTCGGAAGAAGATGATCTCACGCCTTATTTTATGAATTTGTTCCAGCAGATGGTCTTCGGGATCATTCAATAGTTCATCTTCAAGCCGTTCAATATCATCTGCTATATGTTCGATAATATTAAAATAGTAATCCACAACAGTATCAACTAAAGCATACATCAGATAGTCGGTACTGTGCTTTCGAATGCGTGATCCTTTTATTGCCAAACGGTCAATAATGGGCTTGAAATGATCAACATCAGTTTCTTGGAACGAGAGAACATAATTATTACCAAGTACAATGCTTATTTGTTCGGCCTGAATTTTTTGTTCCTCTTGGGAATAGGAAAGCAGGCGAAGGACAAAAAATATACAGTTGTCATAGACTTCTACTTTGGGACGCTGTGCTGTATGAACGATATCTTCTTGAATAAGCGGATGAAGTTCAAAGAAATTCCAGATTGATTTTAACTTCTCGGTGTCATGCAGCCCTCGTACCTGTACCCAGGTTTTGGAAGGTGCATCCAGATAAGGCTGAACCTTTTGGATTTTATTAATAGGAATCTCGTTAATGCTTTCTTCATCATAGTCATGAACGGTAATTTTAACCTCGTCCATGTGGCGTTCACCGATATGTTCAATCGTTCCCGGTGCTGTTCCAGGTTTTTTGCGATTACCTGCCTTACGAAATCTAATGCTTGGCAGCATGTTTTTTATCTTCCCCGAATTTGACATATCAATAGATATTTTTCTTTAAACAGTGGAGATAATATGGTCAAGCTGTAATCCTAAAACAAGTTGTAAAAGAAGGTGATGCTAATTATAAATGCTCAGAACTGCTTCTTTTTCTTAGGATCCAGTGGATGATAGGAGGTGCGATAAAGATAGCAACCACAATATTTCCTGTGTATTGATAGATTAAAATAGCTACTAATATGCATACTAAAAGTATGATTAAGGAGATCAAATTTGTTTTCTGCTTGATATCCATTGTTTTACGTAGCTTCTATGCGCAAGACTTCAAGTGGGGTTTTCTTATATACACTTCGGCTGTTAAACATACCAATTAGGATAGTAAGTCCGGTAACGATTAGCGTACCCAACACGATAACCCAGAGGTTGGGAGTAAAGGCAATATCAAAATAGAAATAGCCTAACAGCCAGGTAGCACCTACCGAAAGAATGAGCCCCGTAAGTGCGGATAGAATCCCCAGGAAAAGATATTCCACCGACAGTATTTGGATGATCTGTTTCTTGCTGGCTCCAATGGTTCGCAGCAATACGCTTTCTTTGATACGCTGGAATCGACTGGTGGCTACTGAGCTGGCAAGGACGATGAGCCCGGTAATGATACTGAACAGTGCCATAAACTGAACGGCAAACGATATTTTATCGATAAACTGATTGATGGTCTCGAGGATTCGACTCACGTCAATAGCCGAAACATTGGGATATTTCTGAACTACAGCCTGTTGTACAGAGGCCGAAATTTCTTGATTGGGAGCCCGCGAAACGGTGACATAAATTTGGGGAGCAGGCTCTAAAACACCGGTGGGAAAGAGCATAAAAAAGTTGGGTTGCACGCGCTGGAAGTCCACCTCCCGAATACTGCCAACAATTGCCTCAACCGGTACACCTTGTACATCAAAGGTAAGAGAATCACCAATAGCTAAATTGAGATCCTCGGAAATTTCTTTGGCCGCTGATACGGGCACACGTCCCGTATCAGGAGCTTGTCCAATCCATTCCCCTTCGACCAGCGTTTCGGAATCAATGAGAGAGTCACGGTAGGTAGATCGGTATTCTCTACGTAGCGCCCAGTCGTGTACATTATTGGTACTATCATCATCGATCGCTTGCGTACTGCGTCCCCGAAGGGAATCGAGCCGCATAGTTACCATGGGTACGTTTTGGAGTATAGGCACCTCATTTTCTTTTAAAAGCTTGTTGAGCCCCTCATTTTGATCGGGCTGAATATCAAAGAAAATGAGGTTTGGGGCATCATCACGCGTGGCAAAATCAAGTTCCTCCATCAGCATATCCTGACTAAAGTAGAGCGTGCTGACCAGCAGCATCCCCAGTCCCAAAGAAAGCATGAGCGTGGTTGTTTGGTTGTGCGGGCGATATAGGTTTGCCAATCCCTGTCGCCAAACATACGACCAGTGAGAGGGGAAAAATCGCCGAATAAGTTTGATCAATAACTTTGCGACCAGCCAAAGTAACCCGAATGCAATGATCATTCCGGCAGTAAATAAACCGCCAATCATCCAGTCGGAAGTCAGCAGGGTAGCATACCCCATAACAACAAGTGCTACGGCTACATAGATAATGGCTTTGGTCTTGTTTGAGAGCAGCGCCGTAATGGATCCCTCCATAGTACGCAGGGCATACAGCGGAGAGGCCTTGCGTAGTGCCAGGAGCGGTAGCAGGGCAAAAGCAAGGGCCACACCCGTACCGGTAAAGAGCCCGAGCCCAATGGCCAGCCACGAGGTTGTTAGTTCTACATTAACAGGAAGAAAATCACTGACCAAACCTGGTAATAAGTATTGTACACCTACCCCAATTACTGTGCCTGCAAGAGCTCCGAGGAATCCCAAGACAATGGATTGAATAAGAAA
>JABAHQ010000274.1_pt6 | contig 16829 bp, 20 predicted proteins | sample 7062091 | NCBI WGS metagenome assembly JABAHQ01 (sample SAMN14534359, study PRJNA622989) | marine sediment metagenome | biome: marine biome [ENVO:00000428]; feature: marine pelagic biome [ENVO:01000023]; material: deep marine sediment [ENVO:00002113] | place: India: Gulf of Kutch | collected...
TTGAAGCTCGAGTAGATGCCCCGAAAGGTATAGATGGGATTGTAGCCGGTGACGTCCCGGGCCACGTGAAGCCCCGGCACCGTCTCCAACACCTGGTCCAGGTCGGTGGCGCCGATGGCCTCGATATCCTCCTCCGTGATCACCGTGGCCACGGCGGGTGCCTGGGACACCGGCTGGCGGCTGCCCGTCGCGATGCTGACCATCTCCTCGTCGCCGTAGAGCATGCGCAGGGCCTCCTCGTCGCCGGTCCCCTCGGCGGCAGCGGGCGTACACGCCAGCAGACTCCACAAAAAAGCCAAACAAGTCGATCGAAGGCGCATGGGAAGCTCAGGTCGTCAGCGTGTCGTCTCTATCATACCCCCGCAGCCAATCCGCGGAAGGGCTACTGCGGACGCGTGCCGTTCGCCGGCGCGCCGTCGTCCCAGGTGCGCCGCGCCGGGCCGCGATAGTCGATCCGGTCGCAGCGCAATGGAAAGAACGCCCCCTCGGGCTTGGCACGGGCGTCCTGATAACAGGGAAACATGCCCGCCGAGAAGCTCAGGACCGAGTATTGGTGAAACTCTGTCGGGGACATTCCTCGATCCGCGGCCAATGCTGCTGCGAGGGCAGCGATGTTCATACGCAGCCGCCAGCGACCCCGCAGCAGGATCTCCTCCACGTCAAAGGCCGTGCGTACGTGGATGCCGTCCGCGCACCCGAGCTCCCGGGCCAGGGCCATCACCGGCCCGATGCGCTCGTCGGCGGCGGTGAGGGGCCTGCCATAGCCGGCAATGCCCCGGTACGCGCGCAGCTCCTGTTCCACGAATTCAGCAAGGGCGCCGCCGTCTTCGACGCAGCGCACCGCCCGCAGGAGAAAATCCATCGCCCGAACATTGGGCCGGTGCCCGTACACCGTGGCTTCGGACACCGCGGTCGCAGCGCCGATGGCCAGGGTCGGCGTGCTGCGCACCGTGCCGGCCAGCGCCGCCACCCGGTTGTTCCACAGCCGCGGATCCGGATAGCTCGTACATATCTTCCACAGGCCCTCAAACAGCTGCACCTCGCGCTCGGTAAAATCGCGCCCGCTAATGGCGTACAGCAACAACCCCATCCAACTGCAACCGTGAAAGTCGTGCAGCAGGTCTCGCCCGCGCAGCACGGCCCGTTCGCCGGGAAACCACGCGCCCGTGGACGTGGGCCAGTTGTTCTCGTACTCGAGCAGGACGCGGGGGCCGGACATCACATACCTAGGGCGACGGATCGGCGGAGTCGCGGGGGTCGTCGAGCAGCGTCAGACCGTTGCGGAAGAAGGGATAGCTGCGCCATCCGTAGCGCCGCTGCTCGAGGGCGTGGGCCGCGGCGCCGGGCAGGCGCAGGACAAGATAGAGCATCTCGCCCTGCTCCGGCTCGAGCCCCAGGTCCCGCAAAGCGCCGGCCGCTACGCCCGTCATCGCGAGCGGCGCGCCGGCCGATGCCTCCAGCGCCGCGCGCTTGCGCTCCAGCCACTGCAGGTTGGGCGCCTCGCACTCGGCCAGCGCCCGCAGGGCCTGGCGCACGGGAGTGGCGCAACCGGCGCCATGAGGATCGAACCCGGGGGCGTGCTCCATGGCAGGCCACACATCGGCGCGCTCGCCTCGGTCTCGGTTTTTCAGTTGTTTCCGCCAGCGCTGCAGGTCGGTAGCGCACTCGCGCCACAGTCCCATGGCCAACGCCACCTCGTGCGCTCCGCCCAATTGACCCGCCCCCACCCCGAGCGCCGCCATGAGGCAGGCCGCGTGGGTCGATCCCCCGGCCCCCGCGGCCATGGCCGCCCGCACGCTGTGGTCACGCGGGCCGGGGTTGGCCAGCACGATCGCCAGCCGCTCCAACAATCGCGCCCGAGACGAAGGCGCGCGCTCGCCGGTGAAGAGCAGATAAAGGTATTCGGAAAGACCGGCCTTTTGCAGCACATCGCCGTAGACATCGAAACCCGCGCAAAAACAGGCCGCCGCCGCGAAGGGATTGTCCGGCTCGGCGATCTCCTCCCAGAGCTCGGTTCGGATCCGCTCAGTCTGCTCGCTCACGATTCGCCTCTCAGGACGCGAACCCGTGCCCCCATGGGTGGCACCGCATTGGGATCCACGTGCACATCGAGCACCGTCGGACCGCGTTGGTTGCAGATCGCGTCTATTTGAAGCCGGTGCAGATCGCCGGGTGAGCGAATGACATAACTATCGGCCCCCAGCGATTTGGCAAATTCGGCAAAATTCACTTCCGGCAGCTCGAAGGCGATCGGCTCGGCGCCGCCAAGCCGCTGGCCGTGTTTCACCATGCCTAGCGCGCCGTCGTTGAGGATGACAAACACCACCGACAGCCGCTCCTGCACGGCGACGGTGATCTCCTGGCCGCTCATCAGCAAGCTGCCGTCCCCAGTGATGCACACCACCGGCGCTGTGGGGCAAGCCGCCGCCGTGCCCACGGCCGCACCGATAGCCCAACCCATGGACGCGAATTCCAACGACGTACGAAGTACTCCGCCATTGGCCGTCCGCAGCCCCGAGGTACGGCGATCGCGCAAATTGAGATAATGCAGCGCCCATGCCGCGCTGTTGCCATTATCGGCCAGAAAACGCGTGTTCGGTGGAAACAACCGGGGCAGCTCCCGCATTAGCCGCTGTGGCTTGATCGGCGTCCCACTATCCCGGTAGGCAGCCTCGTCGTCGAGACAAAAGTACCTGCGCGGCGAACCGGCGCCGCCTGCGGCTGGGCTGGTGATCGCTACCGGCCTGACGGCCCTGGGGCTGCGTGCCTGGCGAATGTGCTCCAGGACCCGCTCAAACACAATGCCAATCCTGCCGCGCACCTGCAACCGAGCCATGGGCGAGCGCGTCAGGCTGGTTTCCTCCGAGGCGACATGAATCAAGCGATCATTGAGCAGCGTATTGGAGTTCCAGCCGTCTGAGGCCCACTCGCCGAGGCCCGTCCCCACGGCCACCACCATATCGATGTCCGGGTCACTTAACAACTCGCCGGCTGTGCGGTGGCCGGCGAAACCGACCACGCCGCGAAATAACGGGTGGTAGTGGTTCACAAAGCCCTTGCCATGGGGTGTAGCCAGGATACGCCCATCGATCTCTTCAGCCAGCTCGAGAATGACGCCCATGGCCTCGGCGCACTCCTCGCCGATGACGAAGACAACCTTAGTGGCGCGCGCGAGCTCGCCGCACAGTCGCGTGACGGCCACATCGTCAAGAAGGGCCGGCCGATGCAGGAGATTGCGCAGATCGTAAGTCGGTCGGGCTGTCCCGGCCCAGCTCCGGAGGACGTCGCGCGGCACGCTTAAATGAGCCGGACCACGCGGCGACTGATAGGCACTCATGATGGCGGCAACGAGCTTGTGCTCGAATTGATCAGGATGGGAGACCAAAGTATTGTAGCGCGTGCAATACTGAAACATTCCCACCGTGTTAACGCCGGTACACGAGGATTCCTGGAGGGCACCGCGCCCGAAGTTGGCCAATGCCGTCTGTGCAGTAACCACCAACATGGGCACATGACTCTCGTAGGCCGATGCCACCCCGGTAATCAGATTGGTGGTACCGGGCCCAGTAGTAGCGCAGCACACCCCCAAGATACCGGTCTGACGTGCGTAGCCGTCCGCCATGAAGGCGGCTCCGGTCTCGTGGCGGGCCACCACGGGCCGCAACCCGCCGCGACGCCGGCTCCTGGCCATTGCGTTGTAGAGGGGCTCGATGGCTCCGCCGGGTACGCCGAAGATATATTTTACGCCTATCTGCTCGAGGTAAGAGACCAGGAGATCGCCGACCTCGGGTGTCCTGCGTAACTGGCCGTCCGGGATCGCGGGCGACTCGCTCATCGGTACGGTGGCCATGCTGTGTCCCCCTACCTCAGTGGTGTGCCCAATCACTCCAGCGCAGCCGCCGTTACATCCGCGGCACAGGCGCACCGGTCGCCCGGTTGCTCGCCTCCGCCAGGGGCCCCGGACGCCGCCGTGTCGCCCTATCCAAGCGTGGCTAGTGGCGCAGGCTCCTCCAAACCGATTGCCCGTGCGAGCGCGGACGTGTCCAGCGGCTTGGCCAAGCAGACCTCGGCCCCGGCCGCAAGGATGCGCTCGACGTTTTCCTTGCTGTAGTAACCGGTCATGGCGACGATGCGAATCGATCGCGTCGCCGGATCACCCTTGAGCAGACGGCATACCGACAGGCCGTCGATGCCGGGCATCATGAGGTCGAGCAGCACGACGTGTGGCACAAAGGTGCGGACCTTCTGGCCGGCCTCGAACCCGTCGTACGCCGTGTCCGTGGCCACGGCGTCTGAAAGGGTATCGAGCAGCTCCACCAGATATCGGGTAAGCTGCTTGTCGTCGTCCACGATGAGGACGCGCAGCCGATCGCGGCCGCCGCGCTCCAGGCGAATTCCCCGTTGGAGCGCGAAGCGCTCCACCTCGGCCCGGCTGAAACGGCGATGCCCGCCGGGCGTGGTCTCGGCCCTGAGCTGGCCCTTTTGCGCCCACTGGCGGACGGTAACGGGGGAAACGAGCAGCAGCTCCGCCACCTCGTGCGGAGTGAGGTATTCGTGGCGTCGGGTTTGGTTTGTCATGATCCGGACAATGGACTTCCAGGCTCGCCGTAGAGCAGCATACCAAATCGGACAATCGATTCAATCGGTGCAACCGTTTTCACCGGCGCGCGTCACAGGTTTCTTGTCCGTCGCCCTCGGGACAGCAGCCGAGCGAGATTGGACTCATTATAATTACCGATAAGAGGTGGGGGTATTCTCGAACTTCGAATCCCACGCGAGCACCCCGGTGGCTACGATATCCTCGAAGATCTTCATGCCCAGGTCCTTTTCGCGGCTGCCGGGCAACCGCAGATCGTCGGGGCGGGTCTCCAGGATGCCGACGAACTCAGCGCTGAGCTCCGGATCGAGCCAGCCCTTTTCGGCCTCTGCGCGCAAGGTGGCTATGACCCGCTCCTGCGGCCATGCGCACTTGTAGGGCCGCTCGCTCGCCAGGGCATCGTAGATGTCCACGAGCTGAAATACGCGGGCGAGCAACGGAATTTCCTCACCGGCCAACCCATCGGGATACCCGCTGCCGTTCCAGCGCTCGTGATGATGACGAATGATCGGGATGGTCGTGCGCACGCTGTTCAGGCCCTCGCACAACCGGGCCCCGATCACCGTATGCTGGCGCATGATGGCCCACTCGCTGGTATTCAGCGGGGCGCGCTTGAGCAGGATGCTGTCGGGAATCCCCAGCTTGCCGATGTCGTGCAGCACGCCACCGCGACGTAGCGCCAGTCGTTCTTCCTCGCCGAGCCCGAGCGTTTCACTGAACACGGTGGCCACGTGGGCCAGCCGAGAGCAATGCTCGCTCGTGCCTTCGTCTTTGGCCTCCACCATGCGCGCCAGGGCGAACAACAGGGATTCTGCGCTATCGAGCTGATCGGTCATTCGCTTTTGGGCTACTGCCGCACTGATTCGAGCCACCAGCTCCATCGGGCTGTAGGGCTTGCGAACAAAGTCGTTGGCACCGGCGGCCATGCTCTTGGCCAACTCGTCATTGCTGGCGCTGCCCGTGACCATGATCACAGGCAACAGCGGCCGGTCCAGCTCGGTGCGGATGCGCAGACATACCTCGTCGCCGTCCATATCGGGCATGCGCTTGTCCAACAGCACGACGTCGAACTCCTCCTCCTTGAGCCGGCTGAGCGCCTCGGGACCGCTACCCACCTCGAACAACTCGTATCCAGGCCCCGCGAGGATCTCCCTTTCCAGTGTGCGATGAGATGGTTGATCGTCGACGATCAAAATCCGAAATGGCGTTCGTGGCTCCGGGATCTGGCTCGCGCCCATCTGATCTGGCTCCCATGGTCCGATTCGCGGTCTGGCGGGGTTGCAGGGCTGCCCCCGTTCCCATCATGTTCGCGGGCACTCCCGCGCAGCGGCCCAGGAATATCCCTGCCCCGTCAACAAGGCCGTAATAGTCAAGGCAACAACCCCAGAGATTGTACCGGCTACATCGATTGCAGCGCTATAATCGTTTTCGACCCGAGGCCGGCCAACTTTAGCCACCGGTCGACATTCCGAAAAACCAGGGTCCGCGACCATGGGCCAGCGGGCGGGACGGCTGAATCGTTACTGCGGCAGGTTCCGTCAGAGCAATTATTCATCATAAGTTTCAACGGCATAAGAGACGACCGGGTGATGGCGCCGCACGGCCTGGGGCTCCCGAGCGGATCAAATTGAACGGTGAGGCGGGATGCAAGCAGTGACCTCAAACCCCTGAAATCCAGGAGTTGGAGGCTGTGCCGCCATCAAAGCGAGGCGCGCTCTATCCCACCATTGCCCTCGCCCCGGCTTCTTCGGGCGAGAGCGAGCGGAAGGCGCTGCGCTTCCGCCCTCCGCCATCGAGATGACCGCCTTACCGGCAGAGAGCCGATCGAATAGGCGATCGCCACCCACGCCCACGTCTTGGTGCCGAAGCAGCAGTCGGCAGACTCCTCAAGAACGCCCAACCGTCCGCCGCCACCGCTATGATCTGAATGATCTGATCCCGGTGTGCGACGCTGCCTACTGCGCGACTTGGATGGTGGATTTCTCCACCAGCGTCGGGTACTTGTAGCCGAATCCGAAATCGGTATCCAGGACGACGGTGCCCACTACCCTGACCAAATCCCCTACCTTCGCGGTCTGCTGGCTGGTAACCGTCAAATCATCGGTCCCTTGCGTGCCGGTACCGTCCTGAATGTGCAGGAAATTGCGGTTCAAGATGCCATTGTTCACTTTGACCACTTTGCCCGTGACCTCGACCTGATGGCCGGCCAGTTGCGACCGTTCTTTGTGTACTTCCTCAACCGTCTTTTCGACCGCGCCGCCTGCGTACGCACCCGATGCGCCCACGATCAGGCATACCGCTGTCAACGACATAAACCAGTTTCTCACAATATCCTCCGTACGTAATACCCAGGTTCGTTATAACAGATTTGCACCCATATCCATGTCCGCCGCCGCACCGTTACCCGAGAATGGCCCCTGCGGCGCGGTGTGCGACCCACGAGACGCGACATTCCAAGAACGGCGGCTCAAAGCCACTGCAACGCATCGCGAATGATGCTGCTCAGCAGGTCCTCCACCGCCCGGAGGGATTCCTGTGATTCGGGCGTGCCGACCGGAGTGGGTCGGCGAAATGATATATACACCGTCTCGGGCTCCGCCGGCAGCACGTACAGCGCGATGATGTAAGGGCAGAAAACAATGTTGTGGGGATCCGCCTCCATCGTGGCACGAGATACCGTGGCGCTACAAAACTCCAGGGCCTGGGCCTCAAGGAACACCTTCTCCGCATTGCCCAGATCCTTCCCGGTGCGCTCCAGCATATCGCCGATGTGTGACACGTTGCTGATCACCATGCCGCGGTTAACGATGGTTTCGACGATATATTGCTTGACCTCTTCGAAGCTGGCCCGCGCGGTGTAGGTCATGCGGTAGTGCTCTGTCGCGCTGTTCTGGACGGCCATAGGCCCGCCTCCCGCCAACACGGCACCCGAGCTGCCCAGCAAGAGCATCGAGGCCAGCAGGCCGCGCAAAATCCCCAGAGACATACGCTGCACCCCTGTGAAACACGAGTCCGTTGTTCGAACCATACCACAGCCACCGGCTGCGCCTATCAAGCGACACCCGCTCTTGCGCAGTGAGGCGATCTCCGATGTTGCGTACCTTTATCTAGTGATTTTGTTTTTAGATTCAATGAGTTGATGTACAGATTTCGGTGTTTGGCGACACCGGGATCCGCGTCCGGCGCTCAGCCGGCGGCCAGCCCCTCGGTCAGGATAGATTTCGAAAGCTCGCAGGCTCCTTCGCTTCAGCGCCAAGCACTCGGCCACCGTCTCTCCCGCGACCGGCGACAGGCACCCTTGCACCAACCGATCGATGTAGGCATCCGTGGCCTGTTGCAACGGCTCCAGACACTCCCAGTGCTGGGTGTACGGCGAGAGGCTGCCGTGGCGGTCGCGGATGAGGCGCTGAACCTTGCCCCTGGCCAGCGGCGCCGGGCTTGGGTCTTTGGCTCCGGCAAATACTGTTTTCGGACTCGCTCGCTGCGCTTTTGGTTGTCCTGCGTTCAATCAGCTCGGTCGCGTGCGCTACTCAGTCAACGCGGTGCCCGAGTCACTGGCCAAGGTCAACCTTCCTTGCTGAAGATGCCATACATCAGTAACGCGGTTCCGGTGACGACAAGCAGTATATAAAAGATGTCGATCTCAGTCCCGACAGCGATGTCAGAAACGATAACCGTACATCCAAGAATGAGGAGCACAGACCCAAATACGCGTCTCCTTATGCCCCTGGAATTCCTCGGCATATCAAAGCCTTAAAGCAGCTTGTCGAGCTCGTGCCGCAACAGGTCCTCGGAGACGCCTCCCAAATGAAGGTATTTTATTATGCCGTCTCTGTCGACAAACAATGTGGTTGGCATACCATACAGGTTGTACGTTTCTTTTATTACCCCCGTCTTGTCAAGCCCCGTCGGATATGTCAGGTTGAATTTTTCCACGAACTCTCTTGCTTTAGGCTCGGTATCATCGATGGCCACCCCGACAAACACCACACCTTTTTTGCCATATTCAGCATAGACTTTTTCAAGCACGGGGATCTCTGCGCCACAGGAGACGCACCACGACGCGAAGAAGTTGATTAATACCGGCTTGTCTTTGTGGCTGCTCAGTTGAAAAGTTCCTCCATTAAACTGTTCCATACTGAAATCAGCAGCCGGTTCCTCCTTGAGTTGTATATACGCCTCGTTGTCTGTACATCCCTGTACGACCACTGACGACACCGCAAACAATACAATTGCAGACCACGCATGATATCTACAGAAGAACATCGCTTTTTCCTTCAAAAAACAATACCAGCGGATCGCGGAACAAGGCACGATCCCGACCGCGGTCATCTATCTGCCAGCAGAGCCTGCACGTCCGCCACTATTTGCGCGGCGCTCGAGCGTGGATCATGCAATGCCCGTACTCGCCCCTCCTGGTCCAGTAAATAAAAAAACGCACTGTGGCTCACCTGATAGCCGCCATCCGACGATGCGGAATCCTTTTCGTATTGTGCCGAATATTTCTTCGCCACCTCTGCGATTTCTTCTTGTGTTCCAGTCAACCCAATGAAGCGTGGGTGGAAGTAGCTGACGTACTCCTGCAGGTGGCCAGCCGAGTCCCGCTCGGGGTCGACGGTTACCATTAACACCTGGACGCGATCGGAATCCCCGTCCAAGAGATCCATAACCATCTTGAGAGTGTACATGCTGTTTGGGCATACGTCCGGACAATGCGTATACCCGAAGAACAGAATCACCACCTGGCCACGATAGTCTCTCGTATTGACACGGTCGCCGCCTGCACCGGACAATACAAAATCACCTCCAATATCCCTGATTATCGGTAACGACAGGCCGGGACCGCCGCGTTGATCAATCCAGATCGCGAACGATACACCAGCAGTCATCATCACACCGACCAGAAAATAGTATCTGTATCTTCTGAAAACCATCGCGAATCAAGTCTCGGACTGAGACATTTTTTACTCCATTTCCCGTTCCGCTCATTCGAGCTGTAGGTCTGCTATCCGCGCGCCCAACCCCCATCAAGCCGCTGGTCCCCATCGCCACCCCCTATAGTGACCTTCCGGCATCCAGAAAAAATCATCCGTCCGGCCCCAGGGCAGATTGCAGTGCGCGCGCTCAGGTATCCCGGGCCGCAGCCACAGAACCGCACCACCGGCCGTTGGAGAAGCACGATGCCCCCGCAGCAGAATGCGGGCGTTCAATTTTCACCGGTTTTCCTCGTGCATGTAAAAAACACGAATCGCACCAAATTGTCTAGTAATTTCGTCCGCTTCCACAGGCGGCGCGAAAGACGCATACAATCGTCCTCGTGGATCAATGAGCATAATCGATGAAGTGTGCGCAATTTGGTAGTCCGTAGACGCTGCACCTTTCGTCCGCGATACGCTGACGTTGAGTTGCTCGGTCAGCATGCGCAGTTGAGCCCTTGTTCCGGTAACGCCGACGAAACTGGGGTTGAAATGCTTCACGTAACCGCCCATGCTTGCCGGATCGTCATGTTCAGGATCCACGGAAACGAACACAAACTGTGAAGCGTTGTCGCTCGGCCTACGCGCCAATCCAGTTGCAATCCTGTTCATCACCGTTAGGGTAGTTGGACATACATCTGGACAAGCGGTGTATCCAAAGAACATGAAAGTCCACTTGCCTTTGAGGCGCTCGACGTTGAATACGCGGCCAATATGGTCTGTCAGAGCGAAGGGCGTCAGCACTTGCGGCTCCGGACGCAGCGTATTGCGCAAATATAATGGTATAGTCTCGGCCCGCTCGTACCAATTGGATCGTGGCGCACTAAACCAGGTCACGCAAGCCATGACAGCCACCACCACTACTAGTGCTGAAACTATCGAGCGCTTGGTATTGTCTCCATCTCGAATTTTTTCCACGGCGATTACCGAAATCTCTTTTGGAAATCTTTGACGTTCAAGGCCGCCAAAACGACCTGGTCCGGCGTGCTCCTCATCTGACAGCAGGTGCCGGATGCCCCGTCCTCCCGCCCTACGAGCGATCTTTAGGTGCGTCTTGCCAAAGATACATTGGCAACACTGTGCCCAAGTTCATCGATTCTATTGTTTGTACAACTTTCCCCGATTCGCGTAACCCGCAAGCACCGGCGTTTTGCACGGGCAACTCTCTCTTCCCTATACCCAGGCTCAGTAGAAGCTGCAGCGACACGTTTTTCGCTCATATACTATTTTACCAACATGCCAAGAACGAACGCCTTGTAATACGTCATGAAACCAGTGATATTCAACAATGCAAGGACCCCCAGGATAAGGCCGCAGGCAGCTCTCGATCTTCCTAGATTCATCACCACCGGGGCTGCTCCGCCGAGCAGCCTTACAAGAATCAGGCCCGTTGCACCAAAGGCTGCAGCCAGCCCCGCACCGTAATACAGTGCTAGAGTAGCCGCTCGGGCTGCCATCCTGGGATCATTAACCAGTCCCAGGATCTTAGAGAGCGTAGGGGTGATGCACGGAGAGTACACGACTGCGAAGGCAACGCCCAATATCAGGGACAATCCAGCCAAGACAAAGGGGCCGTCTAGCCTTTTGAAGATGCCTATCTTGTCCGGAAAGAGAATATACATACTCACGAATAAGATATAGCCACCGGATAGCAGACGAAAGGCGCCGAGGTTGTACGAGAGGTATCGCCCGATTCCCAGGCCGGGAGAGCTCAGGAGTGAGTACAGGATACTAAAGCCTACAATATACGACAGACATGGTACAACTACCCACCGCTTGTAATGACCCTGCCCCTCTCTGGACAATCCAACAAAATAAAAACCAGCCAAGAAAGCCATAAAAAACGGACTGATCTGGGAGGCGCAAATCTGCCAGATAGAGAAAAAAGATGAAAATCCTCCCCAGAACGCCTCAACGAATCCCACTACATGATCTCCTTGACCCAGGCAGCGAATTCTTTCTCTTTATCCTTTATGTTCCCATAAAATACTCGCGTCACTTTTCCATCTGCGTCGATAAATACCATCGTAGGAGGTGCGTTCACTCCAAAAGCTCTGGAGATCTTCTTTCCCGAGTCGTATACAGCAGGAAACCCTATTCCCCGCCGGTCGACAAAGCGTTCAAACTTGCTTCGGGCTTCCTGGATCCCAATCATCAGGAATTTCACACCCTCGCCCTCCTGACGCATATAGGCTTCCTTAACGATCGGTATGGAATCATTAGAGCACGGACACCAGGAGGACATAAAGATCATGATGAGCCCGCTTCCCTGATAATCGCCTATTTTTTTCACCTCTCCCTTCAGTGTCGTCAGAGATAAGGCCGGCGCCGCCACTCCAATCTGCAGTGGCGGAAAATTGTCTCCTGACGAGCATCCGACCATCCCACTTAGCAGTGGGATAGCCAGGAGAAGATATTTAGAGCAATTTGTCGAGCTCATGTCTCAATAGATCCTCTGTCACACGCCCCACATGGACATAGTTCGTCCTGCCATCTTTGCTGACAAACAGGGACGTGGGTACACCGTATATTCCGTATGCCTCCCTTATATCGCCGGCCTCGTCCAGACCAACGGGGAACGTTACCTCGAATTTTTCTGCGAACTCTCCTGCTTTAGTTTCCGTATCATTCACCGCGATGCCGACGAACACTACGCCTTTGCTCTTATATTCTTTATACACCTTTTCTATAGCAGGCATCTCCTCTGCGCATGGTACGCACCACGACGCCCAGAAATTGATGAATACAGGTTTTCCTTTGTGATTGCTTAGCTGAAACCGCTCACCGTCAAAGAGATCTAAGGAAAAATCGGCAGCGGCCTTCTTCTTACCCGGATCGCCGTAATCGCTTTCATCGCAGCCCTGCAGGTTCAGCAGGAACATTAACAGAAGCATTCCTGAGAAACATCGATATGTAATCCTTCTCTTGCCGTGAAGCATCAACCCTTCCCCTCAAAGGCCGGTATCGACAGATCCCATTGAAATATCCTCTCTCTCATCCCCGGCAGTCTGATCACTATTTCCATTGAGCTCTGCACAACATCGCCCTCCCCTAATATATCGGGGAACGACAGAATTCCCTGCTGATGATGCTTCTGACCGTCTTCATAGAGTACCTTCCAAGTACGGGCTCCTACCTCGCGCCCGTTGTTATCACGTAGCGTCGCCATCTCTGCAATATCCCAGCGTGGGATTACGCCTTGATGGGTGTTTACATAAACCACCACAAGAATGTCGTCGCTACCTGTCTCCGAGCTATTCACCACGAGATATCGTATCAACTCACGGTGTTGTCTCGGGATATATATGAGGTCCAGATAGAGGTCGCTTTCCCCAAAATCGCTTCTCCATAGGTGCTTCTTAAGGAAACGCATTACCTTCTCGGGAAGAATGGTCGGAACGTTACTGAGAAAGTTCTTCTGGAGATATTCCGTAATGACTTTTGCCTGCCCTTCGGTTATGTCCGCTCTTTTCGGTCCTTTCATGCGAGATACGATCCACTCCCATTCCATTGCGGTTCGAGGCCTAATCTCGATTACGTCCCTGCTATGGCATACTCGCGTGCAGCTCGATTCATAAAGCCGCCTCGCTTCCGCAGCGGTAATGTTGTCAATGACGCCCCACCTATGGAGGAAAAGCCTCGCAGACGAGTAAACATAGCCGGCCTTTCCGCCCGCCCCCGGCTCTATCAGGTATATATACCCAAGACCAAATATGCCTCCAAACAGCAGAACAAAAACCGCTATACTGATATAGAGCGACCGCACACAGCCTCATTATCTAGTGTTGCTTCGGATGGAAAATTTCCTTACCACAAGATAGACAAGAAGGAACATGAAAATCATCCAAACCGCCGCCGCCGCCCAAAGCGCCGTCCACTCGCCGATGCCAAAGCCTCTTGTATATTGATAGACCTTCCCGTAGATCTTTTGCAGTGGCGTGAGGCGGGCATCGTCCCCGTATTTTGCGATAAAATACTCAACGATCTCCTGCTTCGTTTTCCCTTGTGCTATGAGCTGGCCTACCTCTTCCTTCCATTCCAGCCCACAGCTCATGTTACAGTCTTGAAGGATTAGCGGGCACTGGCAAGGACACGCAAGGTCTCGTGCAACGTCCTTTACTGTCAACGGGCGCTCGCTCGAAAGGCCGGCCGAACTGCACGATAAGGCGATCAGGCCGAATATTGTACCTTTGAATGACAAGCCCAGCCTATGCCTCATCCTGCTTCCTTCTGCGCCTCGATCTGAGGATCCAGATTATCGTTCCTGCCAACGCGACAGCCCCTGTCGCAAGCAATATATATATGACACTCATTGCCCTCTTCTGCGCGTCATATGGCGACCCCCAAACCCTATCCCCAGACATGCGCGAATATTTTATGTCAACTGATGGCAAACGATCCTCTTTGATGTACCCGATTCGAAAAACCTTGTATGCCCCTTCTGGGACGCCATTAAAAGTATATTCGTAGTGATTAAATCCCTTTGCATTTGAAATCACATCGCTTGCAGGTGATACCTTGAATTTCGTAGAGCGAAGCGGCTCTTGGATATCAACCTCCAATTTTTCAATTTCATGATTTGTCCTGATCCTGTAGTCGATAGCTCTCTTTTTGCCTTCCGCTTTAAGGGAAGGTGTATGAAAGCTGAGGTAGAAATTAGGGAACGGAAGATACAGAGTTACCTCGTCGAATTCGCCCTTGTTGGCTGTCTCGTAAAGCTGGCAGAAATGCTGGCCCTTCGGTGATAGACTACAAGCGTCACTGATCACCGCCCCTTTGGGAATCAGAAAGCTCGTCCTCAGAGGGAAGCGTGATGACTCCGCGAACCTGCCATCATAAATAGCCAGGACCCCTGGATCATCATATTCCGGCCATATGGCAATCCTCATTCTTCCGATCGACAGCCCCTCGCCTCCGCGGCTGTCTCCAATTGAAAACAGAATAAAAGCAGAGACGGCCAAGACCTTCGCGATCACCGCCAGTAGCCGTAAACTGAACGTGACTGTGTGTGAGCAATATGCAGTCATATTGTCACCTTGCCAACCTCCATTGGCTCAAGCCTAGCGGATAACCTGGCAACGCATTGCGACTTTCCACGCCCACTGATGAGCAAGGCTCCGCTAAAGAACAAAACCGCAGGTTGTGCCAGAGAGTCCACGGACTTTCCTGCACACGGAACGCGGCGTCGGATGGGGCAGGGGCGTTCTTGAGCAACTCCTCCTGTTGTCCGTAACCGCCTGCGCAGCCGCTCGCATACTTACCAGGTGACTTGCGGATAAAACCAATGCTTGACCATCCACTCATTGTCATCAAGGAGCGGCACTATATCCCTGTCCTTGAACGCATCAGGTGGAACACCCATTCTCCCTCCCATTGATCTGTTGTGGCAGGAACTACACCCTAGTGCGGGAGACCGATACGTAGCCGCGTATAGAGGCCCCAGCAGGCTGCTGACTGTGAGAACCACCGTCAAGACCCCGACTGCCTTTCGTGAAGCTCCTACCCTAAGGTCCATTCCGAGGAACCCTATTTTTCTCTCGGAAGGGAGACGACCCGTGTCCGGGGACACCTTATCGTTTCTCCTTCGGCGTCTAAAGTAATACGGTAATGTAGACACCAGAACAAAGGCCATCAGCGGTAGGTAGAGACCAAGGAAAAGGGCCCAAAAGTCCTCAAAGTACATGAACGGAACCAGCGCAATAAGAACAAACCATTCCGCTGTCGGAATAAATGCCCCTTCCAGCGGCATGGGTATGACCTCTGGGTCCTGCGTCGGCATCGGGATATAGATCGCCAAAACAGTAACGATTATGAAGAACGGCAACGTCAACAGCCCATGCCTTATGAGATATCGAGGTATACCGCCCCGCCTTTTTCTCACCCTGGAGAGCGCATGTATATCTATCAAAACCAATGTGATCACGGGCAACACCAAAATATGTACAACAAACGCTCTATTCAGAGTGAATGCGGCAATGAGGGATTCCTTCATCCATGTACCGACGTAAGGAGCAGCTCCGAAATAGTTGGGCACCATCTCCATAAACCAATAGCCTTTCCACTCCCACGGCAAAATGAAGCCGGTAGCCAGAAATCCGATTAGCGGGATCAAACACAGGAATCCCGTAAGCCAGACTGTCCTCCGTTTATAATTGAGGAACTCTTTTCTCAATAAGCTTCTTGTCATATGCACAATGAGAGCCACAAATGAAAAGAATGCGACCCACCGATGCACATCTCTTAGCCACGCCCCCGCCGGGAAGTGCTTGTAGAGATATTGCACGCTCGCATAGGCCTCTTTCAGATGAGGCTTATAAAACCAGATCAAGAAGAGTCCCGATAGCAACTGAAGGAGAAGGAGGACTAGCGTCACACCTCCAAAGAAATGCCGCCAATGATATCTTTCTATACTCATTCTTTCCTTCGGCCTACACTGGTCGGGATCATTCAGCTATCAAAACAAACCGTTCCCCGCCTTCGTTCCCTTCAGCCATGTAAATAAAGGGGTTCTTAACCGGCGTGCCATCTGCAGAGAAGCGTGTTTCGCCAGTTACACCTTTGTATCTGATTCTTGTCAGCGCGTCCCTAACCAAAGAAGTCTTGCTCGATCCTGCTCTTCTCACTGCCTCCGCTACAAGCATGAAGCTATCGTACGCCAGCGCCACGAACCTGTCGGGAACACGTTTTCCCTCTCCATCTTTATAGCTCTGCACGAAACTTTCCACCGCCGGTGTCCCGCTGTCAGCCGCGAACGTCGAATAAACCAGCGCCCCCATCGCAGCTACTCCGCCGGTTTTTAAGAAGTTGTCCGTATAAAGATCTTCGCCGCCTATTATCGGTAAGCTCAATCCCGCGCTCTTGATCTTCTGAGCCAGCAGCGCACCTTCCGCGTCCCCTCCCGTATAAATGACGGCATCCAACGATTCCCTTGCACTCTTGATCGTTTCAATCACTCCATCAACGTCTCGTTTTCCCGAATACGTGTCATAAGTATCGGCCACTACGGTTATCTCTCCACCGTGTCTTGAAACGGCCCTCCTGAATAACGAGCTCAGATCCAACGAGTAATCATAATCAGAGGAAGTAATCAAGGCATACTCCGAAAATCCGAATTCCTCTGTAGAAAATCTTATCAACTCGTCTGTTGCAGTCTCATCAGCCAAAGAAAGCCGGAAAACATAGGGGCCGCTCTTGTCGATTCTTCTCCTCGTTCCAATAGCAACAAGTATCGTCTGTGAGCCATTGGCTATATGCGT
>JABAHQ010014108.1_pt1 | contig 16826 bp, 14 predicted proteins | sample 7062091 | NCBI WGS metagenome assembly JABAHQ01 (sample SAMN14534359, study PRJNA622989) | marine sediment metagenome | biome: marine biome [ENVO:00000428]; feature: marine pelagic biome [ENVO:01000023]; material: deep marine sediment [ENVO:00002113] | place: India: Gulf of Kutch | collected...
GGTGTTCATCGGGCGCATCGTCCACGCCAAGGGGACCGACAAGGCCCGGGCCATGCTGGACGCGGTCCTGATGCCGACCCCGGCCGCCGTCCTCGAGGGGGCCCGGCTGCTGTCGGAGGGGGCCGGCGGCCGGCCGGGCCTCGGGCCGCTGGTGGTGGTCGACGTGGGCGGCGCCACCACCGACGTCCATTCGGTGGCCACCGGCGAGCCGACGGCGGAGGGCGTCGTCCCCCACGGCCTGCCCGAACCCTACGTCAAGCGCACCGTGGAGGGCGACCTCGGGATGCGGATCAACGCCCGCACCCTCGCCGAGGCGGCGGGGCTGGAGGCCCTGGCGGCGGCGGCCGCGCTCGACCCGGGGCGGACGCGGGCGCTGCTTGACGGCCTCGCCGAAGACGTCGAGCGGCTGCCCGAGACGGCGGCCGACCGCCGCCTGGACGCGGCCCTGGCGGAAGCGGCGGTGCGCCAGGCCGTGGCCCGCCACGCCGGCCGCATCACCATCGTCCAGGCGGTCACCGGCCCGCTCAGCATGCAGACGGGCAAGGACCTGGGCGGGGTCCGGGCCCTGCTGGGCACCGGCGGCGTCCTCGCCCACGGCGCCGAGCCGGCTCGGGTCCTGGCGGCCGGCCTCGCGGACGCGGCCGAGCCGCACTCGCTCCGGCCCCGGAACCCGGCCCTGCTGCTGGACCGGCACTACGTGCTGTTCGCCTGCGGCCTGTTGGCCGAGAAGGAGCCCGCCGCCGCCTTGACGCTGGGGCTGAAGCGCCTCCATGCTCTCGGCGGCGACGGCAAGCGGTCGCAACGGCGATGAGCGCGACGGCGAACTTCGAGGACGAGGGCCTGCCCCTCTCGGCGGCGCCGATCCCGGCCGACGCCTTCGCCGGGATGCGGGCCCGGAACCTCGCCCGCTGGCCGACCGGGGCCGAGGTCGACATCGAGGAGGCGGTCGACTTCCACGCCTCGCTCCCCGAGAGCAAGCGGCTCGCCTGGGTGATGCGCCGGGCGGCGGCGGAGGGCCGCTGCCTGACCCAGCCCCGGGGCGGCTTCGGGACCCTTGAGCTGCAGCTGGAGCTGATGCGGACCCTGGACACCGAAGGCCACGCCGACATCGTGCCGACGACCACCGACAGCTACACCCGCAACGAGCAGTGGTCCCGGGCCGAGGTGGGGATCGAGGAATCGAAAAAGGCCGGGCGCTCGATGCTGAACGGGTTTCCGATGGTCAACTACGGCCCGCGCGAGACCCGCAAGCTGATCGAGGCCATCGGCAAGCCCGCCATCGTGCTCGCCGGCACCGCCATGCCGCGCCTGAGCGCCGAGGTCGGCTTCGCCGCCGGCTATACGGGCTACCTGGGGTCGGGCATTGCGTATACGACCTCCTACACCAAGGACCTGCCCCTCGCCGCGGGCATCCGCAACTACCAGTACCTGGATCGGCTGGCCGCGCTCTACCAGGAGAAGGGGGTGGGGCTCCACCGCCGCCAGCCCGGGTTCCTGACCGGCACCAACGTGCCGCCCTCCATCGCCATCGCCGTGGGCGTCCTCGACGCGCTCCTCGCCGCCGGGCAGGGGGTGCGGAACTACGGGCTCGAGCTGGCCCAGACGCTCCACCTGATCCAGGACGCCGCCGCGATCCGGGTCTGCGGCGAGCTGGTGCAGGACTACCTCGGGGCCCACGGCTTTAACGATGTGTTCACGCCGGTCACCTCGCTCCACTGGATGGGGGCCTGGCCCCACGACGACGCCCAGGCCCAGGCCCTGGTCGCCTACGGCGGCACCCTGGCCGCCGTGGGCGGCGCCGTCAGCGTCACCACCAAGAGCACCCACGAGGCCTACGGCATCCCGACGCCGGCGGCCAACGCCGAGGGCCTGCGGACCACCCGGATGGCGATCTACCTGGCCCGCCGGCTCCGCCTCGACGCGCTCCTGGAGTACGAGGCCGAGGTCGACCTGCTGCGGCGCGAGACCCGGCCGATCGTGGACAAGGTCCTGGAGATGGGCGACGGCGACGCCGCCCTCGGCGCCGTCAACGCCTGCGAGGCGGGGGTCCTGGACATCCCGTGGTCGCCCAACCGGTTCCTCAGGTCGCGGGTGATGCCGGCCCGGGACGCCGGCGGCTACCTGCGCATCTTCGATCCCGCCGCGATGCCGTTCCCCAAGGAGGTGATGGCGGTGCACGAAGAGAGGCTGCGCAGGCGGGCCGAGCGCGACGGCGTGCCCTACGACCGGGAGCTGGCGGTGACCAGCGTCTACGAGATCTCGGAGCCCCTGGCGCGCCTGGCCCCGTACCCGTGGCCGGCGGCCTAATGCGGCCTCCTCCTGATCGTGACTCTTGCGGGCTCGCCTCGGCTCGGGGAAGTCTGATTCGCCCTGGCAAACAGCGAGGAGGTGTGTGCCGCGGGTGCCGGTGTAGAGCTTCGGCGGGACTGCGGGCCGGATGATCTGCGCGCCTTGGCGCGCCGTTGGACGGACGCCAATCAGAGCCGCCAAAAGCGCAGGCGCCTTCCTGCTCTATCTACCGCCCTGTTCGCCCGACCTCACCCCGATCGAACAGGCCTTCGCCAAGCTCAAGGCGCTCCTGCGCAAGGCCGCCGGGCGAACCCTCGAGGAACTCCGGCACGCGATCGCCGACAGCCCGGCTCAGGTCAACCCCGACGAGTGCCGGAACTCCTTTACCAACACAGCTTATGCGTCCGATCAATCGCGGAATGCTCCGGTTGGTCGGCCCAAAGCCGGTTGGGGCGCCGGGTTCAGCCGTTTCATAGACCACCGGGTTGCGGCGATCGGTGATGACGTGCTCATCGCGCCGTCTCGGGTCGAGGTCTTCGATGGTGCTTTTCCTCCAGTATCGGCAGATCGGTTACTCGACCGTCGCGGCCGGATAGGTCCCTTCCGCGTCATGCGCCTCCGTGCCCGTCAGGGGCGGGTTGAAGGTGCAGATCAAGCGCATTTCCTTGCTCGCGCGGAGCAAGTGCTTCTCGTTGCCGTTCAGGGCATAGAGCGTTCCAGGCCGGATGGGATACGTGGGGCCGTCGGGAACGAGCTCGATCTCGCCTTCGCCCTCGATGCAGTACACGGCTTCCACGTGGTTCTTGTACCAGATAAAGGTTTCGGTGCCGGCGTGGATCAGAGTGTCGTGCAGCGAAAAGCCCATGCCCGCGTTGCGCAGGAGCAGGCGGCGGCTGGTCCAGTTGCCGCCCTCTACCTCGTGTTCGGTGCCAAGAACATCGTCCAGCGTTTTTACGATCATCGATCTGTCCTCAAGCGATCTTGGAGTCATCTCCGGGAGAGAGACCGGCGGTCACCGACGCGACAGCGTCTTCGAGGATGTCCAGGCCGTTCTCGAGCACCTCCGCCTCGATGGTGAGCGGCGGCATCACCTTGACCACCTGATCGTCGGCGCCGGAGGTTTCCATCACCAGGCCGCGTTCGAACGCGGCCGCGCAGATGTTCCCCGCCAAGCCCTCCTCATCGCACGCCAGCCCTTGGATCATGCCGCGCCCGCGCACGCGCCAGTCGGTTTGCGGCTGCGAGTCGGCGATTTCGCAAAGACGTTCGCGGATGCGCCGACCCTTTACCATGACGGACTCCTCCAGGTCGCCGTCGCGCCAGTAGTCGAGGGCCTTGGTGGCCGCCACGAAGGCCAGGTTGTTGCCGCGGAAGGTGCCGTTGTGCTCGCCCGGCTTCCAGATGTCCAGGTCCGGGCGGATCAGAACCAGCGCCATGGGAAGCCCGAGCCCCCCGATGGCCTTGGACAGGCAAATCATGTCCGGCTTGATCGCGGCCGGTTCGACGCTGAAGAACGGTCCCGTCCTGCCGCAGCCCATCTGGATGTCGTCGACGATGGTCAGGATATCGTGTTTCGTGCAGATGTCGTGGAGGCGCCGCAGCCACTGCCACCCTCCGACGTTGACGCCGCCTTCGCCCTGCACGGTTTCGACGATGACGGCGGCCGGCTTGTCGAGCCCGCTACCGGCGTCGATCAGGGTCTTTTCGAAGTAATCGAGCGTGTTGACGTCTTTGCCCAAATACCCGTCAAACGGCATGGTTGTCGCGCCGTGCAGCGGCATGCCCGCGCCGGCGCGTTTGCCCATGTTGCCGGTGAGCGCCAGCGAGCCGACTGTCACGCCGTGAAAGGCGTTGGTGAAGCTCACCACGTTGTGCCGCCCGGTGACCTTGCGCGCCAATTTCAGGGCGCTTTCCACCGCGTTCGTCCCCGTAGGGCCGGGGAACTGGACCTTATAGTCCATGCCGCGCGGCTTCAGGATGACCTCATGGAATGTTTCCAGGAAGGCTGCCTTCGTCTGCGTGCCCATGTCCAGGCTATGCAGGATTCCATCGCCGTCCATGTAGGCCATGACGGCTTGCTTCAGGTGCGCGTTGTTGTGGCCGTAGTTGAGCACGCCGGCGCCGGCCAAGAAGTCGATGTAACGCTTGCCCTTCTCGTCGTAGAGGTGGGCGTTCTTGGCCTTGGTAAAGATGGCGGGGAAACTGCGGACGTAGCCGCGCACGTTGGATTCATGGGTTTCGAAAGTGCTCATCGGGCGCTCCTTTCGCATCGGTTCATCCAGTCGGGCCACGGGGCGAACGGTGTGATCACGAACAGGTCCTCCCTTTCGTGAGCGTCTCCGGCGGGAAATGCGTCGGCGCTGAGGCCCTGGGTGATGGTCAGTTGCGCACCGCGCGCCTCGGCGAAGGACCGGAAAAAGGCGGCGGACGCCGTATTCGAGGGGGTCACGGTTGCTTCCAATGTCCGCACCCCGGCGTTGATCTCGCGGCCCAGAACCTCGTTGAGAAGTCGCTGCGCGATGCCCAGTCTCCGGAACTTCGCCAGCACGGCAATCTGCCAGACGAACAGCACGTACGGACGATCGGGGAGGCGGTGCGCGGTGACAAAGCCGGCAGGGCGCCCATGCACCTCGGCGACGGCGCAGGTGTCGCGGAAATTCCGGCACTGCAGTACGTAGGCGTACGGGGAGTTGAGATCGAGGGTGCCGGCCTGGCGCGTGATCTCCCACATCAACGCGCCGTCCTCGAGGGAGGGTGCGCGCACGGCGACGCCGTCGGTATCGAGAACGATTCCGCTGCCGGCCACTCCCGTTTCGATCTGCTGGAAGGAGAGGCCGACGATGGTGATCGAGGGATCAACGATTTCGCGTAGGTCTTGGTTTGGCATCTGTCGTTCCTGTCTGGAAAACGGAGAATTCGGCGAAGGAAAAGGAACGAGACCGCGCACGGCGGCGCGTATCCGCCGGCCGAAACGGCGGTCGAGAAGCCTCGGGTGGCGAACTCAGTACTGCAGGGGGATCAGATGTTCGGATCTCGGCATCAGGAGGCTGCCCACGAACACCCAAGCGAAGAAAAGAATGTCGACGGCGTGTTCAGGAACTGCGGGCGCACGTCGCTCCGGGCCGATTTCCGTATCCCCGGGAATGCGCCTCATCTCGCTCGCAACCGGGATTGGATCGGTGGTGTTGCCTTCGGGCATCACCCCATAGCCTAGCGATCCGCGGGAAAATGTCAAATCGCGCTCCGGTGACGGCAGGGCTCCGAATCCGGGTTAACAGGATGGCAGGCCGAGGATGGAGGCGAGATAGGTGGCGTCCCAGCCGGCGAGCTTTCGTCGCAGCTTGAGGGTTTTCTTGTCGCTGAGAGCGCGCACGAGGTTGATGGCGAAGTGTCTGACGACGGCCATGTTTCCGGCGCCGTGTCCGGTGCGCAGGCAGGCCTGGTCGTCGGCGAAGACGACGTCGAGCACCCAGTGGAGACGGTTTTTCGATGCCCCAGTGGCCGCGCACGGCGCGGGCTGCGGCCGCCGGCATCGGCGCCGTGACGCTGGGCTTTCGCGCCGCCCGAGTGCCCGGACCATGGCCTCGGCGCACGGGCAGGTATTCGGCGCCGCGTGCCGTCTCGTTGGCGTTTGCAATCACTGGATCGCCGGGCCGGGGTCGAACTTTTTTGCGCGAACCGCCTCCCAGCCAGGCCTCGCATGAACAACGTTCACAGTAGCGGCCACGCAGGAGGCCGGCAGCCCACCCGACTGCGGCGGCGCGAGCACGGGTGCCGGGCAACCGCGCGAGAATAGCGGAAGGCTCGGGGCGCCGTCCTCGCCGGGCCCTGTTACGGGTCCCCTTCGAGCACCGGGCCTGTTACGGGTCCCCTTCGAGCGCCGGCCTATCGGCGCGTCGCGGCGGCCGTTTGGCCGGCCGTGCCAGCAGATACCGCGAGACCACGCTCTCCTCCTTGATGAGGCCCTGGGGACGGTAGAGGACGATGCCGGCAAGCAGAAGGGCGACCAGAAGCCAGCGAAAATACGCGCTGCGCGCAGGCAAATCGTCGGAGATGGCGCGTAATGTCGGCTCCAGCATCTCGGTGAGGAAAGCCGTGCCGGACCACACCCCCCAGATGATGAAGGCGCCGAGGATCGCGCCGCGGTTGTTGCCGCTGCCGCCCAGCATCAGCATCACCCAGACGATGAAGGTGGCGAACAGCGGGTTGAAGTGGCTGTAGTCGATGGTGACCGTGTAGTGGGCGTAGAGCGCCCCACCGATCCCCATCACGATGGCGCCCACGACGAAGGACTGGATGCGCACCGCGGGGACGTTCTTGCCGCTCATCGCCGTCGAGGCCTCCTCGTCGCGGGTGGCGCGCAGGACACGGCCCCAGGGCGAGCGCACGGCCCGCTCGAGCGCGACGTAGACGACGAGCAGGAACACGGTCAGGACCACCAAGTAGAAATAGATGTAGTCGCGCAGCTCGAGCGGCGCCAGCAGGGCGGCCAGCGGCTGCGGCAGCCAGGCGCACGAGGGCTCCTGGAACAAGCAGTAGAGCGGGCGCGGCACGCCGCGCAACGGCTGCGGCCCGTTGGCCAGCCAGCGCTCGTTCTGGAAGATGAGGCGGATGATCTCGGCGATGCCGATGGTGGCGATCGCCAGGAAGTCCATGCGCAGGCGCAGCACCGGTATCGCGATCAGGAACGCCACCACTCCGGCGACCACGGCCCCTGCGGCCACGCCGATCAGGAACGGCATTTCCAGGCCGAAAGCCTGCTGGGCATAGAGCGCCACCGTGCCCGTCGGCTGGGCCGTGGTGAACAGCGCCGTGGTGAAGGCGCCGACGGCGAAGAAGCCGGCGATGCCGAAGTTGAGATGCCCGGTATAGCCCCACTGCGTGTTCAGTCCGAGGCAAAGGATCGCGTAAATGCCCGCCATGATGGAGAAGGACACGAGGTAGGAGAGGATCCCGGGCGGCAGTGCCAGCGCCAGCAGGAGCGCCGTTGCCATCGCCGCCGCAAGGCCGACCGGCAGGCGCAGCGTCCAGCGCAGCCGGATCAGCGCCAGGGCCAGGACGAGCAGCGGCACGGCGATGAACCCGGCTTTCACGACGCTCGCCTGATCCATTGGCCCTACCCCGCGCGTCCCCCGAACAGACCCTGCGGGCGGATGAGCAGCGTCAGCACCATCAGCACGAAGGCCACGCCGGGCCCGTAGGCCGGGTTCAGGAAGGCGGTCGAGACCTGCTGCGCCACGCCGATGATGAGCGCGCCGACCAGCGCGCCGCGCGGGTTGCCGACGGTGCCCATGATCACCGCCGCGAACATCGGCAGGAGCAGCCAGAACCCCATCTCGGGGCGGAGCTGCGAGGCGAGACCGTACATGGCGCCGCCAGCCGCCGCCAGTCCGCCGCTCATGATCCAGGTCCAGGCGATCACCCGCTCGGTGTTGATGCCGCGCACCTGCGCCAGCTCCGGGTTGTTGGCCGTCGCCCGCATCGCCTTGCCCATCTTGGTGCGCTCGAGCAGCAGGTAGACGAGCGCGACCAGTACGAAGCCGAGGGTGAGGATGAACAGCTGGTCGGCCTGGACCCGAATGCCGAGCGGCAGATCGAGCGCCGGGTTCGCCCGCCCCAGGTAGTAGAAGTGGAAGTCCGAGCCCCAGATCAGATAGATCATGCTGCGCAGGAAGAAGGCCATCGCCAGCGAGGCCATGGCGAAGAGCACCAGCGAGGCGTTGCGCCGTCGCAGGCGCCGGTAGACCACGCGGTCGAGCCCGAGGGCGACGGCGCCGACGATCGGCATGGCAAGCAAGAGCGAAAGCAGGAACTCCCAGCCGAAGGAGAACGGCCGCAGCGGCTCTCCCTGCGGCAGCACGCCCATGAAGGCGAAGGCGAGGTAGGCGCCCAGGGTGACCAGCGCGCCGTGCGAGAAGTTGGGGAACTTGAGCACGCCGTAGATCAGCGTCAGCCCGATCGAGCCGAGCGCGATGATGCCGCCCAGCATCACGCCCCAGACGGCGAGCGAGAGCAGCCGCTCGCCGGAGACGTTCCGCGCCTCGGCGAGCGCCCATAGGAGGAGGAAGACGAGCACGATGGCGGTGACCATTGCCGGTCGGCTCTGGGCGGCCGCGCGGATCCGCTCGCCGAGCCGCGGGCCGAGGCGCTCGCTCGGACCGGCCGCCACCGTATCGGCGTCGCCGGCCGCGGCCTGCCCTTCCGCCACCCAGCGGACCTGTTCGCCGGGACCGCTCATCGGCTAGCCTCCGAGGTAAAGCCGCCCGACCTCGGGATCGTTCGCAAGGCCCTTGCCCGTGCCCTCGAAGCGGTTTTGACCGTTGGCCAGCACGTACCCCCGGTCCGACATCTGCAGCGACTGCTTGGCATTCTGCTCGACCATCAAAATGGCGACGCCGGTCGCGTTGACGCGCGCGATCCGCTCGAAGATCATCTCAACCGTGCGCGGCGCCAGCCCGGCAGAGGGCTCGTCCAGCAGCAGGAGCTCGGGTTCGAGCATCAGGGCGCTGCCCATCGCCACCATCTGGCGCTCGCCGCCGGACATCTTGCCGGCGCGCTGGCGGCGGCGCTCCTGCAAGCGCGGGAAGAGATCGTAGACGCGCTGCTTGCGCGCTTCCAGATCGCCGTTCGTCAGCACGAAGGCGCCGATCTCGAGGTTCTCCTCGACGGTCAGGTCGGTGAAGACGTTGGCGACCTGGGGCACGTAGCACATGCCCAGGGTGACGATCTCGTACGGCTCGAGCCGCGAGATGTCCCGCTCTTTGTACGCGACCGTGCCCTGCCAGGGGTGCAGCAGGCCGAAGACGGCCTTCATCAGGGTCGACTTGCCGGCCCCGTTGGGACCGATGATGGAGACGATCTCGCCCTCGCGCACCTCGATGGAGACCCCGCGCAGCACCTCCATGTCGCCGTAGCCGGAGGTGACGCCCTCAGCCTTCAGCAGCGGCATACTGACCTCCCAGATAGGCTTCGAGGACCCGCGAGTCGGCACGCACCTCCGCCGGCGAGCCCTGCGTCAGCTTACGCCCCTCACTCATGACGATAACCGGGTCGCACAGGTTCATCACCAAGTCCATGTCATGCTCGATCAGCAGGAACGTGATGCCCTGGTCGCGGCACAGGTACTCGATGTTATCGGTAAGCCGCTTCATCAGCGTGCGGTTGACGCCGGCGCCCGGCTCGTCGAGCAGCACCAGCTCGGGCTCGGCCATCATCGTGCGGCCGAGCTCGAGCAGCTTCTTCTGGCCGCCGGACAACTTGCTGGCCGGCTCGTCGGCGACCGGCATCAGATCAACGAAATCCAGGACCTCGAGCGCCTTCTCGCGGATGCGCTCTTCGTCGCGCGCGACCGCGCCCGGACGCAACCAGGAGTTCCAGATGCGCTCGCCGCACTGCTGCGGCGGCACCAGCATCAGGTTCTCGAGCACCGTCATGCTCTGATGCTCGCGCGGGATCTGGAAGGTGCGCGAGAGCTTCTTGGCGAAGATCCGGTGCGGCGGCAGGTTGGTGACGTCCTCGCCGCGGAAGTAGATGCGCCCGGCGTCGGGCGGGATGAAGCCTGTAACGATGTTGAACAGCGTCGTCTTGCCGGCGCCGTTGGGACCGATGAGTCCGGTGATGGTGCCCCCACGGACCTCAAGGGTGCAGTGATCGATGGCCCGCAACCCGCCGAAATCCTTCACCAGATCGCGGACCGCCAGCAACGTGTCGGCGTCCTCGCCGCATGCCACGGAATGGTCGCCTCTGCTCGAGCGGTTAAGCATCGCCTCCAGCCGCCAAGTTTCCGGTCGGGAGCCCTTGCACCAGCGAGCGAACCCCACGGCCGTTCGCGCGGGGCGGTCAATGCTAATGGCTTCGCCGCGCCCGTGAAAGGTTGGTCCGAGCGATCGGGCCGTCCCGAATCGGCCGCAACAGGCGCTGCGCCGACGCCCCGCGGCCGCGCGAGGCACGCCGCGTCCCGGGGCCGAGGCCGCCGATCGGTGCCCGCGGTTGCCACGCGTTGCGCGATACCTCGCCCGCGGAGGCCGACGCAATGTCGCGGTCACCTCCGCCGGCGCCCGTCAGCGCGATGTGCGCTGACGAGCGCCGGGCTCGGAGATCTGCCTCACTCCGACGGGATCTTATCGGCCGGGACCACCTGGACCGTCTCGATCCCGGACTCGGTAAACTTCCAGATGGCCTGCGGCGTAATCACGTCGCCGCGCCCGTCGTAGTCGCACGCCCCGGCGGCGCCGGAGTAGTTCACGTCCTTGCCGGCCTTGATCGCCTTCAAGCCGCTGGTGATATCGGCCTGCTTGCCGCCGACGATGTCGCCGCCCGGCGGGTTGGCCACGTCGCGCAGTCGGTCGCGCAACACCGCGCCGCTCAGGCTGCTCTCGCCCTCGACGATCGCCTTGGCCGCGGCGAAACCGACGGTGATGCCGGCGTCGTACGCCGACTCCGTGAACGGCGGGATGCGGTCGTGGCCGAAGCGCGCCTTGTACGACTCGGCGAAGTTCTGGAAGCCGGGGATGTTCGGATCCTGGCCCGGCGTCGTGCCGAGGCTGCCGGCCAGGTCCTTGCCGCCCACCGCCTCCAGCACCTTCTCCGACTTGTTGCCGTCCACGAAGGCCCAGGTCCTGGAGTCGAAGATGTCGCGGGCCTCCTTGAGATAGGTCGCGGTATGGCCCGGATAGCTGACGGCGACCAGGATGTCGGGCTTGTCCTTGAGCGCGAGCGCCAACTGCGAGGTGTAGGTGGGCTGCACCTCCTCGGGATGCGGGACCTGCGCGTGAACCGTGCCGCCCCTGAGCTGGAAGGAGCGCGCGAAGGCGTTGGACAGCCCCTGGCCGTAGGGGTTGTTGACGAACAGCGTCGAGGCCGTCTTGAACTTGTAGTCCGCCATGATCTCGCCGTTGACGAGCTGCGCCAGCACCACGCCCTGGAAGGTGTCGGGCGCGGTGGTGCGGAACAGCAGGTCGCTCTCCAGGTCCTCGGGCAGCACCGAGATCAGCGGCGAGGTCGAGCCGTTGGAGATCTGCAGCACGCCCGACGGGATCGAGACCGAGACCGCGGTGGCCACGGTCACGCCGCTCGACCAGCCGCCGATGATGGCGGGCACGCCGTCGGCCTCGACCAGCTTGCGCGCCGACTCGATGGCCGGGGTGGGCAGCGTGTTGGTGTCCTCGGCGATGTGCTGGGCGATGATCGGCCCGCCGAAGACCTCCTCGGCCGCCGCGTTGATATGCTCGACGGCGAGCGCCGCCGCGTCGCGGTAGAACTCGCCGAACTCGGCCGCCGAGCCGGTGAACGGCGCGATCTGACCGAGCTTGAAGGTGGGAGGCGCGGCGCGCGCGCGGAACGAGAATGTCGTTGCCAACGCCAGCGTCCCACCGGCCGCGGCGCTCGTCTGCAGGAAGCGGCGACGGCCCAGCGAAGCCTTCAGGGGTCGTTTGCTCATCGTTCGTTCCTCCCTTTCGCGAACGCCCGAAGGGTACGCGCCACGCGCCCACGCTCGTGGACGGGCGCTCGCACATGAGTGGGCTTTCCGATATGCCGAGCTCAGGCTAGCATACCGGCTTCGCGGTTTGAACCTGTCCTTGCCACGAATGCTCATTCCCCGGCTGGGAGTTTAAGGGTACGGGCTGTGCCGAGGATTTTGCCGTGGAGCGCGGGGTTTGCGCTGGAGGGGCGTGGTGGCAGGGGCAGCGATTGTGTGCCCCGGGGTGGCAGGGATTGAATTCTTGCCGACCCGGGCATGGCGAGGTGTTCGGGCGGCGGGCGCTCGCCCGATCTTGAAGCCGCGAGGGCGCCGAACTTCCGGCGCGGCAGGGCCGCCGGCGCGCGGCGAGCGGCTCCCTCGAGCCGGGCACCCCACGCCACCGCGGTTGCGCCGGTTTCCTTACCGCTCCCTTACACCGAAAAATACCGCGCCTGCGGGTGGTGCAGGACGATGGCGCTGGTCGACTGCTCGGGGTGGAGCTGGAACCCGTCCGACAGTTCGACGCCGATGCGCCCCGCATCGAGCAGTCCCAGGATCTGGTCCTGGTCCTCCAGGTTGGGGCAGGCCGGATAGCCGAAGGAATAGCGCGAGCCGCGGTAGCCCTGCTGGAGCAGCTTGTCCGGCTCGCGCGCGTCCTCGCGGCCGAAGCCGAGCTCGGCGCGGATGCGCTTGTGGACGTACTCGGCCAGCGCCTCGGCCAGCTCGACGCCGAGCCCGTGCAGGTACAGGTAGTCCTTGTAGCGGTCCTGGGCGAACCATTCGCGGGCCACGTCCGAGGCGCGCTGGCCGATGGTCACGATCTGCAGGCCGATGACGTCGCGCTCGCCGCCGGCCACGTCGCGCAGGAAGTCGGCGATGCACAGGCCGCCCTTGCGGGCCTGGCGCGGCAGGGCGAAGCGGGCGACCTCGCGGCCCGAGCCGTTGTCCGGGGCGTAGAGCACCACGTCGTTGCCCTCGGCCGCGGCCGGCCAGTAGCCGTAGACCGCCTGGGGCCGCAGGATGTCCTGCTGCTCGCTCACCTCGAGCATGCGCTTGAGCACGGGGCGCAGCTCCTGGCGCGCCCAGGCCATGTACTCGCTGAGCGTGCGGCCATCCTTCCGGTAACCCCAGTGGAACTGGTACAGCATGCGCTCGTTCAGGTAGGGCACCAGCGCGTCGACCGCGACCCGCTCGAGCACCCGCGTGCCCCAGAACGGCGGCTCGGGTACCGAGACGCCCTCGGCCAGCTCCTCGCGCCGGAGCCGGGTCTCCTCCAGGTCCACGGGCCGCGGCTCGGCCCGAGCGGCGCGGCAGGGCGGCCGGGTTTCGTCCCTGCCTCTTCCCTCGTGCACGGCGCGGCGCGCGGCGATGTGTTCGTCGAAGGCGCCGGCGACGATCTTGTCCATCAGCCCGAGCCCGTCGAAGGCGTCGCGCGCGTAGGCGACCCGGCCGCAGCCGTAGGCATCCGCACAGTCTCCCTCGACGTAGCGCCGGGTCAGCGCCGCGCCGCCCAGCATGACCGGGATATCGATCCCCTCGCGGGCCATGCGCTCCAAGTTCTCGCGCATGACGACCGTGGACTTGACCAGCAGGCCGCTCATGCCGATCGCCTGCGCCCTGTGCTCCCGAGCCGCGGCCAGGATGTTCTCGATGGGCTGCTTGATGCCCAGGTTGATCACGTCGTAGCCGTTGTTGGTCAGGATGATGTCGACCAGGTTCTTGCCGATGTCGTGCACGTCGCCCTTGACGGTGGCGAGCACGACGGTGCCCTTGGCCTGGCCCGCGGTCCGCTCCATGTGCGGCTCCAGGTAGGCGACCGCGGGCTTCATGGTCTCGGCCGACTGCAGCACGAAGGGCAGCTGCATCTTGCCGGCGCCGAACAGCTCGCCGACCACCTTCATGCCGTCGAGCAGGAGGACGTTGATGATGTCGAGCGGGGCATACTTGGCCAGGGCCTCCTCGAGGTCCGCCTCGAGCCCTTGGCGGTCGCCGTCAATGATGCGCTCCTTGAGCCGCGTCTCCACGTCCTCGGCGCGCGTGCGCGCCTCGCTCGCCTTGGCGCTGCGGCCCTCGAAGAGCGNNTGACCTCCTCCTCCGGGATCTTGTGCAGCGGCATGATCTTGGACATGTGGACGATCGCGCCGGTCAGGCCGCGCCGGATCGCATGGTCCAGGAACACCGAGTTGAGCACGTGGCGCGCGGCCGGGTTGAGGCCGAAGGAGATGTTGGACAGGCCCAGCAGGATCTGGCACTCGGGCATCTCGCGGGCGATCGTCTCGATGGCCTCGAGCGTCCAAAGGCCGAGCTTGCGCTCGTCCTCGTTGCCCGTGCAGATCGTGAAGGTCAGGGGATCGAAGATCAGGTCCTCGGGCGGCAGGCCGTGGCGGCCGCAGGCAAAATCGCGCAGGCGCCGGGCAATGGCGACCTTGTGCTCGGCCTGCTTGGCCATGCCCTCCTCGTCGATGGTCAGCGCGATCACCGCGCAGCCGAACCGGCGCGCCAGCTCGAGGCGCTTGGCCGCGGACTCCTCGCCGTCCTCGAAGTTGATCGAGTTGATGATCGCCTTGCCGCCGTAGAGCTTGATCGCGGCCTCGAGCACGCCCAGCTCGGTCGAATCGATGACCAGCGGCGCGTTGAGCGAGCCGCGCATGCGGCTCACCACCTCGCTCATGTCGGCCGCCTCGTCGCGCCCGACGAAAGCGGTGCACACGTCGATGCCGTGCGAGCCCTCCCTCACCTGCTCGACCCCCATGGCCACGCAGCCGTCCCAGTCGCCGGCCTCCTGCCGCTCGCGGAAGCGCTTGGAGCCGTTGGCGTTGCAGCGCTCGCCGATCGACAGGTAGGCCTTCTCCTGGCGAAACGGCACCTGGCCGTAGAGCGAGGCGATGCCCGGCACCCAAACGGGCGTGCGCTGGAGCGGCGCCGGGCGCGCGCCGATGCGCGCATCGTCGCCGGCGCGCCGGCGCAGCATGGCGTCGAGCGCGGCGATGTGCTCGGCCGTCGTGCCGCAACAGCCGCCGACGATGTTGATCCCGTCCTCGGCCAGGAAGCGCTCGAGCCAGGTCGCCAGGTCGGCCGGCGTCAGGGGATAGCGCGGGTTGCCGTCGACCAGCTCGGGCAGGCCGGCGTTGGGCTGGACCGAGACGGGCCCGCACCAGTTCTCGGCCAGCCACTGGACGTGGGGCGCCATCTCCTGCGGTCCCGTGGCGCAGTTCAGGCCGATGATCGGCACGTCGAGGGCATGGACGACGGTCGCCGCGGCGCCGATGTCGGTGCCGATCAGGAGCGTACCGGTCGTCTCCACCGTGACCTGGGCCAGGATCGGCGGGCCGTCGCGGCGGGCGGCCGCGCGCGCGGCCTTGGCGCCGTTGACCGCGGCCTTGAGCTGGAGCGGGTCCTGGCAGGTCTCGATGATGATGGCGTCGGCGCCGCCGTCGATCAGCCCGGCGCACTGGGTGGCAAAGGCGGCCTCGAGCTCGTCGTAGCCGATGTGGCCGAGCGAGGGCAGGCGCGTGCCCGGGCCGACCGAGCCGAGCACGAAGCGCGTGCGTCCGTCGCCCTTGAAGGCCTCGGCCGCCTCGCGCGCCAGCTCGGCCGCGCGCTTGTTGATCTCGTGGGCGCGCTCGGCCAGGTCGAACTCGCCCAGGGTGAGCGGCGAGGCGCCGAAGCTGTTGGTCTGGACCATGTCGGCGCCGGCGGCGAAATAGCCCTTGTGGATGCCGATCACCACATCGGGGCGCGCGAGGTTGAGCACCTCGGTGCAGTTCTCCTTGCCCCAGAAGTCCGCCTCCACGTCCAAATCGAGCGACTGGACGCAGCTGCCCATCGCCCCGTCGCAGAGCAGGACGCGCCGTGCCAGGATGTCGAGCAGGTCGCTCATGACGCGAGCCGCTCGCCCGCGGCCTCCGGCTCCGGCTTGGCCGAGTGGATCTTCGCCGCGCGCAGCGTTCGGCGGACGGGCGCTGTCAGCCCGGGGACTCTCGGGTCGCTGTGCGCGCACAGGACCGGCGGCCGGACCCGAGTGGGCTCCGCCGCGTTCAAGGTCGTGGGCAGGTCATCCATCCCCGCGGGCTTCGCTTCGTGCACAGGTTCCACACCATCCGTCATGCGTTTCTCGGCCCGACGGACAGGCCTTAATAAGCATATAAAGATAGGCTTATGTCAATACCCCCAAAATATCGTTTCCCATCAGGGCCTTGGTCGAGGCCCCCGCCGCCGACCGCGGCCCATCGTGCGCCGCCCGTGCGTCGCCATGAGGTTGTGGCGAGCGGAAGCGCGATCCGGGGAGAGTCCGGTCCTCGGCTCGGCGGGTCAGGCGCCAGTCCCTGGCCCGGGTCCGTTCTCGGGTGCGCGTAGGGGCCGCAACCGCGGCCCGCGGGACGTCCTCGCGGGCATGCCTATGCCGGCGTATCCCGGTCCTCGTCCAGGATGACGATGTCCTCGGTCTTGACCCCGACGAGCACTTCGTCGCCCTCGTGCAGATTCTGGCGCTGGGTCAGGGTCGCCGAGAGCTCCTGGCCGTCGCACAGGCGCAACCGGTAGTCGCTGTAAACCCCGCGGTAGGTGATCTTCTTGAGCCGGGACGTCAGCACGACGTCGCCGCGCCGGGCCTGGTCTCCCAGAAGCACGACCTCGCCCCGGATGGCGACCGGCCGCGGCCCCGTCTCCTTGGCAAAGCCCTCCCGCAAGCGAACCCGGGCTCCGGACAGCTCCAGGACCGAAAACCCGTCGTCGTGGTCGAGCCGTGCCTCCAGGACGTTGCATCCGCGAAAGAAGCTGGCCACGAACCGCGTGCGCGGGCGGCGGAAGATGCGCTCGGGCGCGTCGCACTGAACGCATTTGCCGCGGTTCAGCACGGCAATCCGGTCGCTCATGGTGAGCGCCTCTTCCTGGTCGTGGGTGACGTAGACGAACGTCGTTCCCGTGGTCTCCTGGATGTTGCGCAGCTCCCCCTGCATCTCCCGCCGGATCTTCTCGTCGAGCGCCGAGAGGGGCTCGTCCAAAAGAAGCAGCGCCGGACGCGGCGCCAGGGCGCGCGCTATGGCGACGCGCTGTTGCTCGCCGCCGGAGAGCTGCG
>JABAHQ010014961.1_pt1 | contig 16798 bp, 15 predicted proteins | sample 7062091 | NCBI WGS metagenome assembly JABAHQ01 (sample SAMN14534359, study PRJNA622989) | marine sediment metagenome | biome: marine biome [ENVO:00000428]; feature: marine pelagic biome [ENVO:01000023]; material: deep marine sediment [ENVO:00002113] | place: India: Gulf of Kutch | collected...
ACGAGGAGCACTATGTGCCGCTGTCGCTCAGAATGACAACTACCCATTACTCAATAAGAACGTTCCTCAATATCGCCGTTGATAAATTTCGTCCAGGGTCATGCCCTTCAGATCCTCTACTAAATTTACCAGGTGGGTAATCATAATGTCCCACATCGTTTGCCCTTTTTCGGCGCTGGCTTTGGTGGGATCGCCCATGGTTCCGCTTGGAGAGATGCGATGGGTGTAGGCATACCAGGAAACACCCCGCTTGGAGGTAAAATTCAAATAGCGGCTGGAAAAGCTGGGAATTGAGGTCTGGGTCGCTTCCATTTTGACCAACTCGGGCCGAATCGCCAGGGTGGTGCTGGTTTCGATCTCTCCGGCATGCACGTCATTGGGGGTGTCGATCATGGCATCGATATCCACGTCGCTGGTTTCGCCGCTGTCCACCCCCACAAAAATTCGCGCATCGCGATTGATCATTTGCGCGGCAAAATTCAAAGTAGGCTCGTTGCCGCCATGGCCGTTAATGATCAACAATTTTTTGATGCCGTTACGAGCGGCGCTCATCCCGATTTCATATACCAATCGCGACAAAGTCTCGTTGGTAACGCTGATGGTACCGCTGAATTCATCGTGATGGTAGGATACTCCGTAGGGAATCAACGGAAAGACAATCGGTTTGGGATCGCTGCATTGGCAGGCTACCTGACGGGCCAGGTAGTCCGCATCAAAAGAATCGGTATCCAGAGGAAGATGCGGACCATGCTGTTCGATAGAGCCGACTGGCAGCAAGGCCACGTCCATTTCCTGGAACCGATTTTTCGCTTCCGGCCAGGTGAGCTCTCCTAACAGAAAACCTTGTTGGTTGTTTTTGGTTGAATCTGATAAACCTTTCATGGTTATACTCCATCATATAATGTAGGTTGGTGAATCGTCTGTTCTTGCAAAGGATCGAAAGCCATCAACACTCGCTCAATTTCCCGAAATGCTCCGTGCGCATGTTCCAAATAAATTCGATACAGAGGTTGGCGCAGTTCAAGCGGAATGCCATGAATGGGCGAGCGCTCCGGATGAAAGCGTAAGCTCAGTACCTCCGGGCGGGCTTTGATCTTCGCTTTGATGTCTTCCGGCAATTCAATGATATCTTTTTCATCAAGCATCCATAATACCTGTTGGGCAACGGCCGATTCCTGATGCACGCCTTTGGCCGGTAAATTTTTTAAACAATTTTCAATTTGTGATTGCGTATACCCGCAGCGGGCAGGATCGGCACCAATCGCCATCAACATGCCCACGATGCGCCGGCATTTTTCACATTTTCCGCAGGGATAAACGCGGCCTTCTTTTTCATGCGCGGCATGACAGGAGACCTGGTGAGCTTGCAAATCCGGGTATCGTTCGACCAGAATTTTTTCCACCAATAATTCCGACAGGGGACGCAGGATGGAGAATTGATGAATCCCCCAATTTTTGCGTCGGAAATAGTAAGTGAGCGCCCGGTCAAAATAGAGGCTTTGATCGTATAAGCCGTCGTAATGTGAAATGCCCTGATAAGCTGCGCGGCGGGTGGTATCGTACTCATCACCGATGACCAGGCGACCGATACTATATTTCCGCAACAGCGGCAAAACGGCAAACAAAAAAACTGCTACGGTCCACAAGCGAATCGGATATTCGTCGGAGCGCAAATTGGCAAAATCCTGCCTCATGAAGGGTAAATGACGAAGCATCCAGTTGAACACCCGATCGCTGTTCATCCAGACCCTTCCGGTGTTTGGAATATTCGCATCAAAATACCGATACGAATTTAATGCGGTAAACCAGTGGCGCCCGGATTCATTTCCAAAAATCGGATGCACCTCATAACCCAGATCGTTTATCAATCCAAAACTCAACAAACTATCTTTGCCTCCGCTGGACAAAATCGCATACTTATGATAATCGATATTCCATTCGCTTTCTTCCGCAGGCGACATTGCCGTTTGAGCCTCATCGAAGGTCAGTTTTGCCTGCGAATACTGCTGTCGCTTAAGCGGCGGCAGGGATGCCGCATCACCACTAAGGAACGGATTGGGTTCCAGCAATTTTTTGACATAAATTTCGCAGGCGGTATTTTCGGTCATGCCGGTGATAAATTTTTTATCGGTTTCATTAAAGTTGCCATGGAAAACGATTTCATTACAAAATAATCCGTAATTGATGGCAACCTGGGCGGCAATCATATCGGCTAAATTTTGCGAATCGGGATCAGCGGGATCGAACACATTTTCCTCGTATTTAAATATCAATTCAGTCGCCTCATCCTTACCGTTTTGACTCACTCGATACGGAGCGATTAGCCGCCCGGGTTCTACCCGTGCCGGTCCAACTTCCAACCGGTCGATGACGTTTAGGATGCCAGGCGTGTCAGATGTATTTTGCATGATTCTCATTTCCGGTCCAAATATTGCACAACCGTTTCTGCTAGCTCTTTGCCTCCCGATATCAACGGGTCAAATGTCGGTAGCCCGATTATTTGTTGAATGTGTTCGCACACCAGGGGAATCTGATCGTGAGGAATATTTTCATGATTCAGAGTAATGGCGATTACCGGTTTGCCGGAGATGAGCTCCAGGGCTTGAATCTGATGAGCGAGCGGATGAATGCGATAGCCGGGGAATCCATCGTAGTCGCGACGAGCGGGTGCATGCTGCAAAACAATCACATCCGGCCGCCCCGCCGCAATCAGTTCGTATCCACCCGGATAGGCGGGGTTCATTAAACTGCCCTGGCCCTCGAGGACAATTACCTCTGGCCCTGCCTCCTTCCAGGCGCTCCACACCGCATGTTCGATTTCTCCGGCCATAAAATCGCTGATTAACGAATCGGTAATAAGGCTAAAGCGCGCGCCCTGCATCCAGGCGGTTTGACCGGTGCCGACCATTTCGGTGGAATGTCCCAGTTGCTGCAATGCATGAACCAGCAGCCAGGCGGTGGTGCGTTTACCCACTGCCGAATCGGTGCCCAGCATGGCCACTTTCAGGCAAGTGACCTCTTCGATCTTGCCGCTAAAAAAGTGGAGCTGATCTTTCGCAGGCGGTTTTCGCACATCTCGCAAGATGACGTTGTGTTCCCTGGCAAGCGCGGCTAGTTCTTTATCATCGCTCAGGAAATCGTGTAATCCGCAGTCCATATTTAATCCGATTTGAATAGCTGCTTTTACATCTTCCCTGGCGGAAGAGCTTAATCGACCGCCGTCCGGAGCTAATCCCACCACAAAGTGGGTGGCTGGATTCTTGTCTTCGCTTTGAGCGTTCACCGCATCATCGAGGTCTTTCACAATGGGAATATTTTTGGGTTTCCCATCCAATACCTCACCGGCATCTTGCCCGGCATAACGGGAATCAATTACCGATAAGACCCGGTATCGTTTGGTGAATCTGACCAGACCGTGGGCAGTTTTTCCGTTGGGCGTATTGAAGGCCCCTTGGCAATAGACGATCGCGTTCCCGTCGAAATGTTCTTTATCGATGTTGTGCGTCATGATTTTCTCCCGGTTAAAACCACCACGTAGCGATCATTGGCGAGCGACTGTTTTTGATGCCGCTCCAGAAGCGCAATTAAACCCGCTGTTGAAGCAGGCAGAACGTGAAATCCCTCTTGCTCACGAATCAGCCTGGAGAATGCCATTAAGCTTTTATCGCTGGCGTTTGCGGCCCAACCGTTGGTGCGGCGGATTGCATCCAGGGCGTAATCGCCGTCAATAGAATGCCAGTTGATTAGCGGTTCGTTCACATTGGTTTCGCGGATTTTGTGTGGTTCCAGATCCTCACAGGAGGGTTTGTTTTTTAAGAAAGCCTGAACGATGGGATTTTTATTGAAAGAGGAACCGGCCACAATTCGTGGCATTTTTGAGGTTTTGCCACGCCGGTAGAGGCTGAGAAATCCTTTATAAATTCCGGCCAGGGTAGTGCCATTAGACACCGGGACTGCCACTACCGCCGGCGCATCCCGCAATTCGTCATAAATCTCGTAAGCGATTTCTCCGTAGGCTCGCAGTTGCAGCGCCGTATTCGCGCCTCCCGGATTGGCATCATAAATTTCATCTTTTTCGGCGCGCTCCCGGGACATCATCACTGCGTTTTCATAATCCCCGCCGGCTCGGATAATTCTGGCGCCTAACTCTTCCATTTCTTTCACGCGACGGGTGTGGAAATTCTCCGGGATGTAGATTAAGCATGGTAATCCGGCCAAGGAGGCGGCCAGGGCCATTGCCACGCCATAGTTGCCGCAGGTCGCCATCGTAATCGCATCGAATCCGCGCCGCAGCGCATCCATGACCTGGGCAAAAGCGATGCGGTCTTTTTGAGTGCCGGTGGGATTGCCGCCCTCGAATTTGAGAAACAGCTGGCGAAAGCCCACCTCCCGTTCAATGTTTCGCGATCGGGATAGGTGGGTATCCCCTACCTCCGAATCGATGATATCCTCAAAGGCTTCCAGCCGCACTTCCAGAGGCTGCGAGGCATCCACTGCAATCTTGCGTTGATCGGCGATTTCTTCCGCAACCAGCGGCACCTGTCCCTCGGCGTTATCTAATAAATCTATAAATTTGGTTGGGTTTTCCATCATTTCTCTCAACATTAGTTGTATTTTATAATATAATCAAAATTGGGGGAGGAAAATCATAATTAAATCTTGTTTTTAGTTCTACTTTAGGATTTTCTAAATTTATACAGCCATGAAGGCAGCCATGTAGTGGTCACTATGTGAAAAGTCACAAAGAACCACAATGATTTTTCCTGTCTGCGACGGCAAGTCAGACGGGAATGCATATGTTGGTTTTTTAGGGACGCTGATTATTTATTTTCAAGTTTTAGGTAATTGGTATGAGCATGTAACAAGGGAAAATTCCCCTCCTTATACAAGGATGGGAATATATACCATGGCAACTTTTGAAAATCAGCCTGCCCTACCTGCTGCAGGCGGCTGTTCATCCTGTCAAAAAAATTGACGTGAATAGTTAGCACAGAAAATGTTCATGTGATTTTAGAGAAAGGCAAAGACAACTATGCCACAAAAAAATGACCTTAAAAAGAAATTAAAACACCTCGATCAGGTTTTAGAGGAGCAAAAAAACATGCTGATTGTGGTACATAACAATCCTGATCCCGATGCCCTGGCCAGTGCGGTCGCATTGAGACATCTGGCAGAGAAGCGCTACAACGTGAAAACCAGTATTGCGTATGGCGGTTTAATTGGCCGGGCCGAAAACCGGGCGCTGGTGAAAGAGATCAAAATACCGCTCAAGAATATCAACCGGGTCCGGTTTGCCAGTTACGACCGCATTGCGGTTGTCGATACTCAGCCGGGCGCAGGAAATAATTCCTTGCCGAAAGATGTTGACTATCACATCGTCATCGATCATCATCCCAGTCGAAAGCATCCCAAATCCGTCTTTACGGTGATTGAGCCCAAACTGGGCGCAACGGCTACAATCTTAATGGAATTGTTAGTGAAAAGCGAGATTGCGTTAACGCCCAATATCGCCACAGCGCTGGCCTATGCCATTCGATCCGAGACCCAGGATTTGGGGCGAGAAGCCCACGAGCGGGATATCAACGCTTTCTTTAAGGTGTATTCACAGGCATCGGTGAAGAAGTTTGCCCGCATTTCGACGCCAAAGTTGCCACGTTCTTATTTTAAGATGCTGGCCAGAACCTTAAATCATGCCAGCTCATTTCGCCATTTGATAATCGCCAATTTAGGAGAGGTGGAGATGCCAGAAATTGTTGCCGAAATGGCCGACATGCTGTTACGCCATGAACGCATGAGTTGGGCGCTCTGCACCGGAAGATATCAAGGCGAACTCATTTTATCGTTGCGGTCATCCAATCCGGGTGCCAGGTCAGCAAAAGTGATTAAACATCTGGTGCCGGAGCGAGCCAATGCCGGTGGCCACGATATGTTTGCCGGGGGCAAGATTTCTCTGGAGAACCTGAGCGAGGAGGAAATCAGCGAGCTGGAAGATAACGTATCTCACCAGTTTGCCAAATATTTGGGATTTGATAATGCCGATTGGAAACCGGTGTTGGAGGATGGTGCTTAGTGCTACTTTGAGACTTTCAAAATTAATGTAGCCACAAAGGCACCAAGGACACAAAGTTTCACAAAGATTTTTATGAATTTTGTAATTTTCTTGGTGATTCCTTGGTGTATTGTCCCGCAGGGATCACCTTGTGAGAGACTTCCCTGTCTGCTCAGGCAGGCCTGCCTGCCGAAGCTCGGCGCAAGCAGGGTGGCATAAAATTGTTCAAAGTATTAAAGTATAAGTAGAGAGGCAGATAAAATGTTTAATTCTTTCTTACCCGCCTATTGACATTGTCACCCGCCTTCAGTATTTTGATTTGTAATCCTGATGAAATATAAGCAGCAGTAAGGTAAAGCATGGCTATAGCATCCATTCATTTAAGTTTTTCCAAACCCCAATTATTGGATCGCATAATCGAAGCCATGTGGTTTGCCTCAACCTTGTGCAAAAGGGTGGATGAAAAGGTGAGGGCAAAAGAAATATTACCAGAGAATTGTTCCTTATATTGGCTACATGATTATTCCTTAATATAGGGAACATAAGAAAAAACTTCTTTCTATTGGGAATTTCTTCCTTATGTAAGGCATAAGTTTAATTGCTGTCGAATACAATAATATTATGTTATTTGTTTGAAGCAAAAACTGGGCCTTTAAAAAAAAATAAAATCTGCTCTTGATTAGGAGTTTCATTCCGTCATAAGTTTTACAATGAAAGAAAAAGTATACATTGAGACGAGCATTATCAGTTATTTAACGTCGCGGCTAAGCAGAGACTTGATTGCGGCAGCCCAACAACAAGTTACCCAGGAATGGTGGGAAAATCGCCGATCTCATTTCGATTTATATGTATCTCAGTTAGTGATTCAAGAGGTTGACAAAGGTGATGAAGTAGCGGCAGCAGAACGCATAAATACTTTAGAAGAAATTCCATTATTGGAAATGAGAATGGAAGCATTGGAGTTAGCCGAGAAGTTTATCAGTTCCAAAAGTTTACCGAAGAAGGCTTCTGACGATGCTCTACACATTGCGATCAGCACAATCTACGGTTTAGATTATCTTTTGACCTGGAACTGTAAGCATATTGCAAATGCTGAGATACAAAAAAAACTGGGAAGGATCAGTTTAGAAGAAGGATATGAAATACCAAGAATTTGTACACCTTATGAACTTATGGGAGAATAAAATATGTGGCAAGATCCAATAGTAGAAAAGATCCATAAAATTCGGCAAGAACATGCTGGTAAGTTTAATTTTGATTTACGAGCGATATTTGAAGATTTGAAAGAACAAGAGAGGAAAGGCAGACAAAAAATAGTATCGCTACCAATTAAACGCCAAACTAGCAGGCAGGAAAAATCAGCGATTGAAAATTAAACCGATCTGGTTGGCTTATAACATCAAGACACCACAGATGGCGTGGTCGCTGCCGTTTATTTATAATTTGCTTCATTAGCTCATAAAATTTAGTTGTGTAAAGGCGCAACTAACAATGCAGCCACCCGATGCCGCCAATAAATGCCTTTGGAAGAGTTGGGTAGTGATGTCAAGTTTATCATGTTTATAAAATTTTGTAGTGAGATGGCGGCACGGCTGATGCTCACGTTATATGGTCTAAACATTCAGACACATCCCCCGCAAAGAAAATTAATTTAATTATGTTTAATCAAGGCAAAATATTGAGGAGTCTATGAAGTTATATTCTATATTATTCATATCAATCTTTTTTGTTTTATTTGATTTATTTGTTTTTCGCGTGACAAATGCTCAAAGCAACTTTTGGGTGCCAACAAGTGGGCTGGAAGGTGGTTATGTATTTTCAATAGCAGTAAATCACGATCATCATATTTTTGCCGGAACGATACAAAATGGTATATTTCGATCTCAAAATGATGGCCAGAATTGGTTAGCCGTCAACAATGGGTTAACATCGCTCAATATCCGGGCATTAGCTTTTAATGATAGTGGACATATTTTCGCTGGAACGTGGATTGAAGGAGTGTTTCGATCTAAAAACAATGGAGATGATTGGTTACAAGTTAACAATGGATTGCCTTTACCTGCTTTGGTTAGAGCCTTAGCAATTAATGAAAATGAGGAGATTTTTGCCGGTTTGTCAGAAGGTGTATATCGGTCAACAGATAATGGTGATAACTGGACATCAGTAAGTAATGGGCTACCACAATTCAACAATACTTTCTCTCGCCATTAACCACAGTGGACATATATTTGCCGGAACATTCTTTGAGGGTGTCTTTCGCTCTACGAACAATGGCGATAATTGGATTGCTATAAATAATGGATTGCCTGCAGGTTCGGTTTCATCACTATTCGTTGATACAAATGGAGATATTTATGGGGGTACATCAGTTGGCGTATTCAGATCAACAGACAATGGAAATTCATGGCAAGAACTAAATTCCGGCTTGATTAACATAGGTGTAGGCTCACTGGCTGAAAATTCAAATGGATTTTTATTTGCGGGTACTAGGGGTAGCGGTGTGTACAAAAGCACGAATCCAACAGAGATTCTGGACCCAAATCCTACAATAAGTGCAAACAAATATCGTCTTTTTCAAAACTTTCCCAATCCATTTAATCCCTCTACAACCATCCGATATTATATACCGCTAAGACAACGTGTTAGTCTCCTTATTTACAATGTATCCGGACAATTGGGGCGAATTTTAGTTAACGAGTTAAGAAGTAAAGGGGAATATGCGGAAGTTTGGAAGGGTAGAGATGAACAAGGCCGTGTAGTTTCCAACGGTATTTATTTTTATTCACTTAAAGTGGACAGAAAGATTATAGATACAAAAAAATGGTGTTTATCAAATAAAATTGCCATATACAATACAACCGCCCAAAACCGCCACAGAAAGGATTGGATAAAGATTAATTGCTAATCAATATTGTGAGTAAGATATACTTAAAGGCGAGTGTGGCGGGTCGGGTGATGCTCAGTTTTAGCTGAACTATTATTCACGCATCCGTTTGCGGATTCAAAAAGAGAAGAAATCGCACAACAGTTGAAAAATGCGTCTGAAAAAATCGGAGTCAAACCAGAAGAATTATTACTTACCAGCTTACAGGAGAAACTCGCGAATCTGGATTCAGATTTCACAGACGCAATGAAATATGTGCTTAAGAAAAATGCCGCACTCTACAAACGTCTTGCATAGCCGAATGAATGAAGTTTCTCAAATCAAATCATAAAATGATTCTTCTCCCAGATGTCCGACAAATCGCTTTACCTGATTTTCAAGGGTATCCGGTCCACTAATATTTATCCTTCAACTCCCTTACTGTCTCAGCATACAATATTTTAAACGAATCTACAGGCTGGGTGCAATAGTAGACTTTCAGATCATTGCCGCGGAAGTATTTATTGTTGACCTGGCCGAATTTTTGATAAGAATGATACAAATATTCTATATCGCCGATTTCGTCGTCAACGTAAATCAAAGAGGCATTTTCAATACTGTCGGGCGCCCATAAGATAAAATTATCATCGAACGATATGGGCTCCGGCAATCCATATTTTTTGCCATAAAAATTGATTGCCCCTGCTTCTGCATAACCACCGCCAAATATCAAACAACTGTCTCTTTGCTCAGGCGGCAGGGAACGATATTGCTCGATTACTATCCAACTCAATTCCTTCCATCCGGTCATATCCGCATAATCCTGGGGCAAATTATGAATTTCACCATCCTCCCAGCGATTGGTGAATTCGGCGGTGGGTTGGGAAATCTCTGCCATCTTCTCATGGCTATAAATGGGTAAGCTAAAGGGAAGCAGGGGAATCGAAAGCAGAATGGTTAAGCCGATGATGCCGTATTTCAGATAGGGTTTAAAATATTTATCGATAGCGTAGCCCCCCAGGGCAAATAAAATGGGATACATACCCAGCGTATAATATGATTTTCCCCTCAATAAGATAATGATAAGTATGGTAAAAATATAGAGATAAGCCAGGGCTCTGTATTCTTTTTCTGATTTGAAAAATAAGAATGCAATCAGTCCGGTCATCCAGACCAGCAGTCCGGGCAGATTCATGATGAGCTGGTCAATCATAAAACCAATTAAGGAGACATTTACCAGTTGGCTTTGCTGAAGCTCGGTCATATGGTGAATGAGCGGCCAATTGTGGGTGTGTTGCCAGATCAGGTTGGGGAGAATGATGATGATCCCCAGCAATCCCCCGAGGAAAAAATATTTCGATCGTAAGAGATTCCGCTGCCGGGTTAATAATATCGCGATTAAGAAAGAGACGATAAAGAAGGCGATGGAATATTTGTTTAAAAAGGCGATTCCCCAGACTATAAAAATGGCGATCCAAGTTTTCGTATGACCGGATTTCAATAGTCTTACGATCAGGTAACCGGAAAGGAGCCAAAAAAATTGGTTAAATGGAACCGGTTGAAATAAGGTGTTGGACCTTAAAAAAGCGGGGGAAACAATAAAGGCGATGGTGGCGATGCAGATGGCCAGGAGACCGCCATTTAATTCCTTAACGATTTTAGCAATAATGATGACGGAGATACTACCGATGAGGGCCGAGAAAAATCTTAACCCAAAAGTAGTTTCTCCGAAAATGAGCGTCGAAAATTTTGACACCAGGGCTATGAAGGGCGGCACCGAAACGAATCCCCAATCCAGGTGTTCACCCAGAGAATAATAAAGGTAGGCATCCCGGTGCAGTTCGTAGTTTGTATTGGTCGCTAAATGGATACCCAACTTTAGTATTGCCAACCCGGTAATGACTAACCATTCTTTGGAGATGTTTTTGGTCATTATTTTTTTTCTTAACCCTACTTGAAGACTTTCAATGTTGTTGCAGCCACGAAGGCACCCAGTCACAAAGGTTTCACCAATTTTATACTTCTTCGTGTTTCCCTTGGTGTCTTGGTGGCCTGCCTGACTCTTGGTCGCAGGCAGGCCCCTCTTCTACCAGGCGGATAACTTTTTTCCATGGAATGGCTCTGCTATAAAGCAGGCCTCTATGATGAGTCCGTTTTCATTTCACACAAATTTCATATATCATCGTCGCATAGAGTTGCGCTGCTTTTTCAACTTCTTTGAGGGAGACGTATTCTTCCCGCTGGTGCGCCACGCTTAGATTGCCGGGGCCGCATACAATTGGTAAGGTGCCGTTTCTGTAAAAAATATTGGCATCCGAATGTGAACGAAAAGTCGATGGGTGCCATTTAAGATCACAAGCCTCAAAGGCACGCTTCAAAGGTATAAGATGATGGTCATTTTCATCGACTGCAAAACCCGGACTCCAGTGGATTTGCTCATAAGTCAATTCAATATCTTTATGATCCTTCAGCACAGACTGCTTTGCTTTCTCAATCACGCGTTCAATAGATTGGATATTTACGTTTGGAGGCAGGTGAAAATCGATCATCGCCTCGCAGCTTTCAGCAACTACAAATCCGGGTTCTCCCCCGTGAATTTCGCGCGGATTGACAGCAAGGTGTTCAGAAAAGAGCAAATGCTGACACTCTTCTATAATTTTGAGCATCCAGGCCAGCATGGCGTGTATGGCATTGGCGCCAGCTTCCGGGAAGGCGGCGTGAGCGCGAAGTCCTTTACCAATCAAGCGGCATTCGAGATAACTGGCATGAGTGGGACAGGGAATTAATCCGGTCGGTTCGCCGATAATTGTCAGCGGCGCCTGAATTTCTTCGTTCAAGGCAATCGACCCGTCGCCATACTCTTCCTCTCCCACCACAAGTGCCACACCAAGGCCTCGTCTCAACTGAACGCCGCTTTGAACGATGGCATACAATGCTTCCACCATGGCGACACATCCACCTTTCATATCCGCAGCACCAAGTCCGTAGAGAGCATCTCCCGCAATTCGGGCCTGATGTCCTTCATCATGCCAGAGCTCAATTGTATCCAAGTGGCCGACCCAGAGAAGGGCTATGTCATCCGTTGGCCCTAATCCGACAACTAAGTTTCCTCTGTTGCTATTGCTCAATGGCGAGGGCACGGATTGCCTGTAATAAGGGATACCAGCTTCATCCAGAGCCTCAGCAAAGACACGCATGGCCGGAATTTCCGCAAAAGAAGGGCTATATTGATCCACTGCTTCCACAAGCAGATTTTTTATCCGGTTTGGATCAATATGTCGCAAAATTTTGGGCAGCGTATTCATAACTTTTTCTGATGCATTTTCGAAGGCGCTGTAGTTTCAGAGCATTTACTTAAGACTTAATTTCCATTTCTCTTCTTTTTCCGTTGTGCCCTTTGGCGCAAATATTCCGGGTGGGAGGACAGATTTCGAGACAGATAAATATGCCGCACCTCCTGACCGAATCCTTGTTTTTTGAAAAATTGAATCGCCTCTTTATTCTCCGCTTCCGTATCCACAAGCATGATGCGAACGCCATTCTTTATAAATAGCTCGGTCAGGCGATTCAATAATTTCACTCCGATCCCGGCATTTTTTACTTCCGGCGCCACGCCAATCCACTCCAGGTAACCGTAATTCCAGGCGCTGCGACGCTTATCAATAAGCGATCCCAGGGCAAAACCGACAATACGATCCTCAATCTCCGCTACCAGGCAAAAGTCACCGTCGGAAGCAAATAAATCGACCAGTTCATATTCATCCCAGGTGCGATATAGGTTGGGCCATTTTTCGGCTGTAAACAGCTTTTCACCCAGCGCATAAATCGACGGTAAATCCTCCAATTCCATTTCACGGATTTCTACCTCACTTGCAATTGTTTGGTGATTATTTTTCATAAACTCAATCTCCCCACCGGGCTCGAAAGCCCCGGACATCCACGTGAACGAAGGGGCCGTGGTTGCTTGTTTTTTTATAGCGGCCTAAGCCGCCCACAAACCGTTCATAGAACTTATGACCGTAGAAATCGTCAATCAGGTCATATAGACTTTTGGCATCCTTCCAGTTGATAAGGCCATCTGCATTCAGATCATCCATCATGTCATCCCTGGGATGCTCATCAATAAAAATATCCGCTGCGCCGCCCCATACATGGCGGCTGTATTTTACGTTTCCAATTAATTTATTATAATACGGCGTGCGATAGCCACTCAAAATATTGAATGTATTACATCGATAGCCCAGTTGATTTGCTTTTTCCAAAAGCAACTCTAACTTGAGGAGTAATTTTTCCCGTAAGACGATGTATTTCGGATAGCCGCCATCCTGTTTACAGAGGAACTGTTTTAACCGAAAATGGGGGGAGATGTACTTATCTTCATTTTCCTCAGTCACTTCAATGAGTCCTTTTGGGGGCTTATAGATGGCAAGTCCTTTAAATAGAACGGTAGGATATTTACCCATCCGATAGCCATTGAGATATTCACCTTTCAATTGTTTAAATGGAATCAATACAAAGATTTTTAGTGTAATATGTTCTTCCGAGTTAGATTGCTTTATTCTTAATGTATATAATCCTTTTGTCGCCGGCGCCTGCCACTGCCACTTGTGTGCGGAGAGCTGTTTTACGATCCCTGATTGGGCTTCCAGTTGCAGCTGTTTAGATTTCGCTGATTTTAATGCTTCAATGGCAAGCTTTTCCCCGGGTAAAGCGAAAATCGAAAAGACATTATAATCTATGGTATGATCTCTAACTTTGACTGAAAATGCAACCTTGCCCGCATCAAAGTTTGTTGTCTGTGACATGAGGGGATATGGCTGCATACCAATAAACATCAGCAATAACCAATATTTCAGGCTTGGATTGGTTTTGTGAATGATGTTTTACTCCTTATTTGCATTCGGTGTTTTTATTGAACAGTCTCAAACTTTAAGTTATTTATTCACAATCCCTTAGGAACCTGTCGGGGCTTCGCGCAGCGCTTCATCCAGCGGCTTGTCCCGGCCATAAATATCCTTGCGGAAATGAATGATGCCATCCTCGCCAACCCAGGCAGTCCAATACAACAGGTGAACCGGAATCGGTTCCGGCAAGCGTACCGTTTGTTCGAGGTGCTTGTCACTGGCTGCAATTATTTGCTCTCGTCCCCATTTTGGATCACCGCGCAAAACATATTCGGCGAGTTCCAGCGGCTTCTCGATGCGTATGCAACCGGAGCTAAACCCGCGCACGGTTTTTTGAAACAGCTCCCGTGCCGGGGTATCGTGGAGATAAACGTTAAATTGATTCGGAAACATGAACTTTACTCGCCCCAGCGCATTATTTGGGCCAGGATCTTGCCGAAATCGATAGGGGAAGTTTTTGGCTGATACAGAATCCCACTTAATCGTTTTCGGATCAATTTCCGCCGCATCGCCGCCCCATCCTTTAAAAACTTTTATTTTCTGCTTGCTTAAATACAGCGAGTCTTTACGAGCTAAAGGCAAAATGTCTCGCACTGCGATGCCTGGCGGAACATGCCAGAAGGGATTAAAGACCAGGTAGGTCATTTTATCGCTAAAGACCGGGGTTCTTCGGTAAGACCGACCGACAATCACTCGCATCGTCATGGTCAATTGATTCTGTTCAAACACGTCCAGTTCAAAATTGGCAATGTTGACAATAATGTGCCGGTAGCCAAGCTCCTGGGGGAGCCAGCGCCAGCGTTCCAGATTCAAAATAATTTGCCTTATTCTTCCTTCTACAGGAATATTCAGTGCGGCTACGGTTTCTTTGCCGACGGTGCCGTCAACATCCAGACCGTGTCGTTGCTGAAATCTTCGGACTGCCTGCTCCAGGTCATCATTAAATTGATCGGGTTCAGACGAGGCAGGGGAATCAAGGTCGCCTGAGATCATCAGGCGTTGACGGAGCAACGCGACACGTTCACTTTGGTCGCCCTTTTGCATCTTGAAACCGTCGGGGATACCGGGCCATTTGCCCTGGCTCTCAATTTCCCGGTAGTTCGCTAAGGCGGTTTTCATCAACTGGTAGTTTTGCTGAGGCGGTAGCAGATTTTGCAATGCTTCCTTTATCCGGCTCTCATTCAGAGCTCTTTGTAACACTTCAGCGAGATCGGCTTCTCTTCGGTTGGCAAACCATTCCGAGTCAATCGTTTCCGGGTTAATGCGCCCGGACAATAGATGCGAACCGTAAATGAGGAATGCATCTGTTAGCAGTAACTCAAGATCGACCAGGCTTCGTGGGGTGGGCGTCTTTTTATCCCCTTCCATGCCCTCAATTAGGTCCCTGATTTTTGCCAGATGATAATCCTCCGGACGAAGTCCTTCTCGATCTGCCTCCTGAATAGCCTGGATTAATTGGGCTACTTGCGGAAGGGGGCTGTTGCTATTAGACCAGGCCGGCTGGTATATTCTTCTCTCATAGAAAACAGGTAGTAAAACAGAGGCGTGGATAATTTCCTCTCCCACAGTAAGAACCCGGGTGGAGCCGGCCGCCTCGATTCGATTGCGGAGGAATTCATCAACCTGGTTAATTGAGGATTGGTCAACAGGTGCCTTGATTTGTGCTGATACATTAAAACAGATCCAGATCAAGCAAATCGGAAATAAGTACTGTATTCGTCTCAGTTTCATACATTTTCCTCCACATTACTCAAATCCCCGCCCACCTTACCAGTTCTTCTTCACCACCACCAGGGTTACGTCGTCATCTGCTTTTTGAACCAGCTTAAAGAAATTTTGTATCAGGTAAGTACAAATTTCTCGAGCGGATTGATACTTCACTTCCCGCAGCAGGTTCTCCAGATGCAGTGAAACAAAATTAATTTCCCCTTGCTTTTGCTCCTGGAAGCCATCGGTAAATAGAAGCATAATATCTCCTGCTCCCATAATGTTGATGGTGTTTACAACATACCTGGGTTTATAACCGTAGGAAGTTTGCTGCTTTTTAGCATCAACCTGAACCTCCGAAGGCATGGTACCGATTGGGGGGAAAATGGTCATGTGCTCCTGGTTGATGTTGACCAGTCGATCATATTCCACAGAGAAAACTAACGGTAGCGGATGGCCGGCAGAAATAAATTTAAACTCGCCACTCCGATGAATTTCTCCGTAAATCATGGTAATAAACTTGTCTATGCTTGAGGAATAATAAAAGCGGGAGTTTATCGCTTCAAACAAATCGACAGTAATTTCACCGTTAATGGTCATTTCGTAGTCGGCTCCGACCAGAAACGCCTGGTGTAACATGGCGGTCAGGAGAGCATCGGTAATACTGTGTCCGCTTGCATCAGCCAGCAAAATGCCCGCCTTTTCTCGGGCTTCCTTCAATTTTTCTGCAACTTTTGATTTGTGCTGTAATAAGGCTTCCTGGATTCGGGCGTCAATATCGAACCGCTTGTCAAAATCAATATAAATAAGGTGATCGCCGCCCACTTCTCCGCTTAAAGGCATTGTCTCACCATAAATTTCAATTCCGGGCAGATGTGGGATTTCACCCGGATCCGGTTTTATATTTCTGGCTATATTTTCAAAATTTTTCAGCTCACTGCTAACTTCAGGTGTAGCCTTCTGCAACTTATCCATAATAGTAATCCTCGTTTTGTAATAGTCGATTCTCGCTCAACTACAGATCTCATTTTATAACTTCACTGTTAACGGGTCAGAGTATAACCCCAAAAATTCCTGTTTACTACATAAATTTTCATCCTTATGGACTATACTCTACTCAACCTAATTTCATTTGAGTATAATAATTGCAATTTTTCCCACAAGGAAATGATCTGAGAGGGCTTTTTTATGGCAAAGCCATCCCAATGGGAAAAGCTGCCTGTTATTTTAATACCCTATCGCAATATGTTAAGTAACTGAATCTAAATAGCCGTC
>JABAHQ010007663.1_pt1 | contig 16791 bp, 16 predicted proteins | sample 7062091 | NCBI WGS metagenome assembly JABAHQ01 (sample SAMN14534359, study PRJNA622989) | marine sediment metagenome | biome: marine biome [ENVO:00000428]; feature: marine pelagic biome [ENVO:01000023]; material: deep marine sediment [ENVO:00002113] | place: India: Gulf of Kutch | collected...
CTTGTTGCGCGTGCCCTTCGGGATCTCGACGACGACGTTGACGATCTCGGGTGCCTTATCACCCGCGTGCAGCGCTTCGATGCTCATCTCATCTACTCCGGTGGCGAGGAGTTCGAGGACCGGTCGATCGTCGAGCCGACGAACCACAGCACGCCGAACAGTATGGCGATCCCCAGCGCGTACGATATGATCCACGGCATCCCGTAGGCCGTCGGCACATCGCCTACCGTCATGCCGACCACAGCGACCAGTAGCGCGTAGGGCAGCTGCGTTCGCACGTGGTCCACGTGGTCCGACGCCGAGGCCATCGAGCTCAGCACGGTCGTGTCGGAGATCGGCGAGCAGTGGTCGCCGAAGATCGCGCCGGCCAGCACCGAGCTGATCGAGCCCAGGAGCACGGTGTAGTGGGCTCCGCCGTCGAAGTCCACGCCGCCCCCGAGGCTCACCACCAGGGGGATCACCAGGGGGATCAGGATCGCCATCGTGCCCCACGAAGTCCCGGTGGCGAAGGCGATCGCCGCCGAGGTCAGGAAGACCAGAACCGGGATGAACTGGATCATGACCCGGTCGCTCAGGATCTGGGCGAGGAACTGGGCGGTCCCGACGCTCTCGGTCACCGCGCCCAGGGACCAGGCCAGGACCAGGATCACCATGGCGATGATCATCGCCCGCATCCCGCCCACCAGCGCCTCCATGGACTCGTGCACGTCGAGGATGCCCTGGGCCAGGGAGAGGGCGATCGCCACGATGCAGCCGGCGAGGGAGCCCCAGAGGAGGGTGGCGAAGGGGTCGGCCGCGCCGAACACGTCCATGACCGACGCCTCCGGTCCTACCTGGGCCCGTCCGGTGACCCAGAGGCCGAGGAGCACCACGAAGATGACGGTGAGGACCGGGATTCCGGCGTTCCACCATAGGTGGGGGGAGCCCTCCTTGGGCTGCATCAGGTCCTCGGAGGTGTCGGTGGCGAGCATCGCCCCCTCCCGGTAGAGGCCGTCGCCCCGGCCCGCCCTAGCCTCGGCGCCGGCCATCGTGCCGAAGTCCCGGTTCATGTACGAGGTCAGGAAGACCAGGACCAGGGCCAGGAGGGGGTAGAAGAGGTAGGGGATCGTGTGGATGAACACCGCGAAGGGGCTCGCGCCCAGGAGCCCCGACGCGGTGACGGCATCGGTGGTGGGCTGGTCCGCGGCGATCCGGAATCCGTCGGAGATGAGGGAGATCTCGTAGCCCACCCAGGTGGAGATCGGCACCAGGGCCGCCACCGGGGCCGCGGTGGAGTCCACCAGGTAGGCCAGCTTCTCCCGGGAGATCTTCAGGCGGTCGGTGATGGGCCGCATGGTGTTGCCGACGATCAGCGTGTTGGCGTAGTCGTCGAAGAAGATGCACAGCCCCGCGAACCAGGTGGCGAGCTTCCCCCGCCGCTTGCTGCTGGCCCAGGGGGCGACCGCCTCCACGATCCCGAGGGTGCCCCCGTTCCGGGCCACGATCCCCACCATCCCCCCGAGGAGCAGGGAGAAGACGATGATCTGGGTGTGGCCGCCGTCCACGTCCCCGAGGGCGGGCACGGCGTAGGTGTCGATCACCCGCCAGGTGGCGGTGATCGGGTTCCAGCCGGCGACGGCCAGGGCCCCGATCCACACGCCGGTGAAGAGGGCGGTGATCACCTCCCGGAAGATCAGGGCCAGGGCGATGGCGATCAGGGGCGGCAGGAGCGAGAACCAGCCGGGGGCGAAGGGTCGGGAGACCTCCTCGCTTCGGTCCCCGATGCGGACCTGGAGGGGGAGGGCGTCCTTCGTCTCGATCACCATGCCTTCGGCCTCGGCCACCGCGCCCGGGGCCACGGTCCCGCTGGCCAGGAGATCCCCCCCGGCGGTCCGCACCTCCCAAAACTCGGAGACCTCGGGCCCGGCCTCCACGGCGACGGTGAAGGGAAGCCCGCCCATGAAGACCTGGGGAGCCTCGGCGACCTCCTGGCCGTGCCCCTCACCGGCCGTCCCGAGAAGGGCCGGGATCAGGAGGAGGGGTAGGAGCCGGCGGAAGGCGGGAGATCGAACCATGGAGGCGTCCGTGGTCTTCTCGTGGGTCGGATGGCGAGGAAAGCGGGGATCATCATGGGCCCGGCCCCGGAGCGTGTAAAGTGCGCTCCGCCGCCGGGCCGTGGTCCCCGACGGCGGCGCATCGACGGGCCTCCGGGGCCGTCCCGGGGCCGTTGACACGTCCTCGCGGAGGCCTCTACTTTCGGGCCGCCTCGCGGCCTCCGGGTCTCCTTCCGGAGGCCCGGGCCTGCGGCGAGCGAGGGACGCCCGCGCGTCACGGAGCAGCCGAAGGGAGCAGGCGAGAGGAGCAGCCGAACGGCCACGACATGACCGAGCCCGAACGCGTCTCCATCATGAACGCCGAAGCCGTGCGGCGGGCCGTGGCCCGCATGGCCCGGGAGCTCGTGGAGAAGAACGAGGGCACGGACGGGCTGGTGCTCATGGGGATCGTCCGGCGGGGGATCCAGCTCGCCGAGATGCTCCGGGAGGAGATGGAGCGGGCCGAGGGGGTGGACCTGCCCACGGGCTCCCTGGACATCACCCTCTACCGGGACGACCTGATGACCGTGGGGCCCCGGCCCGTGGTGGGGGAGACGGAGCTCCCACCGGGGGGGATCGACGACCGGGCCGTGATCGTCGTGGACGACGTCCTCTTCACGGGCCGCACCGCCCGGGCCGCCCTCAACGAGCTCATGGACTGGGGGCGGCCCGCCCGGATCTTCCTCTGCGTCCTCGTGGACCGGGGCAGCCGAGAGCTGCCGATCCAGCCCGACGTGGTGGGCCGGAGCGTGACGGTGCTCCCCAACCAGCAGGTCGAGGTCCTGGTGCCGGAGCTGGACGGGCGCCTGGGCGTGGATCTGGTCAACCAGGCCCCGGAGGCGGCGTGAGCCTGCGCCCCCGGTCCCCGAACGGCGCCCTCCCGGTGCCACCGTGCCCGGAGAGGGTGCCGTGAGCCGGACCGCCTCCTCGCTGGGGAAGGACCTGGTGGGTCTCGAGGACCTCGACGCCGGGCAGATCATCTCGATCCTCGACACCGCGGAGCCCTTCAAGGAGATCTCCGAGCGGCGCATCAAGAAGGTGCCGGTCCTCCGGGGCAAGACCATCGTCAACCTCTTCTTCGAGCCCTCCACCCGGACCCGGGTCTCCTTCGAGTTCGCCGAGAAGCGGCTCAGCGCCGACACGGTGAACATCTCCGCCTCGGGCTCGTCCGTGCAGAAGGGCGAGACGCTGGTGGACACGGCCCGGAACCTGGAGGCCATGCCGATCGACATGGTCGTCATGCGCCACCCCTCTCCGGGGGCGGCCCGCTTTCTCGCCGATCGGATCCCGTCCAACGTCATCAACGCCGGCGACGGGGCCCACGAGCACCCGACCCAGGCTCTCCTCGACCTCCTCACGATCCGGGACCACCGGGGCGATCCCTCGAGCCTCAACGTCTGCATCGTGGGCGACATCCTCCACTCGCGGGTGGCCCGCTCGAACATCTTCGGCCTCCTGCGCCTGGGCGCCCGGGTGGCGGTGTGCGGCCCTCCGACCCTGCTGCCCCGGGGGATCGAAGAGCTGGGGGTCCAGGTCTTCCGGAGGGTGGAGGAGGCGATCGAGTGGGCCGACGTGCTCAACGTGCTGCGGCTCCAGCTCGAGCGGATGGAGGCGGGCTACGTGCCCAGCCTGCGGGAGTACAACCGCTTCTTCGGGATCAGCAACGAGCGGCTGGAGGCCGTGGGCCGGGACATCCTGATCCTCCATCCCGGGCCCATGAACCGGGGCGTGGAGATCGACTCCGACGTGGCCGACGGCCCCCATTCGGTGATCCTCCAGCAGGTGACCAACGGGGTGGCGGTGCGCATGGCGGTCCTCTACCTGCTGGCCGGGGGCGAGCCCGAGAAGGCGGAGGCGGCGAAGCGGGAGGCCGAGGCGTGAGCGGCCGCGTCNNNNGGGCGGACGGTGAGCACCCCTCCCCTCCTGATCCGTGGCGGCAGGGTCGTGGATCCCTCCCAGGACCTGGACGCGGTCCTGGACGTGCTGATCGCGGACGGGCGGGTGGCGGAGGTCGGAGCGAGCGTGGAGGAGCCGCCCGAGGGAAGCCGAACGATCGACGCCGAAGGGATGATCGTCACCCCCGGCCTCGTCGACATCCACGTGCACCTCCGGGAGCCCGGGGGCGAGCACAAGGAGACGATCGCCTCGGGGGCCCGGGCCGCCGCGGCCGGAGGCTTCACGGCGATCTGCGCCATGCCCAACACCGACCCGCCGATCGACGACCCGGCGGCCGTGGGCTTCGTGGCCGCCGAGGGGCGAAGGGCCGGAGCCGCCCGGGTCTATCCGGTGGGGGCGATCTCGGTCGGCCAGAAGGGGGAGCGCCTCACCGAGATCGGAGAGATGGTGGCGGCCGGCGCCGTGGCGGTCACCGACGACGGCCTGCCGATCATGGACTCGGGCCTCATGCGCCTGGCGCTGGAGTACACCCAGGCGTTCGAGATCCCCGTGGCCGACCACCCCGAGGACCTGGCCCTCTCCCGTCACGGGCACATGAACGAGGGGCTCGTCTCGGCCCGCCTCGGCATCCGGGGCAAGGCCCGGGCCGCCGAGGACATCCACGTCGCCCGGGACCTGCTGCTGGCCGAGCTGACCGGGGGCCGGATCCACATCCAGCACGTCTCCACCGCCTTCGGCGTGGAGGTGATCCGCCAGGCCCGGGCCCGGGGGGTCCGGGTCACGGCCGAGGCCACGCCCCACCACCTGCTCCTCACCGAGAAAGCGGTGGACGGGTACCGCACGGAGGCGAAGATGAACCCTCCCCTGCGCCGGGAGGAGGACATGCTGGAGGTGCGGCGGGGCCTGGCCGACGGGACCCTCGACGTCCTGGCCACCGACCACGCGCCCCATCACTACGACGAGAAGGAGCAGGCCTTCGAGGACGCGCCCTTCGGGATCGTGGGTCTGGAGACGGCCCTGGGCCTCATGCTCACCCACGTGGTGGACGAGGGGATCGTGGACCTGTCCACCCTGGTGGACCGCATGAGCTGCGGGCCGGCCCGGGCCTTCGGGCTGCCCGGCGGCACGCTCCGGGAGGGGAGTCCGGGAGACGTGACGGTGATCGATCCCGCTGCGGAGTGGACGGTGGAGCCCGGCGCGTTCCTCTCCAAGAGCGCCAACACCCCGTTCGGGGGGTGGGATCTCCGGGGGAGGGCCCGCTACACGGTGGTGGAGGGGCGCGTGGTCTGGGAGGGGGAGGGGGCGTAGGGCGGGCCGCCTGCCGCCCCGACGCTCAGGAGCCTTCCCTGAGCTCGGTGACGTGGCGGTGGAGCTGGCTCTTGAGGCGGTTCGCCCGGTTGGGGTGCATGAGCCGCTTGGTGGCGGCCCGGTCCAGGAGAGAGACCGCGTCCCGGAGCAGCTCCTCGGCGGTCTCGGGGTCGCTCGCTTCCCGGACCTTCTTGATCGCGGTGCGGATGCGGGAGCGCTTCGCCCTGTTGCGAGCCGCCCACTTGCGGCTCAGCTCCATGCGCTTCTTCGAGCTCTTGATCGTCGGCATTCTCTTCGGTCCTCGGCGCCTCGGAAACGGCCTTTCTGACAGCCAGATAAGGTACCGAATCTCCCGGAAGGGTTCAATACGAGGGCGCCATGCCCGACCGCGGGTTCCTCGCGGAGGTGGACGACCCGGGCTCGCCCGGCCGCCCGCCGCCATCGGGACGTTCCGGGGGTGGCGGCGGCGCCAGGATTTCGGATACCTTCCCCATCCATGGAGATCCTCCTCTTTCTGCCCGTCCTTCTCCTCGCCGTCGTGGTCCACGAGGTCGCCCACGCCCAGGTGGCGAAGTGGGAGGGGGACGACACCGCGGAGCGGCGAGGCCGGATCACCCTGAACCCGATCCCCCACCTGGACCTGTGGGGCTCGCTCATCGTGCCCGTGGCCCTCTACTTCACCCCCGGAAACTTCATCTTCGGCTGGGCGAAGCCGGTGCCCGTGGATCCGTCCAACTTCCGGAGCCCGAAGTGGGGGGATGTGCGGGTCTCCCTGGCCGGGATCACGGCCAACCTGGTCCTGGCTTTCCTGTGCACCGTGGCCCTGGTCCCGATCGTTCTCTTCGAGCCCGACGGCGGCTCTCTGGCGGGCGCCTTCGCCGTGGCCGGCGACATGGCGGAGTTCGGGATCTTCATCAACCTGATCCTGGCGGTCTTCAACCTGATCCCCATCCCGCCCCTGGACGGCTCCCACGTGGTCTATCAGCTCCTGCCCCGGGCCTGGGGGGAGCGCTACCGGGAGTTGGGGCGCTACGGCATCCTCGTCCTCCTGGGCGCCCTCGTCTTCGCGCCCGGAGTGTTCCGCGTCCTCCTGTGGCCGGTGCGGGCCCTCATGGGAGCCGCCGACGCCTTCATCGGCCTGTGGATCTGACGGCCGCCACCGGCAGCCCGCTCCAGCGGGACGAGCAGTTCCTCATGGTGGACCTGGACCGGTTCCAGGGTCCCCTGGATCTCCTCCTCCACCTGATCCGCCAGCAGGACATCGACATCTTCGACATCCCGATCGCGCGGATCACCGACCAGTTCCTCGCGGCCGTGGCCCGGATCCGGGCCGAGGAGCTGGACAGCGCAGGGGAGTTCCTGCAGATGGCGTCCACCCTGGTGCGGATCAAGGCCCGGATGCTCCTGCCCCGGCCCGAGGAGGAGGGGGAGGAGGATCCCCGGGCCGAGCTGGTCCGCCGGCTGCTCGAGTACGAGCAGATCCGGGAGATCTCCCAGCGCCTCTCCAGCGCCGAAGCCGAGCGTTCGCGGCGCTTTGGAAAGGGCTACGTGGAGCCCCGGAAGCGCAGGCCCGAGGAGGACGTGCCCCTGGAGACGACCTGGGAGGAGCTCTGGGAGGCCGCCCTCCAGGTGGAGGTGCCCCCGCGCCGCGACACCACGCACCGAATCGCCACGCTGCCGGTGGCCATGGACGACAAGATCGCCCTGATCCTGGAGACACTCCGGAGGGTCTCCAGGGTCGAGTTCGGACGCCTCGTCCGTCCCTGGAACCGGATGCACGGCGTGATGACCTTCCTCGCGGGCCTGGAGCTGGGGCGACGGCGGCTGGTGGCCCTGCGCCAGACCCGCCCCTTCTCCGAGCTCTGGTACTATCGAACGGAGGACCTGGAGGAGGGCGAGGGGAAGGGCGACGAGGACGGGGGGCGGGCCGCCGCCGGGGACGAGGCCGAGGGGCCCGACGGGAACGATGACCCGGAGGGCGCCCGACCCGGGGAGGCGTCGGCGTGAAGGACACCCAGATCGTGGAGGCGGTGCTCTTCGCCAGCGACGCGCCCCTCATCGCGGAGGAGATCGCCCGGGCCGACGAGTCCCTGGACGAGGATCGGGTGGAGGCCGCGATCCAGGAGCTCCGGGAGGAGTATGGGGAGACGGACCGGGCCTTCCAGATCGTGGAGCTGGGCGAAGGCTTCCAGATCCTGACCCGCTCCGAGTTCGCCAGCTACCTGGAGCGATTCGACACCGTTCCCAGGCCCTCGCGCCTCTCGGGCCCGGCGCTGGAGACCCTGGCGATCGTGGCGTACCGGCAGCCGATCAGTCGGATCGAGGTGGAGTATGTGCGCGGCGTCTCCTCGGCCGGCGTGCTCAAGACCCTGCAGGACCGGGGGATGATCGAGGTGGTGGGCCGCGACGAGGGGATCGGCCGACCCTACCTCTACGGCACCAGCGGGGAGTTCCTCAACCACTTCGGGTTCCGCTCCATGGAGGAGCTTCCCCGGCCCGAAGAGCTGCCGGTGGTCCTCCGGGAGCGGACGCCCCTGGAGGAGCCGGAGGACGAGGAGGAGGAGGGGCCGATCGACGAGCCGGCGAGGGAGGGCGAGACGGCCGAGGAGCACGAGACGGTGGACGAGGCGGTGNNGGCGGTGGCCCGGGTCCTGGCCGCCGACGGGGGTGAGGTCGAAGGAAGGGAGGAAGGCGAGGCTGAAGGTGAGGGCGAGGGGGAGGGTGACGAGGACGATGCCAATGGGGGTGGCTGAGTCGAAGGGCGTGCGCATCCAGAAGTTCCTCTCCCGGGCGGGGGTGGCCTCGCGCCGGAGGGCGGAGGAGCTGATGGTGGAGGGGCGGGTCCGCGTGAACGGGGAGGTGGTCAGCGAGCTGGGCACGCGGATCGACCCCGACGAGGACTCGGTCACCGTCGACGGGCGGCTCGTGATCCGCCCGCCCGTCCGCTGGATCCTCCTCCACAAGCCCCGGGGCCACCTGACCACGAAGCGCGACCCCCACGGGAGGCCCACGGTCTACGATCTCCTCCCCGACCGGTTCCGGGGCCTCCGCTACGTGGGCCGTCTGGACCTGGACACCGAGGGCCTCCTTCTCTTCACGAACGAGGGGGACACGGTGCACCGGCTCCTCCACCCGACCTGGGAGGTGGACCGCGAGTACCGGGCCACCGTCGAGGGGCGGCCGGACCGGGACACGCTGCGGCGGCTCGAGGAGGGGGTGAAGCTGAAGGACGGCCCGGCCCGGGCGGTGGAGGTGCGCCTGGTGGAGGAGGTGGGCCACGGAGCCGTCCTCACCCTGGTCCTGAAGGAGGGGAGGAAGCGGGAGGTGCGCCGCATGTGCGAGGCCGTGGGCCACCCGGTCACGCACCTGGCCCGGGTCCGCTTCGGGCCGGTGGAGCTGGGGGAGCTCCCCGCCGGCGAATGGCGGGAGCTGAGCGAGGCGGAGGTCCGGGCCCTGCGGGAGCGGGTGGGCCTGGCGGAAGACGACGAGGACGCCGACGCGAAGGAGAGGTGAGGCCGTGGACATAAGGGACACGACGGTTCTGATCCTGGGCGGCGCCGGCCTGGTGGGCATGGCGGTGGCCCGGAGGCTGGCCGCCCATGGCCCCCGGAAGCTCGTCGTGGCCTCCCTGCGCAGGGAGGAGGCCGAGGAGGCGGTCACGACGCTGATGGCGGAGGAGGGAGCCGAGGGGGTCGAGGTGCTACCCGCCTGGGGCGACCTCTTCGTGCCCGGCTCGATGAAGGATCGGAGCCGGGAGCAGATCGCCTCCGATCCGGAGCAGCGGAGGCGCCTGGTCGACCACCTCTACGGGGAGCTCACGCCCGAGGTCTTCGAGCGCTCGACCCTGGGGCAGCTCCTGGTGGAGACCCGGCCCCGGATCGTGGTCGACTGCGTCAACACGGCCGGCGTGCTCGCCTATCAGAACGTCTTCGCGTCGGTGGCCGGGCTCCGGGCGGCCGCCGAGAACAACCTCGTGGACCCCGAGGCCGTGGAGCGGCACCTCTCCACCCTCTACCTGCCCAAGCTGATCCGCCACGTCCAGGTGGCCCTGGCGGGGATGAAGCGGGCGGAGACCGAGATCTACCTGAAGGTGGGCACGTCGGGCACGGGCGGGATGGGGCTCAACATCCCCTTCACCCACTCGGAGGAGCGGCCCTCCCGGGTGCTCCTGGCCAAGGCCGGCCTGGCCGGGGCCCACACCCTCCTCCTCTACCTCATGGCCCGGACCCCGGGAGCGCCGGCGGTCAAGGAGGTGAAGCCCACGGCGGCCATCTCGTGGAAGGCGGTGGGCTACGGTCCGATCCGGAAGGGCGGCGAGGTGGTCGAGCGCGTGGACGCCACCGAGCCCCTTCCCCTGGACGAGGCGTTCACCGAGCACGCCGCGCGGGCGTTCCGTCGGCTGGACGAGCCCCTGGAGGGGGTCTATCTGGACGCCGGCGAGAACGGGCTCTTCACCCTCGCCGAGTTCGAGGCCCTGACCTCCCTGGGCCTCATGGAGTTCGTGACCCCCGAAGAGATCGCCGAGGCGATCCTCCGGGAGATCCGCGGCCACCCCACGGGTCTCGACGTGGTGGCGGCCCTCGACGCGGCCACCATGGGCCCCACATACCGGGCCGGGGTGCTGCGGAGCCAGGCCTTGAGGCGCATGGAGGAGCTGGAGCGGGAGAAGGGCTCGGAGGCGGTGGCCTACGAGATGCTCGGCCCCCCCCGGCTCTCCAAGCTCCTCTTCGAGGGGGCGATCCTTCGGCGGCTCTTCGGGGAGCTGGAGGCCGCCGAGGAGCTGGCTCCCGAGGAGACCGGGCAGCGGGCGCTGAACCTCATCCGCCAGGACGCCGACCTGCGGCAGCGGATCGTCTCGATCGGGCTGCCGATCCTCCTTCCCGACGGCGGATCGATGTACCGGGGCGCCGACGTGAAGGTCGCCCACTGGGAGAATGCCGAGGAGGTGGACGACGGGATCGTGGACCACGGCTGGGTGGACCTGCGCCCGGTGAACTGGGCCCGCTGGAGGGCCCGGATCCGTTGCCTCGCCGAGGAGATCCGGACGCGCCCGGGGATCGATTCGGGCTCGGGAGGGGACCACGAGTACCGGGACGACGAGGGCCGGATCCGGCCCGGACGCCTGGCCGCGTGGATCTTCCGCTACGAGGACGAGGGAGAGCGGATCAAGCGGTAGTCCCCCCCGGAGGGGATCGCCCGCGGGGCGCCTACCACCCCTCCTCCCCCAGGAGGGGGACGAACCGACAGCCCATGAGGACCTCCGAGCGGAACTCCTCCCCCTCCCGGACCATGCGGACCAGGTCCTGCATCGTCCGGCTGCCCACCGGCGCCACCAGGCGACCTCCGTCCTCGGAGAGCTGGCGCTGGAGGGAGGGGGGAACGTCCGGCGCGGCCGCGGTGATCACGATCCCGTCGAAGGGCGCCTCTTCGGGCCATCCTCTCGTGCCGTCGCCCACGCGGATCCGGACGTTGTCGTAGCCCAGCCGCTCCAGGGTGCGGCGGGCCTCGTCGGCCAGATCGTCCAGGCGCTCCACCGAGTAGACCCGGGCCACGATCTCGGCCAGGATCGCGGCCTGGTAGCCGCTCCCGGTGCCCACTTCCAGGACCCGGTCGTCGGGTCCGGGCTCGAGGGCTTCGGTCATCGCCGCCACGATGTAGGGCTGGGAGATCGTCTGGCCCTGGGAGAGGGGGAGGGCCCGGTCCTCGTACGCCAGATGCCGCATCTCCGGGGGGAGGAACGCCTCCCGGGGCACGGCGGACATGGCCGCGAGGACCCCCTCGTGGCGGACGCCCCGTCCCCGGAGGTCCCGGTCCACCATCTGCAGGCGCCGCGCCGTCAGGTCGGTGTCGCCGTACACGCTCGGTCTCGTGTGAGGGTGGTGGGCCCGCGTCCGCTCCTTATACCGGTGGGGGGGCGGGGCGTTCGGAGCCGGCCCTTTCTCCCGCGGCCGGGAGGGCCGTAGCTTGCCTCCTCCATGACCTCCCATCCCAACCTCACGGTCCTCGATCACCCCCTGGTCCAGCACAAGCTGGCGGCGCTGCGGGACCGGGCCACCCCGCCCCAGGTGTTCAAGGAGCTGGTGGAGGAGATCGCCATGCTCATGGCCTACGAGGTGACCGGCGACCTCCCCCTCCACGATGTGGACGTGGAGACGCCCCTGGAGCGATCGACGGGACGGCGGGTGGAGGAGCGGAAGCTGGTCTTCGTGCCGATCCTCCGGGCGGGGCTCGGCATGGTGGGCGGCGTGGTTCGGCTGGCCCCGGAGGCCCGGATCGGGCACGTGGGCCTCCAGCGGAGCGAGGCGACGCTGGAGCCAGAGCGGTACTTCTTCAAGATGCCGGAGCCCGAGGATGGGCAGCGGCACGTCGTCCTGGATCCCATGCTGGCCACCGGAGGCACGGCCACCGCGGCGATCGACGCCCTCGAGGAGTGGGGAGCCGAACGGATCCGCTTCATGTGCCTGGTGGCCTCGCCCGAGGGCGTCGAGCGGGTCGGGGCCGCGCATCCCGAGGTGACGATCTTCGCGGCCTCGCTCGACCGGGGGCTGAGCGACGAGGGCTACGTCGTCCCGGGCCTGGGCGACGCCGGCGACCGGCTCTTCGGGACCCGCTGAGCCCGTAGACGGGCGTCTCCGCTCACTCCACGCTCGGGCTTCCTCGTCTCCTCCACATCTCCGGATGGAGGAGGAGGAGCACCGTGTAGATCTCCAGCCGGCCCACCAGCATGAAGAACGTCAGGATCGCCAGGGCCGGCTCCGACATCCACGCGTAGTTCTCCGAGGGGCCCACGTCGCCGAACCCGGGACCGATGTTGCCCACCGTCGCGGCGCTGGCGCCCAGGGCGGTCATGAGATCCATGCCGAAGAGGCTCATGAGGAAGGCGCCGGCGAGGAAGAGGAAGACGTAGAGGATCACGAAGCCGATCACGTTGGCCATCACCTCCTCCTTGACCGGCCTGGTTCCGAGCCGGGCCAGGATCACGGCCCGGGGATGCAGGTGCTTGCGGATCTCGTTCCAGGCGTGCTTCAAGAGGAGGAGCACCCGCATCGCCTTCACTCCCCCTCCGGTGGACCCGGCCATCCCCCCCAGGAAGAAGAGGGTGAAGAGGAGCCCCTGGGCCGCGGGCGCCCACACCTCGTAGTCCGCGGTCACGTACCCCGTGGTCGTGGCGATGGCGGCCGACTGGAAGAGCCCGTCCCGCACCGCCTCCTCCACCCCCGCGCCGGTCCATGCGTACCCGCCGTCGGCCAGGTTGAAGACGCCCAGCAGGAGGCCGGATCCGAGGAGGACCGCCGTGAAGAAGCGCCACTCCGGGTCCTTCCAGTAGACGGGCCGGCCGGTCGCCGCCCGGAAGTGGAGGGTGAAGTTCACCCCGGCCAGGTACATGAAGAAGATCGTGACGTAGTGGATGTAGGCCGAGTCGTAGGCCCCCACCGACGCGTTGCGGGGTGAGAAGCCCCCGGTGGCCAGGGTCCCGAAGGTGTGGGTCGTGGCTTCGAAGAGGTTCATTCCGCCGAAGAGATAGAGGACGGTCTGGATCACCGTGAGCCCCGCGTAGACGTACCAGAGGAGCTTGGCGGTCTGGGTGATCCGGGGCCGGAGCCGGTCGGGCGTCGGCCCCGGGACCTCGGCCCGGAAGAGCTGCATGCCGCCCACGCCCAGGAAGGGGAGGATCGCGATCGCCAGGACGATGATCCCCATGCCCCCGAGCCAGTGGGTGAAGGAGCGCCAGAAGAGCACGCCGTGAGGAAGGGACTCGATCGCGCTGATGACCGTGGCGCCCGTCGTGGTGAACCCCGACATGGACTCGAAAACGGCCGGGACGACCCGCTCCAGGGATCCGGTGAGCAGGTAGGGAAGGGCGCCGAAGAGGGCGGTCGCCGCCCATGCGAAGGTTACGATGGCGAAGCCCTCCCGGGTGCTGATGTCCCCCTCCAGGGAGGTGAAGCGGGTGGCCAGCAGACCCACCCCCGCCGTGATGGCGGCGGACACGAAGATCCCGGGGGCGTCGCCCTCCCCGTAGATCAGCGCCACGCCTCCGGCCAGGACCATGGAGAGGGCCACGAAGACGAGGAGGAGGCCCACCACGTGCAGCACGTGGCGTATCGACATCAGGCCGACCCCCGGAGCTCCACTCTCGGACCGCTCACTCGAAGAGGGTCTCGATCTCGGAGATCGCCTCGGGGAGGGCGAAGATGATCACGTCGTCCCCCGTCAGGATGCGGTCCTTCCCCCGGGGGATGATGATCTCCGAGTCCCGGGTGATCGTGCCCACGATGCCCCCGTCCGGGAAGTCGAGCTCCGCGAGCGTCTTGCCCGCGATCTTCGAGTCGGGGGCGACGCTGAACTCGATCGCCTCGGCCTCGATCCCCTTGAGCGTGGCCACCGACATGACCCGTCCGCGACGCACGTACCGGAGGATCGTGTTGACGGCCGACATCCGGGGCGAGACCGCCGCGTCCACCCCGACCTTGGAGACCAGGGGAAGATAGTCGAACTTCTGGATCATGGAGACCACCTTCCGGGCCCCCACGGTCTTGGCGAGAAGGCTGGAGAGGAGATTCGTGTCATCGTTTCCCGTGGATGACACGAAGCCGTCGATCCCCGCCACCCCCTCCATCTCCAGCAGCTCGAGATCCGTGGCGTCGGCGTGGAGGACCAGGGCGTTGGGCAGGTTCTCGGCGAGCTCGAGGCAGCGGCGCCGGTCGCTGTCGAGGATCGTGCACTCCACCCCCTGCTCGCCCAGGATCTCGGCCAGGTACTCGCCCTCGGGGCTCCCTCCGGCGACCATCACCCGACGGAGGCGGAAGCGCTCGTACCCCGCCATGGGAGGAATCGCCTCGGCCTCGCTCACGGGCGACAACAGGAAGATCTGGTCCCCCGCCTCGATCCGGGACGCGCCGTCGGGGATCGTGGTGTTGCCGTCCCGGACGATGGCGGCGGTGACGTAGTGGTAGTCCCGCAGATCGGTGCCGAGCTCGGCGAGGGTGCGTCCGGCGACCGGGGCGCCCTCCTTCACGATCAGGCCCAGGAGCTGGACCCGGCCGTCGGCGAAGTAGGCCACGTCGGTGGCGGCCACGCTGCGGAGGAGCTGGAAGGTCTCCCAGGCGCACTCGCGCTCGGGGTTGATCATGAGGTCGATCCCGAGCTCCTCCTTGGAGAGGGCGCTCTCGTCGGTGTAGTACTCCGGGTTCGAGATCCGCGCGATGGTGTACTCCACGCCCAGGCGGTTGGCGGCGAGGCAGGAGATCAGGTTCACCTCGTCCTGGCTGGTCACGGCCAGGAGGATCCGGGCCTCCCGGACCCCGGCCTGCTCCAGGACCGGGAGGGAGGCGCCGTTGCCCACGACGGTCAGCACGTCGATCTGCTCGGACGCGTACTCGGCCCGATCGGGATCCTGCTCGATCAGGACCACGTCCTGGTTCTCCTGGGAGAGGCGCTCGGCCAGGTGGAAGCCCACCTCTCCGGCGCCGACGATGAGGACGCGCACGGATCTTCCGGACTCGAGGAGCGGTCGTGGCGGGGATCTCTCCCCTGCCGGGGGACTCTGCCTCCGGCGCGCATGAAGCTACCAGCGGCCGCGCCGGTGTCAAAGCGGAACCCGAGGGGCTGGAAACGGGAATTACAAAGCGCGGGCGAGCCCGCCACACGCCACCACTCACACTGGCACGAGAGGAGCCCATGCTCACTCGGGAGAAGCTCAACGAGCTCTACCGCGAGCTGCGCGAGGAGATGGTCCTGAGCATCTATCTGGATGGGGAGGGGGACGACCCCGCCGACCGGAAGGTCTGGCGCCGGAAGCTGGACCACGAGATCGACGCGGTGCGGGCACGAATGGAGGGGGAGCCCGCCGAGGAGCGAGACCGATTCGACGAGGCGCTCTCCCGTCTCATGGAGCGGATCGACGACTTCGAGGCCTTCGTCCCCGGGGAGGGATGGGTGGGCTTCGCGACCCCCGACCAGGTCTGGTACACCGAAAGCGTCCCCGTGCCCATGCCCACGCTGGTCCGATGGGAGCGGGGGATCCGGGTGGCGCCGTACGTGCGTGGACTGAAGCAGTCCCGGTTGGTGGCGGCGGTGCTCCTGGACTCGAGGCGAGCCCGGCTCTTCCGCTACAAGGACGGCGAGCTGGAGGAGCCGGAGGCACTCCGGGCCGACACCTTCCTGGGCGACCTCACCGACATGAACATCTCCAAGCGGGCCTCCACCCACAGCGGGACCCGGGGGAAGACGGGCACGGACGCGGCCCAGCGCTTCCTCGAGGTCGGCTCGGAGCGCATGCTCAAGCAGATGGTGGACCAGCTCTCGGAGATCGTGGGCGACGACGGCCTCCTGGTGATCGGGGGCACGCCCGAGATGGTGGCCAAGGCCGCCCAGTCCGTACCCAAGCGGATGTCGGGAAGAGTGGCCGAGCGTCCCTCGATGCACGTGGAGATGTCGGCCGCCGAGGTGCGGGACGCCGTGGAGGACGCCGCCACGGAGCTGAGCCGCAAGCTCCAGGGACAGCTCGTGGGCGAGGTCGTGGACGCCGCGCTCTCGAACGGGCGGGGCTGCCTGGGTCCCGAGGAGACCGAGCGAGCGCTCCGGGAGCGCCGGGTGGACACCCTGCTCCTGGGTCGAGGCTTCATCGAGGTACGGCCGGACTTCGCCGACCGTTGCGTGGGCACCGCATTCGAGCAGCACGCCGACGTGGAGGAGGTCTCGGGCGACGCCGAGGACGTGCTGGCCGAGAAGGGCGGGGGGATCGGCGCCCGCCTCCGCTACCGGATCCGGCCGGGCGACGAGGAGGAGGTGGAAGAGACCGAGGCGGCGTGACCCGGACCGCGGCGTCCGTGACCCCCTCCGGCACGGTGGAGCTGGCGGGCCGCACCTGGGAGTGGGGGGCGGAGGAGACTCCCCGGGACTCCGAGCGGGACCCCGTCCCCTATCTGACCTGGTACCGCGTCCTCTTCCGGCGTTCGGACGATCCCGAGCAGCTGGCCCGGGCCAGGGCCGGCATTCCCCCGGACGGGTGGTCGGAGCGCACGCTCCGCTCCGTTCTCCGGGCCGCGCGGGAGGTCGTGTGGCGGGACGGGGACGGACGGCTCTGGGAGTTGCGCGTCGAGGGGTGGGCGCCGGGCCAGGAGGAGGCCGAGTCCGGCGAGCGCAGGGTCGTGCTCTCCCCCGCCCACGGAGGGGAGGGGGCCCCGACCGCGACCGGGTCCCTCGAGCACCCGGCCGGGGGTCTCCGGTCCCTGACCGCGGCGTCCGACGAGGCGCTGCAGGACCTCCTGGACTCCGCGGCGCCCGCCTGACTACCTTTCCGCGGGCCGGGCCGAAGAGGCCCGGCGGGGGCCCGTAGCTCAGCCGGTCAGAGCACCCGACTCATAATCGGAGGGTCGCAGGTTCGAGTCCTGCCGGGCCCACTTCCGTGAAAGGCCAATGCTCCCAACGTTTAGACAAAATGGAAGGGCTGGCCCCCTGCGCTCGTCGTGGATTAGCGTCCGGTTTGCGCAGCGAGCGCCAGAGCCACATG